>Ga0153975_1000020_pt1 | contig 93392 bp, 85 predicted proteins | sample TSGA059MetaG_FD_104694 | JGI IMG/M metagenome (GOLD analysis project Ga0153975, IMG submission 104694) | Attine ant fungus gardens microbial communities from Georgia, USA - TSGA059 MetaG | ecosystem: Host-associated > Fungi > Mycelium > Unclassified | place: USA: Georgia, Yuchi Wildlife... | reverse complement strand
ATGCCCAGCTTGCGACAGACGTCCGGCACTGACGTCCCCAGTCCAGCCTGCCTCAGGGCAAAAACAATCTGCTCTTCGGTGAATCGTGACTTGTTCATCGGCACATCCTCCGTTCAGGGGAGTCATTATCATGCCGGAATTCTGTTTCTGAATGGAGCAGGATTTTGGGGGAGGGTCACTTTCCTGACACTCCCTGTCTGACCATCAACGTAAACTGGTATGGCAGGGAGGAATTTTGTGCTGACTCGGCCTGCCAGCCACACTCCTTAAGGGGGTCAGTTTGGAGATCGTAAATTATTGTATATTTAGTGCATCATTTAACCGCGATAACTCGTAAGGAATTGATCCTGCTGCATTTGCCGTATTAGGAGAACGTCTTAAGGGTTTTGCTTTGCGCTGCCCTGATATCAGTTCTGATAAGTTGGTTCCACTGTGTACAGATAGTGAGAGAAAACAACCTGAGACAGGTTCAGTTTTTTGCCCACGTCGTACGACTCCAGCCCTGCTATAGTGGCAGGCCTCGTTTGCTGACTTTGTGAGTCTTTAGCGTGGACTTGGTCTGCCGCTGATCTGTCAGCTTATGTATCCTTCACGTGATTTCAATAAAAATAACTTTTTTAGTCGTTTCTCCTTCTTTTTATCAGATAAAGCGCATCGAAAAGAAGCTCGTCTGTAGGCAACCTGAATAACCTTCAGCGCTAAAAAAACGCTGGAGACATCTGTTAAGGGGACGCGGATATTAATAAGGTGCTAAGTCGCCCTCATGATATTTATCTGGATTAATTATAAGAGCGGGGCGCATACATGATGCGATCTCTCCCCGTCCTTTTAGCCTGATAAAGTGCATTATCAGCCGCTGTGATGATAGAAGAAGACGAGTCCTTTTTCTGTTTAGTTGCCACACCAATACTTAGAGTTACACTAATGCTTCCGTTACATACGTCTGTAACTGATGTTTTTATCTTTTGTATAAGATATTCAGCATTAATGTTATCAAAAATCACAATAGCGAACTCTTCGCCACCTGACCTGGAAATGAAGACTTTGTCATTTACAAAATTACTTAGCCTTAGCCCGGTATTTCTCAACACCTTATCTCCAGCCTCGTGACCATATGTGTCATTGATCTTTTTAAAGTGATCAATATCTGCAATGCAAATTGTCCCTGCACACTGCTCAATTTCTCTGAGCTTAACATTAAGATGCCTCCTGTTTGGCAACCCTGTCAATTCGTCTGTTAATGACAGATTAACCGCTGATTTATAATTGTCGTTAACAAATGATATGAATATTCGGAAAGAATAGATAACCATTAATATAGCAGGCGCGTAGAGAAGGGCTGCTATTAAAGATGCTGTATCTCTTTCTAAAATGCTGAGGCCGCCAGCCATAGAAGCCAGTGATGAGTTCAGAAGCAGGAATAAGCTAATCCTGAAAACTAATAGATGCGTCGCTTTGGAGTGGATGTTAAACGACTTTCTGATAAACCATGCCATTGCTGCTACGGTACATGAGTTTATAAAGAAGTAGAAATTTAGTCTTGATGTATCCCCCATAGCCAGAGAGAGTACAATAATCAGGGTGGCCATAAAGCAGGCATAAATGGTTACCATCCGGTAAAGGAGGCCTTTGGGGGATTCAACTTCATGAATGAGCTTGTCATGTACCTTGAAATTCATCACGTAGTCCTGGTTGAGTTTAAGAGACGATAGTACCACGTGATTGTTTTAAAGGTTATAATTTGTGCCGTCCCGGTTGTAGGCGGTCTCAGGATATGATTAAGGAAATTTTGCTGCCAGGGTTGATACCCGGCCCGTTTCAGACCCACAAAAGCACGCTATGAACAGCCAGATTTTCTTTCTGATACCGCACGCTGCACTCTAAAATCTATAAATATCAGTAACAGACAACGAACAGCCGTTTGGGTGGCTGAATCAACATTATTTTTATAAGTATATTTCCACAGAAATAAAAATAAATTACAGCAAAGAATTAAATATTAATTTAATACCCGGCAATTTAATTAAAAACATATGAAAATAAGATGTTTATGAGCCCCACCTTAATGCGATGGGGTTATTCATAATAATTTAGAGTGGCGAAGTTCCTGTGAGTTGAAATTTACCTTCGAGGTAGTTACTGCTTTCGACGAGTTGGCTGCATAAGTCAGGGTTGCCGCGATTCTTATCAAAACCTTCCATTCTCCTCACGTCAAACAGTTTATTCCACTCAGAAAGCAAGACTACGACTTGAAAAGAAAAATTTTAAGTTGCTTTGCAGGATTTCAGAGAGGGTACGCTATACACGTAAACCAAATCAGACCTTGGGCCAACAGTTTCTCTTGGGAGATTAAACTTCAAACCCTCACGCTCACCTAATAAATCCGGACCTGAGGGCATTAATTATGAGCGACAAAAGGTTTGCCGACGATGGACTGGAATCTGTGCAGAGCAGGTGGCAAAAAAGGAATAAGAGCAGATATTCCCCCTCACGTGCGGGCCGCTTCCCGAACACCGGCACTCGTTTATCTCGGCCCGTGATGATTTACGTTCCGCCGTGTAGTTAATGCGCGTCCTTCGTTTAATGGCACTGTCCTCCTCGTTTGAGATAGCATTTCATATAGCCGTTGCACTCATAGTATTTAGCAGGGATTCGTTATTAGGCTTTCAGTCTACAGTCCGTTGACACAGACTTTAAGTGCAAGCGACGGCAACCGCACAAGCGCCCTCACGTTATTCGTTACAAGCTGGGCGCAGGCCGCTGCCAATGCGGCCTTAATATCCAAACTGGCGCTCACCACCACCCGGTCCCAGGCCTGATGAAGAACGGGTGCGCGACACGCTGAAACCATAAGGCCTCTTCCGGGTTCCACAAGGGCTTCTACCCTTACGCTTTAGGTTCCGGTGCGGAATACCGCGACAGTCTCTTCAAGCTGATGTGCCTGATCTTCCAGCGAACTTGCAGCAGCGGAAGACTCTTCAACCAGCGCAGCATTCTGCTGCGTAGTGGTATCCATTTCTGTCATGGCCAGACTAACCTGTAGTATGCCTCTGCTCTGTTCTTCAGAGGCAGTCGCTATTTCGGCCATTATTTCCTTCACTGTTTTCACTGATGAAACAATGCCAATCATGGTTTCCCCTGCACGACTCACCAGACGCGATCCGTCCGCTACCTTTACTCCGGATTCATTGATTAGCATCGCGATTTCTTTTGCTGCTGTTGAACTCCGCTGAGCAAGATTTCTTACCTCCCCAGCAACCACGGCGAAACCTCGCCCTTGTTCTCCGGCGCGGGCCGCTTCAACTGCTGCATTGAGTGCTAATATGTTAGTCTGAAATGCTATTCCATTGATAACGCTTATGATATCAGTGACACGCGCAGAACTCTGTGAAATTTCACTCATGGTCCTGATCACCTCATTCACAATATCGCCCCCCTGACCTGCATTGTCGGAAGCCTCCTGAGCGAGCCTGCTTGCTTCTCTGGCATTACCTGCAGTCTGTGTGACTGTAGAGGTAAGTTGTTCCATGCTTGCCGCAGTCTGTACCACAGCGGCTGATTGTTGCTCGGTTCTTGATGAAAGATCGATATTACCTGCAGCGATTTCTGCTGATGCCCTGGCAACGCTATCCACACCCTCACGGACATTAGTGATAATCTGTCGCAGATTATGGCTCATTACGCCAACCGACTGTAAAAGCAGGCCGGGTTCATCCTTTCGCTGTGTTGAGATGGTCTGTGTCAGATCGCCGGCAGAAATGCGGTTTGCTGCATCGAGTGTCTCACGCAGAGGTAAGGTAATATTTCGGGTAATCCACCAGGCGATAAATAGCGCGAAGATTACACCAGCCAGAGCAGCACTCAGCATGAAAAGGCGCGCTCTGCTTACGGTTTGAGCCGACCGCTCCTGCTGATAAATAAACATATCCGTAATGGCCGTACGTAACTCACCAGACACTCCGGACAGCTCCCTCGAGCGTAGCGCCTTATTATCGGAGAGCGCAAGATAGTTTGTTAGCAGTGCCTGTACTGTCATTATTTTCGCAGGCAATGATTCGACAATCTCAGCAGGCTTCCCTGAGTCCACAGCCATTAACGTGCTGTGGTTGTCATTTATCCTGCCTGCTATTGATGCTATCCCGTTGATACCTCCCTGGTCGGGATGTATCAGGAACGCCTGAATAGAAGAGATTAACGAGGTGAGGTCATTTCCTGTTCTCATTTCAACAAGAGCCTGCTCTGGTGAAAGTGTCGAGTTCTGAGAAGACAGAGATATCGCATCCCGGATCCGGGTAAGCTCTTCGGTATTGGCCGTTGTCAAAAGAGCCTGAGTCTTATCTTGTGCAGAGGAAAAGGCAGCGAGTGCCTCAAGATAACGACTGAAAATTCGAGTAGCTGCAGTCAGTTTTACCGTCCCTTCCTCAGCCATCTCGGCTCTCTCCAGCTCCTGCAGCTTTGCCTGAATCTTACCGACCGCGACCATATTCTTTTCAGCATATCCGCTATTGCCAGTGTACTGCAGCAGGGTACGGTTGAGGCGGGCATCACCCAAATCAATGACCATATCCACGGTCATTTTTTGCAGTTTCAGGTTTTCATGTATTTCACGAAAGCCTGTTAACCCCACGGCGGTGATGAGCAAGGCTACGGCAACGACAGCTAAAAAACCAGCGGTCAGTTTTTTCCCCACGCTTAAATTTTTTAAAAATTCAGCGCATGTAACTTTCTTTTCCATAATGGTAGTCCGTTTTTTCAATAAAGCCCACGATGCAGATAAAGGAGCCGGCTCATCTGTTATCGGAGATTTTCTTCGCTTCGTTAGTTTTTTTTACTCTCCCGCCCACATTTTAATGTAAGGATTTTGTTATTATATATTTCACTGTGTTATGATTACCTCATTTTAAGAGCTGTGCGAAAGGCTTATTAAGCCACCCCTCCAAAAAACCGAGTCTTTTTATAAGATAGAAGGGGTATTACTGAGTTCAAAAAAGGATGTTCAGTTGTTTAACTTTAAACAAAGTATCGGTAAGAACTGTGAATATGCAATCACAGTTCTTACTGATACACCTGAAGTCATACAAACAGCAATCTCTTTTAAAAATTACATAAAATCATTAACTTAAGTTAATTATCACTTCAAGGAAGGCTCCATGACGTTGTGTCTGCGGTTAAAGATACATTTATCAATGCGCTCAATTAACTCACCAGGGAAACGTAAAAGCATCCTGAAATTCAAGAAAACCTACTGTAAGTATTTAAACTTAAACGCTTTAAAAACGTCATGGACTGAAAAGTCCAGGATAAATAAAAATGCAACACTAACTTACATTTTCCAAAGTTGTGAGTTAAAATAAGCCAAGCTTTTTTATTAACAGCTTGTTTCTATTTGAATTTTTATCCTCAAAGGTTTAAACCGTTTTTCATATCGGATGTGTTTTTATGTATTTATACAAATGATACACCCAACATTCATCTCAACTACTGGCAAAAAAATGCTTTCAGCCCTGAATTCAGACGAAGATAAAAAGAAATCAGCACTCGGACTGCTATCGGATGATGACAGCCATCGCGACGAAATCCTGGGCAAGTTTGTCGCCCTGGCAAGCCAGGTTCTGGGTATTCCGGGCAGTTTTGTTTCTGTGCTCGACGATGAATTCCAGTATATAAAAGCATCCAAAAATTTCGATCTTCGGAAAAGCACGCTTGAAGACGCTTTTTGCCGGCACACGGTTGCAAAAGGTATGGTTCTGGTCTGCCCTGATACGCTCTTGGATCCACGTTTCAGAAACAATCCGCTGACAACCGCCGCACCTCATATCCGTTTTTATGCCGGTGCGCCTCTTGTTACACGCGATGGTATGATAATTGGCACGCTCTGCGTGACAGATACGGCACCGCATGTCTTCGACAATGCGCAGGAGCAGGCGCTACAATTACTGGCTTCTGTCGTGACAGGCTACCTGGAAGCCTGGCATTCCGCGGGATATGTTGATGTGGTGACTCATCTTCCTAACCGCCAGCGCTTGATCAGGGATTTGGAAAGGCTGTCGGGCAATCCTCCTGATATCAGTTACCGTATTATTTTGATTGACTGCATTGATATGCCAAGAGCCTATGACATGGCACGCTCTCTGGGCATTACTGCGATTGAGACGCTGCTGCGTGATATGGCCGTAATGCTAAGGCTCAGGCTCAAACTGAATACTAAAGATATTCTTTATACCGTGGCCACGGGGCGTTTTGCACTCCTCACTCCTAATGATGGCAGGTTCTCCGCTAAAAAAATCAACTCCAGACTTCATGGGATCTGCGTACAAATCATGGATAACATCACCATCGACCTCCAAATCTCTACCGGAGACGTGAATTTCCGGCCTGGAGTGGCAACACAAAACGCGACAGAGACATTGAGAAAAGCTATCAGTGCACTTCACGAAGCTATTGTGACCGGCTCGGGATCAATGTCTTATGATGAGAGTAACGATATCCGGCACTGTTCAGATTTTTCCCTACGTAACGATCTTGCCCGCGCTCTGGAGGAGCCTGAAGGTCTTTATCTTGTATATCAACCGAAAATATCACTCAAAACGGGTAAACCGGTTGGGCTGGAAGCACTCATCAGATGGAAACATCCGGTCAGGGGTGAGCTCTCTCCGGCCGAATTTGTTCATCTGGCAGAATCAACCAGTCTGATGGGCAGGTTGACTGACTGGGTTATTGACGCAACAGTAAAACAGCTTAAAGTCTGGTCGAAAACATGCTTTGCACTACCAGTCTCGGTCAATGTCAGCGTCTCTGATATCTCTCGTCCCCGCTTCGCGGACAGGCTTGAAGATAAGTTGCTTGCAAATGGACTGCGTATGGAAAGCCTGGGTATCGAGTGTCTTGAAACAGAGAAGATACTGGAGAGCCCTCAGGCAATGGAGGGTCTGGATATGCTAAAACTCAGGGGCTTTACCATATCAATTGATGATTTTGGTTCAGGATACAGCAATATCAATTACTTACATAGTATTCCTATGGACGTTATCAAGCTTGATCGCTCTCTGATAAGCAGAATTTGTACCGATACGGCCAGCAGGATCATCGCCCGACACGTTATCAACCTTCTTAAGGAACTCGACTATGTGGTGCTCGCGGAAGGTGTTGAGGACGAAAGCACAGCAGTGTCTCTTAAAGCCCTGGGGTGCGATGAAGCGCAGGGTTTTTATTATTCCCGTCCCCTCCCTGTCCCCCTTATCGATAACTGGCTACAGTGGCAGCTCCGGAACAATTGTGTCTGAACCTTACCTCTGAACCAGCTCAATGATAAAGGTTATTTTTTTCGGAGCTAAAAATTCCCCCTCATACATGGAATCCGGTTTAGGGGAGTGAGGAGAACAAGTCAATGAAACCGTAGGTCTCTTTTCGCAAGTAGGTGTGAAAATTATCTTCTGGCTATTCTCTGACGAATTATTCCACACTGTCCTCAGTTAAGTTCTTAACCGTCACGTCAATGAATTTTCGAATATCGATCCTGATGTGCCGCAGGGTGAGTGGTATCGAAAATTTTTAGTTTAAATATACCTGCTTTGATGGGAGAATTATCCAAAATAGCGTAATTCAATAACAAAGGGAGCTGATGCATATTTCTGATGGATACTCGTCATCGAAAAATTAAGAGTATCAGGATATAGTCAGAAATCGATGAAAAAAGCGATAATTAGTCTTTCAAGAAGCCAATAAATTGAAAAAATCATTTATCAAAACTTTTACAACTTTAAGTTTCCAACAGTTAGAGCTTTCGCTAGGTACGGTCAAGGATGATATCCTCTCTTACAGAGAGTTTACTTTTCTACCTAACTGATAAGTTGAATGGGGTGTGCACCGTATAATAAATAGAAACCATTTTGTACCTGGGTTGCCACCATTCAAGAATGGTAAGCATAGTTACACCCCACCTAAGATAATTCCCAAAAACACTATCTTAACTGCTTTACATAATTTATGAAAAAGATTGTTGCAGAACAGCTTCCAGACTCAGAAGGTCGGTTAAAGCAGAAAATATTATAATAAATGTAAGTAAAGTCAACTGCTGCATGTATCAATTTACGTGGTTGCAGTCAATTTCTATAAGTCTTACATTAAGTATACCGGCACTATCCTTTTGTTTAACAAAATTAATGGGTTTGATATGATTCTTGATGAAGAAAGAGCGAAACTTGTTGCTTTCGAAATTGGTTTCGCAGTGCTCAATCTGATAAAGGATGAAAGAAGCGTGAATTCCGAGAACATATGCGAATTACTTGAGAAAAAAAGACTATCCATGGAGAATGTTCTGCATCGGTTTGTCCTAAAAGGTACTGCTGAGCTAGTCAGAAAGGGGTTTTAAAGGATACTGACATATGCTGCGAACGCAGCTTCCTATATATGGAGAGCTGCGTCCACACTACTGGCTGTGTAGACAACCAGTAAAATGCGGCGATTCATCTCAATTTACCGCCCTTTTCTGAAAGCCTGTTCAGGAGTAGAGTAATTACTGAGGCACACCGGACACGCCTGGCATCTGTTGTGGTGGTACCCCGCTCTTAACAACGCTGCAGGATAATCATGGAATGAACCAAGAAATGTCCTTAACTCGCGGGTTGGCATAGCAGCGCATCCTTGTCTGTGGATCAACCTTATCCCATTCTGGTTTTGGAGGTTGCCGAGATAGTAATAATGCATAAGAAACCCCTATGATAAACTTACCATAAGGGTAATAATTAAGGCCATCTTGCTGAATAAGATTCAGATTAAAAATTAATCAGTCAATTCTGATTGCAGCATGAAATTCATCATGAGATGCTTGATTGTGGGGGATATATTTCTTTATGGCAACTAAAGAATTTAATAACCGGGTTGTAATATCCATACCATAATAGTACAAAGATTAGTAAAAATGAAAGATATGTATTTTTAAGCAAGGTAGTTATTAATTATCTGGCGTGCTGGTAATATCTAATTTTGGGGGTACGTCTAATTAGTTGAATATGATGTGTAATTCAGGATTTTGATTTTCTCTCATGGCCAACGTTAACGTTCATTGTCCAAGTTGTCAGTCTGCTCAGGTTTAACGCCACGGTCAGAACCCAAAAGGTCATGACAATTTTAGCTGCCGTAAAAGCCACCTTGTGTTTCAGCTCACTTATGCTTATGAAGCACTTATGAGCCAGGTATTTAAGAGCAGATCACTGGAATGGCCTTCTGTTGACGGGGTTCGCGATACCGCCAGAACACTGAAAATTGGCATTAACACCGTCATCCGGACTTTAAAAAACTCGCGCCAAAGCGAATTATGTCTTCAACTTTTTCCCATGCTGATGTAGCGCTTATCTGCAAATTTGATGAGCTATGAGCCCGGCAGCACTTACTCTTATGCGCGTACAAAACCAAAACAGGCGGTGTACTGGTTTACACTTTTGGTCCCCGAACTGATAAAACCTGCCGGGAGCTACTGGCACTCCTTGCATCATTCATTATCGGCATGATCACCGGCGATGACTGTAGCAGCTATGGCCGTGAGGTGTCGAAGAATAAGCATCTGACCGACAAAATATTCACCCAACGCATTGAGCGCAATAAACCTGACGGTCCGCGCCTGCATTAAACGATTGGCTCGTTAAGCAAACTTCTTTCCACGCTCAGTTGAGATCCACAAAAAAGTGATCGGTGCGTATATCAAATAACATATGTTCTACTAATTAGATGCAGTACCCAAAATAGTTCAATGATGAGTTGCCAGTACTATAATAGTCACTGACCCGGCGGCTGAATTTTCTACTCCCCCGCAGTTTAAAGGCGACAGCCTGATTGAACCTCACAGGTAATGCATCCGGAAACCACCCTTCTTTCTCGCATGGTGTGTGGTTTTGGCTTGACGTATTCATAATAAGCGTTAACCTTTGAAAGAGAATTCATCGTGAATCCCGTATATTAAAACGGCGGGAATAAGGATCTGGTATGGTTAATGAGAATATTTTGTCGCAAAAATCTATTTCAACTCCGGTGACGGTCACGAACAACGTGCGCGAACTTCGCAAAGCGGCGGGCCTGACTCAGGAGGAGGCTGCAGAACACTTTGGCTTAAGTCTGCGCGTCTGGCAGACCAAAGAGGTATCAGGTATGCATGGCGGCCTGCTGCGGCAGAAAGAGTATGAATATCTTTTGCTGCTGGCAGGCCGGCATCCTTACTTTAAGCTCAGCCCCCGAAAGTGAGGGCGGTTTTCAGGTTAAAGATTTTTTAACTCGACGCCAAGAGTCTGTTTCTTGACAACCAGATAATTTCGTAACCAAGCATATTAACATGGAGGAAATAAAATCTTTTTGGAAATGTAACCTAAAAATACATCAGAAAGACTCATGTTATTTTGATAATTAAAATAACTCACAGGCTGAAAATCACAGCTTGCAATAGATAAAATCCAATGCTATTGAATATTACTTCCCTATTTATTTCACAAGCTGCAGATTAACAATAATAACCTCTTCCCCTACGATTCTCATCTGCGGTATGAATAGTTGTTTACTGATGTCTGCTGCAAACTCTGTCACGTAGGAGTATTTGTGCAGTCAGCAACGGCTAACCAACCCCCAAGCCTCAGCTGAGCGCCTTACCCGCCGTCGGACATATCCGGACATACACAGTACGGACAACACGTAATATTCGAGTTATGCAGGCGCGCAAACTGACAGGCCTGCCTAAGCGTCCTGAAAGAACCGAGGAAGCGCCCGTTATCTCCCCGTGCACGACAGTCTTCACGATGTACCTCGGTAAGGAATGGTGCACGTTTGCGTCTGTTAAGATAACAGCGCATGATTCTCTCCTGATAATAACTTTTCAGTTGCCAGAATATCATAGGCAATGGCCTGGATCAGGAAGCTCCCCATGTCCCTGCCACCTTAACTTAGTGCACTGACTGTACGAGTTTCCCAGGCGCAAGGCGTGGCATTGCCGCCTACTCCGGCAACTCTTGATATGTGTAAGGGCTCTACCTGGGAAATGGGAGGTATCCTACACTAAGACAGTTGCTTGGGCAGGGATGATTTGAGCGTGTAGTAGACTTGGACGTTTCTATACTCTTCACCCGGATGAACATTCAGAACCCGACAGTTTAGACGAACAGGCCAGTATTGGCTGTTGTCGCAGATAAAGGCGTAGCTCATACGGGCAGTTTTGTGAAGTACGCGCGGTTTGTTTAAATATCTCTTGCCTCAGTAACTGCTTCAGTTTTATCTGGAGCCGCCGCTTTTCAGACTGATTATCGGACTGCGCGTGAGTGGTTGATGAATCGGGATCGTACTTATTTACCCAGGCATAGAGGCTGTAAGTGGTGATACAGGACAGGTGGCAACGCTTGCGATGAAATGGCCGTGATCAACAACCTGTTTAACCGCTTCGCTCGTGAACTCTTCAGGATAACGCTTACCGCTTGTGGGCACCTCTCTTTTCATGACTCTGAGGTGTCTGTTAAACCCGTGGAGATTCAGTTTTACTCCCATTGGCCTTCGCCGTCCTTTTGCAGTTGTTATCAGTTGGTCGCGGTAGAAGACATTTTGGGAAATAATAGGATAATATAAATGTTGTACGGCAGATCAGCGAACTGATCTGCTTTTAAATCAATATTTTTTTGGAGAATCATCAGTATGGAATACTATGGGCTTGTGTTAGTAAAGTTCATTATCGGCTTTGTGATCGTCATAACCCACCTTAATCTGTCAGGAAAAACACAGTTGTCCCAGATGACACCGATAGACTTTATTGGAAATTTTGTTCTGGGTGGGATAATAGGGGGGGTCATTTATAGTGACTCAATTCCATTATATCAATTTATACTCGTACTTCTCATTGGCGTATGCCTGATTTCTTTACTCAACGCGACAAGCAAGCACATCCCTTTTTTCCGAAACGTGACTATAGGCCAGCCCATCCCTATAATAAAGAAAGGGAAGTTTCTGGTCGACACGATATCTAAAAAAAAGAACAAGATAGACATCCTTAGTGTCTCATCTCAGTTGCATGCACAGGGTATTCACTCCTTTCAGGAGATTGTCTATGCTCAGATTGAACCCAACGGGCAGATAACTGCAGTCCGCGACGGATCTGAAATGCCATCCGTTATCATTATGAAAGATGGCAAAGTCCGGGAATGTGCGCTCAGTGATATTGAAAAAGATGCACGTTGGCTCGAAGATGAACTGGAAAAGGTTTCTGTGACCTGCGAGGATGTTTTCATCGCTGAGTTCTGGAATGGGCGATTAACGTTCATTCTGAACGATGGGGAAGTAAAAAAATTACATCCATAAACTTATTTATTATAATGGCTCAAGATAAGTTATGGTGTCATCCTGCTTTCGGCTATGCACTTCTCGAAGCTGACATCGATAAACTGCCAGCTCCGGCTCTACCGTAACAGTTAATGAGACCTTTAGGGGACTATCATTACTTATATTACACAAACGGTCTGGCAGAAACTGATACGTGATATGGCATAAGTGACAGAGCCGTCCAGATCAGACACAAACCCTTCATCCTGGCAATGAGCAGCAACGACAGGGCTGGCCATCTCGGGAGGAATCTGACGCGTGCGGGATCCTTGCAGTCTTCAGCAGACAAAAGGCCTGCGGATAAATCCGCAGACCTTTTTATTTATGCTGAATTAGGAGGCGAACAACCATCAGAGAAAGGGCCGGAATGCCGGCGTGATGATTATGCCCTCCGATTTCTTTCAGGCCCTGAGTTTCCGGTATGCAGGGTGGGTATTCACCCCCCACCAACCGGCCAGCGCACTAACAACAGCCCCCACCAGAAGAGCGATAAATGACCACAGTGCAATCTTTGCAGCTGCGCTGGCGGCCTCGTATGCTTTCTCTTTTGCCTGCTCTCTGAAGTCTTCGTACTGCGCCTTCGCATCGTTCAGATTGCCCTGAAGCTGAGTCATGCGATCGTTGACCTCCTGAACGGTTTTGTCATGCGCCTGAGTGAAGTTATCTACGGCCCTCTCCGCCTCTTCCGGTGACAGATTAGTATTTTCTGTCAGCGCCTTTTTCACCTCATTCCTGTCGACACCTTTGCTGACCGCTTCCGCCCGGGATTTCAGTTTACCGCTAAGTGTATCAACAATGGCGTCGCTGTTGCCGGGGTTGACGGCCAAATCTTTAACCGAAGCCGCAATGTCGCGCCCGGCAGCCTGAAGCTGGGACTGCAGAAACTCAGGCTGAAGTTCTTTTATGTTGCTGTTGCGCAGTGCCTCCAGTACCGTTTTGTCCACCTGTGGGAGCGTAAGCTGAGTATTCAGTCCGAGTCTGTCAGCGATATTCTGAGCGAAATCTACTGTTGCGCCAGGGACTTTACCTGCGGCGCTGCCCAGCCCGATCACCGCAGAACCTGTGGCAGATGCTGCCGCGCCAACCGCGCTTCCCGCCATGTGCAGAATGCCGCCAGCGGCGGCGAAGCCCAGGACAGAAGCGACAAGCAGGGATGTGGCCCATGAGAGAAATCCATGGATGGTTCCATCCGCACCCGCCAGCCTGCCGGCCACAAAACCGCCGCAGGCCAGGCTCAGTACGATTGAGATAACTGACCAGACCAGAAAAGCCTTGTCGGCACCGTTAATCATATCGTCAGACTGCGGTGAAAGCAGTGAAAAACCCAGGCTGGTCCCAAGCGTGGTCAGCAGCAGAGAAACTGCCAATACCGTTACCACGCCAGCAATAATGCTCCCCCACGAGACACGCCTGCTTAGTTCCGTTTGTTTTACAATTTCCATTATCATCTCCATTTAAAATCTTATGAAAAGGTGGGATTCATCCACACCCGGCTCAATCTTAGTAAAAATATGTGCTGCCGAAGTCAGTTAGCCGAAACAGCCATCATCTGCCCTGTAGGATGAGGAATGTGCAGTGCGGCAGACCGTACAGACCGCTAGACGTTGCAGACGAGACGCTCACTCACTTTGTCGTACAAAAGCTGTTTTTTGGTTCTGTCACTGCTCACTAGCCGCTCAAAGCGAATCGGTATAGCGACGTGTTCATGGTCTTTATATCAGTGAGAAATGCATGCGTGTCAGACATCGTCCGGACATAATTTGTGGCAACTCCAACGACGGCGAGGGCATCATTAATAAAAAGTGTCCGGGCATGCTGGTCGCCTTTTTTGTCATACCTATCTAAGGCTGACTAATATCTGTACAAACCGCTCTGCAAAAGTTGTGGCGCTGTGTGCTACGGCTTTCCGGCAGGTCGGGGTTCTTATCCACAAGCTTATTGCCTGTTTTTCCACCGCAGCTGTGGATAAATTCGCTGCGTGCCTGCCAGGAGGGGGCCCTGAAACCGACAAACAAAAAAGCCTGCTGATATTTCCGCTCACATTGATCCTAAAGAAGCGATTCAATCTGCTGCCCGGCATGCCATATTGTGAGAACCACAAGGAGCCTTAACGCTTTGCTCTCCGCAGGTCGGTTGATGATTTTAACGATTTGCTTTGCTATGGAAATCCGCTCCTTAAGGGCCTCAACGATCATCGCCACCCATCGTCTGGATGGTCGATTGATTCAACAAAAAAATTTGAAAGATGCAAGGTCCGGCCTTTTTTCGAATATCAGCAAGGTCGTTTTATCAAGCTAAGGATAACGATAATGACGAACACCTGAAAACGTATTGGGCTTGTCGTATCCGCCTAAAAGCCTCCCCAGAAAGCCAGAATTTCAGTGAGCAACGAGTAGTGAGCACCTCATTGTGGCGCCCGCGGTTGCTAAATTAGGGCTTATTTTTTCCACTTAATAGTGCTGCAAGACCACGTTTGAGGTGATCTGATGATGAGTACTACCAAAATTTCATTTATTCAACAAAGCCAGTTTTACGCTAACTAAGCGATAACGAAGACATAACAACGATCAACAGGCGTTTTTAGAGTCACCGGAACCTTACATTCGGCCCCAGAAACCTACGAGGAGTGCAAGTCACAAGAATGTTGAAAAATTCATTAAAAAAAACAGTGAATTTGACTTAAAGGCAATGATTCTCACAGTATTATAAATATAAGATTAATCTTATATTGCAAACACATGGACCAAAATTGCCATTAATGGCATACATTATATTGCACACCCGGGAAAATCCTATCGCGCGATGATATTAATACTGTTTTTTTTCACTTTAAAAACATATTATGTTGATTAATGACTTTATTGAAGTAATATACCTACCACTAACCAATTGACCTGTAATTATATTACAACCACCTGTTGACACAGTAAGGTTCTATTGATTTAAGTTTTCAATAGCCAGGGATATTCAGGAAATGAACGGAATGTTTACCATATCGAACCACGAAGGGATAAATTGCAGGGCTGTTATTTTAGATAACAATAGCTATTTTCTTTATGCGGTTGATAAATGGGCGGAGAAAAATAGTATCTCTATCTTCTCGACCAATAATTCTGATGATTTTTTCTACCACCTGGCGGTGAATGACGATATTGACATCATATTTGTATCCTATAATCCTGTGTGGACCAAAACACTACATCTACTTGATAAATTACAGAGGTTCTATCCTGACATCAGTACCGTGGTTGTGGTTGATTATCCTCATGTTCCCTCGATGATTTTAATGAGGAGTTTTGGTGTGAATGTCATCATCACCAAAAAAGAAATATTGAGCTGCCTACAAAAAACGGTAACCATCGACCCATCCAGCCTTTACTTAAGTATTTATGCTGCTGGAAAAACGGAATGTGAAAATATTAAATCCAAGTATATCTATAACCATGAAGGCAACACCCTTACCGAAATGGAGAGAATGGTTCTTGCCGAACTGAGCGGCGATAAAACCATCTCTCTCATCGCCAAAGAGCGAGGTTGCAGCGCGAAAACAGTTAGCCAACATAAACAGAATGCGTTGAATAAAATGGGATTCAAAAGACTCAAGGATGTGCTTTCAATCAACAGCAAAAAAAACTTGGAATATAAGACATAGCAATTCTTAATTTTAAAATACCTTTAAATAAGGATGGGGCATCTCATTCATACCTATAAGTACACACTGTTTCTTGATATTGAGACTTATAAAATAAATGATAATTAGTGCGCGAAATCACACCTCAACGCAGAAAATATTAAATTTTAAATGTAGTTCAATAATGTGTTGCATTAAGGAGATAGATGTAATGAAATTAAATAAAATAGCATCCATATTAGGTATGGGTATTGTACTGGGGAGTGGTGCTGCTTTTGCCGCTGATCAGGGTCACGGAACAGTGACATTCAAAGGTTCAATTATTGATTCACCTTGCTCGATTACTCCTGAAACAGCTAATCAGACTGTGGATATGGGGCAAATTTCAAATAAAGCCCTACAGAACAATGGTAAATCAACGGCGCGTCCTTTCTATATAAAGTTAGAAAATTGCGATGTGTCTTCACTTACCAACAAAACCGTCACGACTACTTTTACCGGTACGGCCTCCAAAGCACAGCCAAAGAATCTGGCGTTAGTAGGTCAGGCGTCAGGTGCAGCACTTGTTATCACCAATGGTGATGGTGCTGCAATCGACCTGGGCAGCGCATCACTGCCAACTTCCGTGCAGGCCGGTAACAATACGCTTTCTTATGCTGCATACCTGCAGGGTGATTCTGCCGATGTCGCTGTGGTACCTGGCGATTTCTCTTCGGTTGCTAACTTTACTCTCACCTACCAGTAAGCCTGAAACGTAGTGACAGGCGCCTCAGTGCGCCTGATTTACAGAAGTTAATGGTTACCAACGGAGAGGGGGAGCGATGGTTACTGGCCACAATTCTGTTTTTTTACTTTGCCTTATGCTGATGCCTCCAGTGGTTTTTGCTGACCGACAGGCCTATCAGGGGAACGGGCTAGTTGAAATGCAGGGATCGATTATCGATACCCCCTGTGCCATTGACGTAGCCGACCGTAACCAAAGTATCGATATGTCTGTGATACCTGTAAGCCTAATCATGCGCGACGGTCAGGGGCCAACCCGCCCATTCACTATTCGATTAATTAACTGTGTGCTAACCCCGTTAAAACCGGGTCAGCCTATGGTTTCCAGGTTCAGCGTCACCTTTGATGGTGCAACGACCAACAATAACCTGTTTGCGGTATCTGGAGAAGGCAAAGGGGTGGGGCTGCAAATTGCCGATGCCAATGGCAACTTTGCCGCTCCTGGGCAGCCTCTGCCCGGTGGAAATCTGCAATCCCGCAACTCAAATCTTGATTACACGCTGCGCCTGGTGAGCAACCGTCAAACGCTGCGTGCAGGCACCTATGCCGCTACTATTCGATTTAAGCTGGACTATTACTGATGAACGTCTACCGCTATTTCGCCGTACGCCCTCTTTCCGCGCTTTCCGCGCTGCTGGCTTTAGCTGCATTGGTGAATCTTCCTGCGTTGGCTGTGGAAACAATCGAGTTCAACACCGATGTGCTGGATGTTCAAGACCGCAGCAAAATCGATCTGAGTGATTTCTCGCGAGCTGATTATTTGATGCCGGGGCGATATCTGATGGTTGTCCGGATCAACAATAACGAACTGCGCGAGCAAAACATTACGTTTATACCGCCCGAGGACGATCTGAAAGGCAGCATCCCCTGCCTGACGCCGGAAATTGTCAAACAGCTCGGCTTCACCGCGGTTGCTATGCGTGAATTGCGCTGGTGGAACAATGCGCAATGTCTGAGATTAGACTCTTTGAAGGGAATGACTGCCCGTGGTGACTTAGGCAGCGCATCGCTCTACATAAATGTTCCCCAAGCGTATCTTGAGTACGTTGCTGACAACTGGGATCCTCCTTCACGCTGGGATAACGGTATCAGTGCGCTGGTGTTCGATTACAACCTTAATGGCCAGAGTACCCATCAGTCTAAAGGCCACGAAACCCAGACTCTTAGCGGTAATGGCACCACCGGATTTAACTTCGGCGCGTGGCGATTTCGTGCCGACTGGCAGGGGGGCTACGACCACTCTACCGGTAAGGACGAGGGCAGCAACAATAACTGGGATATGAGCCGCTACTACGCGTATCGGCCGATTGCATCGCTGCGCGCCAAGCTGATGATGGGTGAGAGCTACCTGAACTCCACCATTTTCGACAGTTTCCGCTTCCTCGGCGCCAGCCTGGTCTCCGATGACAATATGCTGCCGCCTAATCTGCGCGGCTACGCGCCGGAAGTGTCCGGAGTGGCTAAGACAAATGCAAAAGTTACGGTAAGCCAACAGGGGCGTGTGCTTTACGAAACGACCGTATCCTCGGGGCCGTTCCGCATCCAGGATCTTAATTCGGCGACCTCCGGTACGCTGGATATAAAAATTCAGGAACAGGACGGAACCAGCCGCACTTTCCAGGTCAGCACCGCCAACGTTCCCTATCTGACCCGACCGGGCCAGTTGCGTTTTAAGTTAGCGTTGGGTAAACCCTCTGACCTGAAGCATAACACTCAGGGACCGGGATTTGCCGCCAGCGAACTCTCATGGGGAATTAATAACGGCTGGTCGCTGTACGGCGGATCCGTGCTTGCCGGCGATTATAACTCTGCGGCGTTGGGCGTTGGGCGCGACCTGCTGTCATTCGGCGCGCTGGCGTTCGATGTTACTCAGTCACGTGCCAACCTGCCTCAGCAGGGAACTTTAAGCGGGCGCTCATACCGTCTGAGCTACTCAAAACGCTTTGACGAGTATGACAGCCAGGTGACCTTTGCTGGCTATCGCTTCTCCGAGCGCGACTATCTTAGTATGACGCAGTATCTTGATACCCGCTATCACGGGAACAACTACAGCAGCAGCAAAGAACTTTATACCGTCACCTTTAATAAGCAGTTCCCGGATATCGGGATCAGCTCCTATATCAACTATAGCCATCGTACTTACTGGGATCGTCCGGCTAACGATAATTATACCTTGTCGCTGTCGCGCTATTTCAACGTAGGACGCGTGCACAACGTCAGCGTTAACCTCTCGGCTTATCGTAACAGTTATAACAATCGCGATGACGACGGCATGTTCCTTAGCCTGACCTTACCTTGGGGAAATACTGCCAGTATCACCTATGATGGGCAGTTCAACAGTGGCGGTAGCAGCAATATGGTGGGTTATTACGATCGTATCGACGATAACAACTCTTACAACGTTAAAACTGGCGTCGCACAGCAGGGGCATAGCGCGGCCAGCGGCTACTTCACTCATGATGGCGATATGGCGCAGATGACTGCCAATGCAAGCTATGAAAGCGGAAGATACTCCTCGTTAGGACTGGGTTTAGAGGGAGGTTTCACCGCCACGTCGCAGGGCGCCGCGGCGCACAGAATTAACTCAATGGGAGGGACCCGCATGATGGTCGATACCGGCGGCGTCAGCGATGTTCCGATACGAGGCTATGGTGGCCTAAGCCACAGTAACAACTACGGTAAGGCGGTTGTAAGCGACGTAAACAGTTATTACCGCAACAGCATCTCGGTTGACGTCAACGCACTGCCGGATAACGTTGATGCGACCCGTTCGGTGGTTCAAGGCACGCTAACCGAAGGTGCCGTAGGCTACCGCCGCTTCGGCGTAGTTTCCGGACAAAAAGCGATGGCGAGCCTACGGTTGGCGGATGGTTCTTCTCCACCGTTTGGCGCCACCGTAGTGAACCAGAACGACTATCAAACAGGCATCGTTGGTGATAATGGCAGCGCATGGTTAACCGGTATTAAGCCTGGTGAAGCGATGCATGTGCGCTGGAATAGAAAAACGCAGTGCGTTATTTCTCTGCCTTCACCGCTGCCGCCGCTGACCAGCAACCTGCTGCTACCGTGTCGCGCAGTAGGAAAAGACCTGGTCAAATACAATGCCGTAGAAAAAGAGAACGACCTGTAAAGGCCTGACGAGGTGACGCACGCCGGTGTGAGATCCCCTCCCCCGGCTGTAGATAATGAGGTGATAAAGTGAATAGACCGGTGATGAAATATATGGCGGCAGTAACCCTGACAACGGCTGGACTGCTTGCGGGCTTACAGCAAGCCAGCGCGGCCATTGCGCTCGACCGCACCCGCGTGGTTTTCAACGGCGGGAGTCACTCCATGAGCGTGAATATAAGTAATCAGAACAGAGAACTACCATATCTAGCTCAGGGATGGATTGAGGACGATAAAGGTAACAAGATTGAGTCCCCGCTGCTGATACTTCCCCCGCTACAGCGCGTTGAGCCAGGGGCAAGAAGTCAGGTAAAAATCCAGGGTACCCCGGCACTGAATGCACTGCCGCAGGATCGCGAATCCCTTTTTTACTTCAATCTGCGCGAAATCCCGCCACGCAGTGAAAAACCTAACACGCTCCAAATTGCGCTGCAAACACGCATCAAGCTGTTTTACCGACCGGCCAGACTGCAGGCGGGACAAAATGAGTACAACGATCCCTGGCAGAAAAAGATCACCCTGACGCTCGAAGGTGATAAGTACCGTCTGAATAATCCAACCCCCTACTTCGTCACACTTGTTGCCGCAGAGGCGGCGCAGAGCGGGAAGGATATCGCCAGCTTTAATCCGCTGATGGTCGCCCCTCTAAACTCATCACTGCTTACCCTGAGCGCGAAAACCCTCGGAAGTACGCCGATACTGACCTATATCAACGACTTTGGCGGCCGTCCGAAACTGGTGTTTAGCTGCAACGGCGCAACCTGTAGAGTGAAAGAGAACCTGCCGGGCTAAGCTGAACGTCTGCAAGGGTTGCAGAATAGTTATCGAATATAACAGATAGGGTATGATCGTCAGAATCAGCCCATCGCGAAGGAGAGAACGATGGCAGTAACCCGGCATCAGAAAGTCCGTAACGGACGATACATCGTCAGATCAGGCGCGATTGCCGTGCTGTCATTATGCCCGGCGATCGCGCTGGCCACGGTGGATAGCTGGGATATTGAAGGCGAAAACGGCGTGCTTCAGGTCACCGGCGCGCTGAGTGCCGCCGCCTGTCGGCTGGATATGCAGTCAGCCCGCCAGGAAGTGAGTATGGACACGACCCCTCTGTCGAGCCTGAAACGCGTTGGCGAACGCGGTACGCCCGTTGCCTTCCAGCTTTATTTACGTGACTGCATGATGAGCGGAGGCAGCCAGCAGGATAGGCGCACCGCCGGACGAGTATGGGACCAGAAACAGCCCGTGGTGACGCTAAGTTTTAGCGGCAATAGCGACATGCAAAAGCCGGAGTTGATCCAACTTAAAGGCACCTCCGGCGTTGGTCTGCGCATCCTGGATGACCAGAACCGCGATATCCGTTTGGGTAGTCGGGGAATGCCGCTGTTTCTCTCCCCCAGGAATGCCCAACTGACCTACTACGCCGTGCCTGAGCGAACTTCTTCCACGCTGACCGCCGGGCCGTATCAGGCGGCTGCTGACTTCAGACTGAGCTATGAATAAGGGAATGACCATGAAATTCAAATACTTATCAACTAAATTACCCCCCGACCTAATTGCTGTGGCTGTGCTTTTTTGCGTCAGCCATGATGCATTCGGCTATACCTGCCGCAACAAGCAGACCGGTCAGAGCCTCAAAGGAGGTAACTCCTCGGTGACCGTACCGATAAGCCGTACATTAACGTTCGGTGAGCAGGTAGTCTTTGATATCGGCCAGTATTACGAATGTAAGAACGATAATCCGGGAACTTATAGCGACTATATGGAGACCCAGGCAAACGCCTCGTCGACTACCTTGCCCGCGACATTTGACACCGGTGCTCTGATCAAAGGGAGGAAATACGATTTCCCGCTCCCACAGGTGAACGTTTTTACCCTGCCGAAAGGGGGGGACAGCAATTATCATATTGTACCGATACAGATTTACTACTCAATGAAGGACACCCCCGGTCAGCTGGTCAAAATTTCTAAAGGCCAGACGCTGGCAACCCTGCAACTGCATAAATACGCCACCACCACCGGCGGTCCTCAGGATCCACAGGACTTCACGTGGAATATCATCGCCGCCAATGATTCCATATTCACTTCAGGCAGCTGCGAGATTAACGGCGGTCGTAACATTGATATCGACTTTGGCCAGGTTGCCAGATGGCAGCTGACTAGCGCAGGTTCTTACAGTCCGTTCAGAAGACAGGTCGAAGTTCCCTATAACTGTAAGAACCCGGTATCAATGTCGGTGTCGATTACTCTTTCAGCCGACAGCGCCACATTTGCCAGCGACACTATAAAAACGTCTAATGCCAATCTCGGTGTACAGATGTTGCAGGGCGGTCAACTGGTAAAACCGGGTGACTCCGTACACACGCAACTGGTCAGCGGGATTGGCCGTAGCCAGTTTGAGTTTGTCCTGCTGAAAAATGCAAACGGCTCAGTAAATACCGGAGATTTTACCGGCAGTGCAGTACTTGTAATGAGTGCAGATTGACTATCAGGAAAAGCTTAGCACGAACTCACCTGCCCTATTCCTGTGTGCTTGTAATTTCTCTTGTTTGTTGCCTCAGAATTGAGGGGAATTGCACTTGACAGGCACCCTTTGCTGGATACCTGGGTAGTGCCTTCAATCGATAGAAGCTTCTGGTAATCTACTGGTATTTGAGGTTTTCCGTGGCTGCCGTTACTGTTCATTGTCCGCGCTGTCATTCCGATGAAGTTTATCGACATGGCCGTAGTTGTTCCCAACATGAGCGTTTCCGTTGTCGCTCATGTAAACGTGTTTTCCAGCTAACTTACTCTTATGAAGCCCGAAAACCCGGCGTTAAGGAGCTGATAGTTGAAATGGCACATAACGGCGCAGGTGTCAGCTATACCGCCAGAATACTGAAGATCGGCATCAATATAGTCATACGGACATTAAAAAGCTCTCGCCCCGCCGGATAACATCTGCGCCTGTCGCTCACGCAGATGTTGCCCTTATCTGTGAACTCGATGAGCAGTGGAGCTTCGTTGGCAGCAAGGCGCAACAACACTGGCTCTGGTACGCTTATAACACTAAAACTGGCGGTGTATTGGCCTACACCTTCGGACCACGGAATGATGATACCTGTCGGGAACTGTTAGCACTGTTGGCTCCGTTTAGTATCGGCAGGGTAACCAGTGATGACTGGGGCAGCTACGCTAGAGAAGTGCCGAAGGAGAAACACCTGACCGGCAAAATTTTCACGCAACGTATCGAACGTAACAACCTGACACTGCGCACCCGCATCAAGCGGATTGCACGTAAAACAATCTGCTTCTCGCGTTGCACGGAAATCCACGAAAAAGTCATCGGTTCCTTCATTGAAAAGTACATGTTTTACTGATTGGAAGCACTACCAAGAAATGTTTGTCGGTTTGTCTACTCTGTGTGGAAATAGATTGGAACAGCGGAGCATGGAAGGGGCATTATTTGTTGATCGAATTTGGCCAACGATGGGGAGGCCCTCCCCCCACCCGACTATACGATGGGGTTCTGGCCTAGAACCCCTGGTTCTCATTTCTTCCTCATCTACCAGTTTCCGTCCCGATAATCAAAAGCTATATAACAATTATCTACGTCATATTTTATTTTGCTTTTAAAAAACGGCTGTAGTAAAGGGACCCACTCCCTCTTCAAATCAAACTCACCATTATTAATATTATCCTTTAAAGGCATGCCTAAGCTTTCAATGACAGAAGTATCATCACCAAAGTCTTTAGAATACTCCTCACCTTTAAAATCGCTTGTTTTTTTGTCAAACCATGTCAAACGTAATTTAAGCCCCATACTTACCTCTCAAAGATATTTTTTAATGTTTCTTTTTGGATCAGACACTTTAACCTGCTTCCCCGTTTTTGGATCGAATGCTCCGAGGTGTTCGCCATCACTTGCTCGATAACCTTCAAGCTCGCCGTGCTGGGAATCCCACTCATAAACTTTACGTTTTTTATCGCCATACCATCTGGCCCGCTTACCACCACCACCTTGCTTTGGTGTTTTAGGCTCACCTCGCTTTAACTCTCCTAATCCTTTTATATCTTCTGTTTTAGGAACCGGATGATAATCATGACCATAATCTTTAGCGCCCTTACGGGGCTTGTTTTTTTCCTCATTTAATTTATTTTCAGCATCCTTCGCTTTTTTCTCTTTCTGCTTACGGCTCTCCATCGCTGTGTTCAGAGCAGCCGTACTGTCATCCAGCTCTTTTTTTGTCTTTTCATAGCCGTAAACAGTCGCTTTTTTTGCATCAAGCTGGGGCTTAAGCTTCGCAATTTCCAGAGATGCGCGTACAAATACCCGGTGGCCTGAATCCTGCGGGCTGAGACCGTCACCATCGCTGATGGCACTGCCCATACGTTGTGACCACGTATCAACCTGAGCCTGAATACCGGCAAGGTCCGCCTTTTCTTTTCCATAATTAACGGCAGAGTAGGGTTTAAAAGCCGTAATGGCCGCTTTATTCCGGCTCGTCGCCTGTGTATGTGCGGCTTCCGCGGCTGCGCGCTCCTGGTTCGCCGTATCGCGTTCCTGCTGCGCTACTTCCAGGGGATGTGCCGCATTCCATGCCTGCTGCCGCGCATTTTCACCGGCCTGACGCTGCTTAACCTGTGCAGCAGTCAGCACTTCGGTGACGGACACGTACACAGGTGCCTGGTCGCTCCCCTGAGGAAACCGGATGACTGCATCACTGGAGTTGCCGCCGGCGGTAAATCCGGCTGGACGAATATTACCTTTCTCCGGCGTAACACCTTTGGGAGTACTGACCGCCGCCGGCTTACCCGCGTCAATTTTAACATGCAGGGCTGGCCTGCCCGGCACAACCTCGGCAGTAAACACGCCGGGACGCGTTGTTGGTTTTGCATCCACGACGGGAACGCTCGCAGGCACACCACCAACAACGGCAAGATGCTGTTTTTCATCCTGAACGATATCTGTAATCCGCGTATGAACTTCTACCGTGGCCGCCTGCGTTGGCAGAGAGGCTGGCGGGGCCGATGTGACCTTATCGGCAGACAGCGTCGTGACAATACCGGGCATCATGGACTTATCGTCCGGTGCAATCGATGACGGCGTAAGAAGCCCGAACGCCAGGCCAGCCAGCCGCCCGGCATAGGGCAGTGCGGTTACCACTCCCTGTTCAAACTTTGCCAGCGCGGCGGCTACCGCTTCCTGTACAGGGGCGGCACGGAATACGGACAGTCCCCACAGGCCATCAATCAGTGAAATGTTCAACGGGGCACCGAAGGCCGCGCTTGCCTGCGCCTCAGGAAAAAGCGAAAGATTTACACTGCCTGAGCCTCCGGCTGAGGAACTACCACCATTGTTGCCATTTCCTGAACCTCCCCCCAGTGAATACCACTTCCGGAATTCCCACCCCCCCACGGGTTATTCTCGGAACTCCATCCGGAATGGTCAGATGCACCACCTGAAGAAGGACCACCAGGCCCAGCCGAGCCTTTGACTCCTCCTGTAGAATAAGCGCCACTGTTGTGACCAATACCATCTCCACCGCTCATATAAGCTTCCTCTTTGTCATTTAAAAACAGAGTCTCAATCACTCTCACTGCAACTGCCTCTAAAAACAGTAAGTGATTCGGTTACTCTATCTCTTCAGTCAGTGACGTGAGGATTCATCAGCGTTGTCTGGTGGAAGAGTGAGAAAAACATTGCCTGTACCGGATCGCACCAATTCGCGCCCTTTGATGAGATGAACGAATTTCTGTTCATAACGCTTCCATTCCTGAGCGGGTTCACCCTTCAACAGGCCCTGTGAGCGCAGGGGCATGTTCATATTGAATATGCGATTTAACAGGCCAGCAGCTGGTGCAGCATCGGGTCATCACCGGTAACCGACTCCCTGCACCAGCCCGAACGCTTCAGCAGCACGTCCAGTCCGGCGAGGTTCCCGCTGATGCGCGCGGGAAGTGGGTAGCGCTGTTTTCCCCCGTCATCAAACCCGTTTTCCAGGGCTGCCCGGTTAATGTAGATTCCCGACACGGCGGGATTCAGGCGTATCCTGTTGCGCCCGCTCCACTCCTTCTCCGACAGGACCATGTACACCCACCCTGTCATCTTCACAGCATTCAGCGCATGCTGCAGGCGGTAAAGGTCGTTCTGCGCCTCCAGGCTGCCGCTGCCGGCGCGCCAGAGGTAGTTCAGCTTGCCGGGCAGGTCGGCGTGCACGCCCTTTCCTCTTCCCTCCTTCAGCAGCCAGCTGATGTCGCTGGCCAGCTCCCTGCTGAACCTGCGTTGTTTTTCCGCCAGCGCCAGCCACCTGACCAGAAACAGGTTTTCCTGCGCCGCGGAGCTGACCTCTCCGGCATCGCGGGCGTTCTGCAGGGCCACCAGTCCGCACCAGGCGAGGTGGCTGGCGCTGAGGTTTCCGTTATCCATCAGTTTGTCCTTTCAGCTAATCACAGTGCTTTCAGGTAAGTGTAAACGTGAACCGGGAACCTGAAAACCCGACTGCCCGAAGAGGGGCGAGCAGTGCGCAGCCCCTCACCGGATGCCGCGTCAGCGGCATGGAGGCGCCACAAGCGGTTAAGGACGGCACGGATGCCACCGGGCGCCGTCAGCCCGGCGAAGCCGGTTACAGGCCTCACGGTGCCACAAACCACCCCCTTCCCTGCCGGACGCCCTTAAGCAGCGTCCTGACAGCGACGAAGAAGCCTGCCTGTCGGAGACAAAAGACTGTTTCAGCGACACCTCCCAAAGCCACAAATCAGATAGTTACAACACCCGGTATCAAAGCCACACGGTTCCGGGCCTTTGGCCCGGTGCGGCGGGGCTTTGTAGTGGGGACTGGTATGTTTCGGTTGTTACAGGAGCTGAGGTTTTCGCTGACGTCATAATACTTACATTGACTGTTGTAACTAATGATTTGCTGAGTTTCTGCCCCGGCTTGTCCGGGGAGGTATTTCTGGTTTTTGTCACGATCTACTCTTTGTCCAGGTTGTCGTCGCATTTTGCTCTGAGCAAAGCGAAGAGAGCTACCCTGATGCAGGTGAAGCCTGCTCCGGGTACTCTTTCTTTAGAAAGCATGTTTTGTTCAGAAGCAACGTTCGAATTTATCCATATAGTCGAAGTATCTTCCGAAGTTAACTGCATCAAAGGCCGGATTGCGGCCGTATGTTCGAAGTTAACTGACTGTTTAATGCCTTTAGCTGCAGGTACCGACGGACTGAGGACTGAAATGGTGGCCACAAATGTGTCGCTGGGTAGATTTCGGGCGTGAAAATACCTGCCGGGCGCGGGATGTACCTTTCAGCGCCAGCACAGACACCGCGACGAGCGCGGTAATTTAATAGGGGGTGTTTATCAGAGGGTAACGCCGGCACGCTCCAGCAGCAGGCGGTAATACTTCTCGGCGTCCGTCACGTGCAGCTGAGGATGCTCAGCCTTGACCGCAGCTTCCAGCGTATAGCGTTTTGAGGGAGGGCACTCGGCGCTCGATGACCAACGAACCCATGCGCTCTGGTAGCGGTCAGATCCGTTTCGCGGACGCAGCTGGCGCAGTTTACCTGCGTGACTATCCAGCGCACGCTCAATGTCGGAGGTCACGCGCTGTTTCTCGGCGCGCAGCTCCGGGCTGACGACCCAACGTTTGATCTGCTTGAGGCGGTTCTTCAGGGAGTGATGGCCATCGATGTTGATGCCCAGGCGCGCCATCTTCAGCTGGTGACGTTCGTACTTCTCCCGCATCGACTCTGCAACGCCCGAGGCTACCGCCCACTGCCGGTATTTATGCAGGTACTGGCGCACGTTTTCGACCGTCATGCCCCGTGAGGAGAAGAAGTTTTCGGTAAGGAAGATGCGCATCGGCTTGTTCTGGCCAGAGTCAGTGTCTCGATCGCGGTGAACGACTACGTAGTCCAGCTGCTCCAGCACGCGCAGGGCGTGGAGCAGGACGTCATACGCCTTGCGGCCGCTCTCATAGACGTGAAGAACGCCCATCCGGCGCGCCATGTCTTCGACCGGAAGCATCACTTCAAATATGTATTCCCTGTCCGGGCTGTAGTCGCAGTTGGCGGCCAACACCAGAGAAAGTGCGGTCAGGGCCTCACGGCTCTCTGAACGGGGTGTGATACGCATGGGTTTCGGGCAGAACGATTTATCAAACATCCGCGAGTAAGGGGTATAACCCTGACGGCGTAGCTCTGTCAGATCGGCGTTACGACACCAGTCATGGCCACGGATGCAGGCCACCACTTTGGACGCCATGCCACGCGGGGTTTTTTCATTGAACTGAGGCTGATGGTTGCGGTGTGTTTTGGCCTGCCCTTTGCGCTGACGATTGGACTCGCCGCGACGCGAAGGACGGTATGCACCCGCCGATGCTGTGGCAGCCCCGGTCGGAGAAATCGTAAAGATGCGTTCAGACACAGCTCCCTACGCTTATGTTGCGCGGGGGGAGTTGACCTTTAAAAGGCATAAAACTATACTCCCTGCATAGAGCAACAAACTCTATACAGTTTTAGTGGACCCCGTTAATCTTCCTGTCGCCAAACTAGAGATTATCGGGGTTTTTGCTTTTTCAGGATCCGCTAAACTTCTCTTCAGACCCTGTTCCCTGCCACCTTACGGCGTGGCCAGCCAAAAAACATCTAACTGATCAGCAATCTAGCACTCAATAGCCAAAGGATCAAGAAAGTAAGCCCATTAAGATATTTTCCTGTCTCGAGCTTCGCGTTGAATTAACTGCTCGAGTACTTCAGCCTGCGTTAAGCCATCTTCTTCACACATGCTCATAAGAAGTTCTTTAAGCTGTGGTTCGATGAAAACTTTCACTTCTTTGTGCGTCGCTCTTTTCCGGGCAGTAGCCATACGCTGCTTTTCAGCATCGCTAAGTGCATTGCCTTTTCTGTAAGGACGCTTAGGCTTAGTTTTCGATGAGGAAGAATCAGCATTTTCAACGTGCGACATCTCAGCCTCCCCATAATAAAAAATGGATCATCGACTGAGAATACTACAAGTTCCACAAATCAGCGACTTACTTTATACAACGACGTGACAGGCGTTGGCGCGCCCGTCACGTCGTTGTATAAAGTAAGCGTGAGGTATTAAAGAGGGTTAGATCGCCGCGCACTGCGGCTGAACTCTCTTCATCATGTGTGTTCTCTTTTATGGCCCTGCGCGATCCGGACGGGCTGAGGCGTACCGGAGTGAAGCGAGGAACGAACAGCCCGCGCGGAATGGGCAGGATAGGATCAGGGTTTACCCGAGGCCCGATCGATGGCATCCAGCAGCTGCTGCGCCGGAACGGCCCCGCCCAGCACGGTGGTGTTATCTGCTGTCGCACCGGACAGCGGCATGATGATAAAGCCGGGCGTGCCGGTCAGCCCGATGGCCTGCGCCAGCCCGTCGTTGCGCTCCGTAATCGCCTGCGCTGACGCCGTGGCTGAAGCAGAGGGGGCGTAGCCGGCGGCGGTGCTGACCCGGTCAATGTCTGCCTGCGTGAGCTTCCCTTCGTCGTGGCCCGTGGCGTAAATCCCGTTGTGATACGCCATGTAGACTGCAGGCCCCTTCTGTTTCCATACCTGCAGCCCGCGCTCCGCCGCCGTTTTCGACGTTTCCCAGCGGCTGGCAAAGATGGGCCAGTCCTTAAAAATGTACTTCACGTCTGGGTGGGCCTTCATAACCTGCTCCACCACCGGGGCCATCCGGCTGCAGAACACGCACTGGTAATCGAAGAATTCAATCACCGCGACCTTCGCACCGGACGGGCCGACGACGGGCACGTCCGGGTCCGCCGTCAGCGGCCCCTGCAGCTTCACCGCCGCCGTGCGCATCGAGAGCGACAGGCGGTCGGCCTGCTGCGCCTGCAGCTTCTGGCTGACCTGCAGCAGGATTTCAGGATGCGCCAGCAGCCAGTCGCCGGCGATTTTGCCGATTTGCGCCTCCTGCGCGGCGCTGAACGCCGTCACCGGCGCAGAAGCGGCAGGTGTCTCCGCGACCGCAGACGCGGCGCAGCATAGCAACGCGGCCGTCATGGCCACCTTCAGTAAAGTGTGTTTCAAAGGGGTGTCCTCAGCGCACGTGGCGCCACAGTGATTTGGGGATTTTGTCAAAGTATCGTCCGGCAACGATTTCCGCCCGCCGGTGGTCGGCGGCGGCGTTAAACAGGCAAAGCGCGTCCCCGGTCAGGGTGTAATTCTGGTGCTCTGCCACCTTCTCAAGCGTGTCGGCACTCTGACAGCGCCTGAGCCGGTAAAGCCACTCTTCTTTCGTCATTTATCTCCTCACTTTCGCAGGTTACCGTTCCTTCTGAATATGACGATGCGCGTCATGCTTGAGCTCGCCGTGCTCCATCTCCTGCCCGCGCTCACCGGCCTGCGGCAGGCTGATGTCCTGACGGCGGTTAAGGTCGCGGGACGCTGCATCAAGCGCCTGCGTGCTCACGCTGGCGCTCAGATCTTTTTCAGGTGATCTAAGCGTCTGCTGCAGTTCGTCCTGCAGTTCGCGGATAACCGATGGCGGCACACTCCCTGCACTTTCCGCCCCATCACCTTTAGGCAGTGCTATATCAGGGATTTCAGGACGCAGTACGTCTGCTACCGACTGAAGCGAGACCGTCGCTGATGAGGTGTTGCTTAGCGTACCGAGCACGTCACGTATTGCGGCTGACAGATCCGGCAGGCTCCGTACAGGCAACTCAATTCCCCCAGGCACCGCTGCGCTCTCGGCCAGGTCATTCCTGACCTGCTGCAGGATAAAGGCGTCCAGTGCCTCGCGCTTATCCGCGGACAGGCCGGCAATGTCCGGAATCTGTCCGCTGCGTTCCAGCTCTGATGCCACGCTCCTTACCCGCGCCTGTATTTCCGCCATCCGGTCAGGCTGAGGTACCTGCCCTTTGCTCATTTTCAGCATCTGTGTAGAAGGTGGCTCATCACCCGTCTGCCAGACCACGCCGGATTTCGGGTTTTCGCGCGCGACCGTCAGTGCCTCCTGCAGGGTAGCCACCACCCGGGTTTCCCCGTTGCGGCTGCGCTGTACCACCGCGCCCTGCGCACGTTCCGTCGTTACCATCCTTACCTCTCCGGTCAGCTTCACGTCGCCGTTTGTCTCCAGAGGCTGCATCGCTAGACCCGCCGTTTTGCCGTTACCGTCGTAAACCGGTACGGCCAGGTGCAGCTCTGGGTAGCGCCGTGTGGATGGAATAATCCGCGCCGCCAGCGCCCCCTGCGTCAGCCCTTCTGATTTTGCCCAGGTGCGGCCAACTGCGGTTTTACGCAGAGGCTGCCCCATTGCCCATATGCCCCTAGCCTGCTGCCGGGCCTTTTCTGGCGCCAGCGCATCGTGGGCAGTCCGGGGACCGTTGTCCCCCTGCTTCAGCGTCTTCATCCAGTCATTCACGCCGTCCGTCCAGATCTGCACGTGGTCCTTTGCTCGCGACACGTTGATATAGAATCCCCGCATGCCGCTCATTCGCTTACGAGCGCCCTCTGTGCCCTCCAGCGCAATAACAAAGTCGCTGCTCGCCCCCTGTGCGCCGTAGCCCGTCACCGCCCAGGCATAGTCGATATGCCGGTCGGCCAACGCGTCGTCCGGGTGCAGGGTTTTCATCTCCGTGCCGCTGCGCAGGGTCAGCGTGCCGTCCTCTTTCACCTTCTCCACGCGATATTGTTCGTGGGCGCTGTGTCCGGCCGCTTTCTGCGTTTTGTTAAAGCGCAGGCTGTCGCCTTCTCGCACGCCGATCCTCCCACGTTCAAAGACCTCAATCCCGGTGGCGTTCAGCTCCGCCGGTGACAACCAGCGCGTGCGACCGTCCTCGTCGCGTAGAACAACTTTGTCTGTCCCCAGGTCGACAGCCATCACCGACAGGTAACGGTCGTTTTCCAGCACCACCTGTCCCGCTTTCCAGTCGGTGATACGATTAAAGTCGTGACGCCCCCCACCAATACGGGTCAGTACCGGCACGGTAACCTCACGGTCGCCCAGCTCACTGCGCCTCGCCAGCGCCGCATGTATACCGGCGTTAATGGCCTGACGGTCGGCGTTCAGCTGGGTGATGATCATAGTCTTCGCCCGGGCCGCCGGCGTCCGGCTGACGTAATCGTTCACAATCCCCTGCACGGGGTTCTCACTCTCCATCACTGACTGACCGGGCGCGGAGGCCTGCGCCTCACGCGGCACTACGTCCGGGCTGACGCGGCTGATGAGCTCTACCGCCTCAGCGGCCCGGTTGTCGATAACGCTGTAAACCGCTGATTTCAGATCTGCGTCACGCTGACGGACGATTTCCTTCATGATGGCTACATCCGCCGGGCTGCGTTCCTGCTGCAGCCGGAACGCCTCGCCACTTTCAGGTGAGGTCAGCTGCGCCTCATCGCCGACCGTCACCGCCCGACCGTTGCCAGCGGTGATCGCCCGGTACGCGGCCGCCGTGTCCTGGTTACCCAGCATTGAGGCTTCATCGATGAGAAACAGCGTGTTGCCGAACCGCACGTCCTCGCCCGCCGCCGTGCGCTGCTGCCAGTCCAGCACAAAAGATTTCATCGTCTGCGCCTCAATGCCCGCATCGCGCATCTCCTTGACCGCGCGATGGGTCGGGGCCAGCCCGAGGATGACAGGTTTCTGATCTTCCGGCAGCGTTTCAGCCGCCGTTTTCACCGCCCGGAACTGCGTGGTTTTTCCCGTGCCCGCATACCCCTGCACCAGCGTGAACCGATCCGCACTTTCCAGCACCAGCCGTGTGGCAGACTGCTGGCCTGCAGTCAGGCCAGCCAGCGATCCTGCATCAACCTGGTTCATCAGTGGCGTCACGGCCCCCTTGCCGTCGGTGATATCACGCAGGATTGACTTCTCCATCTCCCAGGTAGCGCGCGCTACATAGGTGGCATCGCTGCCCCCCCTCACCGCCATCAGGTCCCCTGACTTCACCTGGCGGGAAATCTCATCACTCAGCGCAGGGGCAGCATCGTTAAACGTCATCGCCTCCTTGAGTAGCCCGGTCCGGGTGAAGGTCACCTGCGACATCTGTGCCACGGCGCGGCTCACCGCCTTCTGGACATCACTCATCAGGGCATCGTTCAGGACTCTAATGCCGCCATCCGGTGTCGCCTCCCCACTGGCCCGCCGCACCAGCGTGAGCGGAGAACTGCCCGGGCGCATGCGCGCCAGCCTGTCCTCGGCACGATTCTGTGCCTCACCGGTAAAGATCTCTGCGCGGTCCCCGGACTGCGCCAGCGCGTTCAGCGTGCCCGCGTTCAGCTCCCGGCTGTTCAGGCTGGCCAGCACCACGCCCCGTTCATTATCCCGGCTGCCGGGTGCCGCCACCCAGCCGTGGGTGACGTACAGCGGCTGATCCGCCTGCAGGGTCACCGCCCGGCTGCTACCCTCCCGAATGACGGTGAGTTTTCCGGGCTCTGCGGCGGTGACGGTCATCCGGTCACGCGCCTTCAGTCCGTTAGCCTTATCGGCGGCCAGCGCGAACAGCTGCTCCCCCTTCGCCACGCTGATGTTCTCCGTGGTAAAAGCGCGCCAATCGCCGGTCAGGGCGCTCAGCTTCACGCGGGACAGCACCCCGTCGCCATCCACCAGGGACAGCATGCGGGTATCGGAATGGACCTGATCGACCGTATAGTGTCTGGCATCATTCTTTTCACTGCGGTCTTCCAGCACCATCCCCGGGCGGTACGACCCGGCCAGACGCCGCGTTTTGGTATCAAGGAACACTGGCGTGCGGGACTCTATAGTGATCCCCTCCCGATCCAGTTTGCCCGCGTTCTGCAAGGCGTCGCGGATAATGCCCGTCAGCTGCTTCTGCTCACGTTGCCCAACCACCACGGCGGTCACCGGCGTTTCCGGGCCGCTGATGTCGGCAAACCGCTCGGCCAGCGCGCGGTAACGATCGCGCTTATCGCTGATGCTGATGACGCGTGCCTCCAGACCCGGTGCCGGTTCGGTCAGCGCGTGACGCTCTACACCCGCCGACTCAAGTACCGAAATGGCGCTGCCGTTGGCCTGACGTCCGGCGCTGTCAAGAAACAGCAGCTGCACCTGCTTCTCGTGTGCCTCGCCGGTCAGTACCAGCATCTCCTTCAGGCCGAGCCGCTCAGCGCCCTCAACGACCAGCGTACTGTGCGGAGACAGGGAGAAGGTCGCATCCTTCACGCTGCTGCGTGACAGCATCCTGTCCTGCAACAGCGGAGATTTAGCCATCGTCAGCCGGCGCTCTGCCGAACTGGTCAGTACCTGCACCTCACGACCGCGATCCAGTGACATTGTCACAAGGCCCTCTGCCACTTCCCGCAGCAGCCCGACCGAGGCCGGAGCGTTCAGAATGGCAACCGGTGCATGTTCCACGCTGGCCAGACGACCTGGCGCGTCTTTTTCCGGTACGCGAAAATCAACCACGCGACCTTCCTTCACCAGCCCGCCAGCCAGCTGCTGCACCGACAGCTCGTCAAGCAGGTGAATACGTGAGGTAAACACGCCCTTTTCACGGTCGAGGGGAACCAGCTGGTTGTCACGGATGGCCTCATCAATCGCGCTCCGCAGGGCCTGCGTCTCTTTCACCCCGGGGCCGGTTTCATGCGCCGTCATCAGCAGGTCACCGTAGGTGAACCGCGTGCGGGAATCGCTCAGCACCGAGATCGCCTCACGCACAGACTGCATCGCATCCGCTGCTATCGGTTCCGCCTGCTCACGCGCGGGCGGGGCCTTGACCGACGCCTGGAATTCTTTCAGGTCAAAGCCCAGCCCGAGGATCTGGCTGTTCCAGCGCTCCAGCAGGCGGCGGCGTCCGGCTTCGGTTCGTTCGCCCGGGGTCATCTCCTGCACCTTTTCACGGGACGCTAAGCCAGCTGGGGTTTTCTGCATGTCGCCCCCTGGCGCCACTTCGCGTTCAGGAACGTCCTTTGCAGGCTCACGGGCTGTGCGGACAGGCTCTCCCGTGCCGGCAGTTTCGTTCTTCACCGGCTGCGTGCGCTCTTGAGGCGTCACGAAGTCCCCCGGTACGCTCTGGCGGGACGTTTCAGCCCCCTGACGGGGTGCAGGCTCGCCCGGTTCATAATATTCCGGTGCCCGCTTCGCCCTGCGGGTGTCCAGCGCCGCCACGTCCCGGCTCTTCAGGGAGGCATCTTCGCCGACCGCGCTGGCCACCTCATGATGGCGCGTGGAAAAGGCCTCCAGCACGCGATCGGGCACCCCCTTGATCTCCCACATGTCATGCGGGTCACCGGTCAGTGCCGTTTCGAACCCCATCCCCTCCACGCGGTCTTTCAGGCTGTTGCGGTAGATTTTTCCGAACGTCGTCTGATGGCGGTAGATGGTTTCAATAAAGCCGGCACCGTGAACGTAGTCAGTGGCCAGCGCTTTCCAGCTACCCTCCAATTCCGTCACGTTGGCCAGCACGGCGTGCGTGTGGATCTGCGGATCGAGGTTGCGCGAGGTGTCGTGCGTAAACAGTGCAGCCACCATTTTTCCGGTCGGGACGATGGACGTCACGCCATCCTTGGTGTGGCGGGCAGAAACGTTCTGCTCGATGATGGCCAGCGTTTCCTTTACCGCCTCATGGTGCGCCTCGAGCAGCCGGCGATCGCCCCCGGCCAGAATGAGAAGCGACACGCTTTTTGGTGCGGAAAAGGTCAGGTCATGCCCGGGGCGGTGGACGTGATTGCCCTGTACCTCTCTGCCGAGCTCCACGCCGTTCGGCAGACGTCCGTGAAGCAAATCGGTGAACGCATCAAGGTCAACAGCTCCTTCAAGGCCCAGCTGCTTCGCGCCCTCGCCCAGCCACTGGCTTTCGAGATCACCGATAAAATAGTAGTTATCCTTGCTGCTGTAGTAGTCAGCCGCCCCGGCAGCCGACGCCACGGGCGCCACGGTCATCATCGTTCAAAATCTCCGGATTCATGTTGGTTATGCTGCATGGCGCTGTAAGCCTCCCAGTCGTCTGCAGGATGGTGGTGAAGGATGTTTTTTTCGTCGTCGGCCATCGAACGGTTAGCCCGGGATGCGTCCGGTTTGCCGTCGGTCTTCTCACCGGGCTGTACGGATTTTTCGACGCCCGCCGTGCGCAGATTCAGTGTGCCGTCGACATCTATTTCGGCTTCCATTACCAGCTCCGGTGCTTCTCCTCCGCCACTCTGCGCAGCCGCCTCATCGGCATCCTGTGTATCATCATCGGCTTTCCTCTGACGGCGCAGGTTCAGATAGTCCAGTGCGCTGAGCGGTGCCGGAGAGGCCGTCGCTTCTCCCGTACCGGCGGGCGCTTTCACCGCAGGCATGACCAGGAGAGGTGATCCTGACGGTGTTTTCGCGACGGTTACCGGCTTGGCGCTGACATCTGCCGTGACAGGTTTCGGTGCGGTGTCCTCTGCCCGTGGCTTCTGCTCGACTGGCGCAGCCCTGGAGGCCGTTTTCGTGCGGGGAACAAGGGTCAGCACCGTGGCCTTCGCGGGCGCGGGTGTGGCAGCATCCGGTTCACCAGGCGCTGCCGGGGATGGGGGAACTTCTTTAGTCGACATCTCTGGCTCTTCTGTCTTCAACCGAGCCGCGGTGGTCACCGGAGCGGTATGTATGGCCGGGCGTTCTGCGCGTCGGCTGGCGGACGGTGTGCTGACCGCCGCGCGATCCGGCTGTTCCAGCAGTTCGCTGCCCGTAGGGAAGGCAATGCCGGCAGCACGCGCGCTTCGTTCGTTCTGCGAGATCATCTGTTCCAGCTCGGGGCTCAGCGTGTCGCGGATGTTGCGCTCCATCAGTGCGGGATGATATTTGCGCTGCTGGCGGTATTTCAGCTTCAGCTTCACCACCGGAAACTCTCCCGGCAGGCGCATGTAGAAGCTCAGGTTCGGTAGCCGCATCACCTGCTCGTAGTCCACGACCGATTCGCGCACCTTGTCCTTACTGATGGACACACCGTCACGCACCTGGTCCAGGCCATAGCTGTTCTGCTCACGCGCCTCGCGGCGGCGCTGCGGACCGAGATCTTCTTCCACGATTTTGGCCACTTCGGCGCTCGGGTTGCGCCCGTAGGCGCGTGTGTTCAGCAGGTCAAAAATGGTCTTGGCCATCTGCTGCCCGTAAATCGTGATGAGCTGCGGGATATTCTGAATGCCGATGACAAAGCAGCCGCCGAACTTGCGGGCCTCGGCAAGCGTGCCCGCCAGCCCGGGGATTTTCTGTAGCGCTGGCAGTTCGTCCAGAATGAACCACACGCGGCGATCCGGGTTTTCGCCCATGCTCTGCAGGTAGAGCGTAGCGAGCGACAACCACATCGAGATAAGCGGGCGGACTGCCGTGCGGTGACGAGCCGACGTAGAGATGAACATCCAGCTACTGTCATACTTCGCGTCAGTCATCCACTCGCGGATGCTGAACTCCGGACGACCGTCCCGGTCCAGCCCCTGCAGGTAGCGCAGCGACTTGGCGTAGTTGGTGACGACGGAGCGGATGGAAATGGCCGTCTTTTCGATTTTTTCCTCGACCAGGTTGGCCGACGGCAGGTTTTTAAGGTACTCACGCAGGTCCTTCAGCCCCATCGACATCAGCGTGGTGAGGAACTTCTCAATGCTGCGGTCGGGATCGGAGGCCATGCGCATGGCGGTGTCGGCCGTGATGGTGCGCGCCGATGACACCCAGAACGGATCGGACTCGCCCTCTTCAGGCATCAGCCCCTCGGTCAGGTTGTCGTAGTCCACCGTGCTGGTGCATTCCCGCCACAGCACCCAGTTCGGGCAGCGCTCGTCGTGCGGGTTCATCACCACGTCGCGCCGCTCGTCGTAGTGGGTTTCGGTGAAGGTGCCGCCGGAGTCCCAGATGATGGCGCGATCGCCGCGCTTACGGATGTAGTCCAGCAGCCAGCGTATCAGCGTGGACTTGCCCACGCCGATGGTGCCGTGGATGAGGAAGTTCATCACCTCGGCGTGCTGCACCATATGCAGGCCGCCAATCTGCAGATCAGACCTTTGCTTCAGTTTTTTCAGCATGCGGTTCACGGCGGGAACGTCTTCCGTCAGGGTCATGCCGGAGATGTACTCATCCTCGCCCTCCTTCCTGCCTATGCGACCGACGTACCACGCGATAAGGCAAAACAGCACACTGCAGAACACGGCACTCACAGTGGCACACAGCTTGAGATTCACCCACAGGTTTGCCCCCATTTCCCGCATCCACGGGTCGGCGATAACCTGTGCCAGCGTCAGCTTTGCCTTACACAGCTGCTTGCCGTCACCGCAATGGTACAAAATGTCCCAGGTCGCCGGGCTTGAGGGGGTCATCAGCGGGACCAGGCTGGAGAACATCCGCCCCGTCCAGTGCCAGAAGCCATTACGCAGCGTGTCGTCCGGCGTGATGCCCCAGAAGATAAGGCCCGTCATCAGTACGAACAGCAGCAGGATCCAGTTGAAAATCCACTGGTTGACCTGCGCGAACATGCGCAGGCGGTAGGCCGTCATCTGGCCGCCCTGGGTAAGGTTCTTGGGTGTAAAACTCATGAAAGACTCCGGCAAACGCGCAGGCGCCGCCCGCTCCCGTCAGGGGGCAGGCTGGGCGTCATCAGTAAAGAGGGTGGGCCGGATGAGGCCCCGTTGGTAAAACGAAAACGTGAGGGTCAGAATGCTGTCAGACGGCCCGGACGCGCGCAGGCAGGCGCCGCGCCGTTAATCTGCAGCTTATCGTTCATCAGGTCAGTGTGTTGTTATCTGGCAACGCCCGCCACAGCCGGGACGGTTTTTTCGTCCTGGCGAGGAGGCGTCATATCACAGCAGGTCAGGCAGGCACGGTCACACCGCCGCAGGGGCAGAACATAACAGATTATCCTTCAGGGAGTTGATGATGCACAGTGCAGTAAACGGGAGGCAGAAAACGTGTTGTCCGGAGAGAGTGTTGTTCTCAGTCGCGCAGTCTGCCTCCGGGTTACTGCCCGGCAGTCCGGGCAGTACCTGTGGCGATAGCGCCGCCACGGGGGGCATTACATGATGTTGGCAACAGATTTTGCCAGCTGCGCTTCCAGCACCGGCTTCGCCTCTTCGAACTTGAGGTTGACCTTGTTGGCGTTCGACACCACGCGGGTCTGGTACTTCATACGGTTACCCTCTTCGCTGCTGGTCTGTACCTTGACGCCCGAGGTGCCCTGACGCAGCGCCGCCACGTTGTCGGTGGTCACGGTTGCCTTGCTGCGCTCGCTGATCTGCAGATCGGTCACCATAGTGAAGTTCACGTCTTCGACCAGTGCGTCGGCCGCCATGCCTGCCAGCCCCGCCGCCAGACCCACGCCCAGAATAGCGCCACCGGAGTTGCTGTTGTAGGCCGTGATGCCGGCACCAAGCGCCGCACCGGTGGCTGCACCTTCATAGCCTGAACCCAGCAGGCCCTGTGCCGTGCGCAGGTCCATCTTCTCGGCCTTCAGCACGTTTGCCTGGATCCAGTAATAGGCGGCGTCCGGTGATGCCGTTACGGTATAGCCTTTGGCGCGCAGGTCCTGCGCCAGCAAAGTCTGCAGGTTGCTCATATCCTTATCGGACGTGTTGCGCACCTGGATGTACACGGTTTTCTCAGAGGAAGGTTCAAGCCAAACGGTCTGGCTCATCTGCGTTTTGACGTCGAGATTACGCTTTTTAATGGCGGTTCCCATTGCGCTGCAGCCGGAGAGAACGAGGCACGATGCGGCAACAGCCGCCACGAAGGTTTTGCGAAGTTGCATGTGTTTTATTCCTTGTCAAAAGATAGCGGGCACGCGTACCCGGGGCTCAGAAGGCCCTTAGTTCGATCGGTGTGGGGTAAAAGCTCCCTCCGACGGAGTGACGGAGGGGTTATCGGCAAAGTGGGGGAAAACTTAAATATTGGAAATCAGTTTGCTCATTTTCTCAACAGCAATACCTACACCAAGTCGGTTTATTTCAGCACCAATAATAATATTGATGGTGAATAATAAAGCGAACTCTAAAGCTGGAATTGCAAGTCCATACCAGGCTTTAAAACCAGAGAGGATTGCAGAGCCAATCATAAGAAAAATGAACACACCCACGGTCCGTTTTGCGATTTTACGCAGGTGTCTAAGTATGAGCGACTTTCTGCGAGCATGTTCCGGAACAACCATGTACAACGTGAGATTGTTATAAGTCATAGCAGCAAAAAGAAGCCCTATAATAAAGGTCGGGATCACTATAGCCCAACCATCACTCAGGAAGTATGAGTAATAACCTCGGAGTGATGCTTGCGATCCAAGCAAGCATGTATAACCGATAATATCACTAATAAAAGCAGCGATAAGCGCTGTTGTTGGAACCAAAAGGCTAAGCTTGAGCAACCGTCCTGATGAGGGAATCAGGCGTTCACTTGCACTCAAACTTTCCATAAGCATGGAAATATCAGCGTTGATCTTGGCTATCGTGAAATTACTCATATCCCACCTATAACAGTGCTATTAAGAAACGTTTCTCGGCTGAGCTCTTAAATTTTCAAGTTTAAGCTTGAGTTGCTCAGTTTCAGCATCATCAATTTTCGGCTTCGTCTGCCTTATATCTTCTTCAGTTCGGCCTATGTTATGTCCCTTAACAGCGCCGCTATATTCTCCCTTTAATATATCACTGGATGCCTGAACAGTGGTTCCCTTTTCTCCAGCTTTTACACCATTTTCTCTTATGTTATCGGCATTTTCAGATCTTTGTGCTGCCACCTTTTCTCCGATGCCCGTCTTAATCCCGGTTCCTTCTGCCTGCTGCGCGATACGTGCCTTCGCAGCACCGAAGTCCGATACCATTTCCCGTCCCACCTCGCGGTTATCCGGTTTCAGGCCCCCGCCCGAAAGTGAACTGCCCGAAGAGCGATTTTCATGCACATCCGGATGCGCTTCATCACGGTGAGCGTTATGACCTCCATGACTGGTCCGGGAAACGGGTTCTTCAACCTGCGCACCGGACGAATGAGTCACTCTGCCCGTTTGTTCCTGTCGCTCACCACCCTGTCCGGCTGGCCTTTCAGACTGCGGATACCCTTCACCGCTGCCGCCCGCCGCATACGCCATACCCGGTGATGTTTCAGCTACCGGGCTGCTTTCAGAGTTCTCCCTGCGCTCAGACGGCAGTGACGCTGAAGGACTCAGCGGTGCCGTAGCGGTCACTGCCTGCACGCTGCCGTAGTTGCTCATGATTTCCGGCTTCAGTCGCTCTTCGACAAACTCGGTCGCGGCGGTTCGGGCCGAGTTGACGTTGGTCAGAATACCCTCGGCGTCCTGCCCGTACTTCGCCGTGGTCCAGTCCACAAACTCCTGGTTGTAGTTGGCGTCCAGGCTGGCGCTCTGGTTCTGCGACAGCGTGGCCATGCGGCTGAATTCCTGGCTGCGCGTGCTGCTGTCGGTAAACTGATGATACTGACTTTTTGCATCGTTCAGCGTGGCGGCGAACTGCTCAACCCGCGAGTCCGACTGGTTGTCGGTGTGGTTGCCCGAATCGCTGACGCGGGTGCTGCCCACCATATCCATGCCCTGACGGAAGTCTTTCACCGCCTGACTGTTCTCATCATGGCGGAAGTCACGGGACTGCGAGCTGCTGTCCTGCGTTCCATGCGAGCTGCCGGACGTGTGTTTCCAGTCGGCATTGATGTGCCCCTCTCCCCCCACGCTCAGGCCGGTTGCCCACTTGCCCACTTTGCCGGCAATCTGGTCGCCGGAGTCCCACTTCACGTGGGCCGAACCGCCCGCGCCGGCCGAGCCCTGATTGCTGATGTCCATCAGCCTGTTGTAGGCTTCCTGGGTCGAGATATTGTGCGCCTTGCCGTAGCTTTCAGCAGAGGACATCATCATGCTAGCCCCGCGCGAGGCGTTGGTCGCCAGGCTGCTGTCGCTGCCCTGAGTCAGGCTGTCACTGCTACCCGACTGTCTGGACAGCTGGGACAACTGCTGGAATCCGCTGGTCACGCTGTGGTTGTAACCGTCCAGCGACGTCTGCGCCTCCTGCTGCGCCTGTCGCGCCTGCTCACTGAATCCACTGCTGGCCAGCGAGCTGAGCTTCATGCTGACCGGCAGGGTCGAAATCGCTCCGCTGGTGTCATAGACGTTGTGCCCGTCCGACGTCTGCGTGCGCATGCTGCCTCCTTCAAGCTGATGGCTCTGCTGGCCCTGACGCTGCATCAGGTTGGTGTCAAACTTGTTCGCGCTGACGTTATCCATCGACATATTGTTAAATGACCAGTTGCCGTCGGCGGTAGTGGACGCCTGTCCACCGGTGGCAAACGCCGCCGAGCTCATTACTCCCCCCACCGCCTGTGAGGCAACCGACGCCGCCCCTTTGGTCAGATAGAACGACAGTATCGGGATAGACATGCTCAGGTAGCCCGCAATGTTGGCTACGTCCGAGTGCTGAAGCGCCACCCTGTCCGCGTTGGCCAGCACCAGGTCGGTGCTACCCGTTTTTGTCTGCAGGTAGAAGTTTGCCAGCGAGTTCAGAATGGCAAACATGATCGGCCACATCTGAAAATACAGGAATCCGCCGGCATATAGCTTCAGGGTGTTCAGACCATAGATACTGTGATTGACCAGCGACAGGGCCACAACCAACGGAAACAGGCCAATCAGGATAAGCATCATCAGCGACTGGAACATCGGCAATGTGCGGGCTGCAATGGCTCCCCCGGCCGCCCAGCTCAGGCGCTGCTTAGTGAGGCTCGACTCGGTGGCAAGGTTCACCAGGTTCGCCGTGTCGGACGACCGGGCCGCGAACCCTTTCCAGCCGTCACGTACCGCTGCGTTAGTCACGTTGTTGCGCATGATCTGCGCCGCGCTCTGTCCGCCCTTGTAGAAGAAGCCGTAGCTTTCGTTCATCGCATTGCCCAGCAGCGTATCCGCATTCACCTTATTGCCGAAAACCCTCGTGGCCAGGTCGTGCCAGCTGGTGCCGCCGATGCGGATATCCTGCCCCATCAGAGTTTTTATCGTGATGGCCGCCTGCACGCAGGTGACAAACTCACGTCCGGTTGAGGTCGTCTGATAAAGCCCGCGCAGCGGACTTGGATTGTTAGTAATCAGCGTCAGCGGATCAGTGCTGTTGAGCAGTTCAGCAATAGTATATTTGCTGTTCAGGAGGATATCTCCGATAACGCAGTTCTCCACGTAATCAGTCAGAATCTGCGCCAGCTGCGGGTTCTGGGTACGAAAACCTGAACTCTGCGCCACAATCTGCGAGCCGAACAGCATGCCGCTTTTGGTGTAGGTCAGTGAATCCGGCCGCGACAGCGCGTAGTCATACAGCTGCGCTACACCGAACCCTGCACCGGTCGACAGCCCGGCAATAACCGCCAGCCCCAGCGGGACGTTGTCGACCTCATACACACCCGCCCTGTCGGTGATATCGATGATCTGCACGCTTCGCTTGGGTGCCAGCAGCACGGAGGTTATCAGCATAAATACCGCCAGCCAGTGAAGGAAAACCATTGGGTTGCGCGATTTGATAAACGACACCATCACACCCAGCACCCCAAACAGCCCTACGATACGTAGCAGAGTGTCAAAGGTAGATGCCCCCAGAATAGTGACGACGCCATTGAGTGTCTGCCTCCACATGTCACCGCCGAAAATCGTGTAGACCTCAGTCATTGCTGTTCCCCCAGCGGTAGTTACCCTGATAAGAGGTGGAAATAATGGTGGAGACCTGCTGCTGCAGGTACTGCATGTTGCGGTCAATCCCGTCCAGCGCGTTCTGGTCAGCCGCCGACTGCAGCTTCATATCGGACAGCAGCCCCTGAGCGTGCGCCACGTTCTCACGCAGGTCGCGCGCTGCCTGCTCCGGGAAATTTTTACCTGCCAGCGACTGGCTGGCTTGTTTCACCAGCTCCTGCAGGTACTGGATCATCAGATCCTGAGCGATATAGTCAGCTACCTGGACCAGATAGGTCGGCGCCATGCCCATACTCTGTGAGTTGGTCAGGTACTTGAGCACAGGCACTGAGGTGGTGTTCAGGAAGCCCTTCTCCTTGTCCGTCAGGCCGGTATCGCTGGTCAGCTTGGCGTTCATCGACACCATGATGTTTCGAACCTGCGTAACCAGCGCGTTATTACTGCTGATGGTCAGGTTAGCCACCGACGGGCCGAGGCAGAGATCTGCCTCGTCACAACCGTACATTTTCGCGGTACCGCCGCGCATCAGTACGGTCAGAATGTCGCGGTTATCGGCCATCGGCGTCAGGATGGTGACCTGGCCTTGTTTGTTGAAGATGATAGAGCCCACAATACTCATCACCAGCTGCTTCAGCTCGCGGTTGCCGTCAAAAAGACGGTTACGCCCGAGCGCGTCCCAGATAAGATTTTTGTTCTTGAGCACCTGATCCTTATCTTTATCAGATGCGCGACTGGTGACACTGTCACCCTGCCCGCCAACCGTACAGCCCTGACGTGAGGCAGCCCAGTCGGAGAAAATGTTGCTCTCTCCCGCAATGTCCTGGCAGATTTTTTGGTTAGACACCTGGGAAACCGGCCACAATCCACCAATGATCCCTTGTGCCGCCTGACAGGAGCTCATGTTTGAAGAGTTAATGTCGGAGGCAATTTTCTGCAGGTAATCTTTTACCTGCTTGAGCTGCGGCACCATCGTCTGCAGGGCGAGGTCAAATGCATACCCGGCAGCGTTGGACATGATCTGCTTGCCGAAGCGCTGAATCTCCGCCCCGCTGATAAAAGAAAATGCGCCCAGGTAAGCGTCAATTCCGCCGCATCCTGCGTTCAGCGACGGTACCTGCATCGAGATAAGCTGCACCTGCTTAACCGGGTTACGCAGGTAGATAGAGCCACCGGTCATGTAACCCGCCGCCTGACCCTGCCAGGCCTGCGCCTTGCTGACGTTCCCATCGTAGCCCAGACTGCCGAAGAAACCGTTCAGGTCACCGTTGACGTCGGCCATCGCGGGCGTAGTGATCGTCAGCACCACAGCCAGACTCATCAGAATTTTTTTCAGTTTCATAGTTTCTCTCCGGCTAACAGTCCGGTTTCTGTAAATACATGCCGACGAAGCACAATGCTGACCAGCGCGCCGCAGGCAAAGCCGCCTGCCAGCGACAGAAGAAAAATCAGCGGGAAATCACGCAGGCCGCTTAACAGCCAGCCCTCCGGTGCGTTGAGGTTTAGTCGTCCGGTATCAGCCAGCGAGAAAAGCAGCTCAGTGGCTACAAAAGCGTAAAGCGCCGCACTCGCCAGCCATGAAGCACCGACGAGCAGCAGCACCTGTTCGGCGCGCGTCAGCGCGAACGGTCTGGAAGACATAGATGTTTTTCCAATGAGATGCGGCCGTGCCGCTCTGAAAATTACTGAGGGGTCATACCCTGACCAGCCGGCACCGGGCCGAACCGATCGGCGGAGACGTGGTCGAGGTCCGCTTCAATCATCTGCGCGATGCGCGTACTGAGGGTAGCCATATCCGTATCACCCTGAATCAGGGGGTAGGCCGCATTCGTGTTCACGTTAACCATAAAGGTGGTCGGCGTGGCAATCGGCAGCCCGTTGCCGAAGAAGGTCATGATCTCCCCGGCCAGCGGCTCATCGGGACCGGCCTTGCGCGGCACCAGCGGGTTTGGAAACGACGCATCACCGTTGCCGTCCAGCGTGTAGGGGTAGACTTTCATCCCGTTGGTGTCGGCCCAGCTTTTCAGTTTCGGGTCATACTTCGCACTGTACTCGCAATGTTGCTGCATGAAGACCACCAGAGCGTAGTTATTCAGATCGACCTGTCGGCCATCCTGCAGTGTCATCGGGTGCGGCATTCTCGCCAGCGGCCCTGTCGGAAAGCCGGGCAGCAGCTGAGGCGGATTCTGCGCCTTTGCCGCCTCGAGCGCGGCAATATCATCGGCCACGCTTGCCCTGGCAAAAGCCGGTAGCGCAAGCAGCAACAGCAGTGCAGGAAGTGATTTCATCGCCCACTCTCCCGCTTCTGTGAAGCCGGGCGCCGATCGCGCCACTCGGTAGAAAACAGGGTGATGGCCGCCGCAACAATAAAAACAGCGGCCAGCAGCCCAAGAATGTTCTGCGTGCTGCTGACCGACCAGTCAAGCAGCTGGCGCAGGCAGTTCAGCACGACTGCAGTGAGGAACAGGATAATGACGGTATTGATGTTTCTCATACGTTCTCCGCAAAAGGTGAGTTCATGTTATGAGGGGGTTCAGAAGTTGGGTTTAAAGCCGGTGGCCACGTTCAGGAATCGCTTCGCGAGGTCGTCCTGGGTCATAAAGCCGTAGGCCAGCGGCCGGTAGTGACGCGACTTCGGCTCCACCAGGAACAGCGCCGGAAAGTGGTTGATGCCCATCGCCCGGCTCTGGCCGTTATCTGGACGGCTTCCCGGTACCTGGGGTGACACCGTTCCGTCCACGCTCACCGGAATCAGCGCGATGTTACGTGTGCGCGCAAAATCTGCGACCACGCCCGCCATCTGCGCGTCAATCGGGTCCTGCCCGCGATAGAAGTAGAAAAGACCGTACTCTCCGGACAGGCTGGCAATGGCCTGCGCCTGTTGTTCCTGATCTTTCGCCTGCTGCAACGGCACCGTACTGTTGTAGTGAGGGTGCTCAAGGTTGTAATCGAGGTCAGGATGGTTGAGTTGCGCCACCGCAAAGGACTGACTGAACATCGAAGCCCGGTCGGTCCAGAACTTCTGCCATCGCAGAAACGTCGCGGTGTTTTCACTGGTCGGATACAGAATGGCGCGGTCCAGTGCCTCCTTAGTGAAGCGTTTGAGCACCGCGGCCTGCTGCCCGGGTGAAAGCTGGCTGAAGTCAGGCACCCTTTCTTTCTGTTCAGGCGGCGGAGTCGGCCTGACAGGTGGAGATTTTTTCGGTTCGTTATACCAATGCCATCCGGTAAACGGCTGTGCCGGAGTAACCACCTCTTCCGCCTGTACCGGCAGCACGCACAGCGCCGCCAGCACCATGAGTATCCGTTTCACTTAGTGCCTCCCGTCTGCTGGTTAACCTGCGCCGCGATGCGGTCTTTGGCGATTTTCGTCATGGCGTCCACGTCAGGAATTTTCTGGTTGTCCATAAGATCGCTGTAGAAGTCGCTGAAGTTAATTTTGTCGAAGTTGATCCCCTGCAGTTCCGGGACGGTAATCCCCCGACAGTTCGGGCTGTCGCCGCTACCGAAGTTGACGCGCAGCTGGTCGCGGCGGCCCTGCTCCTGAATGATGCGAGCGAGCTTGCCGCCAAAGACGCAGTAAACCTGCTTTTTCTGGATACACACGCCAAGCGCTTTCTTCGCACAGGCTTCCCCCACCAGAACCGTCACCTTCTTAGCTTTCGCCTTGCCGATAGCCATCTCCTCGCTGCTGCAGTTGGCCAGCCCGGCACTGTTGCCCCAGCCGGAGTCCACGCAGCAGTTGGAAAATCCTGCCATCGCCTTGCGGCACGCCATGCTCTGCCCGGTGAACGCTTTGATGTTGACCTGGTCGCCGTTCTTCACGTCCTCACCGGCGGAAGCCAGTCCGGCGAGCTTTGCCACCGCCAGATCAAACCCGCTATCCCCCGCGCCGTTGGTACCGTCGCAGTCGCCGGTCTTGCAGAAATAGTCACCGCCGCACAGCAGCCCGCCCGAAGTCCAGGTCTTCTGGCACTGCCAGGTTTCCGACTGATGCGTGCAGACGCCGCTTTCCGTTTTCGTGCAGGCTGAACCGGAACGGGTGCAGTTTTTATCACTCATCAGGGTGGCGCAGTTGCCGGTCGACGAGGTGGCGGTAATGTAGGTATCGGAATACTGCCAGCAGTCGCTGGTTTCCGTGTACGTCTTGCCGTTCTGCGTGACCGAACGCGAACCGCCCGGATCCACGCAGGTGGTCTCCTTCTTCGCCAGCGCCGTACCCTTGTCAAACCCGCAGATTTCACTCCAGACCACTTCCGACTTTGAATTATCCCGTTCGGCCGTGACGCTGAAGGTCAGCGTCACGACATACTCGCCGTCACGGATATTGTTGACGAATGAATCCCGTCCGGAGTCTTCATGACCGGAGGTATCGTAATGCATCATCATTGATACGGTCTGGCCCTTCGTCAGCTTCTGAGGCGTCACGTTGAATGACGTCGTTTCATTTCGGCTGGTTGAGGCTGATGTATTAAAAGCCTTAGTGGTGTACTTAAACCCAATCGTAAAGCTGGGATGGGCCGGGTAGCTGAACACCAGCCTGCCGGAGCCAACCGTCATGTTTTCCGGCACGGTAAAGTCGTAGCGGACCCAGTAATCATCCAGATAGACCGGTGAAGAATTCCCCGGATTCATCACGAACGTCGTGGTATAGGTTTCCTTTGTGCCGGTCACCTTAATACTCCCGGTTCTGCCACAGGTCTGCGCCACGGCCACATCGCGGTCGCAGCTGTAGTTCTGAAACGTGGTCTTGCTGACCACCTTCTCCGTACACTGCGCGCTGGTGCCGTCGACCATGTTTCCGGCGTTGCCCTCGGCGTTCTTTCCGGTCTGAATGTAGTCCGCGTTCGGATCCAGCGTGACGGGCGGGTTCTTCGTGGCCGAATTCGTCACCGCCTTACCGGCATCGCCGCCGGTGAACGCCGACAGGCCCTTGTCAGTGATGCCGCCATCTCCCCCCTGTACCCCGCCGTAATAGCCGCTCTGGGGCGGACTCGCCGTGTAGCCCGGGATGAACGATGACGGGTCACTGCCTGACAGGGTGCCGGTGCCCTGACCGCTGCTGCTTTTACCGGTGCTGGCTCCGTCTTTATATGCGTCGCTCACCGTATCTGCATGAACCAGCGGACACAGCAGCAGCAACAGGGGAATGACCGTCTTTTTCATTTTGCCTGCTCCATCAGTTGTCGCGCGGCATCGGCGCACTCGCCGCGTTCGGCCACGTTTTTCAGCGCGTCGGCCAGCGGCAGGCTGCCCCTGATAATGTCGTAGTGGCCCGGGCAGGTGACGACAAGGGCGGGCACGGCGCTGACGTTGTACTTCTGGTAAAGGGTCGGTTCGATTTGCACGCCCAGCGTTCTGTCCTCCCTGCTGAGGTCGAACATGGCCGATGCCGTTTTGCGAAAGTCGTTGTCAATCAGCCCCCGGATGGTGGCCGGGATGCCGAACCGCCGGGCATCTGCCAGCATCGGCTTCAGCCCTTCGGGGGGAATGGAAAAGCTGACGAAGTACACGGCAGCGGGCGTGCTCTCCGGGCGGCCACCCGCTGACTGCCCGGCGGCAATCTGCCCCTGCAGGTCGTTGATCCTGTCCTGCTGCGCGGCGGGCAGCGTGACGGTCTTACCCCGGAGCGTGTCCTGAAACTCGCTCAGTTCTCTCTGCTGCTGCTTCATCCAGGCGACGTCGCCCGGAACCACTGACGGCTGCTCTGCCGCGAAGCCGGTAAATGCGCAGGACAGCAGCGCGCCGGCGAACAGCGCGCGGATACGGTTATTCTTCATTGCGTGTGCCTCACAGGAAGACGCAGTTACGTTTGCGCCAGATCAGGTAGCCAAAGGATTTTTTCGTGGTCGGGGGGTTATGCATCGTCCCCCACGACTGGGTGCTGGCCCCGAAGGGATGGCAGGAAGCCGTATCCGGGGTCATGTTCACCATCTGATAGCGCCATCGCTCCTTGGGAATGATGGGCGAGGGGTAGGTATAACAGACGGCCGTATCTGCCCCCACCGAGTTCTGCACCAGCCCTTCCCGGTGCAGCTTGAAGGCCATGCGCTCGCTGACCTGCACGGACGCTTCAAGCGGAGAGTATTCGCTGCTGACGGTACCGGTCAGCGGGTACATCGAGCCCTGCGCACCGGCGCACCAGAACAGGGGGGAGAGCGGACGGCCTGCGGTGCTGGCGATGGCATCGGCCGCACAGGCCCCCTGCGCAATCAGGTTGCCGAACAGCGCCGCTTCGGGATTGATAATCATCGAGAGCGTGTCGTCTGACCACAGCGGGTCAACCTCTGAGAGGTAGCCGATATCCATATCGCCCGTCTGCAGGCACCCCGCGCTGGTAATGATGTTGAGCCAGTAAATCAGCGGATACTTGTACCAGTGGACGTGATAAAACCCACCGGACACCGCCCTGTCACTTTGCCCGGCGGTGCCGGTGCCGACCTTGCCCAGGTTGATTTTGAACCCGCCCATGTTAACCATCACGCCCGGCTCGCGGGTCACGTCGGTCATGGCCATCGGCTCCCAGTACCCTATCGCCAGGCCCACGCGATACAGGATCCCGACCGGGCAAATCTGTATCGGCGATCCCGGGTTGCTGGTATCCGGCAGGGGGCCGCCTGCCAGCTGAATGCTGCCGAGCGACATGGGAAACAGGCACTTCCAGCAGACGTCGCTGATGGGATTCACCCAGCGCCCTTCGCCTGCATTCGAAGAGGCGGCGCCAGCAGAATGTGGTAGCAGCGCAGATAACAGGATCGTCAGCGCCAGCAGTAAGCGTTTCATGATGCGCATCCCTCACCGGTCACTGGCCGCAGCCAGACACAGACGGGACCGGCCTGCGTGTCGTGAATCGAACCCACAAACCACTCAGGTCCCGGGGCGACCGGCAGCCACGCGCTGAAGTCGCTGAACCCGTTGTCGTAGGCGGCCATCATCTCGTCGGTGACCTCGTTTTCCATCCAGCTGGCGGCGCTGCGCAGGCCGTGATGGGTCAGCCAGGCCCTGAACTCGGCCTCCAGCACGGGGCCGCCGTCGCTTTCGGGTACAAAGAATTCGGAATGCGTCCAGCAGCCGGATGCATCACGCAGCACGGGCTGCGCGGTGATTTTTGTTTTGATTGTCATGATCGGGTATCCAAAGGACCGGGACAGGTCAGCCCGGTGGGGGAAAGGGGGCGTTTAGAGCAGTCTGCGGCACAACCGCCACGACGGATGGTATATTCACGCGTGACGCAGCCGGTAAGGTGAAGGCTGGCACCGCGTCAGGTTCACGGCTGAGGCGGAGCGCAACAACGTGAGCACCGAACAGCCGTGAACGTGAGGCTGAACGCTGTCAGGACGGTGACAGGATGGTCCTGAATGCCCATCCGTTATCATCATCATGAACGCATCCCCCGGTCTTCCCGTCGCGCAGCGCCCTGGCTACCTCATCGCGGAAAAACTCCTTCCCCGCGTCGCTGGAACCTCGCGTACCCTGTATGAGAATGCAGACACGTTCTGTGCCCTCACGATACGGGGGCATGGCGAGCGGACCGCTTTCTCCAAACTGGTGGTCGAAGGCTTTATCCGAAACATGGTACCCGGCTCCATCTTCAAAAAACGATTTTCCGTCAGGCGTAACGCAGGAGAAAAGCTGCCATTTCACCACGCCTGCGTCTCCTGTACTTCCGTCCGCGTAAGACTTCCGGTGCAGCGGCGTCTGTTGAATAAGATCCGGTATTAGCGTCGTCAGCGAACCCGGGGGGCCTTCCAGTACCATCGTCACCTGCCAGAGCGGCCAGGCGTGTCTGAACCAGCGCTCGTCAACTCCCGCCATCATGGCCAGACTTTCAGTGGCCGTCCCCGCCCCGTTTACCTCTGACGGGACAGTACCTCCCGGATCGCGCTGGCTTACCCGCCAGTCCGGACGGTCATCGGTGATGTACCACCCGTTTTGAGCAGCACCTTCCAGAAGAATACGCAGCCAGGTGTGCGCGGCGCCGTCCCGCACGGCCTGCTCAGTGCGCCGGATGCGGGAGTCTTCATCCTCAAACGGCGACATAACCCTCAGCCGGCAGTCTTCCAGCTGCCGGGCAATGTGGTCTCTGTCTTCAGGCTGCAACCGCAGAGATTCATACGCATTGCGGGTGAGCGCATAGCCTTTCTCGTTCAGCAGGTTCTCCAGCACCGCAAGCTGATGGCGGTAAAACCCGGTGTTGGCGTACTGATGCACCGCCCATGCCGTGTCTCCATCACGCCAGTCCGCAGGGCCGTGCTCCCTGGCGAGGCTGTCATTCAGCTGCTTTCTCCGCCTGAGCCCGTACAACACCGCCAGAATAAGTGCCACGGTCAGTCCGCCGCAGATGGCGGGTAGAATCGGTGCCAGCGTGCCCGGCGTCACGTTCACGGCGTAGCATTCCTGATACAGCTTCAAAGGCGGCGGCCCCTGCTCCGCCGTCATTCTCATCACGGATTCCTGTTCAGCTAAATTCATTTCAGCGCCACCTCTTCCACTTTTAATATCTGCCCGTCGCGGCTGATGCGCACCGGCGTATGTCTGAAGCCGAACTTCGTGGTGAGCACGCCCGCCTGGTCAAAGTAGACCGGCTCGTCAAGCGCCTCGCTGACCTCGCGGATGTTGCCGTTCACCAGAATGACCTTGAAGTTCACCTGCCCGGCTATCTGCTTTTTCACCCACGCGGCCTGGGCAGGACTGTCACCGTCCAGGAAGTAGAGCACCTCGCTGAACGGCACGCGGTCGAGCGGATTGACCCTGTCGCCCTGCCTTGCGATCACCCGCCCCTGCATGTCGGTGATGGTTTCACGCACCGTAAACGTGGGATCGAATGCAAAGCTGCGGGACGTGACGGCGGGCGACAACCCGGCCACCGGTGCCGGACGCACGGCGTGGGCCTTTACACGCGCCTCGGTATCGCGCTGCATTTTCGCCATCTCGCCGCTGTCCTCCATCGCCTGCAGGCGCTGCTTAATGAAGGTCAGCATGTCCGGCTCCGCGATGGTAAACAGGTGGCCGGTCGTGCCGAGGTCGCGGGCCTGAACCCCGGCGCTCATCAGGCAGAGCATCAGAAAGCAGGCCAGCCATTTTTTCATGGTCCCTCCTGCATGCGCCGCGCAATGTCGGACTGTATCTCCGGCGTGATGTCGGTGACGGGCTGTACGACCGCGCCCGGCACCAGGATGAGGTCGTTGTGCGCGTCGCTGTACGCCGCCAGGCTGTCAGTCAGCGCGCGGCTGAACCGCTCCGTCAGCACCCGCGCGGCATCTTCACTGACGCTTTTCTGCACAGACTGCTGTCTGAACGTGTCGATGGTGGCCTTCATGTCAAACACCACCGTACCGCGCTGCATGTGCTGAACGACCAGCGCGCTGACCCCGGCGCAGCAAGCCAGCAACAGCAGCGATGCGCCGGCGATGACCGCCAGCCTGCCCGGAGCGGGCGCTTTACCGTGCGGTTTCTGCTTTGTGCTGCGAAACCGCGCGCGGCCGCGTGCAGTTGCCCCCGGGACGACCGCACGGCCGTTGTTTTTCTCACTCACTGCGTCACCTCTTCTGTTTCGTTCGTGACAAGTCCGGCCCACAGCTGCAGCTCGTGCATTTCCTGCTGATAGCGGTCGGGTTCGCAGGCCAGCAGCCAGGCCGCCTCCTCACTGGTGGCACCGTGCTGCTTCTGCAGGTTCTCCATAAACTGGAAGTCGTCCCCGCGCGTGCTGAACATGGCGCGGGTGACAGGATCAACGAAGACGCGGTGAAACGAGCTGTTCTCCCCGGTGGAGATCATCACCGAGCTGAAACCGGTATCCTTCGCGGGCTGGAAACCCCGGATAACCTGCGTCTCGATTTCGGAGAACTGATCGGGGTTGGCGTTCAGGTACGTTTTAAACGCCTTCGCATCCTGCAGCAGGGTTACCTTCGTGCCGCTGCAGTCCCACGCTGCCGCAGCAGCCGGCGGGGCCGCGTGGTCTTTGGTGCCGGTGAAGTCCTTGATGCCCTGGGTGATTGTGATGAAGGCGCCCTTATGGCGGCGCACCGTGCGGTAGCCGGTTTCGATAAAGCGTGCGGCATGAGGATTTTTTCCGCTGAACAGGCGCCATGCCTCGTCAATAATCGCCACCTTCTTGAGGTCACGCGGCGAGTGGTACATTTTTTCCTGAATGGCCAGGATGAGCGAGTACAGGATGGCCGACAGCAACTGAGGACGACTTTCAAGACTCAGAAGCTCCAGCACCGAGAAGCGGGTCTCGCCATCGAGCGTCGGATTATCGGAGTTGAAGTATTCCCCGTTCGCTCCCCACGTACACCAGGGATCGAGCAGCAGAACCAGCTCGTTGATGCGATTCATGATCGTCAGCTGGTCGCCGTACAGTTCTTTGACCTCAGCGGACGTCAGGTAACCCACTACGTCGTCGATACGCGCCCTATTCTCATTCGTAGACCACGCCGCCATGACTCCTTTGAGCAGAACGGCTTCGCTGACTTCATCCAGCTTACCTTCCGGGCTGGCCAGCACGGTGAGGAGGCCGGTGATCCCTTCAGCGGACTCGTTGATATTCGAGACGTTGGCGAATGGGTTAAAGCGCAGCGTCGCGCCGTCGAGATATACCCCGCCAGCCTGCTTACAGAAGTTCTTATAGCTTCCCCCCATGTCGATTACCCAGCCAAACCCGCCGGAGTTCAGTACCTGACGCAGCAACTCCTGAATAAAGAAGCTCTTGCCCGCACCGGTGGTGCCGGTCACCGCCACGTTGAAGTTAGTGCTGCCGTTGCTCTCACTGAACATGTCAAAGAAGGACAGCTGGTTGCGGTAGGTTGGCAGCGCACTGCCGGACGGGGACATCTGACGTTCGGCCACAACGGGCATCAGGTTGACGGCGTTAAAGCTTTTGCAGCGCAGCGTAGCCCCCATGTGAACCATGTCATCCCACAGCCCCTCCTGCATCATGAATGGCAGGGTGCTGAGCCAGTTGCGCAGCTGCTGGAAGCGGGGAGCGGAAATTTCGAGGTCGTTCTTGCGAAACACGTTGATGGCGGACAGCTCGCAGGACTGCTGCTCGCTGTCATCATCGGGAGTAAACAGCGTCAGGTTAAGGGTAACGTTGCACATGGCAATCTCATTGCTTGCCAGCCCCTGTCGCAGGTCGCGCCACTCCTCATAGGCCCGCTGAGTGCCGGGGAACAGCTTCCCGTAAGAGGTGCCGGCCTTTTTGCCGAGATCCTGCTCCTTCTTGAACGCGTCGTTCTGACTTTTCACCTGGTCCTCAACGCTGACGGTCCAGCTGAGGATATACGGGCACGGGATGCCCAGGTCAGGAAAACGCATATTCTGTAGGTTATCCGCCCCCTGCCAGAGTGCGAACTGTGCCGGGGCTTTGGTCAGCTGCATGCTCACTATGCGGGTGCTGGCCACTGTCGTGTCACCCTCATCGCCGGTAATGCGGTCCAGCGGCTGACGGGCGGTGGTCATGCGCAGATGTCCGGGGTGAACTTCCAGCTCGGTACTGTGGTCCACGCACTGGCGGTGCAGCTCCTGATCCGGGTTCCAGTGACCTGAGCTCCGGGTTACCTGCCCCGGGCGGTAGTTCAGCTGCTCGCGCATGACGGAGAGAAACTCCGGTACGTCCACGCGGCGGGTGTCCATGTGTGCCGCCAGCAGGGACACCCGCAGCGTCTCGCGCAGCTGCGCCACCTGGTCCATCGCACGAACACCGCCGCGCCCAGGCAGGGCATAGACCAGGAAAACCCGGTAGTTACGCAGGTACAGCGGAAACTCGCGTTCGTTTTTCAGTCCCTTTAGCGCGGCGCGCTCCCAGTAGGCGCGGGTGATGGCGTTCAGCTTGTGGGCATGCTGTCCTTTCCACATGTCCTGACTGAGGCCCTGCTCCAGCATTTCGCCAACGCACTTACTGGCAACCAGCAGAACGGAAATGGGCGTCTTACGCGGCATTTTCTTGCGGATGAGATCGTCCAGCGCCTGTACCACCTGCTGGTTAGCACCGGCCAGCGGTGCCACTTCCATAATGAAGCCAATGGACCGGCTGTTAATGAACAGGTCGGTTTTCTCATCGTACATACGGTACGGGAGCAGGCTGCTGATGGAGGGATAGCTGAAGCTCTGGCGCAGCATACTGGCCGCCGACTTCGCGCCGCCTTCACTTTTACTGCCGGCGAAAATGCCCGCCAGCTGGTCAATCCAGGAGTCACTCATGGTTACTCTCCGTCGCTGATAATGCGAAAGTCTTCATCCCAGCGTGATTTCTGCTTCACAAACTCAACCACGGCGGGCTGATGGAAGCTGTCCTGCTCGTCGACCCAGGGCGCAATCCACAGGCGCTGCGTGGCGTCAGGAATACGCAGAGCGTTCACGCGGCCGGCACTGGCGTAATCTGAGGGCGTGACGTGCGCCGAAACGGTTTTTTCAGGAGTATATGACGCAGGCAGCGTGCTGCCCGGAGTGGTTGCCGGTGCGCTCATAATCGGGTGCGGTGCCAGCGTCGCCACGCTGACCTTGCGATCGGGGGATGCGGCCGGGCGGCTGTTCGGAAGCGTGGCCAGCACCTCACCGGCAGGCTTTGGGCTGCTGTCTTTCTCCACGGAAAGGTCGTCAAGGCTTCTGCCCTTCGCGGCCAGCTTGCTGGCATCCGCCATCGACAGGCACTGGTCGGTTGTGGTTTTGTTGCAATCGAAATCCGAGTTCATACCGGCGCAGCCGGTGAGCGCGGCGCACAGCAGTGCGCCACCGAAAAGTTTATACATGGTGGAGTCCTCAGTAACGGCCAGGCCGCAGCAGGTTATATAATTCTGAAGGGTGTTGAATGACTGAAAAGTTAGAACAGGTTCTGGTGGGGCTGTGGTTATTTCACCTGACGAAGCGTGACGGGATAGTGGCTTTCGCGCTCGCCAAAACGTAATTCAACGATTGTTTCAAACATACTGGAATCAAACTCATACTGTCGGTATACCGACGGAGAATCCTCAAAAGGTGGCTCCTGCGAGAAGACAAAAAGGCTTACACCTCTTTCAGTCAGCCCGCTTAGAAGGGTGTTAAATTCCCGGCCTGCGCCACGCGGGGAAAATCCGTCGATAACAATCACCGGCTTGTCGCTGTTGGTAAGTCGGGCTTCGATTTCGTTGTACTGTGCCGTCCACTCGCTGAGTGAGAGCAACTCAAAGTTGAAGTAATCCCCCTCAAGTATGCCAGCCATGCGGCGGGCGATAATCGATTTTCCCGTTCCGGTCCAGCCCCAGACGTAAGTATGCCCCTTGCGGGAGAGGTATAAAAAAGCCAACTTGCCGGTATTCTCTTCGCTACTCGATCGCAGTGCTTCCTCGGTAAGGAGCTCGTAATAAGTAATGTTGGACATGAGCGTCTCCGGTTTTTAGGTGATATACGTCCAGCAGGCGGGTTTGGCTCACAGCAGTGCGCCTCCGGGTAGTCGAAACATGGTGTTACCTCCCGGTGCGGCCGGGCCGCGTTCCGGGATGACTAGTAAAAAAGAAGGCGCAGGGTTCAGGGTCGGGACGTTTATTCGTCCTCGATAGTGCGTGAGGTAAATGTGTACTGCGTTTTTTTCATAGGCCCATTAACCGCCAGGAGTTCGTCCTTCAGCCAAGTTTTTAGCAAGTCGGGGGTGATCTCCCCGCTGACGATAACGGCATCTTGCAGCCTGCGAAAGGCAACAGCATCAGACGGCTGGTAATTCTGCAAAGCACGATCGATACATTCTGGCCATGGGGGCGAATGGGGTATCGCAATGGCTATCACCAAAATCACAATCGTAATGAGTAAAAACCATGCGTTCCCGTCCATGGCTAATAAGGCAGGGATCAGGGCTGCCAGCACCAGACAATTTCTCCAGGCATCGATTAGCGGCTTGGCACCTGCTTCCCAATCTTCAAGCATATTCTTAAGACGCGAAAGTTCCCTTTGCTGTCTTGCCGTCTTATTATCCGGAGGCATACGTTCGCTCAGCATAGAAGGCCCTTCAATTTTCCCGGAAACGTTCATACTCTGGCCTCCCGTCCCAGCACACGAAAGCGCAGCGCACCGGGCGCCCTGCGTCCGCAGACCGGCACCCGGACCTCGCGGTTCATAATGGTCAGCAGCAGCATCGCCCGCTTCAATCCGTCATTTTCCAGCCAGACAGCCTCCAGCCCCTCATAGGCCCCGTTGAGAATTTCCACCCTGTCACCGTTGATCGGGCCGTCAGCCGTCGGCGACAGGCAGTCGTGTGAACGCAGGTGCGTGACAACGTCATCGGGCAGTGGTGCGGGCAGCCCGCCAAAGCTGACCAGCGAGGAGATGCCCCGCGTGCCCTTTATGGTGGTGGTGTGAATCACCTCCGGGTCAAAGCGCACAAAGAGGTAGCCCGGAAACAGCGCCTGTGCCGTCACCGGCTTTAACGCGCCATTCTTCATCACCTGCGCGGTATAAAGCGGCAGGAAGCAATCAACGCCCTGGTTCTGCAGGTGCAGCTGAGCCCTTTTTTCCTGTGCAAACTGCGTCTGTGCCACGTACCACTGTTCCATTTTCCGCTCCTTAGTTGATGGTGTCGCCGAGACGCAGCTGGCTCGCCTGGCGCAGCACCTCATCCGGGTTCAGGTTACTCATTGATGCATTGACCGCGCTGGTCGCGGCTTTAGCCGGTGCTTCCACCGCTGCTGCGGCCTGCCCACCACTGGTGTTCGCCACAAGCTCTTTTTCGTGCTCGACGTCTTCAATTGTTTCCAGACGGAAGCCCTGCTGGAACACGATGGTGACCAGGTTACCGGCGCCGATATCAATCACCGGGTGATACTGCTCGGCGCGTTTAATCCAGTACTGGCTGAGGGTATCCGCCGCCTTGCTGGCACCGCCGCCGATACCCTGTTTCAGAATGTCACCCGCGCCCACTGAGGCAGTGGCGCCGAGGCCCACGCTTGGCGTCGCGGCAGACTGAATGCCCTCACCAAAACCAGACAGCAGGCCCGCTGCACCGGCATTGGCGATAATCATGCCGTTACGCATTACCGGCTTACCGCGAATGCCCTGCTTGCCTGCGTAGGCCGCGTGGCCCTCAAACGGCATGTCGATATGCTTGCCATTTTTCAGGATGCAGCTGATGCTCTTCGTCCTGACTTCACCACGCTCGCTGGAGATATCACCCCAGATTTCCCCTGTCACACGACACTGGTCCATGCTGTAGGTTTTGCCGTTCGGCATCGAGACATCACCAATCAGCGTGAACACCACGGCATTGGTGTTCTGGTTACCCGTGACGCTGGCGTTAGCATCAGCCCCCTCAATCATGACCGCTTCGGAAAATGACCCCGAGGGTATCCACGGCAGCTTTGTTTTCTTCGCCTGCAGCGAGGCGTAGGTGAAGGTCTGGCTGGTCATGCCGCCGGTGCGAAGGTGTCCCGCTGCGCTGCCGCCAGCCGGATAGGCTCCGGCAGCCTGCCCCGTCCCCTGTCCGGGATAGAACTGGCTGCCCTGCCCGGCAGCAGGTCCGCGTGCCGGGTCATTGATATTCCACTGTGCCGGACCAGACGGCCCGGTGGCGACCGGCCCCGCAGGCGGGGTTGCGGCAGCAGGTGCAGAGGCTGGCGGCTTGTCCGACTGGGTCTGCAGTTTGTTCAGCAGGTCGTCCAGCCGGGCCAGCTTCTGCTTCATATCGTCGTTCTGGCGTTGCATGTCAGACTTCATCTGCATCACGCTGTTTTCCAGCCCGGCCGTCTTATTCTGCTGCTGGGTAAGCACCGACGTGTTCAGAGTGTCGGTGAACGACGAGGTAACCAGACCGGTCATGTCTGCTTTTTTGGCTGGAGGCGGATTTTTCAGTGCGGCCTGGTGTTCTGAGTACCACCAGATGCCGCCGCCCAGCGCAGCCGCAACTGCTGCAGTCACCCCGGCAACCATCCACTGCCTGCGGCGTGCTGCCGTGTTGATATTGCTCATGCACCGCCCTCCGCATCAGTTGAGAAGATAACCCACACGTACCCTTCACCGCCGGCGAACAGCGTGCGGGTAGAGAGCATCACTGCGCGCACGCCCTTCTGCCAGAACTGCTTCTCACTGAGCGACTGCGTGATGTAACCGCCGTTCTTCATCCGGTAGCGAACCACCCGCAGGTGGGAGCCGGCCAGCTGACGTTCTGCGGTCAGCGTGAGTGCGACGACTGGTGCAAAGACAGGTGCGCGACTGGCGGGCAGTTCGATGTAGCTCTCCGGCACGCCTCCGCTGACCACGGTGCGGGCCACGCTCACCAGCGTTTTTTCCCAGGGCTGGCTTTCCTCCCATGCTTTTGCGTCAGGGTTGGGTTTCACCGGACCGGAGGCGGGAATGAGGCGCAGCGTGCGCCCGTCTCCGGCTTTCGGTGTTACGTCGATCGACGCTCCAATGCCGCCCGCAGTTTCCAGAAACAGCGTGAATCTTTCGCTGGTCAGGGGGGTAATCAGCAGCGCCCCGCCCTCGGTGTTTTCCTGAATGAAGGCGTTTTCAGGTCCGGTCACGCGCGTAATAAGCTCGCCGTCGATGATGATTTTATTGGGGCTGGTATTGCTCATCTGCGCCTTCAGGTGTGCATCGTTTTCAAACGGCGTCCCGACAGGGCCACTGGCGGCGGCCAGCACGTCGGAGGACAGCAGCGCAGACGCAATGAGCAGAGAGGAAAGGGTTTTCTTCATGGTGCTATTCCCGGTTGGTTTTGTCTGACACCGGTGTCCACGGAACTTCCGGGAAAGCGGTCAGGCGGAGCAGGCCGTCCACGTAGCCCACGCTCAGGCGGTAGGACTTGTTAACGTCCGGCAGCGGCAGTAGCACCGAGCCGTTAGACGTGCTGGCAGAGAGGACGCCCCTGACGGTGATATCACCGGTCCGGGTGTCGGTAGTTTCGTCGTCGATGCGAAATACGGTAGAGACGCCGTTCTTTTTGACGTACTCGGCCTCAGCGGCCAGCGCCTTTTTCATCTCCGGGCGGTCTTCTGACGGGACCCAGCGAAGCAGTGCTGCGTGCTGTCCGTCGACGGTTTCCGGGGTGACGCTCAGGCGAAGATTAATCAGGGAGCGCACCATCATGCTGTTCAGTGCCGCATCGCCCTCTGCAGCGGTGGAGGTAAACGCCCGGTCAAACATCATGGGCGTGGTGATGGTTTTCTGCGTGCGGTAGAAGTGCCACGCCAGCGAACCGGTGATGCAGTTACCGGCAATGCTCAGGGCGAGCAGCGAGGTGAGTGACATCAGTGTCACGACCACCATCCGGTTTCGCGTTTCTTTGACCTGGAATTTCATATGCCCTTCCATCGGGTAAATAAAAGGCGCCGCCCGGGGGCGACGCAGTTGTCACTGCATCCAGTGCCGGTTCGCGGAGTCAGGTACGCGCCTGAACTGCACGCGGAATAGCACCGTCGGCAGATACCAGTAGAGAAGATTCAGGAGCCACCAGGACCCCTGGCCCTTCTTCAGGTGCCGGAGCAGAAGCCAGGCAACGCCGCCAGCGCAGAGCATCACGATAAGCATATCGATATAAAAACCGGTGATGCCAAAGGCCAGAAGCACGAATGCCTCTTCCGGCGGGAGGCCCAGAAACCGTTTCTGCTGGTTGAGCGTTGCCGGAAAGCGGTACTGCGAGCCATCGCTGCCCACGACGGTCAGCCGCCAGCTAGCTGGAACAGGGCGCGGGTGGCAAGCAGCACCACAATCATGCCGGTGAACACCATGGGGTTACGGGACTTGATGAAGGCCACTACCGAAACAACGATTTCAGCGACGTATAGCATGTACTCAACCGTTGAGCCGTGGCCGAACGTGTCGGTCGTGTCAGCCTTCTGGGTTTTAAGTAAATCTTCTGCGCCGGCGAAATGCGGAAATACCACCACGGTAAGCATCAGAGCGAAATAAATAAGGTTTCTCTGTGCGCCGGGTGAATTTTTCAGGGAGTGTTTAAAGCGGGAGAGTGAAAATAATTTAAAGCGGGAAAAGAAGCTGCCGATATTATTTGCCTGAAAAATCTTTTCTTCAGGCAAAGCTACCGCGGCCCCCTCCTCCGTAATGGAGTCAGACAGGACTGCTTTCATTGTAAAAATCCCTCTAATTGGGTTAGGAAAATGTCAGTTGAAGTAAACAGATGTAATGCAAGCACATTTTACAATGAGTCAAAAAAAAAAAAACTGTGATGCATGTCACACTTTTACCTGTTGATTAAGATTTTTCTTATCGGTCTTGAGGCGTACGCTCTCACTTTGCATTGCGCGTATATCTCGGGAGTAAGTCCTAATATCATGAAAGTAAAAGAGAAGCTTGGCGATAATCGCGGAAGGCCACGGAAGTATTCGCCGGGTGAGGTGCGCTACCGCGTGCTGTGGGCGCCGGAGAATCTGCTTCTTGAGCTGCGTATTGCGGCTCGCGTTCGCGGTGTCAGCATGAATGATGAAGTTGTCGGGCGCCTGGTTAAGTCACTGAACTTCACCCCTAAGAAGCCCCTGATACGCACGGAAGAGGGGGAAAGGCTTCTGGCTCTGGCGCGTTTATTTGACGAGTTTATTCAGTCTCGGCTGGATATTATTCGCGAAGAGTACGCGCGGGAGCATCCGGTTTCTGATGGTGAGAGGGAGTTTATTCCTGGTAAAATGCGGCGGTTCAGCAGTAGTTTTCCCGTTAATCTCAAGAAAGATATGGAAATCAGCGCGCGTTTTAATCGCCGCAGTATGAATCAGGAAATCGTGCAAAGGCTTCTCGGGACGTTGAATTATTTTACGGAGCAGCAGCTTCCTGAAAGTGAGGAGGTGCAGCGCCTGCGCTCACTGGCTATCCTGTTTGATGATTTTATTACTTCCCGGGTAGCAGTGGCGGAGAATCCGTTAGCGAGAGAGGGTGATGTTGATAATTGATTTTTAGACATTCGTGATCTATTGGCCGGGCGTTTTCGCCCGGTTTTTTTATTCTTCCTCGCTGAGGAAGTGCCTGGTTTGGGCGCTATCTTCAGCCTTAGTAATAGCGGTGAAATTACTGTCCAGCATCTCCTCGAGCTGCCCGGGTGTAATGCCGCCCCGGGACTGAAGATACATTTCCGTGATCATAGCCATCATAATGGCTGTTCCCTCTCGCGTTCCCGAAACTTTACGAATTAGGTCCTGGTTGAATGCTTTCAGGTCGAAGTCCTTTTTTCCTTCCTGATGTTTTTTTAGCATCAGTCCGTAACCGACCAGTTCGTTAACCGCAGATGAAAAACTAACATCGCTTTCCGATGCGCCGTTCTGCTGTTCAAGCAGGACGTACTCCCTGATTTCGTTCTCAATTTTATCTTTGAAGTAAATGTTATGGCGTGCCATATTGATACCTTGTTGGCGTTCGAGCGAGACGGCAAAAGTGTTGTTTAATTTTTCATTTAAACCACTTACCGAAAGGCGCTATTAAAACCGTTGGTGTTGTTGATGTTCATATTATTATTCACCTGTAATTACGTGTGTGTCAATCCGGCACTGCAGGCACCATTTTTGAGGTGTGTGGATGCAGCACTGGCGGATACAATCAGGGTGTGTTGATGCAGCACTAAACGACATTTAATTTTGAATACATGCGTTTTTTCGGTGTAAAACAGTGTGTGCTTCCAGCACCTTGTGGTGTGTGTGTACACGGCACTACCTTCACTAACTTACTGTTATTATTACTTTACACACAATCCCCACACCTTAGCAGTGCTGCCAGCAGTGCTGCATCAACACACATGGCGGCACTGCTAAGGCCACAATCCGGCACTGTCAGGTGTGTTAATCAGGCCACTCCTTAGCACACGAATGATAAATTACACTCAAAAACACAATTAACCATATGAATTACAACACAAAATCCGCAAGATATAATCTTGCGTGGGGTGTGGTTAAGTAATCTCTCAAAAAGCGGCTTGTGTAAATACTCCCTTCAACCGTTATTTTTATTATTTCGCCAGCGTCTTACCACGCACCCTGAGCGCACCAGAGCGCGTCTGTATCGTTTTTTCTTGCCATACCCTGACCGCCCGGCGTATTTTATCGCGAACGCTCCTCTGCGCTTGTGGCGCATCCTGTGAAGGTAATAAATATGAAATGGTTTGCGCTTCTTGCGCTGGCGGCGACATTCACCAGTCAGGCGAATACCCAGATGTGTTTTACGCGCGCCGGGAATGACTACGGAATTGATCCGCTGCTTCTTGCCGCAATATCTATTCAGGAGTCCAGCCTGAACCCCCGGGCGGTTAATAACTCCTATTCTGCGACACAGGAAGACGTATGCGGGATGCAGGTCAACAGCTCGCATTATGGCGAACTTCAAAAGTTTAATATCACGCGCGAACGGTTGCTGAACGAACCCTGTATTTGCACCTATGCGGGCGCGTGGGTGCTTGCCAGAAACTTCAGGTCATACGGAAAAAACTGGGACAGCGTGGGAATATACAATGCGGGACCCGGGAAGAAGATGATGGCAGTCAGAAAATCCTATGCAAAAACAATAAGCGTAATATACAAGGTACTTCTGGTTAGAAAAAAAATGACGCAGGATTATCTTATTTCAAGAAATATCAGCACAACGAATAATCCGTTACTCAGCGCGGAAAGCATTGCATCGGAAGCAATAAAATACCCGGTCAGGTGACCGGGTGAGTTACGTTTTTACCACTGATAGAAAGGCCACCCTTCAAGGGGTTCACCGTCGCGATCGAAGCAAATACTTTCCACGCCGTAAATTTCCCGCGCCTGCGTCATAAGCCGGATGGCACTTTCAGATAATCCCATATTCCTGAGCGCCATTGCGGGGACGGCCAGTAAGCCGGGGCGCGCGATATACCCGTAAAAAATATCAACCACCCACCGCGCCTGTGGTTTATCCGCAAGCAGTCGTGACTGCTCTCTTAATATCTCCACATCTTTCCGGGTGATATTTCCGGTTGAGCACGTCAGCATTCTGTTAATTTCCACCATCAGCAATCATCTCTCAGCCTGCAGAGCCTGGTGACTCCGCGTGGTTGTTATTATCATCCGCAAGCAGGAGCGTCCGTAAATACCCGCCTGCGGCACCCGTTCTTTCAGCCCCGGCTGAGTTTTACGTTATACACAACGGACCAGTCGCCACCGTTCGGGTACTCGGCAACTGGTTCGAGTCGCGTCACGTTCTCTGCCTGGCGGTTCATCACCATCACCCGTTCCACCGCTTCGTGCAGGCTTTCCCCTTCCTGGCGGGGGAACCATAAATCACTGTTGCTGCCGCTGAGCAACGGGTGATTGCAGAAGTGAAAGGCCCGCCCGGCTCCCATCGCACACTCCAGGATGGTCACTTTTGCCCGTGCGTCGAGCGTGCCCACCGTGCTGTTCAGGCGTTTGGTGATGTCTCCCCAGCACCATTCCCCGTCAGGTTCCGGGAGTTCCAGCCGTTTGAGCGGCACGCCCATCGCTGCCGCCGTGAGCCGCCCCACGTCCGCCAGGGCGGGCGTCTCTGCCAGCTCGCTGATGTAGTCACCGTTGATGAACAGCGCCTGGTCATCGTTGTCCAGTACCAGAAGGCAGACGCCCGAGAGCGCCGTACATACCGGGTTTTTGCGTAACGTCAGATTTAGCATGATCGGTTCTCCTTACTGCCGCCCCGGGCGGGGCGGCACTCCGTGTTTCAGGAAAGCGCCCGGGTTAATTCAAGGGAGCGCAGGAACTGGCCCCATTCGCAGACGCGCATTGCGGGCACGCGCACGGCCTGACGCTTTTTCGCAGTTCGGGCGACGTGGCGGCCTCTGGCCCGGATTTCCGGGGCGATATCCTTTGCAGCGATACTGTCGCGTGTTATACGGACCTGTCGTGCTGACACGTCTGACTTTACATATCCCGCGGTTGGTGCAATGATTGTGGCTTCAGCAGATTGCATGATTGACCTCGTTCGATTTGATGATGAATAGATGGTTAGTTGCTGGTAACAGCTAACCGTAATGAAGCAGGGCTTTTGCTCTGCTTTTTTTACGCCTGCTCCCGGTCGAACACCTCCTTTTGAATGCGCGCCACGATGTCCTGATGCGACAGCGTGCAGCGGTCACGAAACTCAAAGAAACGCCCCTGAACGTGGGCAAAAATATCCGTTACGTCCCCGCTCCAGTATTCCGACGACTTGAACGACTGCCCCTGCCCTTTGCCCGGATACTGCCAGTCCTCCGGCGGCAGCACCTCCAGCTGGTCGGTGAAGCGCGCCTCGTCAATTTCCTTCACGGGCTTGCAGTGACGCGCGGCCGACAGCGCCTGATACTCACTCAGCTTTACCAGCACCATATCCGGCCAGGTCTGGCGCAGTTCGCCCAGCGTTCTGCCGTCGGCACGGGTCCGCCATTTACCGCTGACGCGCACCGCGTGCCAGCCGATAAACAGTGACGGGCTGTAAAACACCTTTTCAGGGCGGTCCATTGCGTCAGTCGCGCCCCCGTCCTGTCTTTCCCCCCATCTTCCGGAAGATTCAGAAGCGGCGGTTTTGATGTTCTGTGTGTTCATGGTGGTTCTCCTGTTGTCGGTGGCTTATGCCATCTCCCGGTGAGTTCATCGCGGCAGAGGGCAAAGGAGCAACGACGAAGAGAGGGCATAAAGGGGCGGCGGCGAAAACTTTTTGCGGCACCTGGCAAAAAGTTTTGGGCGACGTGCATTTCACCCCTTTCTGCCCGAACCGGCGGTGCTACGACCAGCCCTCCGCGAAGAACCGCAGGGAGGGGGGCACGGAAGTTGAGATGAGCATGAACGCGCCCGACACGGCGGAACGGCGTGGCGTCCTCAGCGGCCGCCGCGCGGCCAGTGAGTGCGCCGGCGACAGCCGGCTACAGGGTTACGTCATGCGATGGAAACCCGTCGGCCCGGAACGGGCCAGGGCAGAGACGCGGCGCGGCTCTGTGCGCAGCATGACAGAGTGGTGTCCCGCAGGGACAGACGCCCGGGGCGTTACGCCTTTTTTCAGGCTGTTAAAAACGAGGAAGAGTGAAAGCAGACGTCAGAAGAAGATGGGGAACATAAGACAGAGAGAGAATACAAAGCACCTTCATTCTGAAACTGGCAGTGAGGTCATAATGGAGGTTATAAAGATGAACCGCCGCGCCGGAGGCGCAGCAGTTCGGGAGAGATTTTATGCGGTGGATCAGGCGGCCAGGGACTCCCTGATTTCAATCGTGCCTATGTGCATCCCGGCATGAGCCAGCATCGTAATCAGCTTATCAACGCTGAACAGGTGGATTTTTCCCTTCGACAGCTCGGAAATGCGCGGCTGGCTGACGCCCAGCAACTCGGCAGCTTCAGTGGTACTCAGTCCACGCTTTGTAATCAGGCCGTTCAGCGCGATGGCCAGCTGAGAACGGACCTTCATGTTTTCGGCTTCTTCCTTCGTCGGGCTGAGAGCATCCCAGACGTTTTCAAATGTCTGAATTTTCATAGCTTACGCTCCTGAACAAGTTCTTTAAATCGTTTACGGGCCAGCTGGACGTCAGGCTGGCTGGTTGCCTGCGTTTTCTTCTGGAAACAGTGCAGCACGTACACCGCTTCTTCAAATTTAGCCACATACATGGCACGGTATATCCCGTCCGTTCCCTTCGCTCGAATTTCACGGACTCCTGGCCCTACGGTCGCGAAAGGCTTCCAGTCATCAGGATCAAGCCCCTGCTGTACCCTGTCGAGCTGGTGACCGATTTCACTCTGCATTTCGCCCGGGAACAGCTTCAAATCATCCAGGCTGCTGTCAATAAAACTGAGTGGCTTGCGCATCCTTTCTCTTTATTAAAGTTACGTAAAAACGTATAAATCAATTATACCTGTTTCACCGCAATACGCCAGGGTTAGCCTGCTCTTTTTCAGACAGCCTGTTGAGACAAAATCCGGACTCCAGTGCGTGCAGCCTGCCCGGCGTCCTGCCGTTATTTTCTGCCAGATCACCCATCACTGACCACAGAGGGTTGCCCATCCCTTGCAGGCAGCGAAGCGAGCGCAGTGAAGGGAACCGCTTTTACCATCGCCAGAAAGCGGCTTCAGGCAGTTCCCTTTCCCATCTGTTGTACCACGCGCTGACGGTCACCGGCGTGCAAAAGTTCAGCTCAGACTCCGCCTGCCCTGCCCGTCCCTGCAGCAGCATGAACTCCCGCGCCGCCTGGCTGGCTTCACGCCGGGCCGCTGCGTGCATGGACAGTGCCCGCATCTTCTCACGACGATCATCCAGGGCGAAGCAGTATTCGGGAAACAGCTGCTGGCGCACGCTGCCCGACAGCGGCAGCGGGCAGTGCAGCCCGTGGCTTTCCAGCAGCACGTTCAGCGCGTGATCGTACTCACTGATGCTGGTCATCCGGCTGCGCGGCTCCCACATTATCCCGGCACGTAGCAGGCTCTGCCCGCCCCTGAAAGGTGGCGGAAGAACGCCCGCGAATACGGCTGGCCGGACAAACGCCGCCCGTTCCGGCGCCTGTCTTCCACCTCGTCAATCGCGTCCATAGCGGCGCGACGGGCATCGCTGACGGGAACCAGCGCACGGCTGGCGGAAATTACGGTCAGTTCCTGGCTCATTTTTTTCTCCTTAATGCCGCCCCTCGCGGGGCGGCCTGTGGTCAGGCGGCGCGTGCGCCGGGAGTGGTTTCCTCACTGGCGCCAGCGGCGGGTTTCATCCACGCCGGGAGCCAGCTGCCGGCCGCCAGTTCTTCAGCGGCCAGCACGGCAGCATCACCCTTCTTCATTTTTTCGGCATCGCTGTCGTTTCAGTCTTTGAGAGATAAACCAGAGTCTTGTATCCCTCAGTTTTTAATAACAATCCGGGTGAAAAAGATGAGCATTTAAGTTTACGAAGGCATCGGCAGGTAGATGAAATTTGATCAGACTGCATATGAAAATATGATTCGCTCGGCGCCACCTGCTTTTGATGTCAGGCGGCCCCGGGTACATCGGATTCAGTCATAGGGTCAGCTGCAATGGAGGATGACTAACCGTCTGACCATAGCGGTATACGCAACCTCACCGGCATCAGAAGCTTTGCCAGTTTTCTTCCATCGACTCAGCTTTGTTCTTGACGGCTTGCCTGCCTGGTAAGGATGATTTAAACGCTGTTGAAGTAGGTAATGCCATTTCCGGGCTGGAACCGACGACAAAGGCTGCTACCAGTTGGTTCAAAACTGTTGCCTGCTCCATCAGTGAGTTTGAGGCTGCTGATGCTTGCTCAACAAGTGCCGCATTCTGTTGTGTCACGTCGTCCATCTGATTCACTGCCTGGTGTACCTGTCCGATGCCCAGCATCTGCTCATGGGCGGCGGCCGCAATTTCATTGACAAGGTCTGTAACCTGCCCTATAGCTTCCTTCAGGACTCCCATGTTATTTCCGACATCTTCTGCCTGCTGTGCGCCTGTTTCCACAAAATGCATTGATGACTCTATGAGAACTTTTATTTCGCGTGCTGAAGACGATGAACGCTGCGCAAGATTGCGAACCTCTCCGGCCACAACAGCAAATCCGCGGCCCTGCTCACCGGCCCGAGCCGCTTCTACGGCTGCATTAAGTGCCAGAATATTGGTCTGAAAGGCAATGCCTTCAATGACAGAAATGATATCGGTGATTTTTGCTGAACTGCCTTTGATATCGGACATGGTCCGGAGCATCGTGGTTACCTTCTGCGCACTGTCTTCTGAAAGACTGCGGGCGTTCTGCGAGAGCTGGCTCGCGGTGCCGGTATTCTCTGCGGTCTGACGTACCGTTTCGCTTAGCTCCGACATACTGGCCGCCGTCTGCTCAAGGGAGGCCGCCTGCTCCTCGGTTCGGGCTGACAGGTCCTCATTGCCTGCAGATATCTGCGCAGAGGCCGTGCTCACAGACTGGGATGAGGTATTCACGGAGATCAGGGAAGCAGCAACATTATCCGCCAGCTCGTTATATGCCCTTGCCGTCAGGCCGATTTCATCCTTACGCGAATCGTCAACCCGGAGCGTCAGGTCAAGGCGTGAACTTGCCTGCTGTATGGTGGAGCGCATGGCATTAAGATTTCTCCGGATGCCGGTTATCGTTCTGACGGTGAAAAAGGCCAGCACAAAAATAACGACCGCTGAGCCACCGATCATCCCCCACAAAGAATTCTGATAGATTCGGGTATTCTGAACGCTGAGCGATTCACCAATATCTACATTCAGCTTAAGCTGTTTCTGATAGCCAGCAATCAGAGCGCGGGCAGCTGAACCACTGCCATTGCTTCCCTGGATTTCCGTAAGCGATACGGCGTCATTCTGCAAGCGTGAGGCCTGAAGAAAAGCCGGGAGCCTGCTGCGGAAGTCTTTGATGGTGGCAAATGCTGCCTCATTCATTACTCTGTCTTCTTCACTGGAAATATCATTTTCGAGGTAATAATGATTGAGTGACTCCAGCTGACTTAACTTGTCAGTAAGCCGCTTCTCAACTTCGTCCTGCCTGGCCGGGTCGGTTGCGCTCTGATGGCGGTACATCCAGATAATCAGCTGGTTACTGCCGTCCACCAGTTTTCCGAGGTCGATAATAGAGGGGGTTGCATTACTTTGTATGTACTGGAAGCGTGACTGAAAACCCGTAAGCACCAGTACTGCCACGATTACCAAAGTGATAAGCGCGGCGGCCAGTAAAGAAAATACTGTGAATAGCCGCTGTGTAATCGTCATGTTATTTTCCACCTAATTTGTTAAATAAATCAAAGCACCGCTAGTGCGAAAATGCGGCATTGCAAATGCTTATCGGCATCAGGCGAAAAATAGTTAGCAATTTCTGCTATCACTGTATGAGAAAACCATGATTTAATTTTACTGATATGATAAATTTGGTTATTTACTCTGGTTGCGGCCGCTTTTTTAAGAGCATTCTTGTATGTTGGCAATATCCGTTTCTGGCACAAAGCTGAACCTGATGCCACGACAGCAGCTTCAAGCAATTATAGCGGACCTATAAAAGTAACATTTGATAGATTGGTTGCAGGGAAATAAATGATTAGCATCTGCTCTTTCGGACAAAGAAAATGACTGTTAACGATTCCCCCTTCAGATTCTCTCTCCCAGCATTGTTACTTACCCTGACTCCCGGCCACGATACGGCGCTTGTTCTTTGTACCGCGTGTGCTAAGGGCGGCAAAAAGGCTTTGTTCCGTGCCGGGTGGCGCATGAAATTGTTAAAGGAAAGCAGCAGGAAGGTTGTCACGCTACAGAGGGCGTCACATAAAAATCATGCCTGCTTGTCTTCTTTACCGTAGTAAAGCTTACCGAGCTGAATAAGAGAACGGCCCTGGGATTTCCGGTGTAGGTTGCTGTCACGCAGCGAATAAACGCAGCCACAGTATTCCTGTTGGTAGAACTGCTCGCGCTTGCTGATCTCAATCATGCGCGACGAACCGCCCTGCTTGCGCCAGTTATAGTCCCAGTAAACTATTCCCTGATAGTGCGCGGCAGCCCGCTGTCCGCAGTCGTTGATTTGCTGCATATTCTTCCAGCGCGAAATGCCCAGTGAGCTACTGATCACGCTGAAGCCATTTTCAGCGGCGTATAGCGCCGTCCGTTCAAAGCGCATGTCAAAACACATGGTGCAGCGAATGCCGCGCTCGGGCTCCCATTCCATGCCTTTAGCACGCTCAAACCAGTTATCCGTGTCGTAGTCCGCGTCGATAAACGGAACACCGTGTTGTTCGGCAAAGCGAATATTCTCATCTTTACGAAGCAGATATTCTTTCTTCGGGTGAATGTTCGGGTTGTAGAAGAAGATGGTGTAGTCGATTCCCGAGGCCTGGATCGCCTCCATAACCTCGCCGGAACAGGGAGCACAACACGAGTGTAGTAGCAGTTTTCCTGCCCCGTTCGGGAGTTCCAGTTTAGGGCGTTTGAAATCAGCGCTGGTCATTAATTTATTCGTTGGGATAATGATAATTGAGAAGAGTGTAGCATCAAAGGTGAACTATCGTGAATAGCGATAAGCCTCGTAAAAATTCCGCAATCTCAGCTCCCGGCACTCACCTGAAACTCACTCGTACAGGTCCTCCCTATTCCTTCCAACCATAATGTTTTTTGTTATAACCAAATGGCGTGACGACTGCAATTCAACGTCCGAAACCGACCGGTTACGGGCACCACCTGTGGTACCTGTCCAAAACTTAGTAAAGTCAGTTTTAGACATCCGCTACAGTTCTGACATCCAATTCGTAGGAAAAAGTAAGCCATGTCATGAGTTTTTGCATATTACCGCGTCTCTCCCCTTGAACAGACAACTGAAAATCAGCGCAGGGAAATTGAAGCGGCCGGTTTTGCCATTCCACCCCGGCGCATGACTGAGGAACAAATCAGCGGTTAGGTGGTGGCCAGCGAACGGCCCGGTTTCGCCCTTTACTTGATCGCATGGAAAATGGCGATGTGCTGATTGTGACCAGGCTTGATCGCCTGGGCTGTGGCAGAATGGACGTGCGAAAGGCAGTGGAACAGCCGGCACGGTCCGGTATCCGGCTCTGAGCCATGAACAGCGGCAGGCCGCGCGTGAAAAGCTACAGGCGGGTGTTAGTATCAGCACCGTTGCGCGCCAGTTTGGTACCTCACGACAGACCAACATGCGCCTGCGTGACGATACAGTCGGCACGGAGTGGCCAGAAAGGCAAGGGGCCAGACAACACCGTTACGGTGCACTTGGGCAATCGCGCTTCACTTCGCCCAAATGTCAGCGTTGACCGGCCTGTGACAACATTTGTGGGGCATTTTGAGAGCCGGGGCCGATGAAGAAAAAAGCACAGCCACACCTCACGACGCCATATTACGGCAGTTTCTGACTAAGCCGGATTTTGGCAGTAATTTTATGGGACTCCACCTGCCCGCAGAACTGCGCGTCATCTGCAATCTCAGCACGCTTAAGCTCGAATCCGGCTCGTTCGTTGAGGACAATCTCCGCCAGTACTTCAGCGACGCCCTTTACAGCCCGATAAGGGCGGGTGATGGCTACGTTCACGTGCTCATCGAGCATCAGTCATCGCCCGACAGGCGCATGCCTTTTCGTCTGGTCCGCTATGCGGTGGCCACCATGCAGCGCCACCTGGAAGCAGGACATAAAAAACTGCCGCTGGTGATATCGGTGCTGTTCTATACGGGTAAACGCAGCCGTTCCACTACTCCACACGGTGGCTGGATGAGTCTGACGCCCCGGAGATGGCAGGCAGACTTTACAGCAGTGCCTTGCCGCTGGTTGACGTACCGTGATCCCGGATGACGAAGTCGCAGACCACCGCAGTATGGCCGCTTTGGCCCTGCTGCAGAAGCATATTCCTCACCGGGACCTGACAGAACTGGTTGAACGACTGGCGCTCATTTTACTGGCCGGATATCTGTCTTCATCGCAGGTGATATCGCTGGTACACTATATCTATCGTACAGGCTGGCGAAGCTTCAGACACCGAAGCCTTTGTACCCGAGCTGGCACTGCGCACGCAGACGCACTTATGACCATCGCACAACAGCTTGAACAGAGGGGTATCGAGAAGGGCAGAGATGAGGGCAGGCAGGAAGGTCGCAACGAAGGCAAGCTGGAAGTTGCCCGTGCCATGCTGCAGAACGGCATAGGTCGCAATACCGTTATGAAAATCACCGGTCTCACTGAAGACGACCTGGCGCAGATCTGCCGCTAGTCATCCTTTCCTGACACTCCCTTCCCGGCCATCAGCGTAAACTGGTATGGGAGGGAGACATTCTGTGCTGACTCTGCATGCCAGCCGCACCGGTTAAACAGCTTCATCACCCCCACTACGTTCCCCGTCATAAGTGCTATTAGCGGATTTATCTGCCGTCCATTGTCGTCAAAAGCGACATCGAGGCTGGTGCGTGACAGGTAAATACCGTTCACGCCGGCATTGAGCTCCGCAGCATTTCTGCCTGACCACTCCCTGTCGCCCAGCAGGCGGTAATTCCATTGCATATCTTTGGCCGTTTCCAGGGCATACGTCAGCCGGAACAGGTCGTTTTGCTCTGACAGTTCGCCAGTGCAGGAGCGCCATAGGTAATCCAGCTTGCTGGCCAGCTTCGCTCCGACGCCCAGCTGGCGCCCCTGCTTCAGCAGCCATTCGATATCGGGTGTCACATCGCGCGAAAACCGCCGCTGCTTCAGCGCGGCCGCCAGCCAGCGGATGATAAAGAGGTTTTCCTGTGCCGACGAAAGAACGCCGCCATCCTGTCTGGCAAGTGCCAGCGCTACCAGGGCGCACCATGCCAGATGGCCCGATTTTTCTGTCAGCGTCACGCTGGCTCACTCCCTGTATAAAATATGGGGTTCTACTCTGGAACCGCCACAATTTCCGTTGCGTCATTTAAGCACAAATGACAGCGCGTTCAAGGGACGGTCTCACCTGAATTTTGTTAGGCTAATCATTAAAGATCGGCATACAGGGAACAGTGTATTTTAGTATCTCTCATACATTTCCTTTAACTCCAAAAACTTTAATTTTAGCTCCCATATTATAAACAACACGCGTGTTATCGCCTCCCAAGTGACATAAAAAGAGAATAGCCCGAAAGATCCAAATGAAGATGTGGGTACTGACCTGATCGAGGCAAAGTGAAGCATTAGCTCTATCAGTATGTTAATGATCCCAGCGGCTGTTGTAGTGGCACATCGATACTGGCCACCTGACCAGAGGTGATATGCTCACCTTACCAATTCCATTGCGGCTAACCTCACGAGGAATAGTAGGAGATAAAATCCATGATAAGGCGATGTCAAAACATTAAAATCATCCCAGGTGCGGCCTGTTGCCGCTTTATATATGGAGTAGGGAATGCTGGAATTTTTTGATGTGAGCTATGAAGACCTGAATACAAACCGGGCCGCGGAGCTGTACAGTCTGCGTAAACAAATCTTCAGCGATCGTCTGGGCTGGGAAGTGCTCTGCAGTCAGGGGATGGAATCAGACGAGTTTGACGGGCCAGGAATGCGCTATATCCTGGGGGTTTGTAAAGGACAACTGATATGCAGCGTGCGGTTTGTGGCACTCAGCCAGCCTAATATGATAACGCACACATTCCATGGCTGCTTCAGCGCGGTTACTCTGCCCGCTGAGGGCACGGAGTCAAGCCGCTTCTTCGTGGATAAGCCGCGCGCGCGCGCGCTTTTGGGTAAAGACTATCCTGTAAGTCAGCTTCTGTTTCTCGCCATGATTAACTGGGCGCGGAAGAATGCCTACCCCTGCATCCATACGATAGTCAGCCGGGCGATGTGCAGGATCCTGAATCGCTCAGGCTGGCAGGTTTCGATATTAAAAGAAGCTTATCTGACCGGAACTGAGCGAATTTACCTGCTTTCCCTGCCCGCGGGCGAACAGGATCAGAACCGGTTTGCTGAGCCACTCAGCAACCGCATGAGCATCCAGGCATCTGATCTGACTACCTGGCCGCTGAGGCTGCCGGCCTGATAAGGTCTAGCTCCACGCCCAGACGAATTGCCTGACGGGCGTTACTGACCCCCAGTTTGACAACCACGTTCCTGATATGGAACTTAACCGTACTAACGGATATACCGGCAATGTCTGCCGTTTCTGCATAGGTTTTACCCATGCTGGCCCAGTAGAGCACTTCGTTCTCCCTCAGGGTAAAGATAGCGCCACCATTCCGGCATCCCGCTTCGTTTTGTTTTCCTGCCCGCGCCCCCGCAAGCCGGTACATCTGCTCATTAAAATCGATAAGCAGCATCTGGAAGGAAGCTTGTTCTGCTGAAATTCGCTTTTCCAGCGCCGGATGGCCACTTTCGCTAATAATGAGCGAGAGCAAAGCAAGATTATTCATATGGTCGTGTAGCACAAATGTGAAGCCGTTAACGATGTTGTACTGACGGGAAAGCGTAAATATTTTTGTAAACCGGAGGTCTGACATCAGTGTGATGTTTTCGTCCCAGGAAAAAGGTGAGGTTCTTTTGAAGGCCGAGAGGATAACCGGATCGGTAAGCTGGAAATTATTGGCGCGGTAAAGCCGGACCCATTCCTCAGGGTAACTGGAAAAAATAAGAACTTCTGAAGGTTTTTTCTTGCTGACTACTGTGTATGCGTAGTCCGGCGAGCCGTAGGGAAGAAGTTTTCTTGCAATGTAAGCCTGCAAAGTGTCGGTTACGGTGTTATTTCCAGAAAAAAAAGCAAACATTAACGCTCCAAACGAATTCTCAGGCTGGCAGAAGGTTAAACCTCTACTAAAGTACAGCCGCCCCAAACCTTAAGCATAACTTACAAATGACTTGCTATCAGTTAAACTCACTGTAAGTTGTTGAAGCAAAAAAAACCTGGCCTGAAGGCCAGGCAGCTAATACAGCCAACACCAGGGAAATCCGGTCAGACGGTACGCAAACAATAAAGTCACCGCTGGCCGGAAACACATTTTAAAGCTCTTCGCTACCACCACGCAATAAATTAATTATCTTCCAGACCCGCGCATACCGGGGCATCCTCTGTTTTCGCTTCATGCGGTACAATCTAAACAGACTTGAGGTCAGAGTGGTGACGCCACATCAGGATCATACAGTGCAGGCTGCGAAAATATAAAAATCATGAATATGCGCCCCCCTTATTGGGTCAGCAAAAAGCGCAGCATCGGGTCATCACTGTTCACCGGCTCACGGCACCAGCCTGAACGCTTCAGCAGCGCGTCCAGTCCGGCAAGATTACCGATGATGCGAACGGGAAGCGGGTGACATTTTTTTCTTTCTCATCAAACCCGTTATCCAAGGCTGCTCGGTTAATGAAGATTCCCGACACGGCGGGATTCAGGCGTATCCTGTCACGCCCGCTCCACTCCTTCTCCCACAGAACCATATACACCCAGTCTGTCAGCCCGAGCGCGTCAGGGCGTGCTGCAGGCGGTAAAGGTCGTTTTGCGCCTTCTGGCTGCCGCTGCCGGCGCGCCACAGGCAGTTCAGTTTGCCGGGCAGGTCGGCACGGATACCACCGGGTAACGTGAGCCCGGCAAAGCCGGATACGTGATGCGAAGGCTCGGGCGTCTGTAAAACCACGATGGAGCACGAAGCTAATCTGGCAGATGCGCTCTTGCAATGGCTAACGCGCAGAATCACTAAAAATTAATAGGATTGTTAAGTACGGTAATGATACCAACTTACCGATTCAGAATATGATGGTCTTTTTAAGGTGCTACTGTGGCTGCTGTCCCTCCTCTTCCGCTACTGAAGGCGTGGTGCGTAGCGGAAAAAGTACTGCCGGACACCAGCGCTAATCTCTGCTCTCACTGCCGTAAACATGGCAATTCAGTTTCAGCTGCCCCCTCTCAGCCCGGTACACATCAGAAAATCATTGATATGACCACGAATTGCGTCGGATGCCGTGGCCCCGCCCGCACTATGGGCGTTGACCTCAACACCATTTTCCGCCATTTAGAACTCAGTCCGCAGTCAGTAACCTCACGTATACAGCCAGGCAGTGATGTTACTGTCTGCGCTGAGATGGAAGAGCAGTAGGGGCTACGTCGGGGCTAAATCACTTCAGCGGTGGTTGTTCTACGCGTATCACAGGATACACAGGACGGTCGTGGCTTACGTCCTTGGTGAGCGGACTATTACCATGCTGAAGGGGCTTCTGAGCCTGTTGTCGGCCTTTGATATGTTGATATGGATGACGGACGGGTGATCGCTGTCTGAATCGCGCCCGAAGGGGAAGCTGGACGTTATCAGAGAGCGTTATAGGCAACGCATTGAGCGGCATAACCTGAATCTGAAACAGCACCTGGCAAAGCCGGGCAAAAGTGGTTGTCGTTCTCAAAATCGGTCGAACTACATGATAAATTCACTGGACATTATCTGACAATAAATCACTACCAATAAATTGGAGTCATTACCCAGTCTCTGCTGGCTTCTCTTCCGACTTGGTTGTTGACCTGATCATGTCGAAATTAGCGAGGGAAACAGTCAATATTGAGGTCTCCCTGGCGGCGCTTCGACCAGGTAAGCAGTACAGAGATTTTCCCCGCATCGCAAGGACCGGTAACGGCGATGTCTTGATATCCGGCTTATGACATGCAAAATTTAGCGCCTTAACATATTGCGGCGCATCCTTTTCATCCAGTATCGAAGGCGTTGGTGAATCATAATGATATGTAACTTCATTTGCTTCATCTTTTTCAGCTTTCACAATACTAAGAAGCTCCGCCAGCCGTGGCGCCTTCATCATATGAATCACCAGAGAAGTTCAAATTTTTATCAGTATATCTACTGAATGCCCTCGGCATGCGGATTAGTCCTTAAAAAAATGAAGATAAAAATTCCGCGCACAGATTCGGCATGCTCCTCAATGCCCCCCTCAAACAAGAGGCCTTTATAACCTGTTACCGAGCGGAGGTGACAAACAACTTGCCGTTCACACTACGTCTGAAAAACATGGAGATTTCACCCTGAAATTTCAGCATAAAATGGATAATAGCATCTATAATTCAACAAGTTGAATTAAAATTACAAATGGAGAACTAATACAACGGTGCCTTTCCGGAACGCTTTCAATCGCCGGTCCAGGACCCGGCGTCAGCCGGCTAGCCCCGCCGATGCTGGTGCTGTCAAAAATCAGCTGTGGTGGACACTAGGGCTGGGGTATTCCCGCCTGCCATGAGTTTACGAAGCAGTGCACGGGAATATACGGTCCGTCCAGCCCCGGATATTCATCATTCCACTCGGGGACCGGAGGTAGAGCAGGAAAAAATGCGCGTCTCCGGAAACAGCGCAGCCCCCAAACCATCAATAGCTCCTTAATGATCATGAGGCGAGATCTCGCCGTCAGATGGTCAGATCAGATGAAGATGTGCTCCGCTGCGGGTAACCTACATGCGCCTCGCTGGCTGGAAGTCATCGGGAAGCGCGTATTCACTGTCATACCACCATATCCCTGTCAGACAGACTGCCCCCTCAGGCCAGTGCCATCCATCCATTCCGTCTTCATCACAGGGTCCCCCCACCAGGTACGTGCGATCGCGCAGGCACCATCCCGCGCAAGACCTTCGTCAGATGAACTCAGAATAACCGGTACATGCGTCGTGCGTCCGGCTTCATGCGCTTAAAAAAACCAGCAGCCATTCGCTCATGGTGAAATCCCTGTATCCATGCTGTTACCCGTGTAACCAGCCAGCATTAACAGTAGCAGCAGCGTCAGACTCTGCCAGACGCACGAGAAAACTCAGGGCGGAGGACCGGAAAGGAGGGGATCACGTGCCGTCTCCGGTAACGGCTGGCGGTAACAGAAGTGGAGATTTCAGACTGAAATCCCCAAATTAAATCTGAAAAAAAACTTTAAATTCATTAAATTAAATAAAAACCGCACATGGAGAAATTACTGAGGAAGATGCTTTTCCAGCACGTTCTGAATGGCTTCATCCAGGTCACGCTGCAGCTCAGGCGACAGCCGGCTGAACTCGTAGGCAAACATTCGGTCACGACTTTTCTTACGGGCAAAGCGGTTCTTGTCAGGGAACTGCCAGAGTGAACGGGTGATGAGCTTATCACGCGCCGGTACCTGCGCGGCCGCGCTGGCAGTCGTACGCAGGGCAGCCAGTATGTGCACCTTTACGTCCTCATCCGCACGCTCTCCCGCGTCGTCAGGCAGCAGGCTCAGCCCGTCGGTGAAGCGGGCGGGGCTGATATTTTTTTCCTCCAGCTGGGCTTGTACCGTCATCAGCAGCCGGTAATCCGCATGTGACAGGATCGCAGGAACAGGGAATACGGCGATCAGCGCTGCATCCACGCTGGCGGCCTGTAACGCGCGTGTGACCGTGGCCTGCGACAGGTTTTCCGACCCGGCAATCTCCTTCTGCGACAGACCGCTCTCTTTAAGCAGCGCAAGCCGCAGCCCCACCTCGCGCAGGTTGTGCTCGCGCGCGGTCTGGATATCACGGGCAAGGTCACGGGCCTCGGCAGCACTCAGGGTGCTGTCGGTGACCAGCACCTCCAGCGCGCACTCGCAGAGCAGCGCGGCTGCTCGCCGGCGGGACCCGTCAAGGATTTCAATCCCCTCCGAAGTACGCACGCCAATGGCCGGAAAAAACTGCTGCAGGCTGAGGGTGCGCGTGATGTCCCTCAGCGACTCAGGCGTGAGGGCTGACTGGTCGCGTCCGTTATGCGCCTGGACGACATAAGTGCCGGTAGCCACGGCACCTGCAGGAACCGTTGTACGGATAAATACGGCTCGGCGGCCGGAGCTGAGCGTGAAAATCAGTTCCTGCCGCTCTTCAGCTTCCGGGATGACCGGGGCACTGAAGGTTCGGCCAATGGTTCTGCGTGATTTACTCATGATAACTCCTGGTTTAGCCGGATAAATTCAAGACGGTCGAAGGCGGCCTTGGCAAAGTCCTCCGCCGCAGCGCGCGCGTTCCTGAGCGCCTCGCTGCTGCCGACGTAAGTGGCAGGATTGGCCGAGATAACGGTGTCGAAGGACTCGCCGCAGCGCTCAAAACCGTCGAGACGGGGTAGTGAAACGTCGAGCATATCTCCGCCAAAAATCTCTTTCGCGAGGCTGTGGCACATTTTGTGGTCCGGCTTGGCGGACAGCTTCGACATGAAGCCGATGTTGGCGCGCAGCCGGCAGGGACATCCTGATGATTCTATGATGCTCACGAGTTCAGGCAGGCGGGTCAGGTACTTAAGCGTCGAGTGAAAGTCAACCTGGGCCGGCGGTACCGGCGTCATCAGGACGTCTGCGGCGGCGATGGCGTTGTTTAAAAATGCGTCAAGGTGTGGGCCGCTGTCGATGAAGATAATGTCATAATCGCCGCTGAGCTTGTCCGTGATGTTCTCGCGCAGCACGGCGTGCGGGTTTTGCCCTGCCAGGTGTTCACCGCAGAGGGCGGTCCATTCCGAGGCGATAAACGCGTCGTCAATGGAGGCAGGAATGACGTCAACACCAGGCACGACGGAAGGAACGATAAACTCTTGAAGCAGCTCATCGCGCGATGGATTCTGTAACATCGCCTGCGCCGCGGTGGTATCAACCGTGCCCACCGCCCGGGTGTGACTCAGAAACATCGTTGCCGACGACTGCGGGTCCAGGTCGATAACCAGAATACGCAGATCCTCGAACAGCAGATGCGGGTGCGCACGCATGCCGTGGGCCAGCGACACGGTGGAGACGGTTTTTGACACCCCGCCCTTGAGATTTCCGACGAATACGTTTAGCGCCCTGTCGTGACGGTCCCGGTAGCGCGGCACGCCTCTGTGACGGTAGATGTCGATGATGTTCTGTATGCTCATTGCGTACTTGGTGGAAGAGCCTGCGGAGCGCTTTTCAAAGACGTATCCGTTCTCCTCCATCTCGCTGACGGCGTAGTCAACGCTGGCACGGGTGAGCTTTGGCAGCTTTGATAAAGCGGCTTTGGCATAAACCTGGAAGTAAACGTCCTCGTGCATTTCCTGCTTCTGCGACTGGATCTGATCCGTCAGCGCGGTCAGCATTCTGGCCGCCCGTGAGGCGATCTTTTCAGACTGATGTGATGCTGTGCTCAATGAAACCACCCTGTGTGCAGGAATTAAGATTTAATTCCATATTCCTGCATATAAACAATAAAATCAACTTCATTTAAGCTCCACTACCGTATTTGTACATGCAGACCCCGCCGTCCCCGTAAAATTCTTTTATAGGGACGGCGGGGTCGGGCAAGCCGAGGGCGCGCCAGCTGTCACGTCTGCGTTCAGAGTTATCCACATATACAGGGGTTATTTTTAAAGAAATCTTTTTACTCTTTTTAAACCTTTTTAGGCGGTGGCTGATACCGTCTCCACGCGGCCTGCCGCCCGGATCCTGTGACATTCTGCCCTGAATCCGTGACATTCTGCCCTCAGCAGCGCTCTTTCTCGTGACATTCTGCCCTCATAAGCGTGACAACCTGCCCTTAAAAAATGAGTGAAAACACAGGGTTATTGACACACTTTGCGCAGTGTGACAACCTCAGGCTATGTCACACTCTCCGAGACGCACTCAGCCCATGCTCCCAGACATCCCCGGCGTTCAGAAACCCCGTAAGGCGGGACAGCGCATTGTTCAGTCCAACGAACTGACCGAGGCGGCCTACAGCCTGTCGCGCGATCAGAAGCGGATGCTCTACCTGTTTGTTGACCAGATCCGTCGCACGGAGACACCGGGTGGCGAGGAGTTTCATGACGGCCGGTGCGAGATTGCGGTGTCCCATTATGCGAAAACCTTCGGCCTCACCTCAGCCGAAGCCAGCAAGGATATCCGCAACGCGCTGAAGAACTTCGTGGGTAAGGAGGTGGTGTTTTACCGTCCGGAAGAGGACCTCGGGGATGAGAGAGGCTATGAGTCCTTTCCGTGGTTTATCAAGCGGGCGCACAGTCCTGCGCGGGGGATCTACAGTGTTCATCTTAACCCTTACCTGATCCCTTACTTCATCGGGCTGCAGAATCGTTTCACCCAGTTCCGCCTGGGCGAGACGCGCGAGATAACCAGCCCCTATGCTATGCGTCTTTACGAATCACTCTGCCAGTATCGCGGCAACCGGAGCAGTGGTACGGTTATCCTCGGCATTGAATGGATGATAGAGCGCTATCAGCTTCCGCAAAGTTACACCCGCATGCCGGACTTCCGCCGACGTTTTCTGGCTCCTGTCGTCGATGAGATTAACCGCCGTACGCCGCTGAACGTCAGTTATATTGAGAAAAAATCCGGCCGGCTGACCTCCCATATTGTCTTCTCGTTCACGGAAATGTGACAAACGGCCCTCACTGCAGGTCACTTTCGTGTCATTCATCGCCATCGGCACTCACTTTGCTGCTTTTCCTGAGCCGAACTCCCTTTCACGGCGCCGTCCGGAGGGACGATTATCACCGCATGCCGTGGTTATCCCGCTCCGGTGAGGGTGGCCTGTCACATTAATGACTGACTGCACGTTTTGTAATAAGATCACAGCGTGATACCAGCTGTCCGTCGTGATGAGGGCAGTCTGTCACGGTTATCGTGGGCTGCCCGCCGGGGCAGTTTGTCACAGAAGCCCATGAGCGCCGGTGACTCAGACAAATAATGAGGGCCGATTGTCACCGGACAATGGAACACCTCTGTTTAAGGTCGTACCGTACTTCCTGGAGCGCAGCGCCCGTATACAGCGCGGGCATCCCGAATAGCCAACCGTGCCCAGAGTCACAGCCGTGCTCTGACAGCCAGCGCGCAGCCTCCATCAGCTCTATGACCTCAGCCGTTATTTGCATCTCAAGACTTTTTCCATGGCCGGGATCGCATCCACCATCTGATTTTTTCGGGACTTTTTGAGCCCAATACATGAACGGTCAATCCTGACCTTATCAGTCAAGTGGTGTGTGAGGTGTTAGAGGCCTGAGTGTCCGGTTCCGAAGTCATCCAGCGACACGGTGACGCCCATCGCCGTGAACTTATCCAGGTTAATTCTGGAGCTGGACATGTTAGCGATGAGCGCGTCTTCGGCAATTTCTATCTCAAGCCGCGAGGGCGGAAAGCTCTCCTCCAGGAGCAGCTGACGGACGGTCTCAGGCAGCGTCAGGTCTTCTGCCATGGAGGCGGGGATGTTCAGTGCCAGCTTCAGTTCAGGATAGCGCTCGCGAAAGTGCCGGCATGCCTGATGAAGCAGCGATTCCGTCATGGCCGGCAGCAGGGTGCCGCATTCCGGATAATACCAGCGCGGGCCAGGAGCTCAAAACCGGAGATCTGATCGGTGTGCAGACTGATGACTGGCTGAAACCAGTGGCACAAACTCGTTGTGAAGCACGGCACCTCGAATTTCCCGTTATAACTGTTCCCGGGCGTGCAGGGTCTCTCCCGTATGAAGGGTGATAGAAATGAAACGTGCCGCGCTTCGTGCTTTTATATGGTACATCGCGGCGTCAGCACACCGCAGCAGCCCATCTGACGAGTCAGCATCTTCCGGTGCCCGTGCAATTCCGATGCTGACGCATGCCGCAACGGGCTGCGGGAGGGTTGTCGATGGACGTGACAGTAAGCAGCAGATCTGTGTCGCCAGCGCGGCCTGCGATTCTCGCTCGGGTCCGCCCGTAATGAGCACCGCGAACTCTTCACCGCCGGTGCACGCAACCGTGGTGCATCTGTCGCTAAAAATCCGCAGCCGGTCAGCTAACTCGCAGAGGGCGTCGTCACCCGCGGCGGGTCCCCAGGTATCGTTGATGGGTTTGAAGCAATCCAGGTCAACAATCATGACAGCAACTCCAGAGCCGTCCTTTGCCAGCGTCTGATCGAGCTTTTTAATAAAAATCCAGCGGATATGCAGTCCGGTCAGTTCATCATGTCACGCCAGGCGAAGGGCTTCCAGCCGCGCATCGGTAATCTCAGGGTAGCAGTTGCAGAGCGAGACGAGCAGTCCGGGTATGACCGGGGAGATCGTGGCAAAGCCTGTGGAAGTCATGATAAAACGCCTGCGATCTGCGTCCTCATATTTGCCGTCATAGCTGCTACCGAACGCCATCGGGACCATCCCTTCATGAGGAAACTCGCAGAGGGCGGCCCGGGCTGCCACGCTGATAAGAGAGAGCAGCAGCAGGCCCAGCCTGAATGCAGTATCTGAGTGCCTTTTGTCACAGCTGGCGCCGTACACGAAAGGGGAAATATCTTCCTCACCGGCGCAGCGAAAAAAACCTTAGGGGTCAGGGCATGGGCGGAAGGCTTCTCAGCACGGCCGCAGCGTCAGCCCCGTCGGCGGTGAACGGCACGGCCAGCGAGGCGGCGAGTTCGAGCGCAAACACGCGCGTGTACACCTCAATGGAGCGCGCGTCACGGTGACCTGCCAGCGCCTGGATGACTTTAAGCGGCTGGCGGTGGCAGAGAAGGTGCATAATAAAGGAGTGACGAAACGTGTGCGGGGTCACCGGCACCGAGAAGTGCACCCCGTCAGCGCGCGCGCGCGCCAGCGCAGCCTTCAGCCAGTTGCGCATGGTTTCGTCGGTGGCCGCCCACAATGGCTCACGGCGCCGCGGGCGCTCGGTGGCCATCCAGCTCTCGACGAGGCGCACGTAGGCGGGATCGGTAAGCGGGACCAGACGCACCGCGTCCTTAGGCGGTCGCCCTCGCCGGCTTCTGACCTTTTCCGAGAGAATGCGCACGAACGGCCGCGGGCCGTCAGTGACAAAGGACTCCGTGGTAAGGCTGCACGCTTCACCGATGCGCGCGCCGGTATTCCAGAGCGTGCTGAACAGGAAATGGTGTCGCCGATCGGGCATGTAGTGCAGCAGCGCCGCCACCTCCGGAGCCAGCAGGTAGGCGGGGGTGACGCCGCTGGCGGTAGCCAGGCGGCGGAGCGCCACTGCGGTGGCAAAATCGACGCCCGGCGCAATGCTGAGTGCACTGACGCGTTCTGGTGAATTCTGCAGGGGTACAGGGCTCATTATCATCAAGTTTTCACGTAGCGCGATCTGTGTGTTGATGCGGCTATTTTCCCGCACCGCAGCCCGCGGGGCCAGCGCAATAAATCGCGCAGCAAGGATCCGCGGTTTGGTTTTACCCTCATATTAGGGGGTAATACCAGGTGCGTAAAGGATCCTTTTTTCACTGAAATCGCACCAGATCCAGGCGTGGTGCGGCTTTGGCGCCGGATCCGGAGATTTGGAAGAAATGGGGTAAAGCCAGGCGGAGTGTAAAAGCATCACGGGATGTGAACCGCAGAGCGGGTGGCAGCAATCAGCTGGACGAATGGCCAGTATCCTATAAAGGCTGTTGCTTTCAAGGAAAATGCTCAACCATGCTTGTGCATTTCAGTCTCCGAAATAAAGGTAAATGATGCTTAAATTGCACCACATCATTAGATTAAGTTTGATAATGAGATTTTACGCACTTACTTCTTGCGGGAAATTTATTTTATTTCCAGTATTATAGATCTTTTACTCTTACCTTTTTAATCGCCACACGCCGGAACACGATATCGGTCGTGCGACTGGCCATGATAAAGTTTATCGTCTTCAAATCATCTGCTTGAACCCGCTACCGGTTATGAAAGAGAACGGGTCTGTAGGACTATCTGGTGAAGATGAAGGAGGGAGTTGACCCGAGCCGCATGGATTGAAATCAACGCGTACATCATCAGTCGATATTATCCAATTCTACTGCCCATGCTATTCATGAATGCTCTGAGCCATTTACGCTAGCCTACCGACATCATACCTTTTTTTACATCACACCCTGCGTGCGCCATCTTTTCACGGATCAGATCGACAGTCTGCTTCAAGATTAACGCAATGGGGTCTTCGATGATGCATAAATTAACATCAGCACTGCCTCAGTCTGGCAGAGTGAATATCATCCCGTATTTCAGTTTCTGAATGACGCAGTGTTTCAGGTCAGGATAAGAAAATTATCGTCGTGACGTAAATATTTTTACCTGAAGGTAACCCGGGGCCTTGAAAATGGAAAAATCATTCAGCAAAGCCCTGGATTGGCAGACCTGCAACAATTAACATGCGCGAAGTCAAGTTAATTTAAACGGTGCCTTCTTGTGAGAATAAAATTATCACCCGGCACAAAAAACGAGTGTTCGTTTTCTTCTCTAATGAGTGCTCATCTCCTTGCAGTAATAACCCAATCTATATAATCACCCATATTTACCCTATGTGATCACCGTAACAGATGGTTAAGGATAATAATATTATTTTGTCGCTTTATGACAGGCCATAAGAAAACTATCAGTACTTCTCCCCTAGTGACTGAGAGGAGTTAAGAATTCTGGGTGAAAATAGATGTGATATTTTTTTCACATTGAATTTTCTGGCTGAGGCTGCACGATGGGTGAAGACAGTTTTTGAACACAGGCCCATGTTACGGGCCTGTTTCTCTGCGCTTACACCATCTAAAGCGTACTGCAGGGAAATATATTCCATATCAGTAAGGTGAGTTTCGCCGATCGCCTCTTTTATCCTGTATAGCTTTCCCCGCCACAGAAAATCCCCAAGCACACTGTAAAACTCTGAAGTATGGCATACCTCTATGATATCTCTATTTTGTAGCTGGAGATATTTTGCGAGGGGGAAGAATCTGCTGTCGGAAACGATGAGAATCTTAGATTTAACCCATCTCTTCAACCAACTGGCAGAGACAACATCCCTTATGGACCAGGAAGCTATACACACAATTATCAGCTCTTCCTCATTTCTCCTGAAATGAAATGCTGGATCGTATAAAGAGGATATACCGGCATTAAAATAATTATTGCTGCTTGGGAAAGTCCGTATTTCCATAAATATTAAACCTCATCGAAAGCTGAAATCTGTGTAAGTCTGATTTTCCATAGGATTAAACTGAAAGCCTGCAACGATCATTTTATGACTTTTGATAGGTTTAACCAATCACAAAGCCACCTTTGATCGCTAATTCCGATCATTATAGTTGATCTCCGTCATGAAATCCCTTAGGATTTGTGTCCTATGATGCTTTCAGTCAGCTGTTTTACTGTGCAGATCTGATTTAAAATCATTTATATTCAGATAATTAACAAAACAGGCAGTTTTCAGCACTGGTATCAGCACTAGGCATACAGAGATCTCTGATCGTAACGTAGAGTCGAAGTACTTCAGCGATGCCTCAGACTCAGGAATGGTCTGAAAAAGATGTCGTTTACACAACCCGGAGAAGTTGATGAAAAAGGAAAAACGTTAAGCTAAGAGGGTAAATTATGGAACAGAGCGATTGACACACTGATTGTTGTTTTAAATTTTTTCAAAACAACTGCGGTAAATAGACTGTTAACACTTTGTTCGTTTAATTAGTTTAAAAAAGTTATCATCATTTAAATTGTTCTAGTATCACACATCAAACAAATGGATTTTTGATAAAATGAAATATCTATCAGTAACATTAGCCCCGGTAATGATTTTAGCCTCATCTGTAACCTTTGCCGCTGATAACTATGATGGGCAAGTGAATATCACCGGTGAAGTTGTTGCTCAAACATGTAAGGTTACCAACTCTAATAATATTGTTAATGTCTCATTGCCTGTAGTATCAGCCAACTTGTTCACTGCGGTAGGAAAAACAGCTGCAACGACACCATTCACTATTAATCTGGAAAACTGTACTTATAGTGATGAAGGTGAAGGTAAAACTACTAATCGTAGTGTCGGCGTTTACTTCGCCAGCACCGGAAACATTGATTTAAACTCAGCCACGTTGAATAATACTTCTACAGGTTCGGGCGCGGCTCAAGGAGTCAACGTCGCACTGCTTAATGGAAATAGTAACAAAATTAATCTAGGTTCTGACGAATCCTCTCAAGATGTTATTTATGCACCAATCACTTCTGGTGGCCAGATTTCCATGAAATTCTTTGCGCAATATTATTCTACAGCTACAAGTATTACGCCAGGAAAAATTACCGCCATAGCACCTTTTAATATTATTTATCAATAATCAAGGCCTTTACTGTGAAGATCTTACAAAATATTTTATTCGCTTTTTTCCTTGCAATTTTTTGTGATAAAGCATTAGCGAATATTGTCATTACCGGAACACGGATTATTTATCCGGAGAATGTAAAATCGATCACGGTAAAGCTGGCTAATGAAGGGAATTTCCCTTCATTAGTCCAATCTTGGATTGATAGCGGTGATTTAAATTCTAACCCCGCGAAGACAGATTCTCCTTTTTTGATTACACCACCAGTGACCAGGGTCGAGCCGAATCAAGGTCAAGACTTGAGAATTATTTATAGTGGTGAAGGACTTCCTACAAATAAAGAAAGCGTCTTTTGGCTCAATGTCCTTGATATTCCATCTAAACAGGATAGTGTTACCGGCAATCAACTTTCTTTGGCTATTCGTAGCCGTTTAAAAGTTTTTTACCGCCCGACAAGTATAAATTCACCAACTGAAAAAAGTTATCAAGATGTCAGATTTTCATCAATCCCAGAGCATAGTAATGTTTTGCAAGTGAAAAACAATTCGCCTTTCTACATGACGATATTGAACATTCAATTACCTAAAACATCTTCGTTTAAAGAGTTACCGACGATGATTCCGCCTTTTTCGTCGATAACATTGAACGGAGTAAGTAAAATAATACCCGGCGAGAAAATAACATTTTCTATTGTTGATGATTACGGCGCGGTCAATAAAGAAACAGCGGTCATTGAATGATTTCCAAAAGGGTATGATTATTAAAATGGATTTTAAAACAACATCACTTATAGCCTTGCTAATTTATCTGGTGAACTACTCGGCTAATGCTCAACCTTCCTCTTTTGCTGACTTTGATCCAATGTTTGTACAAGGCGGGGGTGACCAGGATAAAATTGATGTTAGTCAGTATAGATATGGTAACCCGATCAATGCAGGAACCTATGACTTGGATGTCTATGTGAATGATCAGTATCGTGGAAACATACCTTTAAAATTTATTGGGAACAATGGTAAAAACGATATTAATAAACAGTTGTGTGTTTCTACATCACTGTTATCTTTATTTGATTTAAAAAAGGTTTTTCATGAAGTAACAGGACGTGACTGCCAACAGTTAAGTCATTTTTTGCCACAAGCAAGTGTTCGGTTAGATTTTTCAGTGCTAAGATTAAACGTAACCATACCACAGGCATTAGTTAATGCTCGCCCAGAAGATTATGTATCACCAGATATCTGGCAAGCAGGTACTACAGCCGCTTTTTTATCCTACGACTTTAATAACTATCAATATCGCTATAATAATACTGAGCAAAGTAGCAATAATTTGCAATTAAATGGCGGTATAAACATCGCTGGTTGGGCACTGCGTCATGATGGTTCTTTCTTTGCCACAACAGGTACTCAAAGCAGGTATTCAGCACAGCGCACTTATCTTCAGCGTGATATTGTTAATCTCAAAGCTCGTATAACGCTAGGAGACTTTGTTACTAATAATACGGTTATGGATAGTTTGTCTCTTAGAGGTGTGCAAATTGCCAGTGACAGCCAGATGTTGCCACAGTCAGAGCGAGGGTTTGCTCCGGAAGTTCGTGGTGTGGCAAACAGCAATGCACGTATACAAATTCGTCAAGCGGATAATCTCATCTACGAGACTGTGGTTCCCCCTGGCCCTTTCAATATTTCAAACCTCTATGCTACTGGTTCCCAGGGATCTTTGAATGTAAAAATTTTGGAATCTGATGGCACTAGTAGAACATTTATTGTGCCTTATGCCGCAACATCAGGGATGTTGAGGCCTGGTATTAATCAGTACCAGATTGCTATGGGTCAGTACAGATATGGTGATAAAACATTCGGTGAAAATGTATTCAACGGCGTTTATCAGGTTGGTTTAAGTAATCTTCTTACTGCTAATGTTGGAACAATTTTACACCGTGATTATAAATCCTATTTATTAGGTGCTGGCTTGAACTTACCCGTAGGTTCATTAACTACGGATATAACTGTGGCACACAGCGTACTTGATAATGAGCGTAAGCGTGGCTACAGCCTGCGTAACTCATACTCAGTTGTATCCGGCACTACGGGAACTAATTTTTCATTAGCGGCCTTCCGTTATAACTCTGAAGATTACTACAGTTTGAATAATTTTATGTTCAAAACCGACAAGAGGTATCTTGAAAGTAATGACATTAACTACCGTTCCAATCCCAAAAAACGCTATCAGGTGAGTGTGAGCCAACCTTTTTATCAGGGTTTTGGTTCCATATACGCCAATATATATCGTTCAACTTATTGGGATAGCGGTAGTGATGAACAATTCCAAATTGGCTATAGTAATACTTATAAAAGAATAAGTTACGATGTAGGAATTAATAAAAATCTTTCGGATAACCGATCAAGTGCCAGTGATACTCAGATTTATTTTCACTTATCTGTTCCGTTAGGAAGCGATTTTTCTTCACCCTCTATCAGCTTAAGTAATAGTTATTTAAAGGGACAGGGAAACAGTATGCTTGCGGTGTTGAATGGAAGTGCCGGTGAGCAGCGCCAGTTTAACTATGCTGTATCCAGTTCAATGTATTCCTATCAGGACAACAACTTTGCAGTTTCAGGTGGGTATAATTCTCCTTATGCACGATTACAGGGCTCTGCAAGTGGTAGTCACGGGGGAAACAGTCAAAGTTCCATAGGTATTTCAGGTGGCGTGGTTGGACATAAATATGGCGTCACTTTAGCTAACTATCTGGGTGATACGTTTGCGATTGTTCATGCAAAGGATGGTAAAGGGGCAGCAATGGGCAATGAGTCCAATAACCAGTTAGACTATTGGGGGAATGGAATATTCAATTCGTTGACTCCATATGAATATAACAGGATTGCTCTTAATACACAGAAAGTATCGCCAGAGGTTACATTCAGCTCGACGGGAAAAGACGTCGTCCCCCGAAAAAACGCCATCATTCTAGTTAATTTCCAAACTGATGCAGGCATAGCAACCCTAGTAAACTTATTAAGACCCTCTGGGAATGAAATTCCGATGGGTGCTTCAATATATAATGGCGATAAATATATAGGTGATGTAGCGCAAAATGGTCAAGCTTTCTTAAAAAATATTAAAGACGGTACGCTTCTTGAAGTTAAGTGGGGTAACCGCGCTTGTTCATTTACGTTTGTACAACCACATAGCACAAAGAAAAATAAGGCCGGTTTTTTTATGGATACTCAGCAGTGCAGAGAGGAAGCTAAATGATAAAGGCTAAAAATATAATTTGTTTTTTCATGATCTTTCTGTTTCCTGTTACTAGTCATGCCATTGTTACCTATTGTAACGGGCCCAACGATACATCTTTAAATGGGCCAGGAATAATAACCTTGGATTATAGTTTGAATAGTAATACTGTGTTTCCAACAAATATTGGAGGTTCATTTTCTAATCAAACTCGTCAGATCTTCCGAGTTTGTGATACCGACCTCCCTAATCAACCAACGCCTGTATACATAAAACAGGCAACGGTATCTGTTACCGCTATACCCACTAACTATATAATCGAAGGCAAGAGAGTATTTAGATTGAATGGGTCGGATGACTTTGGTTTCACAGCACAAGTCGAAGTTAGCAATGGCAGAGGTTCGTATTATCTTAATGTTACGGACAATAACCCCATTTCATTCTTCACTAGCACTACAACGCAAACATCCAGCCTAGGGTTTTACGTTAGAAATCAGCTAGTTATGCTAAAAAAGCCACGTGATGGAACTGCCACCATCGCTCCGGCTCAGTCCATTGGTAAGGTCCATATTGAAGTTGACTCAGTTTTTCAATCAAATGAAAATTTACCGCCAATAAATACTATGGTGACTCTTGATCCCAAAAACTATGTAATGACTTCGAGAACCTGTTCAATTAAGGGTTCGAATCAGTACAATATTAATATGTCCAGAGTTAATAACGATGATTTTGACGGCTCAGGTTCCGAGATAGATGGCCAGGCCTCATCTACTATTAATTTGACCTGTGACAAAGGGGTTACACCCTTCGCAGTTATTACCGATGCTACTGATACCAGTAATACTTCAAGTGAACTTACTTTAGATACTAATAGTACGGCTAAGGGAATAAAAGTTAGGCTATATCGTGATGGTAATAAAATTGTTTATTATGGTCCTCAATCACGTGAAGCTGGTGCTCTCAATCAATTTCAATTTGGTAGTATTGCGGAAACTGATAATGCTTCGCGTAGTATTGTACTATCAGGGCGCTATTACCAGACAGAAAAAAAGATCACTCCGGGAAGAGTTAGCGCAAAAGCCATTATTACGTTTTCCTATCAGTGATTGAAATAATGCATGAAGGAGATTCCCGCCATTTCTGAACGGCATCCTAAAAGTTGTACACCCACTGGGTTAGGTGCATTTTTATGTGACCCTGACCCCGAATATGATTCAGTCATAATCCGGAAAAAATGGCTTCATGTTGGTTGTGTATTCTGGCAACCGGCAGACTTCTCAGCAAATTCGGAGGGCGTCATCCAGCCCAGTGCAGAATGGGGACGCCTCTGGTTTCAGTATATGCGGCAGGCCTCGATTTTGCACTGTACATCCTCCAGAGACATAAACCAGTTCTCGTTCAGACATCCCTGTCGTAACCTGCCGTTGATGAACTCCACCGTCGCATTGTCCGTCGGCGTTCCCGTGTGTGAGAAGTCGATTCTGATGCCTCTTTTGTACACCCATCTGTCCAGCATTTTTCCTGCAAATTCAGAACCATTATCTATATTCATCAACTGAGGTAAAGGACGTCTGATCGCTATGCTATTCAGCATTTCTGCCACTTCTGATGAACGCAAATACTGCCCCACGCAGATCCCCGGGCATTCGCGGGTGTACAGGTCGATAACCGTCAGCCGCCGCAGTCGTCGCCCGTCAAACAACGCATAAGAGACAAAATCCATGCCCAAGACGTGATTCGGATACAGGCCCTGAGGCTGCGGCTGTCGGCGCTGGGCTGATTTATTGCAGCATGGCAGTTTGAGGCACAGCGACAGACCCTTCTCACAGTAGAGGCGGTGGATTCTTTTGTGATTATCGCGCCAGCCCCCCCGCCTGGGCATCACGTGTACCCGGCGGTACCCGTAATGAACCCGGGTTTCGGTTATCTCACGCAGTGGGCTTTCGTCGGCGGCCACAGAACGATATCGAAACGAGCTGCGGCTGACCCGCAGCGCAAAACAGACTTGTCTCTCACTGGCACCGTAGCGGGCCTGCAAATCCCTGCCCCATTCGCGCAGGCGTGGCAGCGTCACCTCTTTTTTGCCAGCACGTCCTGCAGCATCGCCTAGTCGCCGCTCAAATCGGCAACCAGCCGTTTCAGCCGCAGATTTTCCTCTTCCAGTTGCAGCATATGCTTCCGCTCCGAAGGAGAAATGCCGCCGTATTTTTAACGCCACGTGTAGAAAGTGGCATCCGAAATGCCCAGCTTGCGACAGACGTCCGGCACTGACGTCCCCAGTCCAGCCTGCCTCAGGGCAAAAACAATCTGCTCTTCGGTGAATCGTGACTTGTTCATCGGCACATCCTCCGTTCAGGGGAGT
>Ga0153975_1000019_pt1 | contig 94824 bp, 88 predicted proteins | sample TSGA059MetaG_FD_104694 | JGI IMG/M metagenome (GOLD analysis project Ga0153975, IMG submission 104694) | Attine ant fungus gardens microbial communities from Georgia, USA - TSGA059 MetaG | ecosystem: Host-associated > Fungi > Mycelium > Unclassified | place: USA: Georgia, Yuchi Wildlife... | reverse complement strand
TGGTGTGGGTCTCAGTCCAGGGCATAGTGAGTCTCCTCTGCTATGCCGTTTATAACTGTTACCCATCAGCCCGGTCTAAAGTGTTACCCATCAGCCCGGTTCGTACACATGCCTGACCCCTACAGGGCAGGTTAAACCGCGCGCAGTTTGCCTTCGGCGGCGTCTTCGCTGCCGTCGGCCGCGCTGCTCTCTTCCGGCAGCTTGCCGGTGCGCAGGATCTGCTGCAGCGCATCTTTATTCTCGGCCAGGTAGAGGCCAAGCGCCTCGCCCTGCTGCTCGTCTATCTCCAGCGGGCTGGCGCTCAGCCAGTCAGAGAACACTTCCGCCATGTCGAGCATCTTGTCGTAGGCATCGGCTTCTTTCTTGCTGGCAAATGTCATCTTTTCCTCACCTTTTCTGACGACAACGTATTTGATCTCAACAGCCATGATTTTCGTCCCGTTTAACTGTATTTTTATACAGTATAGCAGCGGCGCTTTTTTGACTCAAGTGCAAACTGCCGGATGAATACGCAAACGTTTTCGTTTATACTGCGCGCGTTTTTTTAATCCATTCAGGTAGAGATTATGACGACTCTTGGAACCGCGCTGCGCCCTGCAGCAACCCGCGTAATGCTGTTAGGATCTGGTGAACTGGGCAAAGAGGTGGCGCTGGAGTGCCAGCGTCTGGGCGTGGAAGTTATCGCCGTTGACCGTTACGCAGATGCCCCGGCAATGCACGTTGCGCACCGAAGTCATGTTATCAACATGCTGGATGGCGCCGCGCTGGCTGCGCTGGTCGCCCAGGAGAAACCGGACTTTGTGGTGCCGGAAATCGAAGCGATTGCCACCGATATGCTGATCGAGCTGGAAAAACAGGGCCAGCACGTGGTGCCCACCGCCCGCGCGGCTAAGCTGACCATGAATCGCGAAGGTATCCGCCGCCTGGCGGCAGAAGAGCTGGCGCTGCCTACCTCAACCTACCAGTTCGCCGACAGCCGTGAAGCCTTTCTCACAGCGGCTGATGAGATTGGCTTCCCGTGCATCGTCAAGCCCGTCATGAGCTCCTCCGGCAAGGGTCAGAGCTTTATTCGCACAGCCTCGCAGCTGGATGCCGCCTGGGAATATGCCCAGCAGGGTGGCCGTGCCGGCGCGGGCCGCGTCATCGTTGAAGGCGTGGTGAAGTTTGATTTTGAAATTACGCTGCTGACTATTAATGCGGTTGACGGTATCCACTTCTGTGCGCCCATCGGCCACCGTCAGGAAGATGGTGACTACCGCGAATCCTGGCAGCCGCAGCAGATGAGCGAACTGGCTCTGCAGCGCGCGCAGGATATTGCGCAGAAAGTGGTTACCGCCCTTGGCGGTCGCGGCCTGTTTGGCGTGGAGCTGTTTGTCTGTGGTGATGAGGTGGTGTTTAGCGAAGTCTCCCCGCGCCCGCACGATACCGGAATGGTCACGCTGATTTCGCAGGATGTTTCCGAGTTCGCGCTGCACGTGCGTGCGTTCCTTGGCCTGCCCGTTGGCGGCATTCGTCAGTACGGTCCGGCGGCATCGGCAGTGATCCTGCCAGAACTGGACAGCACTAACGTGCAGTTTGGCAATCTGACAGCAGCACTCGGGGCGGGTTTACAGCTGCGCCTGTTTGGCAAGCCGGAAATTCAGGGTAAGCGTCGGCTGGGCGTGGCGCTGGCCACCGGTCATGATATTGATGATGCGGTACAGCGTGCCGTCGCAGCGGCTGCTCAGGTTAAAGTCAGCGGGTAATTGGCAGGCGGTAAAACTCAGGGCGCTGATATCAGCGCCCTTTTTTCATCTCTGCTCGCTTAACGTGCACCCGCCACCGCTTCGCGCGCCAGCTGGGTAATACGCTCATAATCCCCTGCTTCCAGCGCGTCGGCGGGCACCAACCAGGAACCACCGATGCAGAGCACGCTTTTCAGCGCCAGATAGTCGCGATAGTTTGCCGGAGAGATCCCGCCCGTCGGGCAGAAACGCACCTGCGGGAACGGGCCGCCAATCGCCTGCAGGGCTTTCACGCCGCCGTTAGCTTCCGCCGGGAAGAACTTAAATTCGCGCAGGCCATAGTCAAGACCGGTCATCAGCTCAGACACGGTACTGATGCCGGGGATCAGCGGCACAGAGCCGGCAACGGCCGCCTTCAGCAGCGGTTCAGTCAGCCCCGGGCTGATAATAAACTGCGCGCCAGCATCGGTCACTTCCTGCAGCTGCTGTGCGTTTAACACCGTCCCTGCACCGACAATCGCCTCTGGCACTTCACGCACCATCGCTTTCAGGGCATCCATCGCACAGGGAGTACGCAGCGTCACTTCCAGCACGCGCACGCCGCCCGCCACCAGCGCTTTCGCCATCGGTACCGCGTGCTCCAGCTTGTTGACTACGATAACCGGAACGACCGGGCCGGTGGTGAGGATCTGTTCTGCGCTTGTTTTCCAGTGACTCATCTGTGACCTTCTCCTGTCGGGCCTGCCTTCCGTCCTGGCGGATCGTTGCAGGCAAAAGTGACGCCTACAGCGTCAGGAATATGATTGCGTGCTCTACCATACAGGAGAAAGCCCGCAGGCGTCTATGCCACCTGGTTATTTTTAAAATGGAGGTTCATTTTTAATGAATCTGAATTTTGACCATAAAAAAACCCGCCGTAGCGGGTTTTACTGTTCAGGCATGAACTACTCGAATTCATTCCATGAGCGACCATCGCGGGTGATCATCGCGACGGAAGCCACCGGCCCCCAGGTGCCCGCCTGATAAGGCTTAGGCGCTTCTTTATCGGCAGCCCAGGCATCCATAATCGAGTCGACCCACTTCCACGCCTCTTCCACTTCATCACGGCGCACGAACAGTGCCTGAATACCGCGCATGGTTTCCAGCAGCAGGCGCTCATAGGCATCTGCCAGGTGCGACTGGTTGAAGGTTTCTGAGAAGCTCAGATCCAGCTTGGTAGTCTGCAGGTTGTGCTTGTGGTCCAGGCCTGGCACTTTATTCAGGATCTGAATATCCATGCCTTCATCCGGCTGCAGGCGAATGGTCAGTTTGTTCTGCGGCAGCTCCTGCCAGGTATCTTTGAACAGGTTCAGCGCCGGATTCTTGAAGTAGACCACCACTTCAGAACATTTGGTCGGCAGACGCTTACCGGTACGCAGGTAGAACGGCACGCCCGCCCAGCGCCAGTCGTCGATATCCACGCGGATAGAGACGAAGCTTTCCGTGGTGCTGGTTTTGTTCGCTCCCTCTTCTTCCAGGTAGCCAGGCACTTTTTTGCCCTGCACGAAGCCGGACGTGTATTGGCCACGCACGGTTTTTTCACGCACGTTGGTGTGGTCAATACGGCGCAGGGAGCGCAGCACTTTCACTTTTTCATCGCGGATACGGTCGGCAGAGAGGTCCGCCGGCGGTGACATCGCCACCATGGTCAGAACCTGCAGCAGGTGGTTCTGGATCATATCGCGCATCTGGCCAGCCTGGTCAAAGTAACCCCAGCGGCCTTCGATTCCCACTTCTTCGGCCACAGTAATCTGCACGTGGTCGATGGTGCGGTTATCCCAGTTGGAGGCAAACAGCGAGTTAGCAAAACGCAGCGCCAGCAGGTTAAGCACCGTCTCTTTACCGAGGTAGTGGTCGATACGGAAAACCTGGCTCTCGTCGAAGTACTCACCGACCTGATCGTTAATTTCCTGCGAGGTCGCCAGCGAGGTGCCCAGCGGTTTTTCCATCACTACGCGCGCCGGGTGCGCATTCAGCTTGGCAGTGCCCAGCCCTTTACAGATCGCGCCGAAAGTGCTTGGTGGCATAGCGAAATAGTTGATAGTGACGCGTTTTTTCTGGTCCAGCATCTTACCGAGGCGGGGGAAATGACTGCTGTCGTTCACATCCAGGTTGCAGAAATCGAGGCGGTTGCTGAGCTTATCCCACAGCGCTTCGTCGATTTTCTCCTTCATGAAGGTTTCCAGCGCTTCACGCACCACCTTGGTATAGGCTGCTTTATCCCACTCAGCGCGGCCAACGCCGATGATGCGGGAGTCCTCATGGATCTGACCGGCTTTTTCTAATTGGTACAGTGAGGGCAACAGTTTCCGGCGTGCAAGGTCGCCTTTGGCACCGAAAATGACCAGATCGCATGCCTGGGCTGTTTGTGTAACCGCCATTTCATTCTCCTCGTTGCAGGATTAGCCTGTCCCTAAAATTCCGTAGTCAGACAGACTCTTATTGTAATTTTGTTTCAATACAATGTACTGCTTTTGCCCGGTCCGCGTAAACCAGCCGGACGCACTCAGGCACAATGTATTCAACCAATGCCTAATTTAGTGACAAACCTCAGGGGGTGGCACTCAGTTTGTGCGTAATTTTTCGACATTTTTGTTACTGTTATTACAGTTGTGAAAATCAGACACAGCTCAAACTCTGGCAAAAAATGTAAAGTATTGTCGTTATGCTACTGACACCGGGCCTGTAGCGCATTGTATATTCTCTACAAAATGACATCGATTTCTCCTTTGATTGAAATCGTCAGAATGTATGAGCGGGTAGCAATATGAATATGCTGGAAAAAATTCAGTTACAACTGGAAAATTTGAGCAAATCCGAACGCAAGGTGGCAGAAGTGATCCTCGCCTCCCCGGCCACCGCGATGCACTCCAGCATTGCGCTGCTGGCACGTGCAGCCGGCGTCAGCGAACCGACGGTTAATCGCTTCTGCCACCGTCTGGATGCCAACGGTTTTCCAGATTTTAAACTCCAGCTGGCTCAAAGCCTGGCAAACGGCACGCCCTATGTCAGCCGTAATGTTGAACAGGATGACAGCGTCGAGTCCTATTCCGGCAAAATTTTCGAATCGGCGATGGCCGGTCTCGACCGGGTGAAACAGAGTCTGGACGTTAATGCCGTCAATCGCGCGGTCGATCTGCTCACCCAGTCGAAGAAAATCGCCTTTTTTGGCCTGGGCGCATCCGCCGCTGTCGCGCACGATGCGATGAATAAATTTTTTCGCTTCAATGTCCCCGTCATCTATTCAGATGATATTGTGATGCAGCGCATGAGCTGTATGAACAGCGGTGAAGGCGATGTGATGGTGCTGATCTCCCATACCGGGCGCACCAAAAGTATGGTCGAACTGGCAATGCTGGCCCGTGAAAATGATGCCACCGTGCTGGCTATCACCTCTCCCGGCTCGCCACTTGCCCGCGAGGCCACACTGGCTCTGACGCTGGACGTTCCCGAAGACACCGATATCTATATGCCAATGGTTTCCAGACTGGCGCAGCTCACCCTGATTGACGTTCTGGCCACCGGTTTCACCCTGCGGCGCGGGGCGAAATTTCGCGATAACCTGAAGCGGGTGAAAGAAGCCCTCAAGGATTCACGCTTCGAGAAAGAGAGCCTGATTTCTGCTCTGACGCGCCAGTAATTAACCGTTTTTTAATCAGTAACGACGGTAAAGGGTCGAATTCATCTGGCCCATATCATATAACTAGAGATACAGCCTAAGTAGTGCTTGCTCCCGCAACACCACACTCAAAGTCAACGGAGTTATACATGTCAAGACGTCTCAGAAGAACCAAGATCGTAACCACTTTGGGGCCCGCCACCGATCGCGATAACAACCTTGAAAAAGTCATCGCGGCGGGCGCCAATGTCGTTCGTCTGAACTTCTCACATGGCACAGCAGAAGATCACCAGATGCGTGCAGATAAAGTGCGTGAAATTGCGGCTAAGCTGGGGCGGCATGTGGCGATTCTGGGTGACCTTCAGGGCCCTAAAATTCGTGTTTCAACCTTCAAAGAGGGCAAAGTGTTCCTGAATATCGGCGAACGCTTCCTGCTGGATGCCAGCCTCGGTAAAGGAGAAGGCGACCGTGAAAAAGTCGGTATTGACTATAAAGGCCTGCCGGCTGACGTGGTTCCAGGGGATATTCTGCTGCTGGATGATGGTCGCGTGCAGCTGAAAGTGCTGGAAGTCCAGGGCATGAAGGTGTTTACCGAAGTGACCGTTGGCGGCCCGCTTTCTAATAATAAAGGCATCAACAAGCTCGGCGGCGGCCTGTCTGCTGAAGCGCTGACGGAAAAAGATAAGGCTGACATTCTGACCGCAGCCAAAATCGGCGTTGATTACCTTGCCGTCTCCTTCCCGCGCTGCGGAGAAGACCTGAACTATGCGCGCCGCCTGGCGCGTGAAGCGGGCTGCGAAGCGAAAATCGTCTCCAAAGTTGAGCGTGCCGAAGCCGTTGCCAGCCAGGAAGCGATGGATGACATCATTCTCGCCTCTGATGTGGTCATGGTCGCCAGGGGGGATCTGGGGGTTGAAATCGGCGATCCGGAACTGGTGGGTATTCAGAAAGCGCTGATCCGTCGTGCGCGCCAGCTCAACCGCTCCGTGATCACCGCGACCCAGATGATGGAATCGATGATCACTAACCCAATGCCTACCCGTGCAGAGGTGATGGACGTGGCGAACGCCGTACTGGACGGCACCGATGCCGTGATGCTGTCGGCCGAAACCGCAGCAGGACAGTATCCGGCGGAAACCGTTTCAGCAATGGCGAAAGTGTGCCTGGGCGCGGAGAAAATCCCCAGCATTAACGTCTCCAAGCACCGCCTCGACGTGCAGTTCGACAACATCGAAGAAGCGATTGCCATGTCGGCGATGTATGCCGCCAACCATCTGCAGGGCGTTACCGCAATTATCACTATGACCGAATCCGGTCGTACTGCACTGATGACCTCGCGTATCACCTCCGGCCTGCCGATCTTCGCCATGTCGCGCCACGAGCGCACGCTGAACCTGACCGCGCTCTATCGCGGCGTGACGCCAGTGTTCTTTGACAGCAACAATGATGGCGTAGCGGCAGCGCACGACGCCATTAACCTGCTGCGTGAAAAAGGTTTCCTGATGTCGGGCGATCTTGTGATCGTCACTCAGGGTGATGTGATGAGCACCACTGGCACCACCAATACCAGCCGCGTACTGCGCGTCGAGTAATCCGCAATAGGATTGGGCCGCTCAGGCCCAATCTTTTCTCACCTTTCTTCCGGCAATCCTGCCGCCAGCTTTCCCTTTTATCTCCTCTTCCAGAATATTTTTCACCTATAAAACCTCTTTTTTGTGACTTACATCACACTCATGATATTAGCTTTGCTTATGCAATCTTTGTCACATTAATCCTATTGAATGATAATAATTACTATTTATAATCTCATTCACACTTTTACTACGGTATTAATAGCGGTTTAAACCCCACTGAAAGGAGTTTTATTACCTTACATCGCTAAAACCCACGCTTTAACCTATTGACCGGAAAACAGTAACCGGCAAAAAACATTAAACATACTGAACTGACGCAGCGCGTCAGGCGGATCGTGCTGTCAGGAAAATATGACGGCTGGGCTTCTTACGCAAAAAATAAGGTGACGGGTATGGTCTTTCGTTCGCAAACCGCACAGTCAGAGGCGCCATCTCTGCCCGCGGAAAAATTCATTTTCAATGATGCGCAGCTGCAAGCGTACTCCCGCCAGACGGAGCGGGCAGTCGCGCTGATTGCCAGTACCTTGCACAATGTAGAAAAACCCTTTAGCGGCATCCTGCCGCATGAGCTGGCACCAGCGTTCGCCAGCGTCGACCTTGACCGGCCACTGGCTGACGAAGAGTCTGCGCTGGCTGAACTCCAGCAGCTGTGGCTTAAGGACGCCGTGTGGTTCCACCATCCCAAATACATTGCCCACCTCAACTGTCCGGTGGTGCTCCCTTCCCTGCTGGCCGAACAGCTGATGGCCGCCGTGAACAGCTCGGTGGATACCTGGGACCAGAGCGCAGGCGCCACGCTGATCGAGCAGAAGGTGATTGACTGGACGCTGAAACGCTGTGGCCTGCCCGCCAGCGCCGACGGCATTTTCACCAGCGGCGGCACGCAGTCAAACCTGATGGCGATGCTGCTGGCGCGTGACAGCGGGTACGAGCGCAGCCATCCCGGGCGCACCATCAAGCAGAACGGGCTGCCTGCCGACGCCAGTAAATGGCGCATTTTCACTTCCGGCCTCAGCCACTTCAGCATTCAAAAATCCGCAGCGCTGCTGGGATTAGGCTACGACGCGGTGATCCCAGTGGCGCACGATGACAAGTTCCGTATGGATGCCGGGGAGCTGCAGCGCGAGATTGAAGCCTGTCTGCAGCAGGGATTAATCCCGATTGCCGTGGTCGCCACCAGCGGCACCACCGATTTTGGCAGTATTGATCCCCTGCCCGCCATTGCCGCACTCAGCCGCCGCTACGGGCTATGGATGCACGTCGACGCTGCCTACGGCTGCGGGCTGCTGGTGTCAAACCTGCACCGCGAGCGGCTGGAGGGCATTGAACTGGCGGACTCGGTGACGGTGGATTATCACAAATCCTTCTTCCAGACCGTCAGCTGCGGCGCCTTCATGGTGCGCGATAAACGCCATCTGCGCCACGTCACGCATCACGCCGACTACCTGAACCCGCTCAGCGCGCAGCAGGAAGGCACGCCAAATCTGGTGAATAAAAGCATTCAAACCACCCGCCGCTTCGACGCGCTGAAAATGTGGCTGACGCTGCGCATTATGGGCGCAGAAACGCTCGGCAGCGCATTTGACGGCCTGCTGGAGCGCTGTCAGCAGGCGCACCAGCTGCTGCGCGATCACCCGGTGATGGAGGTGCTGCACGCCCCCGAACTGACCACTCAGGTGTTTCGTCTGGTGCCGAAAGCAGGCTACAGCGATGCGCAGCTCGATGAGCTGAATACCGGGGTGCGCAAGGCGCTGTTCCGCTCTGGCAATGCCGTGGTCGCCGGAACCAAAGTGGATGGCCGTCAGTATCTGAAAATCACCCTGCTCAACCCCAATACCACCCTCGCTGACCTGCAGGATACCCTCGCGCTTATCGTTCATTACGGGCGCGAGCTGCTCAGCCAGCCGCGCACAGGAGGCCAGCATCATGAGTAAAATTTACGATTTTATCGGCATTGGCATCGGACCGTTCAACCTCAGCCTTGCCTGCCTGACCGAGCCGCTGGAGGATCTCGATGGCCTCTTCCTCGATCAGAATCCCGGCTTCGACTGGCACACCGGCATGATGCTGGAGAGCGCGCATCTGCAGACGCCGTTTATGGCCGACCTGGTAACGCTGGCTGACCCCACCAGCCGCTTCAGCCTGCTCAACTACATGAAGCAGCAGGGCAAGATTTACTCATTTTACATCCGCGAAGATTTCTTCCTGATGCGCAAAGAGTACAACCTCTACTGCCAGTGGGCCGCCGCTCAGCTGACTAATCTGCGCTGGAACAGCCGGGTTGATGACGTCAGCTGGGATGAGCCGCTGCAGTGCTACCGCGTGCGCAGCCACGACAGCCGCAGCGGGGAGCGCCAGCAGTGGCTGACGCGCCGCCTGGTGTTGGGCACCGGCCCGCAGGCCTGGCTACCGGAGTGCAGCAAGCCGCATCAGCAGCGTCTGACGCACTCCAGCCAGTACCTGGTGAACAAAGCCCAGCTGCAGCAGAAGCGTTCGATTACCGTACTCGGCAGCGGCCAGAGCGCGGCGGAGATCTACTATGACCTGCTTGGCGACATCGATAAATTTGGCTACCAGCTCAACTGGGTGACCCGCGCCCCGCGCTTCTACCCGCTGGAGTACAGCAAGCTGACGCTGGAGATGACCTCGCCGGAGTGGGTGGATTACTTCCACCAGCTGCCTGCGGAGAAGCGCGATAGCCTCAACGCCCAGCATAAGAACCTTTATAAAGGCATCAACAGCGAGCTGATTAACGCGATTTATGACCTGATGTACGTTAAGCAGCTGGACGGTGCGCTTGACGTCAATCTGTTTACCCACTCGGCCCTCACCGCTCTGCGCTGGCTGCCGCAGGGCGAATTTGAGCTAACGCTGCATCAGCAGGAGCAGGACCGCAGCTACACGCGCCGCAGCGAGGGCATCGTCATGGCGACTGGCTATCACTATCAGCCGCCGCAGTTTATTGAGGGGATCGCCCAGCGGCTGCGCTGGGATGATAAAGGCCGCTACGACGTGCAGCGTAACTACAGTATCGACCGCAACAATCAGGTGTTTGTGCAGAACGCAGAGCTGCATACCCACGGCTTTGTCACCCCGGACCTCGGCATGGCGTGCTACCGCAACTCGGTGCTGATCCGCGAACTGACCGGGCGGGAAGTCTATCCCGTTGAGCGCCGCATCGCCTTCCAGACCTTCCCCGCCTGCGAGGAGCAGTAATATGTTGTCATCCGCTATTTTCACCACCTCACGTCCGGCGGGAGCGTTCTCGCTGCGCCCGCTGCAGCCTGAAGATGCCGCCGTAATCCACAGCTGGGTAACGCGCGACTACGCCCGCTTCTGGGGCATGCAGCAGGACACGCTGGAGCAGGTCAGCCAGTTTTACCAGCAGCTGACCGCCAGCGATCCGCACGCAGCGCTGGTTGGCTGCTGCGACGGCGAACCGGTGTTTCTCATCGAGTGCTATCAGGCGCAGCGCGATGAAGTCGGTAAGTATTATCCGGCGCGCGACGGCGACTACGGGATGCATATCCTCATCGCCCCCGCTACTCAGCCGCGTCCGCAGTTCAGCTGGCAGGTGTTTACCGTGGTGATGGACTTTATGTTCAGTCGCCCTGAGGTCCAGCGCGTGGTGGTCGAACCGGATGTAAATAACGCCAGGATCCACCCGCTAAATAAGCGTGCCGGCTTCCAGTACCAGCACCAGATTGATATGGGGCACAAAACCGCGTGGCTGGCGTTTTGCCAGCGCGAAGATTACCAACAGGCACTGCAACAGGAGACGCTGACCATGACCACCCCTTCCCCGCTGCTGAGCGGCAGCCATCTGCCCGGTCCCCACTGGGAACAGGCTAACCGCCTGCTGCTGCGCAAAGCCATTGCCGAGTTCTCACACGAGCTGATTATCACGCCGCAGGCGCTGGGCGATGACCGCTATCGCCTGCCCGTTCCGGCCAGCGAGTGCGAATATCAGTTCCGCGCCCGGCGCATGGCGCTCGATCACTGGGCAATCGACGAACAGTCGCTGCAAAAGCTGAACAACGGCGCGCCGCTGCCGCTGGATGCGCTGCAGTTTATCGTCGAGTTCAATCAGCAGATCGGTATTCCACCCAACCTGCTGGCGACCTACATGGAGGAGATCACCAGCACGCTGTGCAGCTCGGTCTTCAAGCTGCAAAAAAACAGCCTCAGCAGCGCCGAACTGGTTCGCGCCGATTTCCAGACGGTAGAAGCCGCCATGAGCGAAGGCCATCCCTGCTTTGTCGCCAACAATGGCCGCATCGGTTTTGATGCCCGTGATTACCTGGCCTATGCACCGGAAGCCGCCGCGCCGATCAATCTGATCTGGGTTGCGGTGCATCGCCGCAATGCGCACTTTGCCAGCCTGGATGAGCTGGAGTATCAGCAGCTGATGCGCGATGAGCTGGGCGATACTACCCTGGCCGCCTTCCATCAGCAGCTCGATAATCTGGGCGTGGCGCAGCAGGACTATCTGCTGATGCCGGTCCATCCGTGGCAGTGGTACAACAAGCTGCTGACGGTGTTCGCCGCCGATATTGCCGCCCGCGATATTATCTGGCTGGGAGCGGGGGATGATGTTTACCAGGCACAGCAGTCGATCCGCACCTTCTTCAACCGCAGCCAGCCGACGAAACGCTACGTCAAAACCGCGCTGTCGGTGCTGAACATGGGCTTTATGCGCGGCCTGTCGCCGTACTATATGGCGACCACCCCGGCGATCAATCACTGGCTGGCAGAGCTGGTGAAAAATGACAGCTGGCTGCAGCAGTGCGATTTCCGCATCCTGCGCGAAGTGGCGGCTATCGGCTATCACAACCGCTATTACGAGCAGGCCATCAGCGGCGACTCGGCCTACAAGAAGATGTTTGCCGCCCTGTGGCGCGATAACCCGATGGCACAGCTGCAGCCCGGCCAGCGGCTGATGACCATGGCGTCATTCCTGCACCTTGATGCCAACCAGCAGCCGCTGCTGCCTGCGCTGATTGCCGATTCGGGCCTCGACGCGGCCGACTGGGTCGCGCGCTATCTGCGCTGCTACCTTAGCCCGCTACTGCACTGCTTCTATCAGCACGACCTTGTGTTTATGCCGCACGGCGAGAACCTGATCCTGCTGCTGCAGAACAATATTCCGGTCAGCGCCTATATGAAAGATATCGGCGAAGAGATTGCGGTGATGAACCCGGATGCCGAGCTGCCGGATAACGTGCAGCGCCTGGCAGTGGACGTGCCGGAACCGCTAAAGCTGCTGTCGATCTTCACCGACGTCTTCGACTGCATCTTCCGCTTCGTCAGCGCCATTCTCGACCAGTCCGGCACGCTACCCGAAGCGCGTTTCTGGCAGGCCGTGGCTCACTGCGTGCAGGAGTATCAGCAGGCGCATCCACAGTTTGCCCGCAAGTTTGCGCGCTACGATCTGTTTGCCGAAACGTTCCAGCGCTCCTGCCTTAACCGCCTGCAGCTGGCGAACAACCAGCAGATGATCAATCTGGCCGATCCGGCAGAGAACCTGAAGTTTTCCGGCGTATTGCACAATCCGATTGCCCGTTTTAGATAATTCATAATTGTGCAGTGTTATCAGGTAAAAATGCGGTATGTTAGCGCGGTCGCTCAGGCGGCCGCGCTTTTTTTACTTTTCATTAATTCCAGGAGGGAGCCGGAATGGCGTCATTTATCCCCATAGCAAACCTTACCCGGCGACATCTGATTTTCCCGCTGTCACTGGTGCTGTTTGAGTTTGCCACCTATATCGCCCACGATATGATCCAGCCCGGCATGCTGCTGGTGACCAGCGAGTTTAAGGTCGGTCCGGAGTGGGTATCTGCCTCGCTGACCGCCTATCTGATTGGCGGCATTGTGCTGCAGTGGCTGCTCGGGCCGCTGTCCGACAAGCTCGGCCGCCGCCCGGTGATGCTCTCAGGCGTCGCCTTCTTTATGCTGACCTGTATGGCGACCCACTGGGTGCAGAGCATTGAGCAGTTTGTCCTGCTGCGTTTCCTGCAGGGCATCAGCCTGTGCTTTATCGGCGCCGTCGGTTATGCCGCCATACAGGAAGCATTCGACGAGGCCCTGAGCGTGCGCATTATGGCGCTGATGGCGAACGTTGCCCTGCTGGCGCCGTTAGCGGGCCCGCTTGCGGGTGCGGCATTCCTTGAGTTCAGCGACTGGCGCACCATGTTCTGGCTGTTTGGCGTGGTGACCGCCGTGGCGCTGGTTGGACTGTGGCGTACCATGCCGGAAACCGCAGGCGACAGGCAGATGTCGCTGTCGCTGAAATCACTCGGCAAAGGCTACCTGGCACTGGTGAAGGACCGTCAGGTGATGAGCGGTTCGCTGGCGATAGGCCTGGTCACCATTCCCTGCCTGGCCTGGGTGGCGCTGTCGCCGGTGATCCTGATCCACGACGAGGGGCTGTCGCGCATGGACTATGCGCTGCTGCAGCTGCCGGTGTTTGTCGCGATGATTGCCGGTAACCTGACGCTGGGTAAGCTGGCCTCCCGCGTGCCAATCGACTTCCCGCTGCGCCTGGGTGCCTGGCCAATCCTTCTGGGGCTGGGGATTGCCGCCATTGCCGCGCTGATCGACGGCCACAGCTATCTGTGGCTGACTGCCGGGCTGAGCATCTATGGCTTCGGCACCGGGCTGGTCAATGCCGGGCTGTATCGTCTGACGCTGTTTTCCAGCAGCGCAGGCAAAGGCAGCGTGGCCGCGATGCTCGGTATGGTGAGTATTCTGGTGTTCGCGCTGGGGATTGAGGTGGCGAAGTTTGCTTACTTCAGCGATGGCACGCGTGCTTTCAGCCTGGCAAATCTGGCCTGCGGCCTGCTCTGGTGCTGGCTGGTGCGTGCGTTCCTGCGTGAGAGAAAGCGCCGTTCGGCGTTGGATTGATAATCAGAAGGTGATGTGATGTTGTGTAGGGGCGGACCCTCTTTTTCGGTCCGCCCTTGAAGTCGTTGCGGGTCGACCAGAACAGCGGTCGACCCCTACGCGCAAACTGCTTATTTCTTCGGGTACAGCTCTTTACGATCGTAGGGCTCAACCTCACCCGGACGACGCGTTTTGATCAGCTTGAGGATCCAGGTGTACTGCTCCGGGTTCGGCCGCACAAAGATTTCGACCTCTTCATTCATCCGCCGCGCCAGTTTTTGATCGTTCACATCCACCAAATCATCCATCGGCGGGCGCAGCCAGATATCCAGCATATGCGTTTTGCTGTCGTACACCGGGAACAGCGGCACCACTCTGGCGCGGCACACTTTCATCATGCGGCCCAGCGCGGGTAGCGTGGCTTTATAGGTGCCGAAGAAATCGACAAACTCGCTGTGCTCGGCACCGTGGTCCTGATCGGGCAGATAGTAGCCCCAGTAACCCTGACGGATAGAGCTGATAAACGGTTTGATACCATCATTACGGGCGTGCATACGGCCACCAAAACGGCGACGTACGCTGTTCCAGACATAGTCCATCACCGGATCGCTCTGGTTATGGAACATCGCCGCCATCGGCTGCCCTTCGGAAGCCAGCACCATTGCCGGAATATCGACCGCCCAGCCGTGCGGCACAAGGAAGATCACATTCTGACCCGCTGCGCGCATCGGTTCGATAATCTCACGGCCGTGCCAGCGAATGCGTTTGATTGCGCTCTTCGGGCGGATAGCCAGCTCGCCCATCATCGCCATCGACTGCGGTGCCGTGGCAAACATCTCATCGACAATCTGCTCGCGCTCGGCTTCGGTCTTCTCAGGCATGCAGTACAGCAGGTTAATCTGCGCACGACGTCGCGCGCTGCGCGCCAGCTTGCCGGCAAAACGCCCCAGCGCACCCAGCAGCGGGTCGCGCAGACGCGGGGAAACCAGCGCCAGACCAGCAAAGGCACCTACCGCCAGCCAGCTCCCCCAGTAACGCGGTAAAAGAAAGGATTTCTGAAAGGTGGGTATAAACTCAACGTTACTTTTTTTTCTGTTTTCCATGCACTGGCCTCGAACAATAACGGGCTTATGATAGTGCTGACGGGCAAATTTGCAATGTTATTGGTCATTTAGCCTCTGCCTGCCTAAAAAAAAAGCCGACGGCAACACCCATCGGCTCAGTTTTCATGCAGCTGAATTATTCAAATCGCAGCTTGGGCACCACTTCACGCACCTGCGCAAGGTAGTCGCGACGCTCTTTACCGGCCAGCCCTTCCATACGCGGCAGCTTGGCCGTTAATGGGTTGACAGCCTGATTGTTAATCCAGATTTCGTAATGCACGTGAGGCCCGGTGGAGCGCCCGGTATTGCCGGACAGCGCAATACGGTCACCGCGTTTCACCTTCTGACCTGGCTTCACCAGCAGCTTTTTCAGGTGCATATAGCGCGTCATATACTGGCGACCGTGGCGGATAGCCACATAGTTGCCCGCAGCGCCGCTGCGCTTGGAGACGATCACTTCACCATCACCCACCGCCAGCACCGGGGTACCGACCGGCACGGCAAAGTCGACGCCTTTGTGCGGCGCGATACGCCCGGTGACCGGGTTGACGCGGCGCGGATTAAAGTTAGAGGAGACGCGGTACTGTTTCACCGTGGGGAAACGCATAAAGCCGCGCGCCAGACCGGAACCACTGCGGTCATAGAACTTGCCGTCTTCAGCGCGGATAGCGTAGTAATCTTTGCCCCCGCTGCTCATACGCACGCCCTGCAGTTCGCTCTGCTCGCTTTTACCGTCCATCATTTCACGCGACATCAGCACCGCGAAGCGATCGCCTTTGCGCAGCTTGCGGAAATCCATCTGCCACTGCAGTGATTTGATCACCGCGCTGATTTCGCCGCCGGTCAGGCCTGCCGAGCGGGCGCTGCTGACGAAGCTGCCGTTAACCACGCCGCTCAGTACCTTGTTCTGCCACTCGCCCTTCTGCATCGCCGCGGAAGATTTAAAGCCTTCGCCGGAACGATCGTAAGTACGGGTTTCACGGCGGGAAACTTCCCAACTGAGGCGCTGAAGCTGACCATCATCGGTGAGCGTCCACGACAGCTGCTGGCCGATCTGCAGATTACGCAGGTCTTTATCCGCCTTCACCAGCTGGCTGATATCAGACATATCAATGCCATACTGATTCAGTACGCTGCTGAGCGTGTCGCCGGTGGAAACGACATAGTCGTGCGTGCCGCTTTCATCCGGCACATCCTCATCGATTTCATCTTTAGGCACATCATCAGCGGGGGACGGCGTATCTTGATCGATAGGTTCACTGGCTTCCGGGAGCAGCGTGCGCAGCTCACTCTTTTCCAGCTCGACCGTTTTCACAATCGGGCTTTCACTGCCAGGATGATAAACGTAAGGCCGCCAGACGGTGACGGCCAGAGTTACGACGGTGAGCGACCCCAGCATGATGCGGTGAGGTCGGGGTAAATTATTGAACGCTATGGCGACAGCGCGGGCAATCTGCTGCACTTAAGTTTCCTCTATTCTCCATTCAGGCAGCTCGCATATTGGCTGGACAGCTGTGAGAGGAATGTCACATAGCTATCTTTACCTGGGGTGATGTTCGTCCCGAGTGGATCCAGCGTGCCCGAACGCACTTTGGTCCCTCTGGCAACGGCTTCAATCACGGCCGGCCTGAATTGTGGCTCAGCAAAGACGCATGCGGCCTTCTGCTCAACCAACTGTGTTCGTATTTGATGTAAACGCTGCGCGCCAGGTTGGATCTCAGGATTCACGGTAAAATGACCTAATGGAGTCAGACCGTAGTGTTTTTCAAAGTATGTGTAAGCATCATGAAAAACGAAATATCCTTTACCTTTCACCGGGGCCAGCTGATTACCGATTTTCGCATCGGCAGACGACAATTCTGCTTCAAAGTGCTGCAGATTAGCGTCTAGTTTGTCCTTGCTTTGCGGCATAAGTTCCAATAATTTTGCATGGATTGCAACAGCAGTTTTCCTGGCGATTTCAGGAGACATCCACAGGTGCATATTATATTCCCCGTGGTGGTGGTGCTCGTGCTCTTCGGCACCGCCATGAGCATGCCCTTCATGCTCTTCCTCTTCGTCTTCCCCGCCCTTCAGCAGCAGCGCTTTTACACCCGGCAGGGTGTCCATTTCAACGTTCTTTTGTGCGGGAAGGGAAGCGGCCGATTTGGTCATAAAAGCTTCCATTTCTGGCCCGACCCATACCACTAAATCCGCGTCCTGCAAGCGTTTAATGTCTGATGGGCGCAGCGCGTAATCATGCTCTGAAGCACCGTCGGGCAGCAGGATTTCAACCGGGGTTACACCATCGGCAATGGCTGAGGCGATGAAGCCCACCGGCTTAACAGAGGCGACCACGGCGGCCTGAGCAGGAAGTGCAAGCGAAGCGGCGACACTCAGGCCAGCCAGCATTGAAAAGGCACGCGTTTTTTTATGTAACATAATGATTCAATCCATCGTGATTAGCTGATGGGTTGTGATATTATAACATCCGTAAACTTCTGCAACCAGTAATCGATATGTCCCCTTTGATAGCCCTTGATAAAATATCTGTGAGTTTTGGTCAGCGCCGCGTGCTGTCTGATGTTTCACTGACGCTGCAGCCTGGCCGCATTCTGACCCTGCTCGGGCCAAACGGTGCCGGTAAATCTACGCTGGTGCGCGTGGTGCTGGGGCTGATTGCCCCTACCGCCGGTACGCTGACGCGCCCTGCCCAGCTGCGAATTGGCTACGTGCCGCAAAAAATTCATCTGGATGTCACCCTGCCGCTCACCGTCGATCGCTTTATGCGTCTGCGCCCCGGCGTGAAGCGCGCCGATATCCTGCCGGCGCTGAAGCGCGTGCAGGCCGCGCAGCTGCTGGAGTATCCGCTGCAGAAATTATCCGGCGGTGAGATGCAGCGCGTGCTGCTGGCGCGGGCACTGCTCAATCAGCCACAGCTGCTGGTGCTGGATGAGCCGACTCAGGGCGTCGATGTTAATGGCCAGGTCGCACTGTACGATCTGATTGACCAGCTGCGTCGCGAGCTGAACTGCGGCGTGCTGATGGTCTCCCACGATCTGCATCTGGTGATGGCGAAAACCGATGAGGTGCTGTGCCTCAATCACCATATCTGCTGCTCCGGAACGCCGGAGGCGGTGTCGCAACATCCGGAATTTATCTCGATGTTTGGCCCACGCGGTGCCGAGCAGCTGGCCATTTATCGCCATCATCACAACCATCGTCACGATCTTCAGGGACGCATTGTTTTACGTAGAGGGACCGGACGCAATGATTGAGCTGTTATTACCCGGCTGGCTGGCCGGCATTTTACTGGCGCTGGCGGCCGGTCCACTGGGGTCATTTGTGGTCTGGCGCCGCATGTCCTACTTCGGCGACACCCTGGCGCACGCTTCTCTGCTCGGCGTGGCATTTGGCCTGCTGCTCAACGTCAGCCCGTTTTATGCGGTGATCGCGGTGACCCTGCTGCTGTCGCTGGTGTTAGTGTGGCTGGAGCGCAGGCCGCATCTGGCCATTGATACCCTGCTCGGGATTATGGCGCACAGCGCGCTGTCGCTGGGGATGGTGGTGGTCAGCCTGATGTCAGACGTGCGCGTTGACCTGATGTCCTATCTGTTTGGCGACCTGCTGGCCGTCACGCCGCAGGATCTGTGGACGATTGCGGCGGGCGTGGCGGTGGTGATGCTGCTGCTGGGCTGGCAGTGGCGCGCGCTGCTGTCGATGACCATCAGCCCGGAGCTGGCGCAGGTGGATGGGGTGAATATTCAGCGTACCAAAATGATTCTGATGCTGATCACCGCGCTGACCATCGGCGTGGCCATGAAGTTTGTCGGGGCGCTGATCATCACCTCCCTGCTAATTATTCCTGCCGCCACCGCGCGCCGCTTTGCCCGTTCCCCGGAACAGATGGCGCTGCTGGCTATTGTGGTTGGCATGCTGGCCGTCAGTGCCGGCCTGACCTTCTCGGCGTTTTATGACACGCCGGCAGGCCCGTCCGTGGTGCTGGGCGCTGCCGTGCTGTTTATGCTGAGTATGGTGAAGAAACCGGCAGTTTAGCATCCCTCGTAGGGGTCAGGCATGCCTGACCCTGGCTTGCTGGCAGCGGGCGAGGCATGCCTCGCCCCTACGGAGAAGCCGGGCGATCGATACCAAAATGCTTGTACGCATGCCCGGTGGCAATACGCCCGCGCGGCGTGCGCTGAATAAAGCCCTGCTGGATTAAAAATGGCTCCAGCACATCCTCAATGGTTTCGCGCTCTTCGCCAATCGCCGCCGCCAGGTTATCCAGCCCGACCGGGCCACCCATAAACTTATCAATAATCGCCAGCAGCAGTTTACGGTCCATATAGTCGAAACCTTCGGTATCGACGCTCAGCATATCCAGCGCTTTCGCGGCGACATCGCCACTCATCTCCCCGGCGGCACGCACTTCCGCGAAGTCACGCACGCGCCTGAGCAGGCGGTTGGCGATACGTGGCGTACCGCGGGCGCGGCGGGCGATCTCCAGCGCGCCATCATCGGTCAGCGGCAAACCGAGGCAGGCTGCGCTGCGCCCGACGATATGCTGCAGATCTTCCACGCGATAAAACTCCAGGCGCTGCACGATGCCAAAGCGGTCGCGCAGCGGCGAGGTGAGCGACCCGGCGCGCGTGGTAGCACCAATCAGGGTAAACGGCGGCAGGTCCAGCTTGATCGAGCGGGCACCCGCCCCTTCACCGATCATAATATCCAGCTGGTAATCTTCCATCGCCGGATACAGTACCTCCTCCACGACCGGTGAAAGGCGGTGGATCTCATCGATAAACAGCACGTCGTGAGGCTCAAGGTTGGTCAGCATAGCAGCCAGATCGCCCGCCTTCTCCAGAATCGGCCCGGAGGTGGTGCGCAGATTGACGCCCATCTCATTGGCGACAATGTTGGCCAGCGTGGTTTTACCGAGGCCCGGAGGACCGAAGATCAGCAGATGGTCGAGCGCATCACCGCGCATTTTGGCGGCTTTGATGAAGATCTCCATCTGCTCGCGCACCACAGGCTGGCCGACGTACTCGTCCAGCATCTTCGGACGGATCGCGCGGTCAATCACCTCTTCTTCTGTAATAACCCCGGCAGAGACCAGGCGATCGGCTTCAATCATGCTTTACCTCTAAATGGCTGCGCGCAGGGCTTCGCGAATTAACGTTTCGCAGTCGGCATCAGGTTTGCCCACTTTACTGATCATCCGGCTGGCTTCTGGCGGTTTATACCCCAGGGCGACCAGCGCAGCAACGGCTTCACTCTCGGCATCGTTACCCGTTTCCACCGGCATTTCGCTGGTCAGGGCAAACGGTGCATCGCTGGCGAACAGATCGCCGTGCATGCCTTTAAAGCGGTCTTTCATTTCAACCACCAGGCGCTCGGCGGTTTTCTTGCCCACGCCCGGCAGTTTCACCAGCACGGCGATCTCTTCACGCTCGACGGCAGTCACAAACTGCTGGGCCGACATCCCGGAGAGGATCGCCAGCGCCAGCTTCGGCCCGACGCCATTCACTTTCACCAGCTCGCGAAAAAGCGCACGCTCGGGCTTACTGTTAAAGCCGAACAGCAGCTGGGCATCTTCACGCACCACGAACTGGGTAAAGATGATCGCTTCTTGATTGAGTTCGGGAAGCTCATAAAAACAGGTCATCGGCATTTGCACCTCATAACCCACGCCGCTGGCCTCAATTAACACCACGGGCGGCTGTTTTTCCAGGATAATGCCTCTCAGACGACCTATCACATTCGCTTCCTTCCGATAACTTTAAGTGGGGAGTTTATAGCATAAAAAAGGCTGGATGAATATCCAGCCTGCCGGGAATTTCGGGATGAAAGCTAACTCAGGCGGCCGCGTGCAAGGGTCAGTTTGCCTTCGCCAATACGCGTGACGTTCTGGCTCAGATGGCAGTGGGTGATGGCAATGGCCAGCGCATCCGCCGCATCCGCCTGCGGGTTAGCAGGAAGTTTAAGCAAGGTGCGCACCATGTGCTGCACCTGGCTCTTTTCCGCACCGCCCGTGCCTGCCACGGTCAGCTTGACCTGACGCGCCGCGTATTCGAACACCGGCAGGTCCTGATTAACCGCCGCGACGATCGCCGCCCCGCGTGCCTGGCCGAGCTTCAGCGCCGAGTCCGCGTTCTTGGCCATAAATACCTGCTCGATAGCAAAATATTCTGGCTGGAACTGCGTGATAATTTCACTGACGCCCGCGTAGATCAGCTTCAGGCGGGTCGGCAGATCGGCCACGCTGGTGCGGATACAGCCGCTGCCCAGATAGGTTAACTGCCGCCCGACCTGGCGGATCACTCCGTAGCCGGTAATGCGCGAACCCGGGTCAATACCAAGAATGATCGCCATTACGCGCTCCTGCGGTGCGATGGAGCCGCTATCAAAGCGTTTCCGCCACCTCGTCAGAAATTTCACCGTTATGGTAAACTTCCTGCACGTCGTCACAATCTTCCAGCATGTCGATCAGGCGCAGCAGTTTTGGCGCGGTTTCCGCATCCATATCTGCTTTGGTCGATGGGATCATGGTGACTTCCGCGCTTTCCGCTGGCAAACCTGCCGCTTCCAGAGCATCCTTCACCGCGCCCATGTTTTCCCACGGGGTGAACACGTCAATCGCGCCATCGTCATAGGTCACCACGTCATCAGCGCCGGCTTCCAGCGCCGCATCCATCACCGTATCTTCATCCAGGCCAGGTGCGTAAGAGATCACCCCTTTTTTGGTGAACAGATAGGCAACCGACCCGTCAGTCCCCAGGTTACCGCCGGTTTTGGTGAAGGCATGACGCACTTCAGACACGGTACGGTTACGGTTATCAGACAGGCACTCGATCATCACGGCGGTGCCGCCCGGGCCGTAGCCTTCATAAATGATGGTTTCCATATTGGTATCATCATCGCCGCCCACGCCGCGTGCAATCGCACGGTTCATGGTGTCACGCGTCATGTTGTTGGACAGCGCTTTATCCATCGCCGCACGCAGGCGCGGGTTAGAGCTGGCATCACCGCCGCCCAGTTTGGCAGCCGTCACCAGCTCACGGATGATTTTGGTAAAGATTTTACCGCGCTTGGAATCCTGTGCAGCCTTGCGGTGCTTGGTATTTGCCCATTTACTGTGTCCCGCCATTTCCTATTAGTCTCCAAATTGGCACCGGACAGGCTATCTTGCTGGCGATGACGCCTGACCGTTTGGCTAAGTTCAAAAGATTAAACCAAAGTTAAACTACGAATTCTTCAATTGCCTGGCGATTACTCCAGGACTTGGTGAGCGCGGCGGCGGCCGGGGCGTCCAGCCACTGATAGGCCAGATGCTCGCTCAGCGTTATGTCGCACTCCGCCGTCAGCGCCAGAGTAAACCAGTGTTCCCGGTTATGGGTGGTGCCCGGCGCATAGCGGTGGAGGAAGTGCGGAAAGATTTCGAAGTCTATATGACGCTGGCAGTCCACTAATGTGAGCTGCTCCGCGCAAATATCAATTCCCGTCTCTTCCAGCACCTCGCGCTGCGCGGTCCGTGCGGGGCTCTCCCCTGCTTCCTGGCTGCCGGTGACCGACTGCCAGAAATCCACATCATCGCGCCGCTGCAACATCAGCACCCGCCCCGTATTGGCGGCGTAAATCACCACCAGCACTGATACCGGATGCTTGAAGGCCATTATTCGTTCTCTAATGGCTGGTCTTTGACCTTTTTAATCACCTCAATACCCAACTCAGCCAGGGAAGCCGGGTTAGCGAAACTTGGCGCTTCGGTCATCAGACAGGCCGCAGCGGTCGTTTTCGGGAAGGCGATAACATCACGGATGTTTTCCGTGCCGGTCAGCAGCATCACCAGGCGGTCAAGGCCAAAGGCCAGGCCAGCGTGCGGCGGCGTACCGAACTTCAGGGCATCCAGCAGGAAGCCAAACTTCTCGCGCTGCTCGTGCTCAGCAATACCCAGAATGCCGAATACGGTCTGCTGCATCTGGCCATTGTGGATACGCACAGAACCGCCGCCCACTTCATAACCGTTGATCACCATATCGTAGGCATTGGCAATCGCCGTTTCCGGCGCGCTGTTCAGCTCGGCTGGTGACATATCTTTCGGCGCGGTAAACGGGTGGTGCATCGCCGTCAGGCCGCCTTCGCCATTGTCTTCAAACATCGGGAAGTCGATCACCCACAGCGGTTTCCATGCGGCTTCGTCGGTGATTTTCAGGTCACGTCCCAGCTTCAGGCGCAGTGCACCCAGCGCATCGGCCACCACTTTGGCACTGTCAGCGCCGAAGAAGATCATATCGCCATCGGCGGCAGCGGTGCGCGCCAGAATAGCTTCAACAATTTCCGCGCTCAGGAATTTAGCCACCGGGCTGGTGATCCCTTCCAGGCCTTTCGCACGCTCGTTCACCTTGATATACGCCAGGCCACGGGCACCGTAGATTTCAATGAATTTGCCGTAATCGTCAATCTGCTTGCGGCTAAGCTGCGCGCCACCCGGCACGCGCAGTGCGGCAACGCGTCCTTTAGCATCGTTCGCCGGGCCGGAGAAGACTTTAAACTCTACGTCTTTCAGCAGGTCAGCAACGTCCACCAGCTCCATCGGGTTACGCAGGTCCGGCTTATCAGAGCCGTAACGGCGCATCGCCTCGGCAAAGGTCATCTGCGGGAAGTCGCCGAGATCGACAGACTTCACGTCGAGCCACAGCTCGCGCACCAGACGTTCCATAATTTCACGCACCTGTGGCGCCGTCATAAACGAGGTTTCAACATCGATCTGGGTAAATTCTGGCTGGCGATCGGCGCGCAGGTCTTCATCACGGAAGCATTTGACGATCTGATAGTAGCGGTCAAACCCGGACATCATCAGCAGCTGTTTGAACAGCTGTGGCGACTGCGGCAGCGCATAGAATTTGCCTTTGTGCACGCGGCTTGGCACCAGATAGTCACGGGCACCTTCCGGCGTAGCCTTAGTCAGCATCGGGGTTTCGATATCGAGGAAACCGTGCTCATCCATAAAGCGGCGCACAAAGCTGGTGATTTTGGCACGCGCTTTCAGGCGGTTGGCCATATCCGGGCGGCGCAGGTCGAGGTAGCGATATTTCAGACGCGCTTCTTCGCTGTTCGCCATGTTGGAGTCCAACGGCAGCGGCTCAGAGCGGTTGATGATGGTCAGGTCGGTGGCAAACACCTCGATCTCACCGGTCGCCATATCACTGTTTTTGTTTTTCTCATCACGCGCACGCACGGTGCCGGTGATCTGAATGCAGAACTCATTACGCAGCTCAGAAGCCAGCTTGAAAGCTTCCTGATGGTCCGGGTCAAAGAACACCTGCACGATGCCTTCACGGTCGCGCATATCAATAAAGATCAGGCTGCCGAGGTCGCGGCGGCGATTAACCCAACCGCACAGTGTTACCTGCTGGCCTACATGAGACAGGTTGATCTGTCCACAATACTCAGTACGCATAACGATATCCTTTTAACTACAGCGCTGCGGGTGCAGCATTTTTAATCAATACCCTGCTCTGAGAAGCGCTGCTGCCGCGAAAAATGGCGGCCATTATAATGGAAAACGCCTCACAGGATAAGTGCTGTCATCAGTGCAACAGCGCAGAAAAAACGCGAGCAGCATTCCAGTCCCTTCAAGCGGTCAATAAAGCAACTGGCGGCGTGGCTCTGCCAGCGCTAGTGTCGCTGCTCAGTACCCGGAAATGAACGCAGCACAGGGAACGTATGATGAGAATACAAGGCAGCAAAATGACACCTACGCCGCGGTGTCGGCATCACTATTTACTTAACGTCCACAAGAGTGACTGGCTCAGAAGTGAATACCACGTTGAGTTCCTAGCCGACTACGGGCTGATGCTGGCTGACTGGTACAGCCCTGAGCAGCTCCGCACCGCCTGGATGGTTAATTTTTTTGACCGGCAGGCGCTGTATGCCCTGCATCCACGCGCGCGTTATGACACTTATAGCGCGATGCACTACAGCCGGGAAGAGCTTGAAGCCTTGTTCATCCAGGGGATTGGCTCTGTGATGCGCAATTTTGCGCAACGCGGGCAGTGCAGCATCCTTTTCTGGCTGTCCGCCCGCCCTGCTCTGGGCCGTTATTACAATTATCTGTTGAAAAACAATCAGTGGAGTTAGACTACCGCTACCGCATGGATATTCAAAGGGAGGCAGGAATCTATGTTATTGAAACAGGAAAGTACCACAGAGCGCAGGAGCCTGAGCAAAGCCGAACAGGCCGAGCGAAATCGCCGTATTTATCAGGAGCGGTGGCAATCCTTACGCGAAGAGCTCCAGCGTTACGGCACGCTGGGTGAGCCGCAGGAAACCCTTTTTGACATCGAAGTTTAGCCCGCAAATACCTGAGTCTCTGTCATGGGGAACAATGATTCCCCATGTAGCTATTCGCAGACTAAGAAATACCCGCTAACAAATCTCCCCCGCTTTATCGCCATAATTTGTCGCACAAATAGCCGGTTCCTTTGTATTCTCGCTGTTTTTCACCTGCTGAACCGGAGAAAGTCATGTTTAAACTGAACCCAAAAACCACTGCCCTGGTATTGATCGACCTGCAGGATGGCATCCTGCCTTTCGGTAAAGCCCCGCACGCTGCCAGCGACGTGGTCGCGCGTTCTGCCAAACTGGCCGCAAAATTCCGTGCCGTCAATGCACCGGTAGTGCTGGTGCGCGTGGGCTGGTCGGCTGATTTCGCCGAAGCGCTGAAGCAGCCGGTGGACGCTGAGCATGCGGGCGGCGCGCTGCCGGAAAACTGGTGGACTTACCCACAGGCGCTTAACGTGCAGGCCAGCGATCTGGAAGTGACCAAACGCCAGTGGGGCGCATTTTACGGCACCGACCTGGAGCTTCAGCTGCGTCGCCGCGGCATCGACACGATTGTTCTGGGCGGCATTGCCACCAACATCGGTGTTGAATCTACCGCGCGTAACGCCTGGGAGCTGGGCTTCAACCTGGTGATTGCGGAAGATATCTGCAGCACGGCGACGGCAGAGCAGCACCAGGCCAGCTTCGAGTGGATTTTCCCGCGCATTGCCCGCGTTCGCCAGTCTGAAGAGGTGATCGCCGCACTGTAATCCGCGTGGCGCGGACCGGAGGGAACCGGTCCTTTTCTCCCTTGCACACCATCATCCCCCCGCGTTACAGTCGCCCGCAGTCAACACTCACAGGAAACGTGATGAAGCCGTTTTATCTCGGCCTGCCGCAGTGGCAGCACCCGCAATGGAAGAAACTGGGGATGAGCACCCTGGAGGATTATGCCCGCTACTTTAACTGCGTTGAGGGCAACACCACGCTCTATGCCCTGCCGCGCCCGGAAGTGGTGCAGCGCTGGCGGGCGATGACCCATGATGATTTCCGCTTTTGTTTTAAATTTCCGGCCACCATCAGCCACCAGGCGGCGCTGCGCCAGTGCAGCGATCTGTGTAACGAGTTTTTCTCGCTGCTGGCGCCGCTGGCCGATCGTCTTGGGCAGTATTGGCTGCAGCTCCCTTCCGCCTTTTCCCCGGCCGACCTGCCCGTGCTCTGGGGCTTTCTCGATAGCCTGCCCGCGCAGTTTCGCTACGGGGTTGAAGTGCGCCACACGGAGTTTTTTGCCAAAGGGGAAGCGGAGCGCGCCCTGAACCGCGGCCTGCACCAGCGCCGGGTTAACCGGGTCATTCTTGATACGCGAGGCGTACACAGCGCCGTGCCTTCTACTGCCGAAATTATCGAAGCCCAGCGCAAGAAGCCAAAGCTACCGGTCCATGCGCTGATGACGGCAGATGCCCCGATGATTCGCTTCATCGGCGGGGACGACCCGGCTGCTAATCTCGGCTGGTTTAACGCCTGGCTGGAACGCCTGCCGCAGTGGTACGATGCGGGCCAGCCGTGGCTGTTTATTCATACCCCGGACGTGGGCTTTGCCCCGGAACTGGTGCGTTATCTGTGGCCTGCTCTCCAGCAGGCATTGCCGCAGGTAGGGGATGCTCCCGACTGGCCACGGCAGGAGTTACTGTTCTGATAGCGACAGAGAGCGGTTTGTCCGCTACCCTGTCGCACAAGAAATTTCTTACAACATGGAGTGAGAGATGGTCAGTGCTCTCTACGTAGTTCTTGGCGCGATTTTTATTATTAAATTTTCTCTGGATGTGGTGAAGCTGCGGCGTCAGTACCGGGTCTCCATCGGCGATGGCGGCGTCTCTGATTTACAGCTTGCCATCCGGGTGCACGGCAATGCGGTAGAAAATATTCCGATTGCCGTGATGCTGCTGGTGATGATGGAGATGAACGGCGCTGACATGGTCCTGCTGCATCTGCTCGGCGTGCTGTTTTTCCTCGGTCGCCTGATGCACTTTCACGGCTTACGCAGCCGGACCCTGCTGTGGCGCCGCAATGGCATGATCCTCACGCTGCTCTCCCTGTTTGGCATGGTTGTCACCAATCTGGTGTTCCTGCCGTGGGACCTGGTTTTCACCCTGCATTAATCCGCAGACTGGCAGCTGGCAGAAAAGGTGCAGCCCGCGCCGCTTTCTGCCAGAATATGCCCTTTCCGTTAGCCTCTCCGGACTTACCATTATGTCTAACCGCGATACGCTGTTTTCCGCGCCAATTGCCAAACTTGGCGACTGGACGTTTGACGAGCGCGTGGCTGAAGTCTTTCCCGATATGATTCAGCGCTCCGTGCCCGGCTATTCCAACATTATTTCAATGATTGGCATGTTAGCCGAGCGTTTTGTACAGCCGGACTCAACCGTCTATGATCTTGGCTGTTCACTGGGCGCCGCTACCCTGTCGGTACGCCGCAACATCAAAGCCGCAGGCTGCAATATTATCGCCGTGGATAACTCCCCGGCGATGGTCGAGCGCTGCCGCCGCCATATTGACGCCTTCCGTGCCGACACGCCGGTAGAGGTCATTGAAGCCGATATCCGCCAGATCCCGATTAAAAATGCTTCGATGGTGGTGCTCAACTTCACGCTGCAGTTTCTTGAACCGCAGGAGCGCCAGCAGCTGCTGAATACCATTTATCAGGGCCTGAAGCCCGGTGGCGCGCTGGTGCTGTCTGAGAAATTCAGCTTTGCCGATGCCGATGTGGGTGAACTGCTGTTTAACATGCACCACGACTTCAAACGCGCTAACGGCTATAGCGAGCTGGAGATCAGCCAGAAGCGCAGCATGCTGGAAAACGTGATGCTGACCGACAGCGTGGAAACCCACAAATCGCGCCTGCACAGCGCCGGTTTCGAACATGCCGAGCTGTGGTTCCAGTGCTTTAACTTTGGATCTTTAATTGCTTTAAAAGCGGGTCAAGCCTGATGGATTTCGGAAACTTTTACCAACTGATTGCCAAAAGCCCGCTGTCACACTGGCTGGAAACGCTGCCGGGGCAGATCGCCGCCTGGCAGCGCGAGTCGCTGCACGGCCACTTCAAGAACTGGGACCGCTCCGTCGAGCACCTGCCGGATCTCACCCCGGAAACCCTCGACCTGCTGCACGGCGTCAGCGCCGACAGTGCCCATCTGACCGCCCGCCAGCGTGACGGTATTGAGAAATTGCTGCGCAATCTGATGCCGTGGCGCAAAGGGCCCTTCTCGCTGTATGGCGTCAATATCGATACCGAATGGCGCTCCGACTGGAAATGGGAGCGCGTCCTGCCACATATCTCTTCCCTGGCCGGGCGCACCGTGCTGGATGTCGGCTGCGGCAGCGGCTACCACATGTGGCGCATGCTGGGCGCAGGTGCCAGGCTGGTGGTGGGCATCGACCCGATGCAGCTGTTCCTGTGCCAGTTCGAAGCCGTGCGCAAGCTGCTGGGTAACGATCAGCGCGCCCACCTGCTGCCGCTCGGCATTGAGCAACTGCCGGAGCTGAAGGCATTCGACACGGTGTTTTCCATGGGCGTGCTGTACCATCGCCGCTCACCGCTGGATCACCTGTTGCAGTTGAAAAACCAGCTGGTTTCCGGCGGAGAACTGGTGCTGGAGACGTTAGTAGTGGAAGGCGACGACCAGCAGGTGCTGGTGCCGGGCGAACGCTACGCACAAATGCGCAACGTCTACTTTATCCCCTCTACCGGGGCGTTAAAAAACTGGCTGGAAAAGTGTGGTTTCGTCGATGTGAAGATTGCGGACTACTCCGTGACCAGCACCGAGGAACAGCGCCGGACCGACTGGATGACCAGCGAATCCCTCGCCGAGTTCCTCGACCCGAACGACCCGGGCAAAACGGTAGAAGGCTATCCGGCCCCGCTGCGTGCGGTGCTGGTCGCCACTAAGCCCTGAATCAGGGTACAAGTGGCACGAGCCTGACATCTGCGTAGGGGACGGGCATGCCCGTCCCGTTCTCATTCCCAATACTCAAATCGGTAGGCAGCGGTAATATTGCGCCGCACTATACCACTGGGAAAAACTTCCATCTCGCGCGAGTAGCTCAGGGTACAGTTACCGCGATCGTCCCACAGCTGGCACTCGTCGACGCTGGTCATACTGCTGAGCGGATTGTCGGATTTGGTCGTCAGGCTCAGCTCGCGCTCCTGCTTATCGTAACGCCACTGCATGGTGCTACGTTCCGATTTTGAAGAGAGCAGCTGATTGTTATTATTCCAGCGGTAATCGAAAGCCCCGTTGCTATTTTGGTCTGAGCCGCGCGACACGCTGCGCACCAGGCGCTGTTTGTCGTCGAAGCGATTAGTGGTTTCCGTAAAACCTTCCTCACCCTGCAGCAAAAATTTATCGGTTGAACTGGTGATGCTGCCGCGCTTACCAGTGTGATAGTCGATGGTGCCCTGCTTATGGTTGACCTCAACCGGCTGGCCGTCCTTTAGCTGAAACACCACCAGATCATAGCCCGAGCGCCAGCCCTGGCCGACGCGCTCGATATTCTGTACCAGCTTGATCTGCATATTCCCTTCCTGCTTCTCATAGCTGATATCGGCGCGCAGCAGTGCTCCGCAGCGGTCAAACTGGCCGAGCATGCGCTTTTGCTGGTCGACATCTTTGCCAAACTCCCCCACCACAAACTGTTTGACGGGGCCTTTTGCCGTGCCGCCCAGCATCATCAGGCTGTTGTTATTGTTCACCTGCTGAGAGCCGGGTGCGCAGGCTGCTGCGGCATATCCCGCCGGGGCCACCAGTAAAGTCATCAGCGCCGTTAACGTACAAGCGAAAATCTTCATCAAGGCTCTCATCACGGGTTATGGATAGAGTGAGTGTAAAAGTTTTTTGCGTCATCCGGCATCATCTGCGTGCGTTGAGAACAAAAAAAACCCCAACAAAGGGGTTGGGGTCTGGTACTTGCAAACATCACGTCAGAGTGCGGCGTGCTGCGCGGCAAAATCGGCTGCTGTCTCAGGCCACTCTTTCGGGAGCGCCAAACGACATTACGCTTTTCATTGCCGCTACCACGTCGCCATCAACGCAGCTGCGGCTGAATTCATCTATTTCCGTTTCGGAACACATCGACACGCCGGCTTTGCGGTAACGCATCGGGGAAGAGACTCGCTGACTGGCCGAGCTGTGAAGCTCAGTCAGACCGGCATCAATAAATTTTTGCAGGTTGCTCAGGCGCACGCCGGCACCCGCCATAATAATCGGACCGCAGGTCATGCGGCTAAGTTCCCTTAACAGCGGTAATCCGCTTTCTGCACTCTGCTGCTGGCCTGAAGTCAGAATGCGCGCCACGCCGAGATCCGTCAACTGTTCCAGCGCGCTGCGTGGGTTGTGGCACAGGTCGAACGCCCGATGGAAGGTCACGCTCATGCCCTCACACAGCCGCATGACCTGCTGCATGCGCGCCAGATCGATATGCCCGTCTTCATCCAGCAGGCCGATCACCAGCCCGGGGAAGCCGCGATCGCGGATAAAAGCGATGTCCGACTTCATCAACTCAAATTCAATCTCGCTGTAGCAGAAGTCGCCGCCGCGCGGGCGTACGATCGGGTGAACCGGAATCGATACGCGCTGGCGTGCGGCAATCAGTGCCCCTGCTGACGGAGTCAGTCCCCCTTCGCCGGGGGCTGCGCACAGCTCAATCCGGTCGGCTCCCGCCCGTTCTGCCGTCACTGCGCACTCCACCCCGTAGCAGCATATTTCCAGTTTTCGCATCCTATCCTCCGGTTAATCACTGCTGGCTGTTTGTTTATGTATACTCTGATGATTAGTCTGAACTTATCTTGCACTGGTACTTATTTTAACGGGAAACATGATCATGGCATTCAGTTTTGACCAACGGATAGACCGCCGTCACAGCGATAGCCTGAAATGGCGAAAATATGGTGACCGGGATATCCTTCCGCTGTGGGTAGCGGATACGGATTTTCGCTCTGCCGACTGCATTATCGACGCGTTACAGCAGCGGGTGGCTCACGGAATATTCGGTTATGGCTTCCCGCAGGAAGAGCTGATTGACGTGATTATCGCGCGTATGAGCAGCCGCTATGGCTGGCAAATCCAGCCGGAATGGTTAGTGTTTCTTCCCGGCGTAGTGACCGGGCTTAATCTATGCGTGCGTGCCTTTACCGAAGCCCATCAGGGCACCGTGGCCCCCACCCCAATCTATCCGCCGTTTCGTTCCGCGGCTTCGCTCGCCGCCAGAGATCAGATCAATGCCCCGCTGGTGCTGCAAGAGCAGCGCTGGGTGGTGGATTTTGACGCGCTGGACGCGCAGCTGACCGGCAACGAGAAGCTGCTGATGCTGTGCAACCCACAAAACCCCGGCGGCACCGTCTATCGCCGCGCTGAGCTGGAAGCCCAGCTGCGGTTTGCCCAGCGCCACGACCTGCTGGTCTGTTCGGATGAAATCCACTGTGATCTGCTGCTGGAACCGGGGGTAGAGCATATTCCGTTCGCCAGCCTGAGCGAAGACGCCGCGCAGCGCTCAATAACCCTGCTGTCGCCGTCAAAAAGCTTCAATATCGCCGGGCTGGGCGCATCGCTGGCCATTATCCCCAACCGTGAACTGCGTGAACGTTTTAATCAGCAGCGCAAAGGCATTGTGCCGGACGTCGACGTGCTGGCGCTGGTCGCGGCCACCGCGGCCTGGCGCGACGGTCAGCCGTGGCTGGAGGCGCAGCTGGCGTATCTGCGCAGCAACCGCGATGCGCTGGTGCAGCACGTTAACACACTGCCGGGCCTGAGCATGGTCGCGCCGGAAGGCAGTTACCTCGGCTGGATTGACGCCAGCCAGCTCAACGTAGCCAGCCCGGCGCTGTTTTTTGAAAAACACGGGCTGGGTTTCTCGGCCGGGCGCGACTTCGGCGATGACAAGTTTGTGCGCTTCAACTTTGGCTGTCTGCGCGACCTGTTAAACGAAGCCCTGCGCCGCATGACGCTGGCGCTGGCTATCGGTCGCTAAGCTTCGCGTTCGCTCTCCACAATCTCCTTCAGGCTCCACGGATGGAACTTGATGGTCACCTGGCCATCAGTCACCGCCAGCGTCGGGTTGGGCAGCCGCTCACCTTCCCCCTGCGGCGCGCTGCTTTTCACTGAAATGCCCTGTTGGATCAAGCCTTCATCGGCCATCAGCGCCAGCGCACGCGTCCCCAGCGTGTCGGCATCGCCGCGCAGCACCACTTCGATATGCTCCCACCCCTCGTGGCGATAGAGCCGCTGACCGGGCCACGGTAGTTCAATGATGCTTATCGGCCACGGCCCCACCTGTAACGGTTGCGTTAATTCGAATAATGCAATTGGCCTGCCCGCAATCTGCTTCTCGGAAAACAGCGTCCCCAGACGTAAAAGGCCCGCTTTCCAACGCTCTGCGGTGGTGTTCTGATTGCACCTCAGCGCTATGTGGTCAACTTCCAGTGCGGCGAGATCGAGCCCCAGACGCTGCGCCAGATGGTAAAGAGAGTGTAAAAAACGGGGTAAATCATTAGCCAGATCGTTTAATTCTGCTGCTTCAAAGCGCTCAGACATCACTGTTTCCTTCATTTACTGTAGCCAGGCTTACCTTTCATACTTAAGGCAACCTGAATTGCGTACCATCTCAATCAATAGAAATTTATCGCTTTAAGGCAATTATTCCTACAATTCGACTGTTTATCCGGCTTTTCATCCAGCTTCAGCTGGTTTAGTACCAGCTTTTCTTTTAGAAAATAGCCTTTAACTTTCTGTTTTAGTTTAGTTAAATTTATACAATGCGACAATTCCTAAATCCAAAGGGGTGGATTGTAGGCTATTCTGCTTTCTTATAGATTTGTCCCGACCATCACACAAGGAAAAGCTCTATGCTTATGTTATTGCTTGTCGCCGTGCTGATCGCGATGATGGGGTTTGCTCTGGTACGCCACTGGAAGGTACAGAACGGAAAAAATACTGTCGCTAGCCCGCACCGCCCCCATCGCCGTCGTTAATATCTTTTTTTTGTGGATGACAGCCTCACAGCACTGTTTTCCCCACCTGCTCTGCACAAGTTATCCAGGAACGCAGGTTCCTGGATAACTTGTTATCAAATGCAGTATACTTTTCCCCTTCTTTTTTAGCGCTGCCATTCCCGGTCATTTTCCCGGCGGGCGGCGTCGTGACAACGGCCAGCGCGCAAGCGTTGACCTTTCAGCAAATTAAGGTAACTCGGTGAATATTCAGGCCCTTCTCTCAGATAAAGTCAGTCAGGCGATGATCGCAGTGGGTGCTCCGGCTAATTGTGAGCCTCAGGTGCGCCAGTCGGCTAAAGCACAGTTTGGTGATTACCAGGCCAACGGCATGATGGCCGTGGCTAAATCGCTGGGCATGCCGCCGCGACAGCTGGCAGAAAAGGTTCTGGAGCAGCTGGACCTCACCGGAATTGCGCAGAAAGTGGAGATTGCCGGTCCGGGCTTCATTAATATCTTCCTTGACCCGGCATGGGTTGCCAACCAGATCGACAACGTGCTGGCGGCACCGAAGCTCGGCGTGGCGGATGTCACTCCGCAGACCGTGGTGATCGACTACTCTGCCCCTAACGTCGCTAAAGAGATGCACGTGGGTCACGTTCGCTCCACCATCATTGGTGACGCCGCCGCGCGCACGCTGGAGTTTCTCGGCCATAACGTGATCCGCGCCAACCACGTCGGCGACTGGGGCACCCAGTTCGGCATGCTGATCGCCTTCCTCGAAAAGCAGCAGAACGAGAACCACGAAGAGATCGCGCTGGCCGATCTCGAAGTGTTCTACCGCGAAGCCAAGCGCACCTACGATGAAGATCCGGCCTTTGCCGAGCGCGCGCGTAGCTACGTGGTAAAACTGCAGGGCGGTGACGAATACTGCCGCAAGATGTGGAAACGCCTGGTTGACATCACCATGTCGCAGAACCAGAAAATTTATGACCGCATGAACGTTACCCTGACGCGCAATGACGTGATGGGTGAAAGCCTGTACAACGACATGCTGCCAGGCATTGTCGCCGATCTGAAAGCCAAAGGGCTGGCGGTTGAAAGCGAAGGCGCCACCGTGGTGTTCCTCGACGAGTACAAAAATAAAGATGGCGAGCCGATGGGTGTGATCATCCAGAAAAAGGATGGCGGCTATCTTTACACCACCACCGATATCGCCTGCGCCAAATATCGTTACGAGACGCTGAAAGCCGATCGCGTGCTCTATTACATCGACTCACGCCAGCACCAGCATCTGATGCAGGCGTGGACCATCGTGCGTAAAGCCGGTTATATCCCGGATTCACTGCCGCTGGAGCACCATATGTTCGGCATGATGCTGGGCAAAGACGGTAAGCCATTTAAAACCCGCGCGGGCGGCACCATTAAGCTCTCCGACCTGCTGGATGAAGCGGTTGACCGCGCCACCAAGCTGATTGGTGAGAAGAACCCGGATATGCCAGCGGACGAGCTGCAGCAGCTGGCGGAGATCGTCGGGATCGGCGCGGTGAAATACGCAGATCTGTCAAAAAGCCGTACCACTGACTACATCTTTGACTGGGACAATATGCTGGCGTTCGAAGGCAACACCGCGCCATATATGCAGTATGCCTATACCCGCGTGCTGTCGGTGTTCCGTAAAGCCGGGATTGATGAACATGGCATCAGCGGCGAAACGCGCATCAGCGAAGAGCGCGAAGCGGCCCTGGCCGTGCGTTTGCTGCAGTTTGAAGAGGTGATTACTCAGGTTGCGCGCGACGGGATGCCGCATGTGATGTGTGCTTACCTGTACGATTTGGCGGGCCTGTTCTCCGGTTTCTACGAGCACTGCCCGATCCTGAATGCCGAAGATGACGCCACTAAGCAGAGCCGTCTGCGCCTGGCGCTGTTGACCGCCAAAACCCTGAAGCAGGGTCTGGATACGCTGGGCATTCAGACGGTAGAACGGATGTAACACTTGTAGGGGTCGACCCGTGCCGGGGTGTTGTAGCGCCGGGCTGACCGAAACAGAGGGTCAGCCCCTACGAAAAATCGGGTTCAACCGTAGGGGTCGACCTTTTTTTCGGTCGACCCGTGCCGGGGTGTTGCAGCGCCGGGCTGACCGAAACAGAGGGTCAGCCCCTACGAAAACCCTGTTGCGTATGGTGCTGTTTACTGGTAATTCACCATCACTTCATTACTCACCACGCGCACTACCGGAAATACCCGCCCTTTCCCTTCTACATGATAAATAAAGCGTAATGTTTCCCCTGCCGCCACGTTGCTTAAGCCACGCGTTGACCCGCTGCCGCCCTCAATAGGCACGCAGCGATTTTCCGCACAGAGCCTGACCTGCAAACCCGCCGGAGCCGGCGTGCTCAGCACGTAACGCCAGGCGACCTCGGTCATTGCGCCGCTCACCGCTTCAGACGGTGCCAGCGGGCGCGACGACGCCTGCACGCCGCGATTCTGCAGGCCCGGGCCGGTGGCGCTGGCATGCCAGGCACCGCCCGCCGCCAGGCTGATGCCCGGCAGCAGCAGTAACAGCCATAACGCCCTCATTAATGCCCCCCGATGGTGGAAGTCATGCGGATATTGCGGTTGTCGGTGAGCTCCATATTGGAGATCACCATCAGCTGCGGCAGCGTGCGGCGCAGGAAGCGGGCCAGCAGCGCACGCAGCGGATGATTGACCAGCAGCACCGGCGGCGCCCCCAGCCCTTCCTGATGCTGCAGCGCGCTCTGCGCCTGCGCCAGCAGGCGGTCAGCCAGACCCGGCTCCAGCCCGCCGCCGCCCTGCAACGCCTGTAACAGCAGACGTTCCAGCGTTGAGTCCAGCCCAATAACCTGCACTTCGCCATTGCCCGGGAACCACTGCTGGGTGATGGCGCGGCCCAGAGCCACGCGCACCACCGAGGTCAGCTCCTGCGGATCGGTCTGCACCGCAGCGTGTTCCGCCAGGGTTTCAATAATGGTGCGCATATCGCGGATCGACACGCGCTCGGCCAGCAGGTTCTGCAGCACTTTATGCAGCGTAGTCAGGGTGATCACGCCCGGGATCAGATCCTCAGTCAGCTTCGGCATCTCCTGAGTCACGCGGTCCAGCAGCTGCTGCGCCTCCTGACGGCCAAACAGTTCGCTGGCGTACTGGCCAATCAGATGGTTGAGGTGAGTTGCCACCACGGTGCTGGCCTCCACCACGGTAAAGCCCTGTATCTGCGCCTGCTCTTTCAGCGCGCTATCAATCCAGATCGCCGCCAGACCAAAGGCCGGGTCGACCGTGGCTTCACCCGGTAATGTTCCGGCAGCCGTGCCCGGGTTAATCGCCATCCAGCGGCCGGGATACGCATCCCCGCTGCCAATTTCAACGCCCTTCATCAGAATGCGGTAGCGCGCCGGCGTCAGATCCATGTTGTCACGGATATGCACCACCGGCGGCAGGAAGCCCATCTCCTGGGCGAATTTCTTACGGATACTGCGGATGCGTCCGAGCAGCTCGCCGTCCTGCGCGCTGTCGACCATCGGGATCAGGCGGTAGCCCACTTCCATCCCCAGCGAATCTTCCAGCTGCACGTCGCCCCAGGTGGCTTCGACCGAGGCCGCGCTCTCCTGCGGGGCTTTGGCCATCTGCGGCGTCGCGGCGGCTTTAGGCTGCATCTCTTTACCGCGGATCCACCAGGCCAGCCCCAGCAGCGCGGCGGTAAACAGCAGAAACACCAGGTTTGGCATACCCGGCACCAGGCCAAGCAGGCCGAGCACCCCGGCGCTCAGCATCATGACGCGCGGGTTGTTGAACAGCTGGCCGACCATCTGCTCGCCCACGTCCTGATCGGTGCCCACGCGCGTCACTATCACACCGGCGGCGGTGGAGATCACCAGCGCCGGGATCTGTGCGACCAGGCCGTCACCGATGGTCAGCAGGGTATAGGTTTCCGCCGCATGTCCGGCATCCATCCCGTGCTGCACCACCCCAACCAGCAGGCCGCCGATCACGTTGATCACCATAATCATGATCCCCGCCACCGCATCGCCGCGCACGAACTTACTGGCACCGTCCATCGAACCGTAAAAATCGGCTTCCTGCGTCACATCAGAACGGCGCTTTTTGGCTTCCTCTTCGCCGATCAGTCCGGCATTGAGGTCGGCGTCAATCGCCATCTGCTTACCCGGCATCCCGTCGAGCACAAAGCGCGCGCCCACTTCGGCAATACGCCCGGCACCCTTGGTAATGACCATAAAGTTGATGATGACCAGGATGATAAACACCACGATACCGATGGCGAAGTTACCGCCCACCAGGAAGTGACCAAAGGCTTCCACCACCTGTCCGGCAGCCGCCGCCCCGGTGTGGCCTTCCATCAGAATAATACGCGTGGAGGCCACGTTCAGCGCCAGGCGTAATAAGGTGGAGAACAGCAGAATGGTCGGGAAAGCGGCGAACTCCAGCGTTTTCTGGGTGAACATCGCCACCAGCAACACCATAATCGACAGCGCGATGTTGAAGGTAAACAGCAGGTCAAGGATGAACGGCGGCAGCGGCAGCACCATCATCGACAGGATAAGCAGGATCAGTATTGGCCCGGCCAACACCTTCCACTGCGTATCTTTCATGTTGGCAGGTAACCGTAATTTAGCGGCCAGATTAGACATCAGGTTTTTCTTCTCCAGCAAAGTCCAGCGCTTCCGGCACCGGTAATTTAACAGGTCGTTTTGGGATCAGCCCACCTTCCACTTTCCAGCGGCGGAGTTGCCATACCCAGGCGAGAACTTCTGCCACGGCGGCGTACAGCTGCCCCGGGATATGCTGGCCAATTTCACTGTGGCGATACAGCGCACGCGCCAGCGGCGGGGCTTCGAGGATCGGGATACGATTCTCTTTCGCCAGCTCACGAATGCGCAGAGCAATATCCCCTGCGCCCTTCGCCAGCACCTTTGGCGCACTCATTTTCTTCTCGTCGTACTGCAACGCGACCGAATAGTGGGTCGGGTTAGTCACAATCACGTCCGCCTTCGGCACATCGGCCATCATGCGGCGGCGGGCGGCGGCACGCATTTGCTGGCGGATACGCCCCTTCACGTGCGGGTCACCTTCCTGCTGCTTGTACTCATCGCGAATGTCCTGACGCGACATGCGTAAATTCTTGAAGTAGCTGTACAGCTGGAAGAACACGTCGAAACCCACCATCGGCGACAGCCCGAGCACCACCAGAATGCTGCACATCGCAATCATGTTCAGCGCCCCGGCCAGCGCGGTCACCGGCGACTCACTCACCAGGCGCAGCATCTCCGCCCAGTGGTGCCAGATATATAGCCCGGTAACGATGCCAACCAGCATGGCCTTAAGCACTGCTTTCAGCAGCTCCGCCGCCGACTGGGCGGAGACCAGCTTCGCCAGCCCTTTGATCGGGTTCATCTTGCCGGGGTCGAACTTAATTGATTTTCCGCTGAAGACCAGGCCACCGAGCAGCATCGGCGCGGCGATTGCCACCACCACCAGGCCAAACATCATCGGCAAGATAGCCATCACCGCCTGCATCAGCAGGTTGGCAATCTGGCGCAGCATCTGGCTGGTATCACTGACCACCGAGTGGTTAAACACCAGACCATCCGCCACCAGCGCACCGAGTTTGCGCCCCATCCATTCACCGCCAGCCCAGAGAATACTTAGCCCGGCCACCAGCATCAGGATCGACGTCAGCTCACGCGATCGCGGAATCTGCCCATCTTCTCGGGCTTTTTCCAATCGGTGAGCCGTAGCGGACTCTGTTTTTTCCTCATCGCTATCCTGAGACACAGCGGCGAACCTTCAGTACGGATTGACTGAGGCTAGAATGCCAAATTCGCGCAGGGGTAATGCCACGAGTAAACGTGTAATTAGGGGGTTATTTACGGAATGGGAAAAACAGTCAATAGAGGGGCGGTAGGGTACCGCCCCTGGATATCAGAAGCCGAGGCTGTCCAGCAGGTCATCGACCTGGTCCTGGCTGGCTACCACGTTTGGTGCCGCAGCATTAATCTGCGGACCATTGAGCAGGCTGTCGGTATCTTTTTTCGCCCGCATACTCTGGTCTGGAATGTTCTCCATCAGGACCGTCAGCAGCTGACGTTCAATCTCCTGGATCACATCCATCATACGTTTTATCACCTGCCCGGTCAGATCCTGGAAATCCTGAGCCATCATGATTTCCATCAGCTGGGCGTTGGTGAAGCTGGTATGCTGCGGCACTTCGTCGAGATAACCACGAGTATCCGAAACCAGCGAGCGGGCATCTGCCAGTTCGATAGGATTTTCAAACCACTCATCCCAGCGCCCTTTCAGCGTTTTCGCTCCATCTTCCAACACCGTCTGACGCGGCTGTGCAGCCTCCACGCAGTTAAGCGCGCGCTCTGCCGCCTGCGCGGTCATCTGTACCACATAATCAAGGCGATCGCGGGCATCTGGGATCGCTTCTGCCGCTTCGGCAATAGCATGATCCAGACCCAGCTCTCGCAGACTGTCGCGCAGCATCCGCGTCAGTGAACCAATTTTGGAGATAATGTCCTGTGCCGAAGCAGCATCAACATTTGGTTTCGGAATTGCGTTCATGTTGGCTCCTTACATACCCAGTTTTTCGAAGATCTTGCCTAATTTCTCTTCCAGGGTAGCCGCAGTGAAGGGTTTAACCACGTAGCCGCTGGCGCCCGCCTGAGCCGCAGCAATGATGTTCTCTTTCTTCGCTTCCGCCGTCACCATCAGGACCGGCAGTTTGCTCATCGTGGCGTCCGCACGAATGGTTTGCAGCAGCTGCAGACCGTCCATATTGGGCATGTTCCAGTCAGAGACCACGAAGTCAAAACCCCCGGCGCGCAGCTTATTCAGCGCATCAACGCCGTCTTCTGCTTCTTCAACGTTGTTGAAACCCAGCTCTTTTAACAGGTTACGGACGATACGACGCATCGTGTTGAAGTCGTCTACCACCAGAAACCGCATATTTTTATCGACCATACTTACTCCCGTTTTTTGTCGCTCGCGAGGACCGCGTTGTTAGATACGCAACGCCTGTCCGGCGCTAATTTTTGCCAGCATGTGCTGACTGATTTGGTGAAGATCCACCACTTCACTGGCTCCCCCGAGGGCGATTGCCTCTCGCGGCATACCAAATACCACACAGCTCGCTTCGTTCTGGGCGATGGTCCAGGCACCGGCTTTATTCATCGCCAGCAGCCCGGCAGCCCCATCGTTACCCATTCCGGTCAGGATCACGCCAACGGCGTTCCGACCGGCGTACTGCGCCACTGAGTTAAACAGCACATCGACCGACGGCTTATGACGATTCACCGGCGGGCCTTCATTCAGTTTGACCTGGTAGTTTGCGCCACTGCGCGCCAGCTCCAGGTGCATCGCGCCCGGGGCAATATAGGCATGGCCGGGCAGAATACGTTCGCCATCTTCCGCCTCTTTCACCGTAATCTGACACAGCTTGTTCAGACGTTCGGCAAACGAGCGGGTGAAGCCTGGCGGCATATGCTGGGTGATCAGCAGCGCCGGGCTGGTGGCCGGTAACGGCTGCAGCACGTGCCGGATCGCCTCGGTGCCGCCGGTCGACGCGCCAATCGCAATCAGCTTTTCACTACTCAGCAGCGGACCCGCTTTCAGCATCACCGGCGCGGGCGTTGGGCCACGGGTGTGCAGACGTGCGCGGGAAGCGGCACGCACCTTATCGGCAATCATCTGGCTGTAGGCCAGCATCCCTTCGCGGATCCCCAGCGACGGTTTGGTGACAAAATCCACCGCCCCCAGCTCCAGCGCGCGCAGCGTGATCTCAGAGCCTTTCCCGGTCAGGGAGGAGACCATCACCACCGGCATCGGACGCAGGCGCATCAGTTTTTCAAGAAAATCGAGGCCATCCATCCGCGGCATTTCAACATCCAGCGTTAACACATCCGGGTTGAACTGCTTGATTAAATCCCGCGCCACTAACGGGTCCGGCGCGGATGCCACCATCTCCATATCGGCATGGCTGTTGATAATCTCGGTCATCAGCTGACGCATCAGGGCAGAATCATCAACGCACAACACTCTGATTTTACTCATTATCTTTCCTTAGTCAGTCCATAGACCGTCTGGCCACGCAGATAGAACTCTTTACTGATCTGGCTGAAGTTTTCTGAGTGTCCGGCAAACAGCAGGCCGCCTGGTTTCAGTAACGGAACAAAACGCCGTAAAATTTTCTCCTGCGTCTCTTTATCAAAGTAGATCATCACGTTACGGCAAAAAATCACATCAAACGGGCCGGAGAGCGCCCAGTCGTTAGCCAGCAGGTTAAGCTGGGCAAAGCTCACCATATTTGCCAGCTCCGGACGCGCGCGCACCATGCCCTCATGCGGGCCGGTGCCGCGCAGGAAGAAGCGCTGCATCTGCTGCGGTGACAGCGTGCGCAGCTCTTCCTGGCGGTAGACGCCGGACTGCGCCTTCTCCAGCACCTGAGTGTCGATATCCGTGGCATGGATCTGGAATTTACCCGGACCGGTGCCCAGCGTTTCGGCCAGCGTCATGGCGATGGAGTAAGGCTCCTCACCGGTGGAGGCCGCCGCACACCAGACGTTGTAACTGCCGGGGCGACGCTTCGCGTGCTCCGCCAGGATAGGGAAGTGGTGCGCCTCGCGGAAAAAGGCCGTCAGGTTGGTGGTCAGGGCATTGATAAATGCCTGCCACTCCGCGCTGTTCGGGTCAGTTTCCAGTAGCGCCATATAGCGACCAAAATCGTCGATATTTAACGTACGTAACCGGCGCACGAGGCGGTTATAAACCATCTCCCGCTTGTGGTCGGCGAGGACGATGCCAGCTCGCTGATAAATCAACTGACTGATACGCTTAAAGTGCGTATCGGATAACGGCAGACGCTGCACCATCTGTGACAGCAGCGTTGCGGTTTCCGGTGGAGCTAACAACGTCGTTTTCTTCATGTAGCCATCCTGCCAACTTCAACCCAACGTTTCTGCGTGGGCGGAACACAACAGCGCTCCGCCCCTACTTTAGGGGTCGACCCTCTTTTTCGGTCGCCCCGTTAACTGGCAGACCGGCTATTTCGGCCGACCGACCTTATTGTGACGTGTTAAAATGTTTCCCAATGCTCGTCTGAGCTGGCTGCCGGTAACGCTTTACGCGCCGCCGCGGGTGCTGCCAGCACTTGGGAAACGTTGCCCCTGTTGTTATTAACGGCCGCGATGACATTTTCTTTACGAATTCGGAACACGGCGACCGCCTGAGTCAGTCGGCTGGCCTGATCTTCGAGCGAGGCCGCCGCCGAAGCGGACTCTTCCACCAGCGAGGCGTTCTGCTGCGTCACGCGGTCCATCTCGGTGACGGCGGTGCCGACCTGGTCGATGCCCTTGCTCTGCTCGTCAGAGGCAGAGGCGATTTCGCCCATGATGTCGGTGACGCGGGTCACCGCATTGACGATATCGGTCATTGTCTCTCCGGCGCTCTCCACCAGCACCGAGCCGGTATTGACGCGGGATACCGAGTCTTCAATCAGCCCTTTGATCTCCTTCGCCGCCTGCGCGCTGCGCTGGGCGAGGTTACGCACTTCGCCCGCGACCACGGCAAAGCCACGCCCCTGCTCCCCGGCACGCGCCGCTTCTACCGCGGCATTGAGGGCCAGAATGTTGGTCTGGAAGGCGATGCCGTCGATGACGCTGGTGATATCGGCAATTTTCTTCGAACTGCCGGCGATGTCGTTCATGGTTTTCACCACGCCATCCACCACTTTGCCGCCCTTCTGTGCGGTTTCAGAGGCGCTCAACGCCAGCTGTGACGCCTGGCGGGCGTTCTCGGCGTTCTGCTTCACCGTCGCGGTCAGCTGCTCCATGCTGGCCGCGGTCTGCTCCAGCGAGGCGGCCTGCTCTTCGGTACGCGCAGAGAGGTCGTTGTTGCCGGCGGCGATTTCGCTGGCGCCGGTAAAGATGGCATCGGAACCGTCGCGCACGTCGCTAACGGTTTTTACCAGCTCCTGCTGCATGTGATGCAGGCTGGAGGCCAGCTGCGCCATCTCGTTGCGTCCTGTCACCTCAATACTCTGCGTCAGGTCGCCGCTGGCGATACAACGGATATGCTCGATGCTCTGTTTCAGCGGACGCAGCAGAATGTGGTGGATACCGCTCCACACCAGCGCGATGGTGGCGACGGAAACCAGCAGAATAATCAGCAGCACCCAGATAGCCTGGTGATAAGCGCGCTCGTTCTGCTCGGCACCCGCCGACAGCAGGGCATCGGTATTTTTCAGCCAGTTGTCATAGGCCGCTTCAAAACCGTTCTGGAAACCGGTAGTAGGCTGGTCGACAAACCCTTTGAAGTCACCTTTGGCCAGCATGTCGCTCAGCTCAACCAGCGCGTCATGCAGGATTTTATAGTGCTCGCTCACGGCCTGAACGTGCGGCAGTGCCACGACATCCGGCGGTAACTCTTTGGTGTACTCAGCAAACTGCGTTTCTGCGGTGGTCAGCTGGCTTTTCGCCAGCGCAACCAGTTCCGGGATCGTGGCGCCGCTGCCGTTATTGCTGGCATCCAGCTGATAGCGGATCCCGGCGCGGTTAAGCGTATTACGTGTCTGAACCAGTGCTATCCATGCGGCGGTAAGATTGGCCTGCTCCAGGCGAATCTGCTGAGTCAGCGCGAAGTTTTCCTTATCTCCTTTCAGAGACTGGAAAAACAGCCCGCCCGAAATCAACTGTAAAGAACCAAACAAAACCAAAACCAGCACCAGGCTGGTTACCACTTTCATACTCTTGAACATACCTTTCCCCAGTTGGATAGCTACTGCTGTGTTTTATCGGCAATCGCGGGGGGATCTTTATGGCGCTCGGATGGATTAAGGTCGAGGCATGCCTCGACCCTACATATTTCGTGTAGGGGTCGGGCATGCCCGACCTACGTATTACGTGTAGAGGTCGGGCATGCCCGACCCGTTTGGATACGGAATTTAAAACGTTTCCCAATGGCCGTCGTTGCTCACCGGGTTAGCGGACTCAACGCTGGGCTTATTCAGCAGCGGGCGCTTTAGCACGGCAGCCGGGGCCGCCTGCTGGTGCGCAATGCGGAACACGGCGACCGCCTGGGTCAGTCGGCTGGCCTGCTCTTCGAGCGAGGCGGCCGCCGAGGCGGACTCTTCCACCAGCGAGGCATTCTGCTGCGTCACGCGGTCCATCTCGGTGACGGCGGTGCCGACCTGGTCGATGCCGCGGCTCTGCTCGTCAGAAGCCGAAGCGATTTCGCCCATGATATCGGTGACGCGGGTCACCGCATTGACGATATCGCTCATGGTTTCACCGGCGCTCTCCACCAGCACCGAGCCGGTGTTGACGCGGGATACCGAGTCTTCGATCAGTCCTTTGATCTCCTTCGCCGCCTGCGCGCTGCGCTGGGCGAGGTTACGCACTTCCCCCGCCACCACGGCAAAGCCACGCCCCTGCTCCCCGGCACGCGCCGCTTCTACCGCGGCATTGAGGGCCAGAATATTGGTCTGGAAGGCGATGCCGTCGATGACGCTGGTGATATCGGCAATTTTCTTCGAGCTGCCGGCGATGTCGTTCATGGTTTTCACCACGCCATCCACCACTTTGCCGCCCTTCTGCGCGGTTTCAGAGGCGCTCAACGCCAGCTGTGAGGCCTGGCGGGCGTTCTCGGCGTTCTGCTTCACCGTGGCGGTCAGCTGCTCCATGCTGGCCGCGGTCTGCTCCAGCGAGGCGGCCTGCTGTTCGGTACGCGCGGAGAGGTCGTTATTGCCGGCGGCGATTTCGCTGGCGCCGGTAAAGATGGCATCAGAGCCGTCGCGCACCACGCTAACGGTGCGCACCAGCTCTTGCTGCATATGCTGCAGGCTGGCGGCCAGCTGCGCCATCTCGTTACGCCCCTCTACGGTAATGGGCTGCGTCAGATCGCCGCTGGCAATACGCCGGATATGACCGATGCTGCTCTGCAGCGGCAGCAGCAGAATATGACGGATGCCGCTCCACACACCGCCAATTGCCAGCAGTGACACCACCAGCACGATAACCAGCACCCAGATCGCCTGATTGAAGGCATGCAGATTCTGATCCGCACCGGCCTGCGCCTGCGCATCGTTTTTGCTCAGCCAGCTGTTATAGGCATGGCTGAAACCATCCTGATAACGCTGGGTTGGCTGATCGAAGAATTCGCTAATCTTGCCGTCGTTCATCAGCTGGATCAGCTGCGCCAGCGCGTCGTGCAGGATGCGGTAGTTTTCCTGAATAGCGCGCACGTTTTCGGCGCTTTTGCCCTGTTGCGACAGGTGAGAGTCCCAGGTGGCGTAGCTTTTCTCTGCGATATTGAGCTGTTCCTGCGCCGCCGCCAGCAGCTGTTTAACGCTGTCGCCGCTGCCCATATGATTAGCATCCAGCATGTAGCGGATCCCGGAACGGTTAAGGGTATTACGTGCCTGAATCAGAGCGATCCAGGACTGGTTGAGGGCGGACTGCTGCAGCCGCAGCTGCTGGGAGACGGCGAAATTATCTTTATCACCTTTCAGCGCCTGGAAGAACAGACCGCCGGTGATTAACTGTAATGAACCAAAAAATGCCAGCACCACTATCAGGCTGGTAACGACCTTCATACGCTTAAACATAATGTTCCTTATTAATCGGTTAAGGCTGCTGTTATCGGCAATCGCGGGGGGATCTTTATGGCGCTCGGATGGATTAAGGTCGAGGCATGCCTCGACCCTACGTATTACGTGTAGAGGTCGGACATGCCTCGGCCCTACGTATTACGTGTAGGGGTCGGGCATGCCCGACCCGTTTTGGCTACGGAATTAAAACGTTTCCCAATGACCGTCGTTGCTCACCGGGTTAGCGGGCTTAGCGCTGGGCTTATTCAGCAGCGGGCGCTTTAGCACGGCAGCCGGGGCCGCCTGCTGGCGCGCAATGCGGAACACCGCCACCGCCTGGGTCAGACGGCTGGCCTGATCTTCGAGCGAGGCCGCCGCCGAGGCGGACTCTTCCACCAGCGAGGCATTCTGCTGCGTCACGCGGTCCATCTCGGTGACGGCGGTGCCGACCTGGTCGATGCCGCGGCTCTGCTCATCAGAAGCCGAAGCGATTTCGCCCATAATATCGGTGACGCGGGTCACCGCATTGACGATATCGGTCATGGTTTCACCCGCGCTGCCGACCAGCTGTGAGCCGGTATCGACGCGCGCTACCGAGTCTTCGATCAGTCCTTTGATCTCCTTCGCCGCCTGGGCGCTGCGCTGGGCGAGGTTACGCACTTCACCCGCCACCACGGCAAAGCCACGCCCTTGCTCCCCGGCACGCGCCGCTTCCACCGCGGCATTCAGCGCCAGGATATTGGTCTGGAAAGCGATACCGTCAATAACGCTGATAATATCGGCAATTTTCTTAGAGCTACCGGCAATATCATTCATGGTCTTCACCACGCCATCGACCACCCGGCCCCCCTTCTGTGCCGTTTCGGAGGCATTCAGCGCCAGCTGTGAAGCCTGGCGGGCGTTCTCAGCATTCTGCTTCACCGTCGCGGTCAGCTGCTCCATGCTGGCAGCGGTCTGCTCCAGCGAGGCAGCCTGCTCTTCAGTGCGCGCTGACAGGTCATTATTACCCGCAGAGATTTCGCTGGCGCCGGTGTAAATCGCGTCTGAACCATCGCGCACGACGCTGACGGTCTTCACCAGCGCCTGCTGCATCTCATGCAGGCTGTTCGCCAGCTGCGCCATTTCGTTGCGCCCGACCGCAACGATATTTTGCGTCAGGTCACCCTCTGCAATGGTCCTGATGTGCGCAATGCTGCTTTGCAGCGGGCGGATCAAGATGTTACGCAGGCCATACCAGCACAGCACGATCAGCGCCACCACCAGAACCATAACGCCAGAGATCAGCCACAGCATCTGCTCGTAGGCTTTCTCGTTCTGCGCCGCGCCCTGCTTGCTCAACATTGCCTGCTGGTCACGCCACTGGACATAGGTGCTCTGCATCACTTTCTGCTTCGCTTCGATATTCATTTTGAACATCGCATCCAGCTGTTTGTCATCCATCAGCTGGATCATCTGCGTCAGCGTCTGCACGTAAACGTCATAGCTCTGCTCCAGGCGCTCAACCAGCTGACTGTCCATGCCCGGCGTTTCCGGCAGGGCCTGATAAGCGGCGTAAGTTTTAGCCGCCAGCGCAAGCTGCTGTTTGGCCTGGTCACTGAGCATCTTCAGGGAGGCGCTGCTGCCCGAGTTGGCCGCTTCGCTCTGCAGGCGCAGCATGCCGCGGTTGAGCGTAATGCGCGTCTGGTTCAGCGTGACCCAGGCGTCGGTAAACAGCGCCACGTTATCGCTGGCGGCCTGAGATACCGCAAAGCTGTTTTTATCGTGAGTCAGCGCATTGATAAACAAGCCGCCAGAAGCTAACTGTAACGTGCCGAAAATCACCAGAACCATAATCAGGCTGGTGACGACTTTAATCCGCGTGAACATAAGAAACCCTTGGTATGTATGATGAATAGAATAACGTCTAATGGTATCGGTTCCCCGGCGGAGAACTTTATGCTGCGCAAAGTTAAGTAACTAAAAGATCTGAGCCCTCTCCTCCCGGCACTTAAGGCAAAGCAATGTGGGGTATCACTGCAAAAAAAAGGGGTGACCCAAAATACGGCCACCCCTTACGCAATCGTTATTGCTGAATATTATGCGCTGCGCAGCGTATCCATCAGCGCCATCTCTTCGCTGCTCAGCAGCTTCTCGATGTCGACCAGAATCAGCATACGCTCACCGAGCGCGCCCAGACCGGTCAGATACTCGGTAGACATGGTGACGGCAAATTCCGGGGAAGGACGGATCTGATCCTGCGTCAGCGACAGCACATCAGACACGCCGTCCACCACGATGCCCACCACGCGCTGCTCCAGATTCAGCACGATCACCACGGTGTTGTCGTTATAGTCGACGTCCGGCTGGGCAAACTTAATACGCAGGTCGATAATCGGTACGATTACGCCACGCAGGTTGGTGACACCCTTGATAAACGCCGGGGTGTTGGCGATGCGCGTGACCTGATCGTAACCGCGGATCTCCTGCACCTTGAGGATATCAATCCCGTACTCTTCATCACCCAGCGTAAACACCAGGAACTCCTGACCCACGGTTTCGCCGGCGAGTTTAGTGACAGTGGCCATTCCAGTCATAATGCTACCCTTAATCAGTTATTGTCAGGCTGCGGCTCCCGCCACACGCTTTTCACGGTTCAGAGACTGCAGTGCAGAGACGTCTACAATCAGCGCCACGCTGCCATCGCCAAGGATGGTGGCGGCGGAGATACCCGGCACTTTGCGATAGTTGCTTTCCAGGTTTTTCACGACCACCTGGTGCTGGCCAATCAGCTGATCAACCAGCAGCGCGTAGCGTTTACCGGCGCTCTGCAGGATCACCACAATGCCCTGCGTCGCTTCGGTTTTCGCACCCTGCACTTCAAAGACGTTCCACAGCTCAACCAGCGGCAGATATTCGCCGCGCACTTCCAGCACGCGTTCACCGCCCGCCAGCGCTTTCAGGTCATCCGCCAGCGGCTGCAGGGATTCCATCACCGCATTCAGCGGCAGGATAAACACTTCGTTGGCCACGCGCACCGACATGCCATCCAGAATTGCCAGCGTCAGCGGCAGCAGGATACGGATCGTTGTGCCCTTGCCCTGCTTCGAGGAGATCTCAACGTGGCCGCCCATCTCCTGGATATTACGTTTCACCACGTCCATGCCTACGCCACGACCGGAGACGTCAGTCACCTGCTCGGCGGTGGAGAAGCCCGGGGCGAAGATCAGCATGCCGACCTCTTCGTCGCTCATCGACTCGCTGACCGGCAGGCCGGAAGAGAGCGCTTTGGCGAGAATACGTTCGCGGTTCAGACCGGCACCGTCATCGGTCACTTCGATGCAGATGTTGCCGCCCTGGTGTTCCGCTGACAGCGTCAGGTTGCCCACCGCGTGCTTGCCGACTGCCTGGCGTTTTTCCGGCGTTTCAATCCCGTGATCCAGGCTGTTACGCACCAGGTGCGTTAACGGGTCAATAATGCGTTCGATCAGGCTCTTATCCAGCTCGGTCGAGCTGCCCATCAGCGTCAGTTCGACTTCTTTGCCCAGCTTGCTGGCAAGGTCGCGCACCAGACGCGGGAAGCGGCTGAAGACATACTCCATCGGCATCATACGAATCGACATCACCGACTCCTGCAGGTCGCGCGCATTGCGCTCCAGCTGGCCCATGCTGTTCAGCAGGTCGCCATGATTGACCGGGTCCAGCTCGCCGGAGCGCTGCGCCAGCATTGACTGGGTAATGACCAGTTCGCCAACCAGGTTGATCAGCTGATCGACCTTCTCAACCGCTACGCGAATACTGGTTGATTCATTCACCTTCGGGGCAGCAGGCTTTTTCGCCGCTTCGCGCTTCAGCGGAGCAATCTCGCTCACGCTGGCCAGTTCCGCTTCGGCGCTGGTAACCGCAGCCACCGGTTCAGCCACCGGCTGAGCAGCAGCCGCAGCGCTGATATCCACCACCTCAGCTTGCGGGAAGTGGATTTGCGATTCGTCGATAACGAAGCACAGCACCGCGACGATATCGTCTTTACCCACTGAGGAATCCAGTGAGGCTTCGAGCGTGTTCTCGCCCTTAACGGCTGCGGAAACCGTACCCAGATTGCCCAGCTCTTCCAGCATCAGGTCGGCTTCGCCCGCTTTCAGGCCGGTCAGTTTGATCCGCAGACCGCTGGCAGCAACCGCCACAGCCGGAGCAGCGTCAGTCGCCACCGCAGGGGCCGGAACCTCACCTTTCGCTTCCAGCGCCAGCTGACGCAGCGCCTGACAGATATAGGCAAACGTCGCCGCATCGGGTTCCGAGGCAGTCTTATACGCATCCAGCTGTTCTTGCATAATATCTTTGGTTTCCAAAAACAGGTTGATGATATCGGTGCTCAGCTGCATTTCGCCGCGTCGCGCACCGTCGAGAATGTTTTCCAGAATATGCGTGGTTTCCTGTAATACAGTAAAACCAAAGGTACCCGCTCCGCCTTTAATCGAATGGGCCGCACGGAAGATAGCGTTTAGCTGTTCCGAATCTGGTTCCTGCGGGTCAAGACCCAACAGGTGTTGTTCCATGTCCGCCAACAATTCGTCGGCTTCATCAAAGAACGTCTGGTAAAAATCGCTGATATCCATGCTCACGGTATCACCTCGGCTGTGAGTCGCGATCGGTCTGGGCCGCCGGTGCGGGTGCCGCAGGTAACGATGTTACCGGGGCATTCGCGCTGACAGGCTCAGCCTGTGAGTGTTGAGGGTCTTGGTTTTTGCTGGCATCAGAAGGAACTTCCGGTGCCGCTATCGTTTTAAGGCTACTTGCATCACTAATCTGTACCGCATCACTTTCGGCATTTTCACGCTCGATCTGCGCTTCCGTGTCATGGTTTAACACCAGCAGGCTGATGCGGCGGTTAACCGCATCGTTGCCACCACGGTTCTTCAATTTCATGGTGTCAGCCATGCCCACCACACGCAGCATCTTGCCGCTGTCCAGTCCTCCCAGCATCAGCTCGCGTCGGGACGCGTTGGCACGGTCGGCAGAGAGTTCCCAGTTACTGTAACCCCGCTCCCCCCCGGCATAAGGGAAGTCGTCGGTATGTCCCGCCAGGCTAATCCGGTTGGGGATATCATTCAGAATCGGGGCAATCGCACGCAGGATATCGCGCATGTACGACTCCACTTCGGCGCTGCCGGTTTTAAACATCGGGCGGTTCTGGCTGTCGATAATCTGGATACGCAGCCCCTCTTCCACCATGTTAATAATCAGATGCGGACGCAGCGCACGCAGGCGCGGGTCAGCCTCTATCAGCTGGTCGAGCTTTTCCCGCAGGCGGTTAAGACGAATTTCATCCAGCTTGCGCTTCTGTGCATCCATATCGACCACTTTATGCACTTCACCCTCCTTCTCGACCGGATCTTTACCGCCGCCGGGGATCGGGCTGGAGCTGTCGCTGCTGCGCTGGCCGCCGGTCAGCGCCACTTTCAGCGGCGTTTTAAAGTAATCGGCAATCTGAATCAATTGTTGAGGACTTGAGATAGAAATCAGCCACATCACCATAAAAAAGGCCATCATTGCCGTCATAAAGTCGGCGTAGGCGATTTTCCACGAGCCGTGCGAGCCGGCATGCTTATTCGACTTTTTTCGCTTTACCAGCACAATGGGGTGATTGTTATGCTTCATGCGTCTTGATCCGAAGTCTGCTTATTGGATTTCGCATTACGAACGTGCTCTTCCAGCTCGCTGAACGACGGTCGATCCGTTGAGTACAACGTCTTACGACCAAACTCCACCGCGATCTGCGGGGCATAACCGTTCAGGCTGGAGAGCAGCGTCACCTTAATGCACTGCATCATCTTGGTGGTCTCGGCACACTTCTGGCGTAACACCCCGGAAAGCGGGGAGATAAAACCGTAAGCCAGCAAAATACCGAGGAAGGTGCCGACCATCGCGTTGGCGATCAGCGCACCGAGCTCAGCCGCCGGGCGGTCCGCAGAGGCCAGGGTGTGAATCACCCCCATTACCGCGGCCACGATACCGAACGCCGGCAGTGAATCGCCCATCGTTCCGAGCGCCGTTGCCGGCACATCGCACTCGTGCTCGTAAGTCTCAATCTCTTCATCCATCAACGCTTCAATCTCAAAGGCATTCATATTGCCGCTGACCATCAGGCGTAAATAGTCGGTAATAAAGTCCACTAATCTTTTATCGGCAAGAATGCGCGGGTAATTAGCAAAAATCTCACTTTCCTGCGGATTTTCGATATCGCGCTCCAGCGACAGCATCCCCTGCTGGCGCGATTTGGCCATCAGGCGGTAGAGCAGCGCCATCAGATCCATATACACCGACTTGTTATATTTCGAGCCGCGCATCAGCAGCGGCAGCGACTTGAGCGTCGCTTTAATCGCCTTGCCGTTGTTGCCGACAATAAATGCGCCAATGCCGGAGCCGACAATAATCAGCACCTCCGACGGTTGATATAATGCGCCAAGGTGGCCGCCGACCATTGCGAAGCCGCCCAACACCGATCCGAGGACAAGGATATAACCCAATATAATCAGCACGAAAAATCCTTACGCTGTAAACGTGTGGGTGGAAGTTAAGCCAGAATTTGGCAGGCGCATCGCCAGGCGTGGGGCAAAAAAAAAGCAGCGGTCAAAGACCGCTGCTGGATTCACTCCACGTGGCGAACACTATTAAACGGCTTGTTTAACCTGTTCATCCAGCAGTTGTGAATTGTTATCGGCAGATTCTGCGATAAGTTTACGTCTTTTTACCGCTCGGGACGGCGGCTGGCAAAGGCTGCAGGTGAAGCTGCCAACAGGCTGATGTGCGTGGTTAATAAAGCTGCCACCGCAGCATTTGCAGCCGGCTAATTCCAGCATACCGCTTTCAACAAACCGGACCAGGGTCCAGGCGCGCGTCAGCGCCAACAGCGGGCCCTCGTCCTGTTGCGGACACTGCTCCAGGTATAAACGGTAGGCTTTAATCACCGCTTCAACACCGGTGCATAATCCGCTTTTGATCAGGAACTGCCAGGCGTTACAGAACATCGAAGCATGGATATTCTGCTCCCACGTCATAAACCAGTCAGTCGAGAACGGCAGCATGCCTTTTGGGGGTGGGCTTCCACGCAGCTCTTTATATAACTTAATTAAGCGGCCGCGGCTCAGCTGTGTTTCACTTTCTAACATTTGCAGGCGCGCACCCAGCGTGATTAATTCCATCGCCAGCTGAATGTCACGCGCTTCCTGAACAATACTTTTTTCGCTCATTAGCTCGCCGCCCTTCTTTTCGGTGTCTCGTCATCTTTTGAGACATCACGTAATAAACGACTGGATAACAGGATACCGGTATGGATCTGCTGTAAATCATCCACACGAGATTCACGAGTCAAACGGCTAATCGAATTGTGATCGGTGAAACGGAACTGGCAAACCAGCTGATTGGTTTCCGCCAGCTTGACCATTTCAGGCAATGTTAAACCCGCCAGAGCATCGGCCATTGATTCATCGATGCCCAGCCGAAACATGGCCGAAGCTTTTTCCTGGTTAATTAAACGTTGTGCAAGCAATAAATATGACAAGTTGATGTCGTAAATATGTTTGAGTAATTCTGATGTACCCATTTTTTTCCATCCTGACTGACACTACTTTTAACGTGTGCGGTCAATGCCGCTACCATGGTTGCTGGTTGGTAAATCTAAAGATGGCAAAAATTTAGTGGCAGAAGCCAAATGCTTGCTAAGGCTGTCTTGTTTTTCGCAGAAACCAAGCCAGGAAATAATCATGAACTCATTTTGCCAGTGGCCATTCCTGAGCCCTCTCTTCCCTGACTCCATCCGTGACTTCTTGTTACATTCTTTTAAGACTATTCCGAAAACAAGGCAACTCTATCCCCTCTGATTTCGACATACAACGAGAGCCTACCTGAATTTTAGATAAAGTGTGATCTAGATCACACTTTTAAGGCAAATAATTCAGAAAAAACCATCAGCAACCCTGTTGATTAGCTCACTAACTAATCATTTCAGTCAGTTTTTGTAAATTCCGCCCGGTAAGTAACCATCTTCGAACGAAAACCAACGCGCGTGGAATTTTAAACGCAAGGAGAGCAGCGAGGCGGCACGTGGCAGCATAAAATTCATAAATAAGACTATTTATAAGACTTTTATACTTTAAATAAGGTGTTTTACACCACCTTCAGGTAGTTACTTACAGTGAATATACGAAAGCTATTCGAAGGTAAAAATGTGACAAAGGTCAGGTTTTTGCAATGGAGTGATAGCGATTTGTAAGCAGGAGGCGCCTGATGTTCAGCTAATGCCTGTAGATGTAAATAGGCGTTACATAAGGAGTGTGAATGTTTTTCAGATTTTTCGGGTAATTGCTTATTTTAGTATCGGCAGACTGGCGCCAACCTTTAGGGAAAAGTGGCTTTCTTATGTTTTTTCTGAAGCAAGTGGGCGTTTTTTCTGCAAACTGCGTCAGAGAAGCGTTAAGCAGCGTGAGGATTGGTTAAAGCGGGATAAGGAAAATCAGGGGCCGCAGCCCCTGTTGGTCAAACATCTTGTTTACACTGGACCGATGTTTCAGGCCAATTTGGGCAAGGAAGTCACGTTACTCTGCTGGCTCTTTACCCGGCCATCCTGCGGCAGCGCCTGCAAATCACGCAGGTAGCTCTCACGCCAGTGGGTAATGTCATTGCTGCGCAGCACCGCCATCATGTCGTTGTAGCGCGAGATCCTTTCGGTGCGTGACATGGTCAATGCCTGATTAAGCGCCGCCGCCACATCATCGCGGTCATAAGGATTGACGATCAGCGCCGAGGTCAGCTCATTAGCGGCACCGGCAAAGCGCGACAGCACCAGCACGCCCGGGTCATCCGGATCCTGCGCGGCGACATACTCTTTCGCCACCAGATTCATGCCGTCACGCAGCGGCGTCACCAGCCCGATATCCGTCAGGCGGAAGATTTTCATCAGCAGGCGGCGGTCAAAGTGCTGATTGAGGTAGTAGAGCGGCGTCCAGCCCAGCGTGCCATATTTACCATTAATACGGCCCGCTTCAGTTTCCAGCGTATGACGGATATCCTGGTAAGCCTGCACGTCGCCGCGCGAGGTGGGTGCAATCTGCGAGTAGCGGATTTTGCCATGATGCTGCGGATAGTTCTCCAGCAGCGCCTCGTAGGCGAGAAAGCGTTCCGGCAACCCTTTCGAATAGTCGAGGCGCTCGCAGGCGATAATATTTTGCGCATCGCCCAGGTCTTTCTTCATCGCCACCATTTTTGGCGGTAGCGGCCCTTCTGCCATCTCTTTGATGCTGTCAGGTTCGATACCGATTGGGTAAACCTCGGTAGTGAAGCGGTTGCCGAAGGCGCGATGCTGTTTGCCCTCGCTCTGCATCGGGGTCAGCAGTGAAACGCTCTCGAGGAACGCCAGGCGGTCACTTTCCGTCTGGAAGCCCAGCAGATCGTATTCGCACATCATCTCCAGCAGGTCGGCGTGCGGCGGCAGCGCGTTGAAGATCTCCGGGGTCGGGAACGGGATATGCAGGAAGAAGCCGATGCGGTTATTCACGCCCAGCTTGCGCAGTTCGGCGGCAAACGGCAGCAGGTGGTAATCGTGGATCCACAGAATATCGTCTTCTTTCAGCAGCGGCTGCAGGCGCTGTGCCAGCTGCTTGTTGACGCGGCAGTAACCGTCCCAGGCTTCACGCTGGAAATTCACCAGGTCGAGACGGTAGTGGAAAGCAGGCCAGAGCACCGCGTTGGAAAACTGCAGGTAGTAGAGATCGTAATCATTCTGATCGAGGCCGAAGGAGGCATAAGTAATACCGTCCTGCTCCAGCATGTTCAATTGCTCTTCATCTTCTCCAATTTCATTGATCTCACCGTTCCAGCCAAACCACATGCCTCCGGTGGTCTTCAGGGCATCAACAATGCCAACGGTCAGCCCTCCGGCACTGGCCTTACTGCCATCAGGAATGGCAATACGGTTAGATACGACTACTAAGCGACTCATAACTTTGACTCCTCACCGACGTTGTTGCGTCTTGATCTAGTTTTATTCGGGTCTGTTCCAGCCAGCGGTAAACGGCATCAACATCAGACAGACGTCCGCGCGCGGCGGTGGCTCCAGAGCCGACTTTAATTGAGATACCGTCCATGGCATTGACCACGTCAAAACCTGCTTCGTCAGTCAAATCATCCCCGATAAACACCGGGATACGGCCGGCAAACGGAGGCAGTTGCATAAAATCGTTAATCGCGGCGCCTTTGTTCACGCCCCGCGGCTTCAGTTCGACCACGCATTTTCCCGGCTGTTGTACCAGCTCGGGGAAACGCGCCACCAGCGAGTCGGCCAGCGTTTCAATCGCCTGCTGATACTGCGGTGCCTGGCGATAATGCAGGGCAAACGCCATACCTTTACTCTCCAGCCCGGTGCCCGGCAGAGCGGCTATCGCCTGCTCCAGTTCACGGCTGAGGATCGTCACAGTGCCCGGGTCAAGGGCAATGCGCGTTATTTCATTCTGAAGATTGCGCCGCTCAGCACCATGCACGCCGGCCAGCGGAAAACGCGCCGGAGCGACCAGGGCATCCAGTTCACTTATCGGGCGGCCGGAAACCAGCGCCAGCGCAGCATCACAGCTTTGCGCCAGGTGCTGAAGGTCAGCCACCACCGCAGCAGGGACGGAAACCTCATCCGGGCGCGGTTTAATCGCCGCCAGTGTGCCATCCACGTCAAAGAAGAAGGCGTAGCGCGCTTCTGCCTTAATTGGGGGAACGAAATCTGCTTGTTTAGTCACACATTCCTCCTGATTAATGGTTCAGAAAGATGCTGTGCAATGAGGGTAACTGCGTGGTCTGACGGGGACGGCGTAGAGCAGTTGCCTGTCGTCTGACGTCGAGAGGGATCGTGGTTTTCCTACCGCGTCGACCCTCAGTGCGGACAACATCAGCATTAAGTATAGAAGGGTTTCCAAATCCTGCCAGAAAATCAGGCAGTAACCGCTTTCTGCCACAGCGCGTTGACGTCTATCCCCGGCCAGTGTCCGGCTTCTTCCGGCCCGACAATGCTTTCCGAGGCGTGCTGGCTGGCGAGATCGACCTCGTACGGCGTCAGCCGTTTGCCGCTGTTTAACGACCAGAAAATGCACACCTTCGGCTGCAGCAGCGAGTGTTCACCCGGCTCGGTCACTACGCCAAGCAGCCCGTTGGAGAGCCTGACCAGTGAGCCAACCGGATAGATACCGACCGCTTTGACAAATGAGTGCAGCAGCTTACGATCAAAATGGCCGTGCCAGTTAGCCATTTGGTGCATTGCACTGGCCGGGTTCCAGCCCGCTTTGTAGGGACGGTCGGAGGTGACGGCATCATAGACATCACATATTGAAGCCATACGGGCGAGCAGAGAAATCGCATTGCCGCGCAGCCCGTGCGGATATCCCGTGCCATTGATCTTTTCGTGATGATGCAGTGCCACATCCTGTAAATCTGCATCGGCACCGCTGATACGCAGGATCTCCGCGCCGGCCACCGGATGGATCTTCATCTCCTCAAACTCTTCCTCCGTCAGCCTGGCAGGCTTGTTGAGGATTGCCAGCGGCACCGCCGCTTTGCCTACGTCGTGCAGCAGCCCCGCCATCCCGGCACGTTTGGTCTGATGCTGATCCAGCTTCAGCTGTGCCGCCAGAGAAAGCATCAGCGCACAGACCGCCACCGAGTGCAGGTAAGTGTAATCATCGTGCGATTTTAGGCGCACCACGCTCAGCAAAGCGGCGGGATGGCGGCTGAGCGAGCCGGCAATATCATTGACCAGCGGCAGCGTGCTGTTTGCATCGATAGTTTTGCCCATGCGCGCATCGCTGAACATGTCCATCACGGGCCCTTTCGCCGCCAGGCAGATTTTCTGCGCCTGCGCCATCTCCCCGCGCAGGGTGACGGGCTGGCCGCGATCAACTTCCGGCGACTGATAGCCAGACGGTGCCTCAGCCTCAGGCAGCACCACGTTTTCGACTATCCCGGTCTTCACCTCAACGCCGCGCCCGCGCGACAGGTCGATCCACACTTCACGCACGCCGCTGTTCTGGATGACCTTTATCTGCGTCTCATCCGTCAGCAGCATTTCATTGCCGACCAGCGGGTGTTTCAGCCAGAACACATCAAGCTTATAAAGGTACATACCCAGCCGCAGTTCGTTCACCGCAATACCGACGATCATCCCGCCTCCTCAAGTCTGAGTGAATTCCATTCCTGAGAAGTATCGGCAGCGGCGATGAAAACCTGTGGGGTAACAGGCAACTTAATTGTCAGGTGTGATCAACATCGGCTTCGGCCAGTTCAGTCCGCGGTTATCACGCCGAAAGCGCCTGCGGTAAAGCGCTTAAATTGCGCCTGACGGGTATATAGATAACGCTCATCAGACGCCGCGAAATAATATCTCCCTCCGGCGTTATCAATAAACGCACCGTATTTCTTTACCGAACTTTTAATAACAACAGATAAAACCAATTTCTTTATTTACGAAATATAAGATAACTCTAATTACCCGGTTATTATTGGCTTTCTTCTTACCCCACACACTACACTGATGACTGAACATCAAGGCAAATTAAGGGGTAGCCATGCTCAATATGATGATTAAGCGCAAGCGCGCCCGCTCCCACACTGAGGACCGCTGTCTGGCGCTGGTGCTGGCCACCAGCGCCGGGCTGCTCAACGCCATGGCGCTGGGTGCCTTTGGCTTCTTCCCGTCGCACATGAGCGGAAATACTTCGCAACTGTCGGCAGAAGTATCCAGTTTTAATGTGAAAGACCTGATACTTCTGATGTCGGTGATTGGTGCGTTTGTTCTCGGCTGTATTACCTGCCGGCTGATTGTTATTGGCGGAATTAAACACAATATCCGCACCATCTTCAGCATGGTGCTGCTGATGGAAGGGGCGCTATTAATTGCCATCTCCGCTTTTGAGATGCTGTTTTACTCCCCGTTTAATAACCGGGAGGTGATCGTGCTGCTCGGCTTCCTGATGGGTATTCATAACGCTAACTCCACTCAGCTCTCCAACGGGCGCGTACGATCCACGCATATCACCGGCACGCTGACCGATGCCGGGATTGCGCTGGGTTCGGTGATTGCCACGCTGGCGCGCCGCGACGTTTCCAAACAGGTCACCACCCAGCGCAAGCAGTTCCTCACCCACCTGATCACCATCGTCTCCTTCCTGAGCGGCGGTATCGCCGGGCTACTGCTGTTTAACCTGTTCGGCTTTAGCGCGATGATTGCGGTCGGCGCGGGCCTGATGCTGGTGGCGCTTAGCTCGATTATCATTACGGTGTGGATGACCCGCCGTTTGAGCCTGGCTTAAACGCGCTTAGGTAAATCATTGTAACGACTGGCTTCAGTGCGAAAACTTCAGGGCAAAGCAGGCTATGCTATTGCCCTTACCCGCTGAATCTGATGGAGAAGATGGATGCCATTTTTGACCCGTTCATGCCTGCTGCTGGCCCTGGCCTTGTCCGGCAGCGCCGTTGCCGCCAGCCCGCAGCAGGGATACGGCCCGGAATTGCAGGGCTTTGAGTACCCTTATCCGCTTAAGCAGTTCAGCTTTGACTCGCAGCAGCAGTCGCTGAAAATGGGCTATATGGACGTGGCGCCAACCGGCAAGGCCAACGGCCACACCGCCGTCCTGATGCACGGGAAAAACTTCTGCGGTGCAACATGGGAAAGCAGCATCAAAGCGCTGAGCAGCGCCGGATATCGGGTGATCGCGCCGGATCAGATCGGCTTTTGCAGCGCCAGCAAGCCCGTCCATTATCAGTACAGCTTCCAGCAGCTGGCGCTCAATACTCACGCCCTGCTGGGCAGCCTCGGCATCGACAAAGCCATTATCGTTGGCCACTCCACCGGCGGCATGCTGGCGACGCGCTACGCCCTGAGCTATCCGCAGGCTACCGAAAAGCTGGTTCTGGTCAATCCGATCGGGCTGGAAGACTGGAAAGCCAAAGGCGTGCCGTGGCGCAGCGTCGACCAGTGGTATCAGCGCGAGCTGAAGCTGGATGCGGCAGGCATCCGCAAATATGAGCAGAACACCTACTACGCCGGGCAGTGGAAGCCGGAATACGACCGCTGGGTGGATATGCTGGCCGGGCTGAATAAGGGACCGGGGCACGAAATCGTCGCCTGGAACTCCGCACTGATCTACGACATGATTTTCACGCAGCCGGTGTTTTACGAGTTCCCACAGCTCAAAGTGCCGACCACGCTGATGATTGGCGATGCCGACACCACGGCAATTGGCAGCGATATTGCGCCGCCAGAGGTCAAAGCGAAGATCGGTCACTATAACGTGCTGGGCAAACAGGTAGCGAAGATGATCCCTGGTGCGCGGCTGATTGAGTTTCCCGGTATGGGCCACGCCCCGCAGATGGAAGACCCGACGGACTTCAACAGCAAGCTGATTAACGAGCTGAACCGCTCCTGAAAACAGACGCGCATCGCCATGCGGTGATGCGCGCGTCAACCTGCCGCTTACTCCAGCCCGGTATTCACGCGTTTGCCAATATCCTTCAGCTGAGAATATTTCTCCAGCAGCTGCGGGCCATCATCGAGGCTCATGGCGAACATCCACATATAGGTCATCACCGAGTAGATGTGGCCCGCATCCGCCCCGCCCTTCAGCGTCATATACAAAATGGTCAGTGCAAACAGCAGCGCTGCGGCGCTACCAATGGCCAGATAGCCCCAGGCTTCGCGGTCCGACAGGCGGATGCGCAGCCCGGCCAGCACGCGGTAATGGCGCGTCAGCGCAGGCGTTTCGGCGTGGGTGACAAAGCGCACCTCTTTCTCCAGCCGGTCATTGAGGCGGCCAAACAGCCGCTCATTTTTGCGCGTGTAGCCGCGCAGAAACAGGCTGAAAAACGCCAGAATCACCAGACAGGCAATGCCGGTCCAGAACTCAATCGCCAGCAGCATCACCGCCGCGCCGGTAATCGACGCCACCGAGGTGATCAGCACCGGCAGGTGTTGCTCGAAGAAGTCGACAAACTCGCGCGACAGCGCCACGCGCGCGGCCACGGTCGACGGCGGATGGTTTTGCTGGCGCTGGGTGAGGATCACCGGCACCGCCAGCCCGGCATAGATGCGGGCAAAGGTGCGCGTATCCACGCTGCGGCGTGCGGCACCAATCGCCCACATGGTAAACACCATCGCCGCATACAGCACCGCATGCAGCGCCTGGCCGCTGAGAATGGCGTTAATGGCAAATCCGGCCGCCAGCGGATAGAGCAGATAGGTGACGTTTTCGGCAATCACCAGCAGCAGCGTGAGGATCAATTTTTTGCTGTGGCGGCGGCCAAGCAGTTTCAGCGTGGCGATCGCGCTGGCGGAAGTCGGTACGATTTCCGCAGTGGTACAGGTTTTCATCGGATTATTTTCTGGTAGGATTAGGCTTGAGCGGTTGCTCAAAAACCAGATGCAGTCTATTTGAGCAGTTGCTCAAAGTCAACGTGGAGCCGTGGGAAGCAACAATGAAAGAGACCGCTGAAGTATTACGCGCCCGTATTCTTGATGGCGCAATTACGCTGTTTAGCGAAAAAGGCATTGAGCGCGTGACCACCCGCGAGCTGACCGAACAGCTCGGCATCTCGCGCAGCCACATCTATCACTACTTCCGCGACTGGGAAACATTGTGCAAAGAGGCGATGACGCTATTTATGCAGCGCGACCGCGTAGAGTTTGCTGATGAGATTGGCGCGCTCGAAGCGCGCTCACAGCTCAGCGCGTTTGTGCAAAACTACCTGCCCGCCGCACCGGACGCCAGCTGGTCGCTGTACAGCTCGCTTTGGCAGCTGGCGATCCGCGATGAGGAGTGGGCGCAGCTGGCAGAGGCGATGATGGCGCAGTGGCAGGCGCTGCTGGCTGACATTATCGACCGCGGTATTACGGCCGGTCACTTTCGCCATCGTGATGCGCAGCGGGTGACGCGCCAGCTGTGGGCGATGCTCAACGGCTATGCCGACCAGCTGATTATCTCCCCATCCCCCGCTGCACAGCAGTCTGCAACGGCAGATATCAACGCGTTTATCACCGTTATCCTGGTCGCGCCCCCCGAACCCGTCGGCAAAGGGGCTTAGCCGAACTGCTGTTGATGTTTTTTGCGCCGCGCCAGGTAGTCTTTATCCTGGCGAATGCTGTCCCAGTGGGCTTTAAAAATGGCCGCGGCGGCGGCCTTCTCTTCATTCAGCTGATACGGCAATATCTCGCCCTGCGCATCATATTTACGCCCGCCTTTGTGGTTGGCGTAGCGCCTGGCGCGCGTATAGCCCATCTGAATAAACTTGCGTGCCATATCCATGCCGACGAAGTCATCGCTGCGGCGATACGCTTCAAACAGCGCCATGATGGCGTTAGCAGAGATCTCCGCCACCTCGGGCGTTTTGAAGCGCCAGTGCGGCAGGATTTCGCTTTTATACGGCTCAACCATCAGCACGCCCTGCTCCCCGCGCCCGACCTGGTACTGCTCCGGGTGTTTCCTGAAATCGATCTGGCTGAAATCGCGCTGGTAATCAAATTCCTTCATGGCTTCTCCTGATGATGAATGGCGTCCGTCAGCAGAGAGCATAGCCGCTGGCGGATACCCCTGCCATTGAGCGGCAATTGCCATCAGGCTTTCTGTTTCATCCATGAGTCGCCATACTGGATATTACCCGCGATATACTCCCACGTTATCCCTCTGAACCTCAGCGCTATCCTTTCCAGCATCACCTAAATTCCCCGCCTCTTCAGAGGCTTTCCAGAACCTGCGCGAAAGACGCTTGATCGATGGCGGCATTCAGTAATACTGTATATAAACACAGTAACATTGAGATTCAGACTATGCCGTTCATCCGCCCAGCCATCATCACCCCGGCTCTGCCGCTCCCGCTGTTTATCGAACGGGTGCCGTGCGGCTTTCCCAGCCCGGCGCAGGACTATGTTGAGGAGACGCTCGACCTCAACAAGCTGGCGATTAAACATCCGAGCGCCACCTACTTTATTAAGGTCAGCGGTGATTCGATGATTGGTGCAGGGATTGGCGATGGCGACCTGCTGATCGTTGACCGCTCGCTGGATGCCGTGCACGGCAGTATCGTGGTGGCCGCCGTAGCGGGCGAGTTCACGGTGAAAGAGCTGCGCACCCGCCCCGTGCTGCAGCTGTTCGCCCACAACAGCCAGTACACGCCGATCACCTTCCATAACGAGGAAGAGCTGGAAATCTTCGGCGTGGTGACCTTTACCCTGAAAGCGCATCAGTAGCCATGTTCGCCCTCGTTGACGTCAACAGCTTCTACACCTCCTGCGAGACGGTGTTTCGCCCGGACCTGCGCGGCCAGCCGGTGGTGGTGGTATCGAATAATGACGGCTGCGTGATCTCGCGCTCGGCCGAGGCCAAAATGCTGGGGATCAAGATGGGGGCGCCCTACTTCAAGCTGAAAAACGAGCTGCACCGCCAGAAGGTGCACGTCTTTAGCTCCAACTACGCGCTGTATGCCGACCTCAGCAGTCGGGTGATGAATACCCTGACGGAGATCGGCCCGGCGATTGAGATCTACTCCATTGATGAAGCCTTTGTCGACGTCAGCGGTGTGAATAACTGTATGCCGCTGGACACTTTCGGCCACCAGATGCGCAACCAGGTGCTGAAAAACACCGGGCTGACCGTTGGCGTGGGCATCGGGCCGACCAAAACGCTGGCGAAACTCGCCAATCATGCGGCGAAAACGTGGAAAAAGACCGGCGGCGTGGTCGACCTGTCGAACGTTGAGCGTCAGCGTAAGCTGCTGGCGCTGGTGCCGGTGGAGGAAGTGTGGGGCGTGGGGCGGCGCATCAGCAAAAAGCTCAATCTGATGGGTATTGAGAGCGCACTGCAGCTGGCCGACTGCTCCAGCTGGGTGGTGCGTAAGCACTTCAACGTGGTGCTGGAACGCACCGCCCGCGAGCTGCGCGGCGAGCCGTGCCTCGGTATGGAGGAGTTCTCCCCCACCAAGCAGCAGATTATCTGCAGCCGCTCGTTCGGCCACCGCATCACCGCCTATGAAGAGATGCACCAGGCCATTTGCGCCTATGCCGAACGCGCCGCCGAAAAACTGCGTCAGGAAAAGCAGTTCTGCCGCTTTATCAGCGTCTTTCTGCGCACCAGCCCGCACGCGCAGGATGAGGTGTTTTACGGCAACCAGGCCGCCAGCAAGCTGCTCACCCCGTCGAACGACACGCGCGATATTATTCAGGCCGCCACCAAGGCGCTGGACCACATCTGGCGCGACGGCCACCGCTATATGAAGGCGGGCGTGATGCTGGCGGATTTTTTCAGCAGCGGCGTGGCGCAGCTGAACCTGTTTGACGACTGTCAGCCCAGGCCTGACAGCGCGGCGCTGATGGCGGCGATCGACACGCTGAACAGTTCGGGGAAAGGCAAAGTGTGGTTTGCCGGTCAGGGGATTGAGAAAGCCTGGGCGATGAAGCGTGAGATGCTATCACCCGCGTATACCACGCGCTACGCCGATTTTCCGCTGGCAAAATAAGCGGATTCAATGGCGCAGATTGCCAGGTGTAAGTTGCAGTGGAAAAATTCACCGACACAACCTATTGTCATCTCTCACGTTATGGCGAGTTCTTGCTTTACCTGAGGTTGTGTATGAAATTACGTTCACTGCAAGTGCTCTGTTTGCTCAACTTTTTTATTGCCGACGTTCGCGACGGGCTGGGGCCATTCCTGGGGATATTTCTGGTCTCTCATCACTGGCAGGCGGATGATATAGGCCTGGTGATGACCGCCGGCAGCCTGGCGGGATTGCTGGCCACCTTCCCCTCTGGGATGATCGTCGACGCCACGCGTCACAAGCGCCTGTTAATTATCGTCTCATCCCTGCTCATCACCTTCAGCACGCTGATGCTCTGGTATTTTCCGACGCCCACCATCGTGATTGCATCGCAGATCGTCACAGGCTTAGCCGCCGCAGTCGTTGCCCCCGCGATTGCCGGTATCACCCTGGGGATCGGCGGTCAGAAAATTTTTGTGCAGCAGATGGGGCGCAATGAAGCCTTCAACCATGCTGGTAATATGACGATAGCCCTCCTGGCCGCTTTCACCTGCTGGATTTGGGGCACCGGGTCCGTGTTCTTACTGATGACGGCGATGGCCGTATGTACCCTCATTTGCACCTCGGCCATCAACAAAGATGATATCGACCATAATGTGGCAAGGGGGAGTAATGAACAGGCGGGTGCGACCGTTTCACCCTCTTTGTTAGCATTGCTAAAACGGCCAGAATTGCTGGTAACAGGATCCACTCTATTGCTCTTCCATCTGGCTAATGCGGCCCAGCTGCCGATGCTGAGCATGCAGATCGCCTCCTCGAGCGCGAAAGCGATGTTCACGCCAGGCACCTATGCCGCATTAACGGTGGCAATCTCGCAGGTGGTGATGATCCCCGCCGCACTGCTGACCGCACGCTATGCCGCCCGGTGCGGTTACGCCAGGCTTATCCTGATTGCCCTCGTGGTGCTGCCATTACGCGCCGCTATTGCCTCTTTTTGGGGGAATGAGTGGGTGTTGTTTCCCGTTCAGGTTCTGGACGGTGTCGCTGCGGGAATTCTCGGGGTTGCCGTGCCCGGACTGATTGCCTGGTTGTTCAACGGCTCGGGCCATATTAACGCCGCGCTGGGTTTGGTGATGTTATTCCAGGGGCTGGGCGCCTCACTCAGCCCGGCACTGGCCGGTGCCATCGTCAGTGATTCAACGTATAGCCATGCTTATATGGCGCTGGGCGGGATAGCCCTGTGTGCGCTGTTACTCTGGCTGATTTTTAGCAAACGGGTCTTTCATGCCTGACGTTTTCGGTACAGTTTAACCAGATGACGGTGATCCGTGCGGTAAAATAGCCAGATTCCCATCGTACAACAGGCGGCACTTTGGCCGCCTGTTGTACGATGGCATTTTTCCCGTCAGAAGATAGTCTTCCACCCGGCCATCGCGCTGGGATCCAGGTAAGGCTTGCCCCTCCCATCTGCTGCCCAATCAGAACCAGATTTCGCTCTGCACGCCGAAGCTCCAGTTACCACCTGCGCTAAACCCGGCGCTGCCGAAATCGTCATTTACCGCGTAACGATCGAGGTCTTTTGACCAGTTCATGTAGGTGGCAAAGACACGAATTTCCGGGCGAGCTTTGATATCGAACACTTCACCAACTTTAAAGGTCGGTGCAAACGTAAGCTTGTAGAAATCCCCTTTCACCGCCTGATAGCGGTTTAGCGCACCCCCGCTGAGGTAGCTACGCCCGTTCGGGTCAAGGTCCATATACTGCCAGGAGGCTTCATACAGCAGAGCGAAGTTGTGGCTTATCGCCTGTGAGGCGCGCAGATTAAAGGTCGCCCAGTCGTAGCGATCGCCGGCACGGTAGCGGTCCTCACTGTGTTGGGCGATCAACGACGGCGCCAGCTCCCAGTTTTGACTGACTGGCACAATGCCGTAAGAGGCAAAGCGCACCGACTGCGCATTGCGCGTCAGGTCGCCATCGCTGCCCGGCTGGCGGGCTTCCGCCCCCAGCCCCCTGCCATACTGAATCGCGCTTTCGGAGCTGCCGGGCAGCAGGCCATAGAAGCGCTGCTTATCGTGCCAGGCCAGCATGGTGTAAACCCCGTTTTTCGCCGTATCATCGCTGCGCAGCGCATAACTGCCCGTGGTCGAGGTGTTGCCTTTCAGGTCATCGTTGCCCTGCGCACCCATGCCGGTCAGCATCCACTGCAAATTGCCGTAGAAGTTGTTGGCGGTAAGCATCACGTTTTGCACGTCATTATCGTTATAGCGGTCGCTGCCGAGGTCCCCAAAGTTGCGCGCATAGAGTGAGAAATTACTGTGGAGATCCGGCGTCCACTGCACGTCATTGATCCCGCCCCCGGTGCCACCAAGGAAAACAATATCGCTGTCGGTAAAGTGAATATCAAAGTTATCGCGATCGAAACGTTTACCGGCCCACAGCGTGGCATTTTCCAGCGGGCCGCTGAAATCGGCGAGGTTATTCATCTCCACATACAGCTGGCGAATATTCATATGGTGGCTGTCATTATCCTGCACCCACGGATCGGGATTATTGGCGCCGTCCGCCAGCATCGCTTTGAACCGGGCGCTGGACCCGTCATCAAACTGCAGATGTTTAATAAAGCTCAGCTCAACATAGTTATCTTTTTCATTACCAAGACGGCCAACGTGCGCATCGCCGCCGATCGAACTGGCAGGTGAGACACCCGGTCCGCCGTGCGCACCCCGCCCGCTGCCGCTGAGCAGCGCACCTGAGCGGGCATAGCCCGAGAACTCAAAGCCGTTATCTTTCTCCGGCACGGCCGCGTTGCCGGCTGCCGGGGTCGTGGCTGATGGCACCGCGACGGGCGCTTGCATTGCCGCCAGTTGGTGCTCGGCACGCTCGGCTCGTGCTTCGGCCTTCGCCGTTCTGGCACTGGCCTGCTGCGCGCTGACGCGAGCGGCGCTGGCCTCCGCTTCGGTCTTCTCCAGCCGCTGTTCCAGCAGTGCCAGACGTTGTTCAATGGTTAATCCCGCCGCCTGAGCCATCCCGGAGGTAAATAGCGCGCAGCATAACGCCACGTAAAGAGGACTTTTACGCATGATGATTCCTGTTAATTTATTATTCTTAGCGTTGGGTTGTCGGCTGTGCGATCGCCTCAAGCGCATTATTTTCCGGCGAAAGGACTTTTTTGCGTCGGTCTAATTCCGCACGAATTTTCTCGTAGTCGTTATCCAGCCGGTAATATTTGCCCATCCACAGCATCGAAATAACAATCAGCGCCAGCGGGATATAGAGATAGCAGGTTTTAATCGCCAACAGCGCGCTGGCCGATTGTGCATGATTCGCACTGTAGCCGCCGAGCGACAGCAGGATCCCGGTGACCGCCCCCGCCCCGGCCATCGCCACTTTACCGAGGAACCCATTGACCGATGTCAGGATCCCGGCGGTATTGATACCGGTTTTCCATTCGCCGTAGTCGACCGGGTCAGCCTGCATTGAGAAGTAGATTGCGGTGCGCTGGCCCGCACCAATTGACAGGATAGTGGCACCCGCCAGCAGGCCGATAATCTGGGTATCCGCCGCAATCATCACCAGCATCCCCAGCACATTGATGGCGCTGGAAAGCAGGTAGACATGGCATTTTTTCATGCGCGCAGCGAGCAGCGGCACCGTCAGGGTGCCCAGCAGCGGCACAAAGGTTGAGATGCCCGCAGCAATCGCGGTGATGCTGGCGTCCTGGACATAGTAGGTAAAGAAGTAGACCAGTGAGCCGGTCTGAAAGAAGAACGCCCCCCACATCAGGAAGATATTCAGCGCGAACACGCCCCATGGCCGGTTATTTTTCAGCCCCTGCCAGGCACGCGGCAGCGTCATGCGCTCCTGCTGTACCTGAATACGCTCTTCCACGCTGCGAAAACTCAGCAGCAGGAAGAAGGCCGCAATGCCGCCAAAAATCATCGCCGTGTAGAGAAAACCGTGCGCCTGATTGCCCTGGCCGAGGCTGTTAACTAAGGGCAGCGTCAGCACCGCCACCAGCGTTGAACCCAGCGAGCCCATCACAATGCGCACCGCCGACAGTGTGGTGCGCTCTTTTGAGTCGTTAGTGATAAACGGCAGCATGGCGCTATAAGGAATATTGACGAAGGTGTAGAGGAACGACAGGCACAGATAGGTGACGAAGGCGTAAATCAGCCGACCGGCCATCGTCAGCTCCGGCGAGTAGAATGCCAGCACGCAGAGCACACCAAACGGCACCGCGCCCATCAGCAGATAAGGGCGACAGCGGCCCCAGCGGGTAGCAGTATTGTCGATCACCAAGCCCATCAGCACATCGGCTACGCCATCCACCAGCCGGGTGACCAGAAACATAAGTCCGGCATAATACGCAGGCAGGCCCATAATATCGGTGTAGAAAAACATCAGGTAGAGTGAGATTAACTGCCAGACCAGGTTACAGGAAAGGTCGGCAACCCCGTATCCCAGCCGCTGACGCCATAGAGCAAAAAGTGGAGTGGACATAATGATCTCTCAGAATTTATAAGTTATAGGTTGTCTGTTCAGAGTTCAAAGTGACGAATTAACCATGCCGGCGTGCAGCTCCATGCATGGCAATAGCTATTGATCAGCTTGCTGCCATACGGCGAGTAGTCCGGATTATCCGGGTCATACAGCTCCCAGAAGGTATCCGCCCCGGCCTGCACCATCCCACCCCAGTAGCGTTTGATTTCAGCCACGGCCTGCTCTCGCTCGCCGTTGACCAGCAGCGCCTCAATAAAGTGATGCATCATATACGGGGTATGCATTTTGATCGCCGGGGGGTGGCTGCGCAGCCGGGCGATCAGCTGCTGGCGGAAGGCGCGGTCACCCACCTCACCCAGCATCAGCCACACCTGCGCAGCCCAGGAGACCTGGCGCTGCGCGCCGCTGATGAAAAAGCCCTGCTGCTCATCCCATAAATGGGTCATCGCGGCCTGACTGACCTGCACGATCGTCTGCTCAAGCCAGCCGGTTTTTCCGCTGTCGCAGCGCTGCGCCAGCAGCAGCCCTTTACGCAGGGCAAACAGCAGCACGCCCTGCGCCGCTGCCTGCTTGTTCAACGCTTCATGCCAGTCAATAAATGCCCACCACTCTTCGCTGTCGCGCAGGATGTGGCGCGAGTCGAGGCGCTGTAGCGACAGCTCAATCTGACGCAGGGCAGTTGGCCACAGCTCATGCAGAGTGGTCAAATCGTGGGTGGCGGCAACGTAATCCTCCAGAGTGGCGATAAACAGCAGCGCATAGTCAAACAGGAAAGTATCGTCGGCTATCACCTGCGGCTGCATAAACAGATTGGCAGAGACCAGCCCATCCTCCCGCGTTACTCCGGCAAACAGATACAGGCAGCGTTTCACCAGCGCGTTGTGAGCGAAGGTCGGGTAGTTAACCAGCGCCTGTAAATGCAGGTCGCCGAGCCACAGGCGACGATCGCGCTTTGGACCATCTTCGAACACATCCTGCATGCAGTTTTTCAGCGTGCGCACGCTGACCGCGTCGATCTCCCGCAGCAGCGGATCGCGAATAGCGGCGGATTGCAGCATGCTGTCGCAGGCCGAACTGACGGTCTCCAGCCGCAGCGAGGAAAAGCGCAGCGCGTATTTCGGCGAGGTGGCTATCACCCGCACTTTAACGTAGCGGCAGCAGTAGCGGCGCGGCAGGGTAACCGCGGCTGGCAGCACGTCCAGATAGCGATCTTCCTGCTGAAGCCAGCTGCTGCTCAGCCAGCCGCTGTAACCAGAAAACGGTTCGGCCACTTCGGCGGCGATTTCGCCAAATATAAACTGCAGATGTGCCGGGGCATCAGGCGGGCTGCCGCTGGCTTCACAGCAAAATGAGAAATAGCCGACGCAGTGCTGACCGAAATCGATAATAAACTCGTCACCCGCGCTGAAGCTCTGCTGATAAAGCTGCGCGGGTGTGCAGCGCGGCACGCTTTGCCAGCCATGAATATTGACCGCGTCAGGCTGCATGGTAACCACGGCCTGCGGGTCGAGCGCCGTGCGGTAAATCTCGGGTTTGGCCGCATCGGCTGTCGCCAGCAGCGACAGATCGGTGCGGGTGCGGAATTCGCTATGTTTCTGGATGGCAACGGCCACGGTGAGGCTCCTGTTACTGACGAAAGAGCAGCGAGTTTAGGGCGCAGCAAGCCAGTGGAGCTATTCTGAAACCGCCAGGCAAAATGGCGTTCTGGCACTGTCGGAAAGGTGGTGCCGACTGCGATCACAAAATGGTAAAGCCGGTTCGCCCAGGACGCAGAAATCCCTTAACGTGGCGGCATTAGAGAGCGTGAGAATCAGAACCATGAACAATCTGCAGCTTGACCAGTATTTTGCTTCAGAGCGCGACCAGTTTTCCCTGTATACCAGTGACCCGGAAGACAACAACTGCGAACATCGCCATGAATTTAACGAGCTGGTGATTGTCGAGAGCGGCCACGGTCTGCACGTGATCAACGGCAAGCCGCACTTTATCCAGGAAGGGGACGTTTTCTTTATTAAGGATCGTGATTATCACTTTTATGATGAGCTGGGCACCCTGCGTCTGATTAACGTGCTGATCAATCGCCAGCACTCTTTTAGCTGGCTTAACAACGTTGAGACCTTACTGGCGCGTTTTGATGCGACACACCCCGGTAGCTATCACTGGCTACTGCCGCAGACTAAAGAGCAGTGCAAAACCTTGATCCAACAGCTTTTCAATACACAGCCCGCTGGCGGTATGGCGTTCGGCAGCGGCTGGCAGGAAGCCTGTTTTTTCCAGCTGTTAATGAATATGGCCTGCCAGCAGGATGAACATACGCAGAGCCATACCAAATATAAGCTGCATAAGCTGCTCGGATTTCTGCAGCAGCACTGCTTTGAGGAGATCGATTGGCAAGCGTTGGGTGACCAGTTCTACCTCAGTAAGCGCACGCTGCAACGCCAGATTAAGGAGACCACAGGCCTGACGCCGGACAACTATATTAAGCGCCTGCGGCTGGTTTCCGCCCGGGAGAGGATCATCAATACCGAAGAGACCATCACCCATATTGCCTACCTGTGTGGTTTTGCCAACAGCAACCACTTCTCCACCTGCTATAAGCAGGTCTTCGGTCAGACGCCCAGCCAGCAGCGCTCAATGCGCTAACCCGCCTCGCCGTCGGCTGGTTATAATCCTTCTCTTCGCCACCCCCTTCAAAAGGAATCTAGTGTGATTAAATTCAGCGTACTTTACCCGCGTAAGCCCGATGCCCACTTCGACCACGACTATTACCGTGATGTACATCTGCCGCTGCTTAAAGCGCGCATGGGCGATAAGTGTGTCGCCTATGAGATTGATACGCCGCTGGACAGCAGCGCGCCGTTTATTGCCGCCTGCCATGTTTACTGCAACAGCATTGAGGAGTTCCAGCAGGTGATTGATGCGCATGGTGCGGAGTTTGTCGCGGATGTGAAAAATTTCACTAACGTTGAGTCGCAGAAGATGGTCTCCGAGGTATTGCACGTCGGGTAAAACCCTGTGGGCGGCGGAACTTCCCTCGCCCACGCACTTACGCTGCGGCTTATTGCTGCTTGCCGATACTTTATTTCTTCTGCAGTCCAATCGTGGACGGATGGCACATGTTCTCTTGGTATTTGGTTGCGCCGTAGTATTAAAAAACGTGATCGGTGCCACGCATAGAACTTCAATTATCATAAAAATACAGCATTAAACTCCATCTATCTGTCGGACCTTTTGTTAACACGCTAAGGGCTACATCCGAAGCGACTCAATAACATAACGAACTTATCTGAAAAATAGAAAACTCAAAAAAAATAGACAATAAAAAATTGAACACCCCTCAGACCAGAAAACATTAAAAATATCAATTGACATAAAAACCAGAAAAAGTAATGTGTAAACGCTGGCTAGCAAACATGCACAGGATTCATTTAGACTAATAAGGATATTTATGAATAGGAATATTTCAGGAATACGTGAGTTTGACACGATGCTATCTACTGATGTACTCAGAATTTCACGACAGTCACCTTTAGCTAACATTGGAATAGGATTAGGTGGCGCGGGCATTGCGGTGGCTGGGCACGCCCAGACTCCTGAGCAGGCATTTATTAGTGCGATTATGCCCAGGAGAGTAAATGATTGAGTATCTACATCAAACCTACACAGGGCTGCAGGTCAGGGACGTAGCTCAAGAAAACTGTACTTTCATTGACTGTGATTTCATCGGGTGCAGCTTTGAAAAAGTTCGTTTGCGTCAGTTTGAGTTCGAAAACTGCAGGTTTACAGATAGTTCAATCGGGCTGATAACTCAGTCATTTATGAGAATGAACGATGTCATTTTCCGCAATTGTTTTATTCAAGGGGTTTCGCTTAATGGTTTGACCATTCCGCACTCACTCTCTTTTTAAGATTGCCGACTCAGCTTAGTCGATTTTATTAATCTGGCGTTGCAAAATAGTGCTTTCAGCAACTGCTTCTTTAAGGAGTGTTCCTTTGAGGATTGCAATCTCAAGAAAAGCTGCTTTACAAATTCTGCCTTTTCATACTGCGAGTTTCGCCGAACAGATCTTTCCGACTGTGACTTTTCGGATACGGAAGGTCTCGATATTAATCATGAGATAAATATTATCAATAATATAAAATTACCTCAAACTGCAGGGAATAAAATTCTTAAGAGAATGGGTATTTCCATTTCCTAATCCTGAATCAAAGGCATCGCCATGACAACAACATCAAAGCATTCAGGTAAGTGGTAACGCGGACGGCACAAAATGAAGCCATCCGCGTTTAGCCTGTTACTGGCTCATGGCATCCTTTTTCATGCCATCTTTGCTCATTGAATCTTTGCCCATACTGTCTTTCTTCATCGCATCCTTCGACATGGCATCTTTTGACATAGAATCTTTCGTCATGCCCTCTTTTTTCATACAGTCATGGCCCATCTTATCTTTGCCCATTGAATCCTTGCCCATACACTCTTTTGACATATGGCTCATGCTATCTTTCTTCATGCTGTCCGCTGCGTGTACCGCCCCGCTCAGACCCATCATCATCACGCCAGAGATCACGACTGCATTGATTAATTTTTTCATGGTATTTCCTTAATAGTAAAGTGCACAGAGTGTGCAGGTACAGAGTTGCGGTTCGCGACGTTAACTGCCGCCAAACCAGTTGTAGCCCTGATCTTCCCAGTAACCGCCCGGGAAGGTATTCGTCACTTCGATAACCTGAATGTGCTTGGGATTTTTGTATCCCAGCTTGGTCGGCATCCTCAGCTTCATGGGATAGCCATATTTGGGGGGCAGGATCTGCCCGTCATAAGTCAGCGCCAGCAGCGTTTGCGGGTGCAGCGCAGTTTTCATATCGATGCTGGTGTAATAGTCGTCGGCACATTTGAAACTGATATAGTGCGCGCTGAGGTCAGCGCCGATCAGCCGCAGGAAGTCAGCAAACGGCACCCCGCCCCATTTACCAATCGCGCTCCAGCCCTCCACGCAGATATGGCGCGTCACCTGGCTGACCTGAGCCAGGTTATACAGCTCGGGCAGCGACCAGCTGCGCTTATCCCGCACTTTTCCGGCGATGTTCAGGCGATACTCCGCGCCGCTGACCTGCGGAATATCCTCTTCACCATAAAAGGCGTTGAACGGAAACGGCCGCGTAATAGCCAATTCAGGGTATTCCGGTGCCAGGCGGTCACTACCCAACAGCCAGTGCTGCACGCGGTCGTTGAAGCCGGAAACTGAGTTCAGCGCCTTCTCGACTCCGGCGTTATCACTGATGTCACAGCCGGTCAGCATTACCATACCGCCGAGAGTTAACCCCTGTCGCAGGAAGCGGCGGCGTGAAGAGGACTCAAGCTGGCGGGCAATCAACCGCTGTGCTTCGTTCAACACGTCCTGCGTCTCTGCGGCGCTAAATATCGAGCTTATTCTCTTTTTCATCGTCTCCCCTTAACGTCCGCGCAGCATAGCCAGCAGCGTTTTCGGCACCACGGCCACCATCACGACGTGCAGCAGCACAAATCCCACAAGCGAGGCCATTGCCAGAAAGTGCACATAGCGCGCCGCTTCATAGCCGCCCAGCAGCTCTCGCAGCAGCGGAAACTGCACCGACTTCCACAGCACCAGCCCGGAGAGCACCAGCATCACGCCGTCAAACATCACAAACAGATAAGCCAGCCGCTGCACCATGTTGTAGTGGTGCGGATCGCTGTGCTGCAATTTACCGCGCAGTGCCGCGCCGAGGTCAGCCAGCAGCGCGCGCAGATTAAGCGGCCAGAATTTTCGCTTTATCCGCCCGCTGGCCACGTTCATGACCAGATAAAACAGGCCGTTGAATCCGAACAGCCACATGGCGGCAAAGTGCCACTGCAGCGCGCCGCCGAGCCAGCCGCCAAGGGTGATTTCGCCAGGAAAGCTGAAATCAAACAGCGGTGAGGCGTTATAGATGCGCCAGCCGCTGGCGACCAGCATCAGCACCGCCAGCACATTGAGCCAGTGCGTCAGCCGCAGCCACAGTGGATGGATAATCTCAGGCCGGCTGCCGGCTTCCCGGAATGACACGTTCATGATGTTTACCCTCAGCGACTCCGTTGCGATGAAGCAGTATTGCCCGGATAAGTTCCCGAAGACCTCACGCAGAGTTAAACAAAATGTGATAACTCCGCGGCAGTCGGGTGTGTAAACTGAGTGATATTAAGGCTGACAGCGGCGGGCAGAATGGAAAACGGCAAACGTATTTTAATCGTGGAGGATGATGGCGATATCGCCGATTTGCTGGCGCTGCATCTGCGCGACGAGGGCTACGAAATCACCCACGCCGCCGACGGGGATCGGGGGGCGGCACTGCTGGAAAAAGGCGGCTGGGACGCGCTGATCCTCGACCTGATGCTGCCTGGTGTTGACGGGCTGGAGATCTGCCGCCGCGCGCGCAGCATGACGCGCTACACGCCGATCGTCATTATCAGCGCCCGCTCCAGCGAAGTACACCGCGTGCTCGGGCTGGAGCTGGGGGCCGACGATTATCTCGCCAAGCCGTTTTCGATGCTGGAGCTGGTGGCCCGGGTTAAGGCGCTGTTTCGCCGCCAGGAGGCGATGAGCCGCAATGTGAAAATGGATGCCGGGACGCTGAGTTTCTCCGGGCTGGTCATCGACCCGATTTCACGCGAGGTGATGCTCGATCGGCATCCCGTTGAGCTGACCCCACGCGAGTTTGACCTGCTCTACTTCTTTGCCAAAAGCCCCGGCAAAGTGTTTTCACGCCTAAACCTGTTGAACCAGGTGTGGGGCTACGAGCACGAAGGGTATGAGCATACGGTGAATACACACATCAACCGGTTGCGTATCAAAATTGAAGCTAACCCCGCCGAGCCGCAGCGCATTCTTACCGTCTGGGGCAAAGGCTATAAATTTGTCGCTGAGGCGCACGACGTCCGGGAAAATATATGAAACGACTCACGCTCTCGCAGCGCCTGATGCTGGTGTTTATCCTGCTGTTAATCGCCTGCTGCGCCATCTCTGGCTGGCTGCAGGTGCGTTCCGCCAGCCAGTACAGTCAGGCCGTGACGCAGCGGCTGTCGGTTAACCTCGCCAGCCAGATTGTCGCTAATAACCCGCTGCTCAGCGCGCAGGGGCTGGATCGGGGCGCGGTCCACAAGCTGTTCGATCAACTGATGGCGGTCAACCCGAGCGTGGAAGTATATCTGCTGGACAGCAGCGGCAAGATCATTGCCAATGCTGCCCCGCCGGGAAAACTGCAACTCCAGCAGGTTGATTTGGCACCAGTGAACCAGCTGCAGGCGGGTGCGGCGATGCCGGTTTACGGCGATAACCCGCGCGACCCGGCACGGCCGCAGGTGTTCAGCGCCGCGCCGTTAAAAATGGGCGACCGCGTGCAGGGGTACATCTATATCGTGCTGCAGGGCGAGGAGTATTCACTGCTGGCCGCCGCCGCGCAGCGCCACACGGCGGTACTGATGGCGCTGCGCTCGATGGGGCTGGTGCTGCTACTGGGCGGCATTGCCGGCTTCTTTGCCTTCCGCTGGGTCACGCGCCCGGTGCGCAGGCTGACCAGGCAGGTGTCCGGGCTGGATGACGACGGCATTGATGCCATCCGCGCGCTGGCACACGCCCCGCCACCGGGCAAGCCGCAGGATGAAGTCGCACAGCTGCAGCAGGCGTTTATCCAGCTGGCGCAGCGTATCGACCAGCAGTGGCAGAGCCTGACGCAGCAGGACCAGATGCGGCGAGAGTTTGTTGCGAATATCTCCCACGATCTGCGCACCCCACTCACTTCACTGCACGGCTATCTGGAAACGCTATCGGTGAAAGCCGACACGCTCAGCGTGGAGGATCGCCAGCGCTACCTTGGCATCGCGCTGGCGCAGAGTAAGAAAGTGGGCCGCCTGGCGCAAGAGCTGTTCGAACTGGCGCGGCTGGAATATGGCGTGGTGAAACCGCAAAAGGAGAGATTCTGCCTGAGCGAGCTGGTGCAGGATGTGATGCAAAAGTTTGAGCTGACGGCGGAATCCCGCCACCAGCAAATCCGGGTAAGTAGCGCGCCGGGGATTCCGCTGGTAACGGCTGACCTCGGCATGATGGAACGGGTGCTGACCAACCTGCTGGATAACGCCTTACGGCATACGCCAGAGCATGGGCTGATTGAGATTGAGATGATGCAGCAGGCAGGTAAAGTACAGGTGCAGGTCAACGACAGTGGCCCGGGGATAGCCGCCGAGCTGCGTGAAGATTTGTTTGTGCGCCCATCGCTGCTGAATGCGCGCAAGCATCGCGCTGGCGGGCTGGGATTGATGATCGTGCGACGCATTTTGCAGCTGCATGATAGCGATATTAAGCTGGTCGATCGCCCGCAACGCGGCGCCTGTTTCCAGTTTTTTGTGCCGGTATGAAAGACGAGTCAGGCAGGAGGGCTGACCGAAAAAGAGGGTCAGCCCCTACAAAGGTGGCCGTAGGGGCGATGACATGCCTCGCCCGGAAAAGGGATCAGGCATGCCTGACCCCTACCTTAATTTTCAGGAAAGGATTTTCTTCTCGGCAAGATCGAGCGCGAAGTAGCTGAAAATAATATCGGCACCGGCGCGTTTAATCGCCCCCAGGCTTTCCAGCGTCACATCGATCTCGCTGATGGCCCCCGCCTGCGCGCCGAACTTAATCATCGCGTACTCACCGCTTACCTGATACGCCGCCAGCGGCAGCCGGGTATGTTCACGCACGTCGCGCAGGATATCCAGATAGGCACCCGCCGGTTTCACCATCAGTGCATCCGCGCCTTCCGCTTCGTCGATCAGCGATTCGCGGATCGCTTCACGGCGGTTCATCGGGTTCATTTGGTAAGTTTTACGGTCACCTTTCAACAAGGTGCCCGCCGCTTCACGGAACGGGCCGTAGAAGGATGAGGCAAACTTGGTGGAGTAGGACATGATGGCAGTATCGGTAAAGCCTGCCGCATCCAGCGCCTGGCGGATCGCGCCCACCTGGCCGTCCATTGCTGCAGAAGGAGCAATAAAGTCCGCTCCGGCTGCTGCCGCGACTACCGCCTGCTTGCCGAGGTTAATCAGGGTCGCGTCATTGTCCACGCCATGATCGTGCAGCACGCCGCAGTGGCCGTGGCTGGTGTATTCGCAGAAGCAGGTATCGGACATCACGATCATTTCCGGCACGGTCTCTTTACAGATACGCGACATGCGCGCCACCAGCCCGTTTTCATTCCAGGCATCGCTGCCGTCAGCATCGGTATGGTGAGAGATACCAAAGGTCATGATCGACCGCACGCCCGCTTTGGCAATGCGCTCAATCTCATACGCCAGGCGTTTTTCAGGAATACGCATCACGCCCGGCATCGCCATAATCGGCTTATAGTCGTCAATCTCTTCCTCAACGAAGATCGGCAGCGCCAGATCGTTCAGGCTAAGAGTATTTTCCTGGAACAGGGAGCGAAGAGAAGCGGTTTGACGAAGGCGTCTTGGGCGCTGAGCGGGAGAGTAAGTGGACACAACAACCTCAGTTTAGCGGGTCATCCAGCGGATAAGAGAACTCCGTGGAGAGAAAGATGAATAGTGTGCTAACAGTATACTTCCGGGCGCCGGATGACAATCTTTGCGGGCTTTTCTGAACCTCACAACGGCACAGAATGCGCATAAGTATTTACAGATATTTCATAATAGCGCTTGTAAAATTAACGGGTTAGCGCTTTTATTGAGCAACCTACCGTCAATATAGGGAAACCACCATGAGTCAGAACGCTCCCCTGAAGTTTGTTACTTTGCTCGGCAGCCTGCGGGCCGCATCACTGAATGCCGTTGTCGCTAACAGCCTGCCGCAGCTGGCTCCGGCCGGGGTAGAGATCAGCCCGCTGGGGTCGATTGCCGACTTCCCCCACTATGACGCCGATATCCAGGCGGAAGGTTTCCCTGAAGCCGTGCTGGCGATGGGGGCCGCCATTGCGGCGGCTGACGGCGTGGTCATTGTGATGCCGGAATATAACTATTCGGTGCCGGGCGCGCTGAAAAATGCCATCGACTGGCTGTCGCGCCTGCCGGATAACCCGCTGGCAGGGAAACCGGTGGCGATCCAGACCGCGTCGCCGGGGGCCATTGGCGGTGCGCGTGCGCAGTATCATCTGCGTCAATCTATGGTGTTTCTTAACGCTCAGGTGCTGAATAAGCCGGAAATCATGATTGGCCAGGCCGCCACGCGTATAGATGTGGAAAGCGGCACCGTGACTGACGAAAGCACGCGTCATCACCTCAGCGCACAGCTGGAAGCGCTCGCCCTGCTGGCACGTCGTAACGACTGACTGCGCGCAAATGCGGCAGTCGTTTGTGCCGCTTCGCCATATTCCGTCCATACTGAATAGATTGCAAAATCGATTCAGGAGTGATGATGGGATTTCTTGGCTGGACCGCCGCCACCGGCGGTCTGTTATTACTGATGTCGCTGGCATCGGGCTGGATTACGCGCGGCCCGGTGACGGCGTTTGCTCTCTATTTGATTGCCGGTATCCTCTGCGGCCCGTGGGTGCTGGACCTGCTGCGTGTGGATATTGCTGCCCACGCCACGCTGGCCAAAAACCTGACTGAGATTGCCATGGCCGCCTCGCTGTTTATCACCGGGCTGAAGCTACGGCTGCCGATCAAAAGCCCCGGCTGGCATATGGGGCTGCGTCTGGCGTTTCCAGGCATGCTGCTGACGGTAGCGGGCGTGACGCTGGCCGCACACTGGCTGGCCGGATTCTCCTGGCCGCTGGCGCTGGCGTTTGGCGCTATCGTCGCCCCCACTGACCCGGTGCTCGCCAGCCTGATTTCAGTCAACGACGCACGCGATAACGATAATCTGCGCGTTTCGCTCTCCAGCGAGGCCGGAATGAATGACGGCACCGCCCTGCCGCTGCTGATGCTGGCGGTGGCGCTGCTGACCGGCAGCGGAGAAATGTCCTGGGCTTACCTCAGCCACTGGGCGCTGGTCGACGTGCTGTGGGCGGTGGTCGGCGGGAGCGCTATCGGCTTTGTGCTCGGCAAGCTGATTGGGCAGTATGCCGCGCACCTGCGCCACACGCATCAGGATGTTGCCCCGAATGATTTCCTGGCGCTGGCGCTGATTGCCCTGAGCTACAGCGCAGCGCAGGCGCTGGATGCTTCCGGCTTTCTCGCCGCTTTCGCCGCCGGGGTTGGGCTGCGCCGCGCCGAAATGCGCGTGGTGCGCCATTTCCCGACCGAAGAGTTCCAGGATAGCGACTGTCATCCACCGGCTGAAGAGCTGATTAACCCCAACGCCCGCCATATGGTTGAGGGCACCAATCCGGCCAGCTCTGCCGGGCTGGTGGTCAGCGATGCGCTCTCCTTCGGCGATACCATCGAACGGCTGTTTGCCGCGGTGATAATTATCGTGCTTGGGGTGACGCTGGCGCAGCACTGGAACGTGGACGGGCTGGTGCTGGCCGCGCTGCTGTTCCTGATTATTCGCCCGCTGTCGGTTTGGATTGCCACGCTGGGCATGCACACACCGCGCCTGCAGCGCGCCACGATTGGCTGGCTGGGCATTCGCGGAATTGGCAGCATAAATTATATTGCCTGGGCCTATACCCACGGACTGTCGGGGGAGGAAGTGACGCGGATGGCGGATATGGCGTTTACGCTGATCGTCGCCAGCGTGGTGGTACACGGCATCTCGGTAACGCCGTGGTTGAACTGGCGTCAGTCACGTATCGATCGCCACTGACGCCAGTAACTCAGCCTGCGTGCTCGTTACCAGGCTGTTTAAAAACCGCTGGCCGGGCGAGATAGGTCTTCAGGATATCGTGTTTCACCAGCAGATAGATAATGCCGATAAAGATCAGGATTTCTGAAAACACCAGCGCGCAGGCCGCACCCAAAGCACCAAACTTCCACGCCAGCAGGCAGCAGGCCGGGATATTAATCCCGCCAACGATAAACATCAGGTACATACGCTGCTTGGTCAGACCGTGAGGAATGAGGATTTGCAGACCAGCCGGATAGCTGATGTTACCGAAGATAAAGCCACACACGGCCACCCGCAGCACGTCTGCCGACTCATGGAATGCTGGCCCAAGCAGGATGCGCACCACAATATCGGCGAAGAAGTAAGTGAAAATCACGATGAACAGGCTAAGCAGGAAAGATAACGTGATGCTTTTGCGTGTGGCTGCTATTGCCGCTGCGCGGTCTTTGTTAAACAGATGGCTGACGCGGGGGAAAAAGGCGTTACCGATCTGCTCAGGCACCGAGTTCGCCGCTTTTTTCAGGCGGTCTGCTCCGTTATATAGCCCGACCATATAGGTGCTGGTCATCGACGCAAGGATCAGCACGTTGATGTTGTTAAACATATTGGCGCCGAAAATCGACAGGAACACGTGCAGGCTGTCTTTCATGCGCTGCAAAATTTCCCTGGGCTGGAAGCGGTAAAAGCCGATGATGTCCATCTTCACGACAATCGACAGCGTGATAATTGCCGTAACGAAAGCCACAACGCCCGGGATCAGCGCTGCCAGCCAGGTATCATCCGGCGTTTTTACCAGCAGGAAAGTCAGCGGGATAGACGTCAGCTGACCAATTGTCGAGATGATCGCCGTCTTGCCCAACTTCTCAAAGCCCTGCATCAGCCAGCCAAAAGAGAGCAGCTGACCGTACAACACCGTAGCGTTAGCGAGCACGATGTAGAACAGGTTATGCCAGGCCGGATTAAACCAGGTGACCATCAGCAGTACCGCCAGCGAGGCAGTACCCAGCAGCAGCTTGGCGTTGAACGTCGACCAGAACAGCTCGGTGACTTTCAGCTTATTATCACGATGCTCTGCGATATCTTTGGTGGTGTAAACGTTGAATCCCCAGTCGGAGATGGTACTGCAGTACATTACGCAGGCCAGGCCCAGCGCCAGTAACCCCATATGCTCAACGCCGAGGATACGTGCCAGATACGGCAGCGTGACCAGCGGGATGATAAATGAAGCGCCACGATAGGCCAGCAGTGAGAGAACATTTATTAACAAACCTTTATCAATTACTTTCGCCATGAGTCTCTAACCTTGCGCCTTGCGAAGTCCTCGCTTTAATTTAATCAGATTAGAGTACAGTTCGGGTTGTTTTAACAATAGCCAGTTGCCCGTACCGCCCGGTTTCAGATTTTTCCCGAAATAATTAATCGCATTTTTTACGTAATCGGGCACCGGATTGTTGCTGGCGAGCGAAAGATTAATCATTAATTTGAAGGAGTGGATCAGATAAAGCCGACGCAATTCATGACGTTCTTCCATTCCGCTTGTCAACTTCATCAGCTTTTCATAGCAGAAGATAAAGGCATCATAACGCTGGCGGAAGAAACTTTCCGCTTTGGCGCTATTGGTGAGAGAGCCCTGGCGAACGCGCTGACGGTAATAAATATTGGTACTAACAAAGGCAATTCGACTGCAGAGGAATGCCCCCAGCGTGTAGCAGTGGTCTTCATGCACCCGATGGATATATTTCAAATTGTGTTTCTCGATAACGTCCCTTTTAAGCACGTAGTTCCAGCTCGCTGAGGTATATCCACCATGGCTTAACAAATTGCGGAAAACCGTCGCCGGACGCAGCAGACCAAACTGTTGATGCTGTACTTTTGGCCAGCTGCGTTCAGGGGCATTGTCGGCAAACATTGAGGAGTTGAAGCAGAACAGTTCCAGCTCAGGAAACTGGCTGTAAGTCGCCTGCAACTCTGCAAAAAAGCCATTGGTAACAACATCATCTGGGTCACAGCAAAAGACGAATGTTCCCTGTGCGAGGCTAATGCCGTAGTCACGGGCCTGGCCCGCGCCACCATTAGAAAGCGTGACAATTTTCACACGTTCATCACTGCCGTAGGCCTGCTCGACGCGCGCCAGGGTGTCGTCGGTTGAACCGTCGTTAACGATAATCAGTTCGTTCGGTGCCGGAATTTGTGTCAGTAATGAATCAACGCACTCAACAATATAGTTAGCCACGTTATACGCAGGGATGATCACTGACAGCAATTTTTGAGTCATCACGTAAATCTCTTAAGCTCGAAGTTAATTTAATTAACACCAGATAAAATAAAATATCAACGCCATATTAATTCCTGCGCGGGGTTTCGGATAAAGCCGACATTGCCAAAGAAATCACTTAAGAATCAGATAAGAAACCCTGAAACATTTTCAGTGAAATCATTAGTTGGAAATCAAATAAACAAAGGTTAAACGATGCGGGGATAATTAAATCCAATTATTTAAAACGTAATTTATCGCTAATGATTACATTAAGGTTAACTTAAGAAAAAAATGGACGTGGTTTTTAATATTAACGTTCAATAAACCAAAAGTGCCACTAGGAATATTCTTAGTGTAAATTTATTGCCAACCGTAAGCGTAGGATGAGGATATTCTTATTTCACACGTTAAGTGGCAGAAGGTCAAAACCGAGGTTTCCTATAAAATCTGTAGCTTAGCCTCCTGACTGCTCCCCTCGCCTCCTGACCGTTCCAAATTCATCCTGGTGTAATATTTACACTCTTTTTAGCTTAGAGGGGAGAACGGCAAACCACCGCGGTAACAAACCCGGGCAATTCAGCACCGTTTAAAACAGATAATTCTGATAGATTCGCCACTTTTCAGCCAAAAAAAGCATCAGCCAGCGCGATGTAAATCACACTTTCAGCGTAAAGTGGCGACATCATCAGCCACAAAGTCACACCCGGTTACGGTTTCCCCACGCTGATTCTCATCAGTAAAACCCGATGACGACAACATTTCCTCGCGTTCAGGCGACAAAACTCGCGTCAAAGATAAATTCCTTTAATCAGTGAACTCCGGGTTAACAAATTAATCATCGAGAAATCGCGACCAACTGACGGTCAACCCACTGCAGAGGCGCATTATTGCCGGTTGATGCTGACCTGACGTAAAGGCAGCCACTGGCCGACCTTATGGCTTTTCGCGCTGGGATCGGTGGGAAGGTGGCCAGTATGATGGAACAGAAGGTGACCGCTGAAAGAGGGGAAATCAGCGGTCAGATGAGTGTGACGCGAAGTTTAGTGGCTAACGTTGGCATCAGCCGGTGGCGGCGACAGCTTTTGCGGTTGCGCTTCCCGGCTCTTGCGCATCAGGTCTTTATGCAGGCTGACCATATACAGCAGGATCACCACGGAGAACGGTACGCCGCAAATGACCACCGCCGTCTGCATCGCATTGAAGTTCCCGGCATACAGCAGCCCGGCGCAGACCAGAGTGGTCACCGCCGCCCAGAAAATACGTAACCAGGCCGGCGCATCATCGCTGGAGGTTCCACCCTTGCTGGAGAGGTTGGCGATCATCAGCGTGCCGGAATCGACCGGCGTCAGGAACAGCAGGAAGCTGATCACCACGGTAAAGCCAGACACAATGTGCGTGAACGGCAGATTTTCAAACAGTTTGAATATCGACATCGGCGGGTCGGTCAGCGCCACCTTTCCTAAAATCGCATCGCCGTGCTCCAGCACCAGACTGATGGCGGTATTGCCAAAAATGGAGAGCCACGCCAGGGTAAAACCGAGCGGGATCAGCAGCACGCCAAGGATCAGTTCACGAATGGTACGGCCTTTTGAGATACGGGCAATAAACAGCCCGACAAACGGCGCCCATGCCACCCACCACGCCCAGTAAAACAGCGTCCATGCGCCCTGCCACTTCTCCGCCTTACCATACAGGTAAACATCAAAGCTGCGGCTGACAATGGTGGAGAGATAGTCACCCACGTTTTGCAGCATGCCGTTCAGCAGGCTGAGCGTCGGCCCGCTCAGGAAGACAAACAGCAGCAGCAGGCAGAGGAAGCCGACGTTAATATTCGACAGCATGGCGATGCCCTTTTCAACGCCGCTGACCGCTGCAAAGGTTGCCACGATCATCATCACCACGATCAACCCCAGCAGCACACCCGGCGTTTGCGGCACGCCAAACAGATAGTTGAGGCCAGAGTTGACCAGCAGCGCGCCGATCCCGAGATTGGTGACCATCGAAATCACCGTGACCAGGATGCCAAAACTGTCCACCAGATGCCCGGGCCAGCCGTGAGTGCGCTCGCCAAACAGCGGATAGAGTGCAGAGCGCAGCGCCAGCGGCTGACCGCGGCAATAGGCGAAATAGGCCAGCGCCACGCCAATCAGCGCATACAGCGCCCAGCCGTGTAGCCCCCAGTGCAGGAAGGTGATCGCCATCGCCTGTCGCGCCGCTTCCACGGTGCCGCCTGCCCCTTCCGGGGGCTGCAGGAAATGGTCGAGCGGTTCATAAGCGCCGTAGTACACCAGCGCGATACCGATGCCCGAAGAGAACAGCATCGCCACCCATGACGGATAGCTGAACTGCGGGGGTTCCCCCTCTTTACCGAGCCGGATGTTACCGTGGCGTGAACAGGCCAGCCAGAAAACAAACCCCATGCACAGCACCATCAGCAGCATGTAGTACCAGCCAAACACATCGGTTATCCACAGTTGCGCGTGGCTCAGCCACTGCTCGCTGCCTGCCGGGAACAGCACCAGCAGGATGCCGAGAACTAAAATCACCAGCGATGAACTGACAAAAACCGGCCGATTGAGGCTCACCGATTCATCTTGATGCGTATTGCGATTTTCCACTGTCATCCATCATTCCTTGTTCATCCCACAAACCATTTTGCAACATCTCATTATCAATTGAACATCATCTCATTGACATTGGGTGACCCTATAGTATTTTAATTGAACGTTCAATCAATAATAAAACAGCCGATTCTTTCCCGTAATCTGCATCACAGATTGGGAGCACCGGGCAGCACGTAAGCCCCAACTTAAGGACAAGTCATATGGCTCAACTTCCCATTCAGAAACTGTATATCGATGGCCGCCTGACGGATGCCAGCGGCACAGAGACCTTCGAAACCATCAATCCCGCCACGGGGGAAAGCCTGGCGCAGGTGCAAATTGCCACTGCCGCCGACGTTGAACGTGCGGTGGAGAGCGCCGAACGCGGCCAGCGTATCTGGGCCGCCATGACCGGCACGGAGCGCGGGCGTATTCTGCTCAACGCCGTGGCGCTGCTGCGCGAGCGCAATGCCGAACTTGCTCTGCTTGAGAGCCTGGACACCGGGAAACCGCTGTCGGAGACCACGGCCGTGGATATCGTTACCGGCGCAGACGTGCTGGAGTATTACGCCGGGCTGGCGGGTGCTATTGAAGGCGAGCAGTATCCGCTGCGCAGCGGCAGCTTCTTCTATACCCGCCGCGAACCGCTGGGCGTCACGGCCGGGATCGGCGCGTGGAACTACCCCATTCAGATCGCCCTGTGGAAGTCGGCCCCGGCGCTGGCTGCGGGTAACGCGATGATCTTCAAACCGAGTGAGATCACCCCGCTCAGCGCGCTGAAGCTGGCGGCGATTTACAGCGAAGCGGGCGTGCCGGACGGCGTATTCAACGTGTTGCAAGGTAGCGGCAGCACTGGCCAGGCGCTGACCGTTCATTCGCGCATTGAAAAAATCTCCTTCACCGGCGGCGTGCCGACCGGCAAGAAAGTGATGGCCGCTGCTGCGGAGTCCTCATTAAAAGAGGTCACCATGGAACTGGGCGGTAAATCGCCGCTGATTATCCTCGCCGATGCCGATATCGAACTGGCCGCCGACATCGCGATGATGGCGAACTTCTACAGTTCGGGACAGGTGTGCACCAACGGCACCCGCGTATTTGTCCCGCGCGCGCGCAAAGCGGAGCTGGAAGCGGCACTGCTCAAACGCGTGCAGCGTATTCGCCCGGGTGATCCGCTGGAAATGGACACCAACTTTGGCCCGCTGGCCAGCTTCGCGCATCGTGACAAGGTGCTCGGGTATATCGCTTCCGGCCTGCGTGAAGGCGCGCGCCTGCTGAGCGGCGGCGCGGCAATAACCGGTGGGATGTTCGATGCCGGTGCCTGGGTGCAGCCCACCATCTTCACCGACTGTGAAGATAGCCACACCATCGTGCGCGAAGAGATCTTTGGCCCGGTGATGAGCCTTCTCAGCTATGACAGCGAGCAGGAAGCGATTCAGCGCGCCAACGATACCGTTTATGGCCTGGCCGCTGGGGTGGTCACGCCCGACCTGGCGAAAGCTCACCAGATTATCCACCAGCTGGAGGCGGGAATTTGCTGGATTAACAGCTGGGGAGGATCCCCCGCGCAGATGCCGGTAGGTGGCTACAAGCAGTCTGGCGTTGGTCGTGAGAACGGCTTAACCGCTCTCCACCATTACACCCGCATCAAGTCGGTGCAGGTCTCGATGGAACGTTATCAGTCAATTTTTTAATGAGTAAAGGGAAGTGACCATGAGCAATCGCAGGGAATATGACTACATCATTATTGGCGCAGGTTCTGCCGGCAACGTACTGGCCACCCGCCTGACCGAAGATCCTGAGGTGACGGTGCTGCTGCTGGAAGCTGGCGGCCCCGACTACCGTCAGGATTTTCGCACCCAGATGCCGGCGGCGCTGGCTTACCCGTTACAGGGCCGCCGCTATAACTGGGCGTATCTGACCGACCCGGAACCGCATATGAACAATCGCCGCATGGAGTGCGGGCGCGGCAAAGGGCTGGGCGGCTCATCGCTGATCAACGGCATGTGCTACATCCGCGGCAACGCGATGGATTACGACAACTGGGCGCAGCAGGAGGGGCTGGAGAACTGGCGCTACCTCGACTGCCTTCCCTACTTCAAGATTGCCGAGCGGCGCGATATCGGTGGCAATGATTATCACGGCGATGCCGGGCCGGTCAGCGTCACCACGCCGAAAAGCGATAACAATATTCTGTTCCATGCCATGGTTGAGGCGGGCGTGCAGGCGGGTTATCCGCGCACCGAGGATCTGAACGGCTATCAGCAGGAAGGCTTTGGTCCGATGGACCGCACCGTCACGCCAAAGGGACGACGCGCCAGCACCGCACGCGGCTACCTCGACCAGGCGCGTCCGCGCAGCAATCTGACGATTGAAGTCCATGCGCTGACCGACCGCATTCTGTTCGAGCAGCAGCGCGCCGTCGGGGTGCTGTGGCAGCAGAAAGATCAGCCGCAGCAGGCGTATGCGAAACGCGAAGTGCTACTGTGCGCCGGGGCGATTGCCTCCCCGCAGATCCTGCAACGCTCCGGTGTCGGCCCCGGCGCACTGCTCTCTTCGCTGGACATCCCGCTGGTGCTTGACCTGCCCGGCGTGGGTGCCAATCTGCAGGACCACCTGGAGATGTATCTGCAGTACGAATGTACGCAGCCGGTTTCACTGTCGCCCGCGCTGAAGCTGCACAACCAGCCGCTGATCGGCGCCGAATGGCTGCTGAACGGCACGGGAATTGGCGCCAGTAACCACTTCGAAGCGGGCGGCTTTATCCGCAGCCACGAAGAGTTTAGCTGGCCAAATATTCAGTACCACTTCCTGCCGGTGGCGGTGAACTATAACGGTTCAAACCCGATCCGCATCCACAGCTTCCAGGCACACGTTGGCTCAATGCGCTCCCCGAGCCGTGGCCGCGTGCAGGTGGTATCGAAGGATCCAAAAGCGCATCCGAGCATTCTGTTCAACTACATGTCGCATGAACAGGACTGGCGCGAGTTCCGGGCGGGGATCCGCATCACGCGCGAGATTATGCAGCAGCGCGCGCTGGATCCATTCCGTGGCAAAGAGATCTCCCCGGGCGCAGAGTGCGTCAGCGATGCGCAGCTGGATGACTTCGTGCGCCATCATGCCGAAACCGCCTACCACCCTTCCTGCTCGAACGCGATGGGCTATCACAATATGGCGGTGGTGGGTAACGATGGCAAAGTTCACGGCATTGAGGGGCTACGCGTGGTGGATGCATCGATTATGCCGCAGATCACCACCGGCAACCTGAATGCGCCAACGATTATGATTGCCGAGAAGATGGCCGATGTGATCCGCGGCCGTGCCCCGCTGCCAGCGGTGGAGGTGCCGTACTATCAGGCCAACGGCGCCCCGGTTCGCCAGCGGCGTTAATCATTAAGGCGGCTGGCAAAAACCGGAGTATATAAAAATTAAGGCCCGATTGTTCGGGCCTTAAAACTTTCGAAGCATCGAAATTTATAAAATCAAGAGTATACCGAGCGCACAAGCAACCTTAGCTATAATTAATTTACTAAAAGATGCCCTTCCCTCTCATTGTTCCTCCTTTACTGATCAAATTCGCCGAAACACTCACAGGTTTGGTTTATATTTTCTTTTGGTCATTTCACCATTTTCCTTCATACGGTATATACCATCATCAACGCCAAAATAAATGTCGCTATCTGTACCTCTCCCCACAGTAAACTCTTTGTTTTTTCAATGCAGTTTACTGGAGGTTTCATATCCGCAAAGCAACGCCGATCGTACTTACCCTCTTCCATATAACCACCAGAAAAACCCCAGAAAACAATAGTAAAAGCACCATAGGATGCAGGCTTGGGAATACCATAACGCTGTTTCAGCATATCCTTATTCATCAGCCACCAGTCTATTTTTCCTTTTTCGGTCAATGGAAAATTTTTTACCAGGACATAGCTGTAATTACCATCCTGGTGGACTGCGACAATTTCAACTGGCCGAAGCAGAAACCAGATAAGGTAGATTACTCCAGCAACCAAAGCTAAGAGTAGTACAATAACCGCTTTATTATTTTTTACTGTCATTGCGTTCTCCAGAGACAACCCTAGTGGTTTCCAAATTACTCACATCAGAATTTCGGCTATTTTATTTCATCAGGGTGACTGGGCAGCTTCAGGGATTGAGCATAGTGAAGGTGACCTCATGCTGGTGTGATGCTTTCAATGTGAATTAAGTCCCGCTTATGTGAGCTCGCTATAAAAATGGTAAAATGGTCATTCGATCATAACGTTTACGCCACGAGTTATGATGAGTTAATATTTTTCTTTAGTCATCTCACCATTGGCTTTCAAACGATAGATACCATCATAAACGCCGAAGAGCATGTCGCTTCCCCTGCCAGTTTCCACAGTAAACTCCTTATTTTTTTCAATGCAGTTTATCGGAGGTTTCATATCTAAAAAGCAGCGCCGATCGTACTTCCCCTCTTCCATATAACCATCGCCAAAGTCCCAAAAGACAACGGAAAAATTTCCTTTTTTATCAGGTTTTGGAAAATTATAACGCTTCTTCAAGGTATCTTTATTTGCCAGCCACCAGTCTATTTTCCCTCTTTCAGTCAGAGGAAAATGTTTCACCAGTACATCACTGAACTGGGCGTCCTGATGGATTGCGACGATTTCAACCGGCCGGAGGAAAACCCATAGAAAGTAAAGCGCACCAACAACCATAGCTAAGATTAGTGCGTTGAGCGGTTTTCTTTTTTTATTGTCATTATCCTTTCCTGTACCCATCAAGTAATCCGGGCGTTCAAAGGTTTGGCTGATATTTTCTTTTAAACATCTCACCATTTTCCTTCATACGGTATATACCATCATCAACGCCAAAATAAATGTCGTTATCTAAACCTTTACCTACAGTAAACTCCTGATTTTTTTCAATACAGTTTACCGAAGGCTTCATATCTGTAAAACATAACCTGTCATATTTCCCCTCTTCAAGGTAGCCATCAGCAAAATCCCAGAACTCAATGGTAAAGGCACCATAGGATGCAGGCTTGGGAATATCATAACGCTGTTTCAGCATATCCTTATTCATCAGCCACCAGTGTATTTTCCCTTTTTCGGTCAATGGAAAGTTTTTTACCAGGACATAGCTGTAATTACCATCCTGGTGGACTGCGACAATTTCAACCGGCCGGAGGAAAACCCATAGAAAGTAAAACGCACCAACAACCATAGCTAATATAATTGCGTTAAGCGTTTTCCTGCTTTTTAATTTCATTATCCTTTCCTGTACACCTCAAGTAAGCCGGGCGCTCAAAGGTTTGGTTGATATTTTCTTTTAAACACCTCACCATTTTCCTTCATACGGTATATACCATCATTAACGCCAAAATAAATACCGCCATCCATACCCCTATCCACAGTAAACTCCATGTTTTTTTCAATGCAGTTTATCGGAGGTTTCATATCTGAAAAGCAGCGCCGATCGTACTTCCCCTCTTCCATATAACCATCGCCAAAGTCCCAAAAGACAATGGAGAAATTACCATTTCTGTCAGGTTTTGGAAAATTATAACGCTTCTTCAAAGTATCTTTATTTGCCAGCCACCAGTCTATTTTCCCTCTTTCAGTCAGAGGGAAATGTTTCACCAGCACATCACTGAATTGGGCGTCCTGGTGTACTGCGACAATTTCAACTGGCCGCATAAGAAAACAGATAAAGTAGAGGAACCCTGAAGTAAAGAGCATCGCTAACACAATAAGATACAGGCTATTTTTTATCGTCATTACGCCCTCCGGTGATCACCACGCTGGCTTCCATATTGGTCATAAAGGGTTTAAATGCGAGCTTATTGTAGCGCTGCAGCACAAACCAGATGCGGAAAAAACGCAGCTGCCGATATTTGATATTTAAAATATCGTTACCGTCCAAGCCGAAGTGATCCTGCACTTTGTAATGCACCACCGCGCGGTAACTGTCACCGTTAATCTTCAGCGACTTAAGGGTAATATGGGTAGCCCAGGTATCATGAACGGAGATCCCCATTCCGTTGAAATTGTCGACAAAACGATCGAACTTAGGTAGTTTGCTGCCCAGAATGGCTTTTGTAAGATATTCTCTATTTTCTTGAGGGAAGTATCGTTTTTCCCAGTCTGTAAATTTTCTCAAGGCATCCTTTAACCGCTGCAGCGTACTGTTCACTGTACTGTCTCTTTCGATTTGCTCCTTTAAAGCCACGTCCAGGTATATGCTGGAAAAGGCCTTTCCTTCACCACTTTGTATATGATTAATCATTGATTCAATCAACGATTTGTACGGGCCATAAAGCGAAAAGACGCGCGACAGCTGGCGGAATTCATCAAACAGAATAGCAGCGCACTGCTGGGGGGTGACTTTATCCCCTTCGGGCCGGGTGCCCTGAAACATCGACTGCGGCTGGGTAAAAGCGCTAATTTTGGACAGGGTATAGGGATTAACCCTGGCGGAAACGTCAACCAGATGATAGTGCATCTTTAGCTGAGATTCTGACAAATCCCCGCAGCGCATATCTTCTGCATTGTTATCGTCCATACTTCTTTGGGTTTTAAAGATGGTACAGGGAAAGCTCAGGGCTGGCATGTTATACACTCCTTGTGTAAAATCCTTTTATTCCGAAATATTACGCTAATGCCAGAGAGAAAGTCATTTTTTACCCATTCTTCTGGCCAAAATCAGAATTTTGGCCATTTATCCTTAATCACCTATGAGTGCGCAGCCTGTTAATTACCAGCCAGCACAACGCGGTAAATACCCAGCCGATCAGCCACGAAATATCATTGCCGTCAAACCAGCTCACTAACGCCCCCTGATAAAAGCCATTGGCGACAAACGGCAGCTGCACCAGCACGCCCAGCGCATAGGTAAAAATGCCTGTCCAGTTCCAGCGCCCATAGCGGCCATCCGGATCGCTCAGCGCCGGAATATCTATCTGCCCACGGGTAATAAAGTAGTAGTCGGTCAGGTTCATTGCGCTCCAGGGTACAAAGAAGGCCAGCAGGAACAGCAGGAACTGGGTGAATGACTTAAGGAAAGAGGGTTCGCTAAGTATGGCAATACCGCAGGAGACCAGCATCATAGCGATGATAAACAGCATGCGCGCCCGCTCGCTAATCGCTGCACTTTTGCGGAAGCCGCAGACGATTGTCGCCAGCGACATAAAGCTGCCGTAGGCATTCAGGGTGGTAAAGGTGATTTTGCCAAAGCAGATGGCGAAATAAAGCACCAGCGCCATCGTGCCGCTCGATCCCAGCCCGACGATATAACCCACCTCATTACCCGAGAAGGCGCTGCCCGCCAGCGCTGCGGCAATCACCCCGAGCGTCATCGAAGCCTGGGTGCCAAGCACCGTGCCGCTGAACACCGCCAGAAAGGTGCTGCGCGCCGAAACGCTGCGCGGCAGATAGCGCGAGTAGTCGGAAACATAGGGGCAAAAGGCGATCTGCCACGATGAGGAGAGCGACACCGCCAACAGGAACATCGGCAGAGAAAAATGGCGGTTCGCCAGCAGGCTGCTGACGTCATTTTCCATAAACAGGCGCAGGAAAAGATAGCAGAATGCCAGGATGCCAACCACGCTGGCGACTTTACCTAAGCCATGGATAAGACGGTAACCCAACGTCGCCACCACCATGATAATCACGGCAAACAGCATCATGCCGCTGCGGTCACCTACGCCGACAAGATGCGCCAGCGCCTGCCCGGCCAGCACGGTGCCACTGGCGGAAAAGCCCACGTACATCATGCAGACCAGCAGCAGCGGGATCACCGCGCCATAAACGCCAAACTGGGTGCGGCAGGTAATCATCTGCGGCAGCCCAAGGCGTGGCCCCTGCACCGCATGCAGCGCCATCACTGCGGCTCCAATTACCTGTCCTGCCAGCAGCCCCACCAGCGACCAGACGACATCGCCGCCCAGGACTACGGTGAGCGCGCCGGTGATTATCGCGGTAATTTGCAGATTACCGCCGAACCACAGGGTGAACTGGCTGAACACCCGGCCATGGCGCTCGGCGTCGGGAATATAATCAATACTGCGGGTTTCGATAAGACGGCGTGGCTGAGGCTGCGCGCGCGATGATGTGACGGACATATCCAAACTCCTTGCCTGAAGTGATCTCATCACCGCGGGAACGGCGCGGCGACAGCGTCATGTTGAAAAATGGTTGTGCATTCTTGTCTATACAACCTTAAAAACACCGTGCCATATTTGGCTTTAGTCAGCAATCGTCTGGGTCATATTAAAAAGTTATGGAAGGATAATTACCCTTCTCAGTGGTGCAGCAGACGACACTAATTGCACCATTTCACACTGTTTGATAATTATTTTTCTTTACGAAACAATGGGAAATTTACGCGGTGTAATCGCTTCCACCAAAAGTGTGATCTACGTCAAATCCCGCTACCCAGTGCGGCGTAATATCAGCCTCGCCGAGGGAGGGTATGCTGCCTGTCACTCACATTTATCAGTGGGCTTTTAATCTTTTTTTTACGCGCTGGTCGGAAGGTTTTGGCTACTTGTTTACCTTCAAAAAAAAAGATGGCAAGTAAAAATGTCGATTTTTTATCGATACTTACAAGGTAGAGAATCCAGGGAGAGGCCCGATGAAACGCAAATTTTTTTATAGTGAAGATTTATGAAAACTTCAATTAAGGTCATCGCTGTTGTAATCGCTTCCACACTGACTTTTTCTGCCTCCGCCTTTGAGCCACTTCATCAGATCGTAGACAGTGTTCGCCAGGCTGCCTCAGAACCTCTGGGAATGAACATTTCTGCTATTAAGGATATTGCCGTACGGCGCGCAGGTATGACCCTAACCGATATGCAGGCACAAACTTTTGGCCAGTTGGCAAAAGGGTACAACATTTCAGTTTACGATCTGGATAGCACTATCGCTAACAGAATCGGATATTCAGGTGAACCTGCCAGGACTGGCCTGAAGCCCCTGACAGCACCAGTACCAACGGCAACGGCAACGGCAACAACACCTGATAAACCCGCTGTCAGCAGCCAGACTGTAAACAGTATTAAAAACAGCTCGATGACTGCCAGCATCCTGGCTGGGCAACAGGCAGCCGCAGCCGCGCGCGCTGCACTGCAAGGTGCACAGCTTACCGCCGCCAATCAGGCGCGCACCGCGCAGCAAACTGCCGCGCTGCAAGGCGCACAGCTCACCGCCGCCAATCAGGCGCGCACCGCGCAGCAAACTGCCGCGCTGCAAGGCGCACAGCTCACCGCCGCCAATCAGGC
>Ga0153975_1000014_pt1 | contig 169042 bp, 156 predicted proteins | sample TSGA059MetaG_FD_104694 | JGI IMG/M metagenome (GOLD analysis project Ga0153975, IMG submission 104694) | Attine ant fungus gardens microbial communities from Georgia, USA - TSGA059 MetaG | ecosystem: Host-associated > Fungi > Mycelium > Unclassified | place: USA: Georgia, Yuchi Wildlife... | reverse complement strand
AAAGATACTGGGCTACTATGAGGCAGCCAGCCACAGTATCAGGCGATATGAGGGCTGAAAGTGTTACCTATCAGCCCGGTTGGATCTGTAACCCATCAGCCCGGCGCTACACATGCCTGACCCTGGCCCCTGGGGACGCATGCTTCAACCTTACAGTACGCTACGCAGGGCATTCATTGCCGCTGCTGCCGTAGCAAACGGATCGGCCGCCTTACGCCGATCGTTAAACACCTCCAGTCCTATTGGCCCGCGGTAGTCAATCCTCTGCAAATGGCCCAGTAAATCCTCCAGCGGATAATGGCCCTCTCCCGGCAGCAGGCGCTGATGACGGGCGACATCAACCAGACTGCCATCTTCCGGCTGCTTGTCGAGGTCGGAGAGCTGCACCAGATAAATTTTGTCTGCCGGAATACCCGCCAAATCTTCAACGCTGCGCTGGCGTACAAATATATGAAAGGCATCAACGACCAGCCCCAGGTTGGGCGCATCGATGCGCTTCACCAGCTGCCAGGCGGCGGCGGTGTTATTGATCTGCTGGCTCCAGGCCATCGCTTCATACGCCACGCGTAATCCCCGCCCGGCGGCCTGCGCCACCAGCCAGCGCAGATCGTCTTCCACCCGTTCAGCCTGGCAGCGCGCATGGGTTGAGGCGGGAACCAGTACGGTAGATGCCCCCAGCTGCTGTGCCGTGGTCATCATCCGCAGGGCTTCCTGGCGCTTGCTGTCGCGCAGATCGTCCGGTGCCCCGTCAAAGTCCAGCAGAACCTGGTAATCGGTCAGACCAAGCGAGCGCGAACGGCATAACGCCGTCAGAGTTTCCACGCCACCTTCTGCTGCCTCAACATCCTGCTGCCACAATTCAACCTGAGCGAAACCTGCCTGGGCAGCGGCTGCAAGCTTCTCCTGCGGGTTGCCCCCTAACAGTACGGTATTGATAAAGAGTGGATTGGTTGAAAATCTCATGTGGCTCCTTAAGCTGTTTTCCCCTGGCCTTTTAAAATAGGAACAAATTACCGTCTCCACCAGCAGGGGAACGGTAACAAACAGTGAAAATTTTAGCGCCTTTTCATGCTTTGACGTTTCCTGACGCGGGGTCACCTATTGTGGTGTTTTCTGGCAATGAAGGAGTGAGTATGAGTAACTGGCTGCAACAGATTCAGACGGTATTAGGCAAAGCGGGTAAATCGTCCGGTGGTGAAGGCCTGAGCAAGATGCTGGCGCCCGGGGCACTCGGCGGGCTGGCTGGATTACTGATTGCCAGTAAGTCATCGCGTGGATTGCTGGCTAAATACGGTAAAAATGCGCTAATCATTGGCGGCAGCGCCGCCGCAGGTGCCGTGCTGTGGAATAAATATAAGCAGCGCGTCAGCGAAACGCATCAGGATGAGCCGCAGTTCGGCCAGCAGAGCACGCCGGTCGATCGCCGCGCTGAACGACTGATTGAAGCGCTGGTGTTCGCGGCAAAAAGCGACGGGCATATTGATGCAGAAGAGCGCAAAGCCATCGATCAGCATATTCACCAGTCGGGATTGGGCACGCAGGCCGAGCAGATTGTTCAGCGCGCCATCGACCGGCCACTGGACCCGAATACGCTGGCTGCGGATGTGAAAAATGAAGAGGAAGCGCTGGAAGTCTATTTCCTCAGCAATCTGGTGATCGACGTCGACCACTTTATGGAGCGCAGCTACCTGCAGGCGCTGGGCGATGCGTTGAAAATCCCCGCCGACGTGCGGCAGTCGATTGAAACGGATATCCGCGCCGAAAAACAAAAACTTCCTGCCTGAACCTGAAGGCGGTGAAGTTATCGCCTTTCAGCTCATCCCCCGTGCTGATTGCCAGATTGTTCGCCATAATCCCTTGGCAATCAGCCGGGTTGCTGCCAACCTTACAGACAGACACAGCAACCGCGAAGATAATATGACACCACCTAAAGCACAAAAAATCCCTCATGTGATGTCGCTGCACGGCGATACGCGCACCGATAACTACTACTGGCTGCGCGACGATGAGCGTGAAAACCCGCAGGTGCTGGCGCATCTGCGCGCTGAAAATGATTACTGCAAAGCGGCATTACTGCCGCAGCAGGCGCTACAGGAAAAGCTGCTGAAGGAAATTGTCGAGCGCATCCCCCAGCGTGACCACTCAGTGCCCTATGTGAAAAAAGGCTACCGCTATCAGAGCCGCTATGAAGAGGGCAATGAGTACACCCTCTATACCCGCCAGCCTGCTGAGACCACAACCCCGGACGTCTGGGATACGCTGCTGGACGGCAACGAGCGTGCTGCTGACAGCGAGTTCTATACCTTGGGCGGCGTGGCGATCAGCCCGGATAACCAAGTGATGGCGGTGGCGGAAGATTTCCTCTCGCGCCGGGTGTATGGCATCCGCCTGCGCAATATACGCAGCGGGGAGTGGTATCCGGAGGTGCTGGAAGGCGTGGCTTCCAGCATGACCTGGGCGGCCGACTCGCGCACGCTCTACTATGTGTTGAAAGACAAAAAGACGCTGCTGCCTTATCAGGTCTGGCGCCATACGCTTGGGACGCCGCAGTCTCAGGACCAGCTGGTGTATGAAGAGCTGGACGATACGTTCTACGTCAGCGTTTATAAGACCACCTCTGAGCAGTTTGTGGCTATTGCGCTTGGCAGCAGCACCACCAGTGAGATCCTGCTGCTGGATGCTGAGCAGCCGGATGCGCAGCCGCAGGTTTTCAGCCCGCGCCGCAAGGATCACGAATACAGCGTGGATCACTACCAGCAACAGTTCTATATACGTTCCAACCGCGAAGGCAAAAATTTCGGCTTATACCGCAGTGAGCGTTTCGACGAGCAGCACTGGCAGACGTTGATTGCCCCGCGTAACAACATCGTGCTGGAGGGTTATGCGCTGTTTCGCGACTGGCTGGTGGTGGAGGAGCGCGAGCGTGGGTTGACCAGCCTGCGGCAGATCAACTGGCAGAGCGGGGAGAGCAGCGCCATTGCTTTCGATGACCCGGCCTATGTCACCTGGATCGGCTACAACCCCAGCCCGGACAGCAGCAAGCTGCGCTATGGCTACTCCTCAATGACCACACCCGATACGCTGTTTGAGCTGGATCTCGACAGCGGCGAGCGCGAAGTGCTGAAGCAGACCGAAGTGAAGGGGTTTGATGCCGGTGAGTACCTCAGCGAGCGTCTGTGGATCACCGTGCGTGACGGCGTTGAAGTACCGGTTTCGCTGGTTTACCGCAAGGACAGCTTTACGCCAGGCAGCAATCCACTGTTAGTGTACGGCTATGGTTCTTACGGCAGCAGCATGGATGCCGACTTCAGCGCCAGCCGTCTCAGCCTGCTTGACCGTGGTTTTGTCTTTGCCCTGACGCATATTCGCGGCGGTGGCGAGATGGGCCAGCAGTGGTACGACGATGGGCGTCTGCTGAATAAGCTCAACACTTTTCACGACTTTATCGACATCACCAATGCGCTGGTGGAAAAAAGTTATGGCGACCCGGCAAAACTTTACGCCATGGGCGGAAGCGCCGGTGGCCTGCTGATGGGGAGCGTAATCAATAGTGTGCCGGAGCGTTTCCACGGTGTCGTCGCGCAGGTGCCGTTTGTTGACGTCGTCACCACCATGCTGGATGAGACTATCCCGCTGACCACCGGTGAGTATGATGAGTGGGGCAACCCCAACGACGAAAAGTATTACCACTACATCAAACAGTACAGCCCGTATGACAACGTCAGCGCCCAGGCCTATCCGCACCTGCTGGTGACGACCGGGCTGCATGACTCCCAGGTGCAGTACTGGGAACCGGCAAAATGGGTGGCAAAACTGCGCGAGCTGAAGACCGATGACAACCTGCTGTTGCTGGACACCGATATGGATTCCGGCCACGGCGGTAAATCAGGACGTTTTAAAGCGTATGAAGGCGTGGCGCTGGAATATGCGTTTCTTATCGCGCTGGCGACCGGACTGCTGCCCGGTCAGAACGCTTAATCAACCGCGCTCAGCGCCCGCTGCATAGCACTGCGTAAGTCGGGCTTTAGATCCGTGATATTTTTTAGCATCCATTTTAAATATCCCGGATCTTTCTTCGCGACATCATCCACTTTCTGCCCACGATATTTGCCAAACGGGAAGGTATTTACCGAGCCCTGCACCTGCATACGGCGCACCATCTCGGCGGCATCCCAGCCGCTAAACGACATAATGCGGATCAATAAAGCGGCAGTGACGTAGCAGTCGTACAGCGCGCGGTGGGCGTGCAGATCGGCAGGTGGCTCGACGTCCAGTTGCAGCGTCTCGCGCAGCGCCTGGTTACTGTATTTGAGGCCGGGCCACAGGCGGCGAGACAGCGTCATGGTGCAGATCCACTCACCGTGCATCTCCGGCAGCATACGGCGGTCAAAGCTGGCGTTATGCGCCACGTAATGGCTGCTGCCGTGATAGCGACCGATAGCCTGTTCGATGGTCGGTTTACCGTGCACCATCGCTGGGGTAATTCTGTGGATCGCCATCGCCTGGTGGCTGATAGGGCGGTCGGGGGAGATCAGGTCGCTCATTGGATTGACGATCTGCCCGTCCACCACATCGACTGATGCCACTTCGACGATGCCACCCTGCAGCCCGCAGGTTTCCGTGTCTATCACGCGTAACATAACTTCTCCCGTTTACAGATTTGACGGGCAGGGTAACGGATGTGCCTCTCCCTGCCAATGGCTGGCGTTGCACCGGGCAACAATCAGCTGCTCACCCTCGCCGCCGCGCACTACCTGACGACCGCTCTGATCCCAGAAAGCGCTTTTCCCGGCGCAGATATACCCCCCGCTCGGCCACGCATGGTTGGCCATAACGATCGCCATTTTATACTCGCGCGACCAGCGGGCAAGGTACTCGCAATCGGTCTCGTAGCCGTTCTCTGACACCAGCACGCTGGTGGCATAGAGATCGGCACCGCGGTGAGCGGCATCACGGGCATACTCCTCCACGCTGATATCGGCGCAGATGGCGATGGCGACATGGTGATGCTGATAGCCAAACAGCGGCAGGGCTTCGCCCCGGGTGAATATCTGCTGCTCCGGGCCAAAGAGATTGCGTTTACTGTAGGCGAGACGGGTGCCGTCCGGCAGGAAGGTCAGTGCCGAAAGGCGCACGTTTTTACCACTTTGCAGCGGCAGGCCGATGCTAATCCCCATCTGATGCTCCTGCGCGGCATCGGCGAAGGCTTGCAGACGCGGATCGTCAGTGCTCATCGCCAGTTTCGCCATCAGCGGCAGCTCATACCCCGTCAGTGAGAGTTCAGGAAACATCAGCAGATCAACATGGTGTACAGCGGCGTAGCGGACAAATTCGAGGTGGTGCTGAAGGTTCCAGGCAATATCCCCTGGACGTGAACCTGACTGTGCTGCAGCGATAGTCCAACTGGACATAGGTGCTCCCCCGAGACGAGAAAGTAGGTGTCTTATCTCAACCGAAGCGGGAGCAAAACGCAACCTGCTATTTTTGCTTAGGTTCCCAGGGCAGGCGGGAGAGTGAAAGCGAGGCCTGACGATAATGCATCAGACGCTGGCGAAACCAGTCACGCAGCGCTTCTGGCTGCTCGCGCTCAACCATTTCGGCGATGACCGGCATGTTATAACGCTCTTTAAACGCCACGCCTGCGGCGGCCAGATCAACGTTAACCTTGTCTTTCTCATCCTGCGGCAGCGTGGCCAGATTGTAACTCATAATGTCCTCCCGATGGTTTGTGGCAGAAAGTAATGCAGAAGGCACGGATTAGCAAGTTTCAGCGTGGATTGATAGCTGCTATCACCTCGACACTGCTTTTTAAGCGGAGTATTCTTTCGGCCTCAGGCAGCAAGGCGCTGCGCATTGTTAAGGATAATTGCGATTCATGCGTAACTTCTTCAAGATCTCCGGCTTACTTACTGCCGCTCTTTTTGCCCAGCAGGCTTCTGCTCATGCACATCTTAAAAGTGAATACACCTCGTTAAATCCGGCGGGCAGCCAATATCCCAATGCGCTGACCATCCAGTTTACTGAAAATGTCGAGCCGGCATTTAGCGGCATCGTCGTGACCCATATGGATAACTCGCCGTTGCCGCAGCTAAAGGCGAAACGCGTTCCAGGCCAGCGCGACACGCTGCGCGTGCAGTTCAAGCAGCCGCTGAAAAGGGGTGAGGAGTATAAGGTCAGCTGGCACGTATTGTCAGTAGATGGTCATAAGACAAAAGGGAACTACACCTTTAGCGTGCCGTAATGATCTCACTGGCAGGCGTCTACATCCTGTGCCGTTTTGTGCACTTCAGCGCGCTGATGTCGCTGGCGGGGGCGGGTGCCATGACGGTTATGCTGGCCCCGGAGCACTATCGCCAGCCACTCAGCCAGCGGCTGATGCCGCTGATGCGCGCTGCCAGCTGGCTGACGTTCCTGAGCGCGCTGCTACTGCTGGCCGCGCAGACCGGGCTAATGGGCGATGGCTGGCAGGATATTCTCGATGGGGAAACCTGGCTTGCCGTGCTGCAAACCCGGTTCGGCCTGGTCTGGCAGGGCCAGTTAGCCTGCGCGCTGCTGGGCTGCCTCGCACTTTGGCTGCGCGGCAGTGTGCGCCAGACGGCCCTGTTGCTCATGGCGCTGGCACAGCTCGCCGGCCTGGCGTTTGTCGGGCACGCGGCAATGCTTGAGGGCTGGATGGGCGTGCTGCAGCGCACTAACCAGATGGTGCATCTGATTGCTGCCGCATTCTGGGCGGGAGGACTGGTGCCGGTGGTGGTGCTGATGCGCTTAGCACGCCAGGATAAGCCGCAGTATGAAGCGATTCGTACCATGATGCGCTTCTCGCGCTATGGCCATTTGGCGGTTGCGCTGGTGCTGATAAGCGGCATGGTCAACGCGCTGCTGATCCTTGGCTGGCCGCCCGGCAGTTTCCGCCTTTACAGTCAGCTGCTGCTGTTAAAAACCCTGCTGGTGGCGGCGATGATAGCCATCGCCCTGTTTAATCGCTACTGGCTGGTGCCGCGCTTTCAGCGCAGCGGAGAAGGGGCGCAGCAACATTTTATGACCACCACGCTGGCTGAGATAGCGCTGGCGGCGGCGGTCGTGCTGACGGTCAGCGTGTTTGCCACGCTGGAACCGTCATAAGCCCGATGATTATTCACATGGCAGATTAAGTTTTATTGTTTGAGGTATAGAGATGAAAAAGTTGGCACTGTTATTGGTAGCACTGGGCGTTAGCAGCAGCGCAATGGCCGGAATTGAAACCGTCAGCCGCTTTGAGATGGGTAAAGACAACTGGCCGTTTACCCGCGAAGAGATCATGCTGAGTTGCGAAAAGGGCAACGTGCTGTTTGCCATCAATGACGGCACGCTGGTGCAGTATCCGCTCAACGCCGAGGCTGAGGCGAAGGTGAAATCCGGCCAGTCAAAAGGCTTCCCTATCGACAAGATTCTGGCAGACGACCCCACTCATCCCGGCGAGAAGAAGAGCCTGGCGCCCATCATCGCCCGCGCCGAAAAACTCTGTCACTGATCCTCAACGCTGGCGCACCTGTCGCGGTTCGCCAGCCTGAATGTCTGAGCGGTTAACTCTTGCCGCGCAGCAAAACCCTCTGGTTATATGCAGCCGGGATCACAGCGCTAACAATCAGTTGCCGGGCTGTTGACAACTGGCTGGAAATCCCCCACTTCTGGTCTACCTTTTAAAGTGCAAGGCGTAACCGCCTGCATAAATGCCAACTTTTAGCGCACGGCTCTGAAAAGAGCCATTTCCCTGGACCGAAGACAGGAATCGTCTTCGGTCTTTTTTTGGAAGGTGCTTTAAAACAATTACTTGGAATAAAATCAACAGCTTACAGCCCATCCTGTTATACTCAATTATCCCCTTTAGGAACCTGTGTAGACACTTTGTGGTCATTTTTGCGAGCCATTCGCGCCAGTGGATTATTGCTCACAGCTTCTTCCAAATGGTCAGGCGCAAATTGCGCATAGCGCATGGTGACGCGTATCCGTTATCGGCCACAGCGTTTATCAGCTGTTCCGCCAGTTTTTCCCCCGCCGCCCGTGAAATCCGTTACTCGCCGGAGGTGAAAACCGGCATGGTACTGAAAGCGAAAGACATGATCACCAGTGGTCGCCTGGAGTACGACGCCGGAAACACGGATATCACGCAGTCTTTCATGGCGATCCGCAAGACGATGACTGCCAGCGGTAACCGCTCTACATACGAAGCCAGCCGCAGCGAAGAGGCGAGCCACGCCGACGTCGCCTGGGCAATCTGCACGCACTTTTAAACGAACCGCTTACCGCCGCCGCCGGTGGTCAGAGTCAAAACTTTGTGGAGTTTTATTAATGAGCAAGCGTAAAGGCCGCAAGTCTTTTCAGGAAAAATCCACGCCCTCAATGGCGGCTACATCCAACCAGCAGGCCGAGGCGTTCAGCTTTGGCGAGCCGATCCCGGTGTTGGATAAGCGCGATATTCTGAATTACGCAGAGTGCATCAGCAACGGGCGCTGGTATGAGCCGCCGGTGAGCTTTTACGGCCTGGCGAAAAGCCTGCGCGTCGCCGTTCATCACAGCTCACCAATTTACGTTAAGCGCAACATTCTACTGTCCACTTACATCCCGCACCCGATGCTTAGTCAGCAGGACTTTAGCCGCATTGTCCTGGACTATCTGACATTCGGTAACGGCTTCGCGGAGCTGCGCAAAAATGCGTTAGGGAAGGGGTTCCGCGTCGAGTGCTCGCCAGCCTAATACACCCGGCGCGGCGTTGAGGATGACACGTTCTGGTTTATCAATGACTGGAAAGATGCGCATCGGTTCGAGACGGGCAGCGTATTCCAGCTACTGGAGCCGGATGTCAACCAGGAGATTTACGGCCTGCCGGAATATCTCAGCGCACTTAACTCTGCCTGGCTGAATGATGCGGCCACGCTTTACCGTCGCAAGTATTATCAGAACGGCGCCCACGCGGGGTACATCCTGTATATGACTGACGCAGCACAGAGCAGCAGTGATATTGACGCCATGCGCAAGGCCATGCGCGACACAAAAGGCGTCGGCAACTTCCGCTACCTGTTTATGTATGCGCCAAACGGGAAGCCGGACGGGATTAAGATCCTGCCGCTAAGCGAAGTGGCAACGAAGGATGACTTTTTCAATATAAAAAAGGCCAGCCGCGATGACCTGCTGGCTGCGCACCGGGTGCCACCGCAGATGATGGGTATAATCCCGGACAACGCGGGAGGATTCGGTGATGTTGAAAAGGCGGCTAGGGTTTTTGTTCGCAATGAATTAGTTCCACTTCAAGAAAGAATGCATGAGATTAACGCTTTTTTAGGAGAGGAAGTTATTGCTTTTAATAAATGCCTTTTATAGTATTATATAAGGCGGGAGTGATAAGACTTCCGCCTTGTTTTTTATCTAAATCTTTTAGTCAACATTGCAATATCTTTTCCTTTTGCCTCTTTAGTATTATCGGCATCCCTCCAATAAAATAAATCATCAACATCAGAAATATCTTTTTGCTCTGGGATGGTAAATATTAGCAACCCCTTTCCATAGAACTCATTGTAGTCCATGCTTGAAAGTACTTGCCCCTTTAATGGTTCTGATAGCTTTGAATCCCTTATTTTATCAGCCCATTGATGTAAGTATTTTTCAGGGGTAATACCCATGATTTTTATTTCGCGTGCAACACCAACTATGAATCTATTACCGATGGCGTGTTTTGCTACACCATCAAGCTTTTCAATTCTCTCAGCATCGCTCTTTTTGTCCGCAATTCCAATAACTATTTTTCCGGCAATTCCGTTGCTTTTTCCATTATTAGCCATTGCGCAAATTGTTCTGATTACTTTATTATAAATATCAGGGTCTATAGTTCTTTCGTCAGACAAAGTTAACACACCCTGTTTAAGTTCATAGAAAGCAAGTTCAGCCTCAGAACGACGCACAAGCCCCTCAATATCTAATGTGGAGTGTTCTTTATAAATCGGGTCAGGTGATTTGTTCTCTATGAAGTTATCCCTTATTGCTCCTTTAATCAGGTTGATATGTTTTCTTCTGTTCGCGCTCAAGCCGGAACTACGATCCGAGTTAATCTTTTCAGCTATATGTTGTAAGCTACTACGGAGCGAACTGTAACTGCTAATCTGAAGTCTATCTTTAAAAATCAATTCGTGTAGAGCCGTAATTAAAAGTGAGAAGACAGATGGGAAAGGATTTGTATTCTTTTTGACAAATATTAGTTCCCTAAGTTTAATAAAGCTTCCACTCTCACAAATTTTTTTTACTTCATCGATACAATGCAAAAACTCTTTAGTGAATTTTTTATCACCATAAGCGTCTAAAGCAGAGTTAATTCGTGTGTAATCATTTTCACTGTCGTTATATAATTTATCTAATGCATCTTTAGAACGGTCAATTAACGTTCCACTTACAATACATGCTGTAATATCAGCTACGCACTGTTCATCCATGCTATCGCGTAAATCAGTAGACCTCAATATCCCGTGTTTAACCCAGAAAACATCCTCTGATTGTATATCGTAACCATGTCTCATAGATGGAAGGTCAATACTTATAGATGGCATTTTTTCAAGTGGTAAAATTTCGCTTGATATATCACCCCGGAGAGTGCAGCTGATTTCCCTTACTAATTTTGAAAAGTTACTCTGAACTCCTGCTTGCCTTCTTTCTTGGTCGCTTAACCTGTGGCCATAAGTATTTATTCTATCGAAAACATCATTAACTTCTTTTTCAGTTACATTTCGCATGACAGAAAGAGCCAAAGCATAATCAAGTAAAGTTGATATATCTTTTTTATCAATGGTCTTATCCACTTTACTGAAGTCGAACCCTTGTTCTTCAAGCCTTGTTTTCACAGTAGGGAAGCTTGAAGCATCAAAGAAATGCCCATCAGCAGTACTGTATTGTAATTCTAGGAAAGATATTATAGCGTGCAGTCGCTGTAATCCATCAATTATTTCATATGTACCTGACGACCCTTCTTTTTCTGCTAACAATATTGCAGGAATTGGATATTTGTTCAAAAGTGATTCAATCAGTTTTCTTTTTTCTTCTAATGTCCAAACAAGTTTTCTTTGGTATCTCCGGTTAACAAGTAACTTACCGTCACTATACCATGAGTAAATTGATTGAACGGAGATTGGTTGTGATGATAGCTCGGCCATACTACTTCCTTATGTATATAGTTAAAATTCCGTAATCATTCTATACATATTCTACGTCCGCGCGCAATGCTATCCCCGCCACGCCTTCCCGCTTTAGTGACTTCATTTCATGCGACTGCACGATCCACGCAAAGCCCTGCTGCGACTGGCACGGGGGAGAGGATGACAACGGGGATCCTGCATGCGGATCCATGCACTTTACTCATGCATGGCTAAAGGCCACCAATTCTGGTGGCCTTTAAGGGGTCAATGAGTGAAGCGGTAGAGGTGGAACCGGTGCTTACCTTCAGCAATTGTTTTCACATTTTGCCGCTGCGAAGTGATGTAGTTATTAGCTTCAGCCGGGGTTATTACGTAGCCGGCATCACTGAGCAACTGGAGCATATCGGAGGTCGTAATCTCTCTGAAGTTGCCACGTTGAGTAACGGCATTCCAGTAAGCATTGAACATCGCGGAGTCTTTTCGCGCCATGGTCAGCCCTCTGGCTCCAGCTGCAAAACTTCTTGCAGTATCTGATTGAGCGTATCGCGATCGGAGGCGAGCGTAAAACCGACCATTTCAATAGCTGGCACGGCAGCGCTGCGCAAAGTGATTTTCGTTGCCGGGAAGACCGTCAGTACACGGCGATGTAGCTCAGTGTGCAGGGCGTCCAATTCTTCCTGGCTAAGATTATGTTTACGGTCCAGAGTGATATCAACTCGCATTGCAACCTCCATTCAGGTTAATCAGCAGAGTAAAAAAGGCCATCACTACCATCATTGAATGGCTGCGAATTAGCCAGGTCGGTAATGATGGTGAGCGCTAGCTCAAAATTGGTTGGTTTGCAGTTCGCTATTAACGAAACCTCGGCGATAAAACGTACGCACGCCATTTTTTTATGCATGGCGTTCAGTTCGTCCAGCTGCATAGTCCCTCTCAATAAAAATACTGTGTTTATATGCAGTATCGTGGGGTCAAGTGGATTGAAAGGATTTTGTTAAGAGTTGCTTTAACACGCACCTCAATGATTACCTTGATAAATATATCGTTAGCACAATGTGTTAGCTGTCATGGTCTAAGCTTATAGAGCCTACAACGGCTGATGCTTTACCGTGTTTTGCTGCTGCTGTCTCGCGCATATGATTAAGCCTCGCTAACAGGTCAGCAGCTGCAATAGGTTTGGGTACGCGGAAAAGCTCCCCGCTACTGGCGCTGCGGCACCATTCACCAGCTATTTCAGTGTCGGCGCCGCGGGTTAGACGCGTAGCTAACCCGCGGGTGATGGTTTCCCCGGTCAGTTCTTCAATCTCGTCAATTACCCTGGCGCATGCGGCTTCAACTTTGTCGGACCGTCTGAAAGTTTTTGCTGCTCTTTTACACCTTTCGCTGGTCAATCTCTTCAAAAGTCGGCGCCGTTCCAGCCGGGGCATACTGTCAAAGTCCATCTCTGCCACAAAATCTGGCGGCAGATCCTCAGATCCCGAACTCCCCGTACAGTTAATGACAGAACTCCGAGAGGCCGCGGGCGCGCGCTCAAGGTCAAAAACAAAATCAAAGGCAGATTCAACTGACAAAACCAAAAGCAGAGCATCTGATTTTGGTCAGTTAAAAAAACTAAGATAATAGCGGGTTACATAACTGTTGAGGCTGATTTGTGTAGGGGCATGCTGTAATCACGGCACAAGTTGATTGCTGGCGGCAGGCGCGCCAGCAATAGTCTTTTGCTGCCTTACATGGTTAGTTCCAGATGTTTTCCGTTAGGGAGAACAATAGAAACATTGAGAGTCCCACCGATAGCTTCAACATATCGCTTAAGGGTCGAAACTTTAATCTCTGCGCCACGCTGTTCCATCGCCGCCACTGTCGGCTGTGCGATACCCATAGCTTTACCTACGCCGGTTTGAGACGCTTCTGCCGCCTCTCTCAGCTGGTCTAGTCTTGTAACTATCAATAACTCGTTTGTTCTTTCTATGATGCGCTGCTGGCTTTCTGGAGAGCGTTTAGCCATCAGTTCTTTTAAATTTGCCATCTTATTTCTCCAGACTATCTAAATGTTTTTGGTACGTTCTATCGGCTACTTTTATCATATCAGCATAAAACTTAGCCTCGTTGACCCCTGTCTTATCACCAGCACACAACGCGATGGCATTTCGTTGAGGGTCAAATGCAAAAAATGCTCTTATGGGGTCGCCTTTGTGTTGGACTCGCAACTCTTTCATATTCTTAAATTTAGAGTCACGTACAGTATCAACAAATGGCCGTCCAAGATTTGGCCCTCCGGCCTCAATCAGCCCTAACCCCGCGAGTATATCTTCCTGCAGTTCTTCCGTCTGACTATCAAACCACTTATCAAAGAGGTCCGAAGTATTAACTTCCCACGTCCTGTGCTCCTTATAGCCTAAAGGCTATAGAGTTAATATATAGCCCAAGGGCTATGGTGTCAATTTACCGTCCAAAGTATTTTTTGGTTTCCACTCTGATAACAGCGTGTCCAGATATGACTTTAATTTTTAGACCTCAAAACGATGTTGAAATGAGAAGGGTGCTTAAGCGCTAACAGCCCAACAACAAAGTGGCGGGGATTGCTCCCCGCCGGTTGCCATCACGATTTGGATTCGTAAGCCATAAAGACGGCAACCTCCGTATGGTCGGTTCGGATGCGTACCTCACAGAGGTCTTTCCTGCTGACCAGCACGACTGCAATAGCCGCGATGATAATCAGAGCGGTGATCGTGATCACCCGTTGCTGCTTCATGGTTGCGTCTCCTTGCCTTTCGGCACGCAAGAAGCTAACCTAATGTTGTGGAGCATTAGAGATGGCCTCATTTTGATTAAGTGTCAAAGTGGGGCTTTTCTCTTTCTGCCGTCTGCAACATGCTTAAGGCAGAAAGCCTCAAGCACCCGCCGATAAAATACTCCCGTCTGGCTAATTAATCTCATTCATCAAACAAATTTGCGTAGCGCCTCGTAAATATGGCAGGTAATATTACCTGTGAAATTAACGTAAACAGGTTATTTAATTAACCTTATAAGGTTCGTGCAATGGGAACAGTATTAGGTTTTATGGGATTAATTTTGGGTGCATGGGCGGTACGCAGCATCTGCATGAAACAGCAAAATAATGTATTGAAAGCCTGTAAAGCGCTCTTCGCGGCAGTTTACTTTCTGGGGGTAGGCGGGTTGGGGGGGACGAATGAGAGGATGTTCCCAACGGCGATAGTCATGCTGCTGGTAGGGGCCGGCGTGATGCTCTATTCAAACTGGGCAGCAAAGAAGGGGGCCTAAGTGCTAATAGCCCTAATTTAAAAACAGAAATTGCGTAGCGGCGCATAAACTGGCAGCGTAAAGCGAAATAAAAAACGGGGCCTTATTCAGCCCCGTGACTTATTACTCGCTCTCTTTTTCCGGATGGTTTTGACCCTCTTCCATAAAGTCGCGATCGATTTCGTCGGTATTACCTCTATGGTCGCGGCCTGAAAGCAGATTCCAGCAGGAGATAAACAGCGCGGCGATCAGCGGACCGATAACAAAACCGTTAATACCGTAAATCTCCATACCACCCAGCGTGGTGATCAGTATCAGGTAGTCGGGCATCTTGGTATCTTTGCCGACCAGCAGCGGGCGCAGAATATTATCAATAAGACCAATCACAACCACGAAGAAGAAGGTCAGGATCACCCCTTTAACGATTGCACCGGTAAAGAAGAAGTACAGGACTACCGGCAGCCAGATAATAGCGGAGCCTACCGCCGGAATAATCGACAGGAAGGCCATCAGCGAGCCCCATAAAATACTGCCCTGAATCCCGGCAAAGAAGAAGGCGATACCGCCAAGCGCACCCTGTACGGCGGCAACCACCACCGTACCTTTTACCGTCGCGCGGGATACGGCGGCAAACTTCACGAACAGATGCTGCTTCACATATTGCGAAAGTGGGATCGCGTCCAGCGCCAGGCTAACCAGGTAAGCACCATCCTTCAGCAGGAAGAACAGCAGGTACAACATGATGCCGAAGCCAACGGTAAAGCTGAAGGTGCTTTTACCGATCATCATCAGGCTACCCGCAAAGAACTGCCCGCCCTTCATCGCCACGCCGGAGAGTTTTTCCTGAATAGCACCGGCGTCGTTCAGATTGTTTTCGGCAAGGAAGTGACGCAGCCAGTCGGGAAGATGGTTGATCACTCCGGCCGCTGCAGAGGTCAGTTCACTCTGGTTATTTTGGATGCGGTTGTATAACGCATTGAATTCAAGCGCCAGCGATGAGGCGACGATGGCCAGCGGAATGAAGACAATCAGGCAGATAATTAACATTGAAATCAGTGAAGCGAGGCCGTTACGGTCACCCAAATGCTTCCTGATTTTCGTTTTCAGCGGGTGGAAGATAATCGCCAGGATGGCGGCCCACAGAATGGCGGAGAAATAGGGTCCCAGGATGTGTAAAAAAGCGAAGGTGGTGATCGCCAGTATGAAGATGAAAAATCCCTTACTTAAGCCCTTAATGATCATTGATTGGTCTCTGTTATCAAAATGCTATCTGGTTACGCGCTAAAAGTAGACCAGCGGCGGGTTTACGGCAATAACGTGCGCAACATAAAACGAAAAGAGTCGTTACGGTCGGGAGCCTGGCCAGCGGTAAACCTTTTGCGCCAGCAGGGAAAAGTCACTCTGAAACAGCGCACAACTTTTCTTCATCCGGTCGCGCAGCTCAGACAATGGTGAAGGACAGTGCTCACGGCTGGCATAAATCACCACATTCCCGCTGGGAGTCGAGCAGTACAGCACGGTGCTGAACAGGGAGGTTAGCGCAGCGGAAAAGGCAGAATCCTCATCGGGGGCCGTTTGGTGATTAAGTACCAGCCACCCCCCCGGCTGCAGGGCCTGGGCGCAGTGGCGCAAAAAGGTGCGCGTCGACTGCAGCGGAACCGCTGCGCTGGCGGAGTAGAGATCGGAACAGATGAGCGAGTAGTGGCCTTTCAGCGCGTTGGCGATGAACAGTGCAGCATCGTCTACCTGATAGCGAATATCGTTGCTCAGCGGCAAACAGAAGTAGCTTTTCGCCACGTCAACCACGGCCTGGCGCAGCTCGACCACATCGATAGCGATGGCGGGATCGTGCGCATGCAGCGCGCGCACCAGACAGCCGCCGCCCAGCCCGAGCAGCAGAACCTTATCCAGCGGCGTGAGCGCTGCCGCCATCAGCATCGCGCTGATGTATTTATGCACCGGCAGCTCAGGGCGGCTCTTTTGCATCTTGCTTTGCTCAAAGACCCGGTCAAAGCTCATCAGTCGATAAATCTTATTATCGATCACCGAAACTTCTCCCTGCTCATCTTCAACGCTGGCAATTAGCTCTCCACGAATGCGAAACAGCGGGGATGAGTTATAGAGTTGGGCATCTGACATTTTAATCACTCCTTAAATGCACATCTTTCCTGATTATGCCGCCACATCTTCACATTTTTGCGGGTAAATGGGCAACCTTAGTCAAATTCGCACTACAAATGACATCACTGCTTGTAGATCGTCACGCAGCACTTTACGATGTCAGGTGGCCCGGCGCCGCGGATACCCGCAGCGCTGAATACTGGCCGGGAGCCTGTTGCATGAAAAGCGAGAAAGAGATATCCATCGATCAGTTTACCGAAGAAGAGAAAGGGTTGGTGGAGCAGCGGGTGAAAACATTGACGGACAAATTAAGTCATGTTGCCAGTAAGAAAGAGGAAAAAGAGATCCTCAAAGAGGCGAAACGCCTGGTAATGAAAGAGCGCGTGATGCGCGAGAGCAGCAAAGTTGTGCTGGCGAAGAAACCGCGTAAGCCCTCCGCGGCGAAAGAGAGTGAAGTAAAAGAGTTTAACTGGACTGCATCGCTGCGTAAGAATCCGCGTGCGTTAAAATAATTGAATCTCGGGCCGCAAAGGCCCTTGTCACCCTGATCCTACCTGAGTCAGTCACCCGACCACAATCAGATGTACCATCCGCGCCAACACTTCAATAATCAGCAAACTGCCAATCGTAATTAGCACCAGCGTGAAATAAAACTGCTTACGGTTATTCATGACGCTGGAGTCCCTGTCTGGCTGAAAGGCTATACTTTATCGCAAATTCACTAAACCAGGCGTCAATATGTGCCGATAAGAAAGGTTTAAGCGATGCTTTACCACTATTTAAACGGGGAAAACTGGCGGCATATTTTCATCGTTGGCGATCTGCACGGCTGTCGTGACATGCTGCAGCAGCAGTTAACTGCTCTTCATTTCGATCAACAGCGGGATCTGGTCATCGGCGTAGGTGACTTGATCGACAGAGGTCCCGACAGTGCAGGTTGCCTTGCGCTGCTGCATCAGCCGTGGTTTCGCTGCGTGCGCGGCAATCATGAACAGATGGCGCTGGATGCGCTGAGCGGGGCGGGCAGTCAGATGTGGCGCCGCAACGGCGGCGACTGGTTTTACTCCATGAAGGGTTTACCGGTGCTGGAAGTTAAACGCAATTTGTTACGTTGTCACGAATTGCCACTGATTCTTCACCTGCAGCTGGCAGAGCGCGTCGCGGTTATCGCGCACGCTGACTATCCGGCGGAAGAGTATGCCTGGGGCAAGGAGATCGATACGGAGGCTGTGCTGTGGGGGCGCGAGCGCGTTGCAGCAGCGCAGCGCGGTAAAGGGGCAAGGATCCGCGGTGCCGATGATTTCTACTTTGGTCACACGCCGCTGCCGGCGCCGCTGAATGCCTGGAACCAACACTACATCGATACCGGCGCAGTGTTTGGTAATAAACTGACGCTGGTCCAGGTGCAGTAATGATGCGGCCTGATGACAGGCCGCAGGCTGTTACACGCTGAACAGTTTGCCGTCGCGCACCAAATCGCGCGGGTAGTTATTTTTAATCCGGCTGCCCACCTTTTTGGCAATGCCAATCGCCTGCTGCTGATAGCAGACAATCACCTCGTCAGCAGGCAGGTCGCGTTCAGGATAGATATCGCGCCCGCGATACCACTCTTCCGCTTCGCTGCTGGTCAGTTCGAACGCGTTTGCCGCGTGAGGATCCGCCAGCGCAATCGCGGCTTCATGCTGCCAGCGCCAGCCTTTCGGGAATGTTTCCGCCAGCTTCAGGCCGATACGTGAGAAACGGACGCGCCCAAGCCACGGCTCCATCGCACGCGGGAACAGCCACAGCTCCTTATCACGCTGCCACAGCGACAGTTCATCGCTCCAGTTCAACCCGGCTTTTGCTGCGGCATCTGCCACGTCCTGCTGCTGCTTGCGGTTAAGCGGGCTAAAGGGCGGCTTGCCCACTTTATAGCCTGGAGCGGGCAGGCGCGGCACGCTTTCCAGCTTGCGCAGGCGGGCGACGAAGAAGCCTTCGCTGTCAAAAATATGCGGGAAGACGTGCAGAAACCCCTCCGCGGTGGCGGCCTGCTGCGCGCCGCTAAACAGCTGGTCGAGCGGCTCGATTTCAACGGCACCGGGATACTCGGCGAGCAGCCACTCAATGACCTGCTGATTCTCACTGCGGTTTAACGTGCAGGTGGAGTAAACCAGGATACCGCCAGGTTTCAGCGCGTGAAACGCGCTGTTGATCAGCTCCCGCTGGGTAGCGGCGATGTCGGCAGTGCTGGCTTCTGACCAGTTGCGCAGCGCATCGGGATCTTTGCGGACAACCCCTTCACCGGAACAGGGGGCATCCAGCAGCACCGCATCGAAACACTCGGGCAATGCAGGGCCAAATACCCGGCCGTCAAAGTGGGTCATGGCGCTGTTGCTGACGCCGCAGCGGCTGAGGTTAGCGTGCAGCACTTTCACCCGGCTGGCGGAGTATTCGTTGGCGAGGATGGTGCCTTTGTTCGCCATGCGCGCCGCAATCTGGGTGGTTTTAGAGCCCGGTGCGGCAGCGACGTCCATCACGCGTTCCGGCTGGCTACCGTTGGCAAACAGCGCGCTTACCGGCAGCATTGAGCTGGCCTCCTGGATGTAAAACAGCCCGGCAAGGTGCTCTGCCGTACTGCCCAGCGGTAACGCATCCGCATCGTCGCGGCTGATCCAGAAACCCTCTTCGCACCACGGGATCGGCGTGAGCGCCCACTGCCAGGGCGCAACCAGCGCCAGGAAGTCATCAACGCTGATTTTCAGCGTATTAACGCGCAGGCTGCGGCGCAGCGGCTGCTGGCTGATAGCAATAAAGCGATCGAAGTCGTTCGCATCCGGCAGCAGTTGCTGCATCCGATCGAGAAAAGGCTGCGGGAAAAACACGCGGGAAGAGTGAGGCACAGGCAGGATCCACAGGAAAAAATGTGCGCGCAGTTTAGCACAGGGGGGCAGGTAAAAAAATTGGGCAGCGAAGGCTGCCCAATAGGAGGTTACTGCGGCAGGGCGGTTCCCCACTTGCGCCAGTCCTTCGGCTCTTCATCTTCCAACAGGAAGTGTTTACCCGAATTCGCCTGCGGCGCCAGCGGCACCGTTGGCGGCGTGGCAAAGGCAATGCCACCCTGGATAAACTGCTGGAAGGTGCCGGTTTTCACCACGCCGCCAATCAGGCCAAACTTGAGGTTGTAGCCGGAAGCCAGCCAGAACACCGAGTTGTTCCGTACCAGATGTTGATATTTCTTGCTGATGCGCAGAGTGATCTGCACGCGGTCGGCCATCGAGCCGAGAGACGTTCCGGTCACCGTACCCACTTCGATACCGCGGAACAGCACCGGGGTTCCGACCGTCAGAGAACCTCCCTCCGGCGCATCCATCACCACATTCAGCCCATCAAGGTAGCGTGCGTCGGTAATGGTTGATTCCTGCAGTTCGAAGCTGCGCTGAGGGCGCCCTTTACCTGGGTCAACGTTAATGTACGGCTGCAGCAGCGTCTCCAGATGGTTGACCCCCGCCGCCGAGATCTGCGGTGAAACGACCGAGAAGCGCGAGCCGAGACGGGCAAAGTCCTTCACGTATTCAGGGTAGAGCACCGCTTTGGCGATCACCTGATTGTTACCTTCGCCGAGCGCCAGCGACTCCAGCTGACCAATCGTGATGCCAAGGTAGCGGATCGGCAAACCCGGCGACAGTTTGCTGGCGTCGTAGGTGCGCAGGGTGATCTGGCTACCCACCGCACGCGCGGCGGTTTCGGAATCATACAGCGTGCGTTTGTCCTGGCGGGTCAGGCCCACTCCGGCGCCGGTAAGATTTTCGAAGCTGATCGCCCCTTTCAGCGCGCGGTTAAGCGGCGAAGCCTGCACCGTCAGACCGCTGCCGTTAAGCTGCACGCGCGCCCCGCCTTCAGCCCAGAACACGCTGCTTTGGGTCAGCAGCCGGCGATATTCCGGCTTGATATGCACATTAACGTCGAAGGCATCGGCACGCGGCGTAACGCTGACGATTTCACCGACCTGGAATTTACGGTAAAGCACCACGGAACCGGCCTGGATATCCGGCAGGCTGGTGGCCGTCAGGGTGAGGGTAGTTGGCAAGCGATCGCCGACCACCCCTTCAGCGGCTTTTTCCGCATTAGCATACAGTGGGTAAGTTTTTTTCACTTCGCCTTTGCTGCCGGGATCGAGGCGAATACCGCCGTCCACCCACTCACGGGCGCTGGCACCCAGCACTTCCATGCCATCAATACCGAGCTTCACGTCGAGACGGCTGTTAATGATGAATTTGCTGTCGCCATGGACGAGGTCGCGATAGTCCGCGGCCACCGCCACGTTGAAGGTGACGCCTTTCTCATTCAGCGTGCGCTTTATCACCTGGCCGATGCGCATGCCGTGCAGCATCAGGGGCTGGCCGGCGTCAATGCCGTAGCTTTCCGGGGCGGTGAGGGTGACCTCCAGCGCATTCGGCTGCTGCAGCAGCGACTCATTGCTTGGCAGCACCACGAAATGGTCCTGCGGCGCGCCGTCGCCGGGGATCAGTTCGAGGGTATTGCCGGTCAGCAGGCTGCTGAGGCTGCTGTCAGTCAGGCTGATTTTCGGGCTGCGCATCTCAATACGCGTACCGCTGCGCATCAGACCGGTGACGGAAGGATCCAGCGTCAGCTCACCGCTGACTTTGCCGTTATCCTGCAGCGTCATTTTGGTCAGTGAACCCACTTCAAGACCCTGATACATCAGCGGCGTGCTGCCTTCCTTGAGGTTTTTACCGTCCGGCAGGTCGAGCAAAATTTTCACGCCGCGCTGGCTCTGCGCCAGGTCAGGGTAGAGGTTATAGCTGTCCTCACTCTTCGCCGGCTGCGATGCCTGCGGTGAATCGAAGGCCACTGCGCCATTGACCAGCGCGGCAAGACTCTCCAGCTGAACTTTAGCTCCACTCAGACCCACATCGGCCTTGACGCCGGAGACATTCCAGAATCGACTCTCCTTTTTCACCAGATTGGTAAAGCGGCGCTCAATCAGCACGTCAATCGTGACCCCCTGATTACCGGAGTTGATGCTGTAGTCATACACGCGGCCAACCGGGATTTTGCGGAAGTAAACCAGTGAACCGCTGTTCAGCGCGCCGAGGTCAGGGGCGTGAAGGTGGATCATCATTTCGCCGGTATTTAAGCGGTATTTGGGCTGGGTATCGAGCGCGGTGAAGTTTTCACGCGGTTCCCCCTTCTTGCCCGGCATCATGCCGATGTAGTTGCCGCCTACCAGCGCATCCAGACCCGAAACGCCGGCCAGCGAGGCTTTCGGCGTTACCAGCCAGAACTGCGTATCCTCACGCAGTGCGCCTTTCATATCGCTTTTAATGCTGGCCTTGATCTTAATGGTACGCAGGTCGTCGGTCATGCTGATGCCCTGCACCAGTCCGACTTCGACGCCCTGATAGCGTACCGGCGTGCGGCCCGGCACAATGCCGTCCGCGGTGGCGAAATCAATGGTCACCGTGGTGCCGCGCTCCTGGTAATTTGACCAGATAAGCCAGCCGGCAATCAGCAGGGCAATAAAGGGCAGCAGCCAGAATGGCGATATTTTTCGCCGATTTTTGACGCGTGCATTAGTCGGTGTAGTCGGCGTTTCCTGTTGCATGAGCATCCCAAAGTAAACGGCTATCCAGCCACTCAACGGCAAGAATAGTGAGTATGACCGCTGAGCCGAAATAGAAGGCAGCCGGTCCCATAGTAAAAGCTAAAAGCTGGTCGCGATTAACCAGCGACATCGTTAGTGAAATGACGAACAGGTCGAGCATCGACCAGCGCCCCACCCACTGCACCACGCGCAGCAGGCGGATGCGGGTTTTCAGCCCTTGCTCACATTTGAAGTGAATACTGAGCAGCAGGGTCACCAGGACGATAACTTTGGTAAACGGCACCAGAATACTGGCGACGAACACCACGATAGCCACCGGGATATTGCCAGAGGCGAGCGAGAGAATACCAGAAAGAATGGTGTCATCCTGGCGAGAGCCGTTGAGATAGATGACTGAAATCGGCAGCAGATTAGCCGGGATCAGAAAAATAATCGAGGCGATCAGCGCCGCCCAAGACTTCTGCAGGCTGAAATGACGGCGGAAATAGAGCCGCGTGTGGCAGCGCGGGCAGCGGCCACGCTCATCGGCCACGCCGGTATGGTGGCAGCTCAGGCAAACCTGCAGCTGGGCAATCGGCACATTTGGATGAGGCTGCGGATAGAAACGGTGCCACAGCTGTTCAACGTTAAGGTGAATCAGCGTCAGCAGGCTGAGAAGCGTCAGAGAGATAAACGCCACCAGCCCAAGGCCCGGCGTAATGGCGGCATAGTCCTGCACCTTTATTGAGGCAACGGCAACGCCGACCAGGTAGATATCAAGCATCACCCACTCTTTCAGGCGGTCAAGCATCAGCAGCACCGGCCGCAGGTTCATGCCCAGCTTGTCACCGAAATAGAGGTAGCCAATAGAGACGACCAGCGTCAGCGGGGCGCCAATCGTGCAAAATGCCACCATTGAAGCGGCAATGACGTCACCTTCCCTGGTCATCTGCATGATGCCGCCCAGCAGGCTGGCGTAAATGTTGGTACCGAGCAGCCGGATTGACATCAGCGGCTCATTGAAAGCGAAAGGCATCAGCAGCAGCATCGTCACCGCCATGGCGGTCAGTCGCGTCATCGACCAGTCCCGGCCATTCAGGATGCGCGCATTGCAGCGCGGGCAGTGCGCAGACTGGCTTGATTTAACATCTGGTAAGGAAAAAAGGGTATCGCATTGGGGACATCGCTGATAACGTGCCTGTGGCAGAGCATGACTTATGGCGTGTATTTTCATATTCCCGATCGTGCTTTGGCCCAACAGCGCAGGTGCAGGGCAGGTTAGGCTGATTAACGCCATGAGAGCAGGACTTCAGTATAGCCGTGCTTCAGTATTCGGATAAATCCAAGGTTATATTAACTAACGGAATGAATCACCTTGTCCCGCTGTACTTTTAATGCTTAATTTTATTGGACTCAGTGGCTACCGGCCTGGTCTCAGTTTCTACAATGGTTAAACAATGACAAAAGCAGAATTTTATACCGACCTCAATCGCGACATGCGCGCACTTCTCAGCGGCGAAACCAGCTTCCTGGCGGTGATGGGCAATTGTAGCGCGCTTTTATACGAACGTCTTGATGGGGTTAACTGGGCGGGTTTTTATCTGCTGACCGAAGAGAACACGCTGGTACTCGGCCCGTTCCAGGGCAAAATCGCCTGCGTGCGAATTCCTGTCGGGCGCGGCGTTTGCGGTACAGCGGTGGCAGAAAACAGCGTTCAGCGTGTTGATGATGTGCATGAATTCCCGGGCCACATTGCCTGTGATGCTGCCAGCAACGCTGAAATTGTGCTGCCGTTAGTGGTAAATGGTCAGATTATTGGCGTGTTAGATATCGACAGCGTTGAATATAACCGCTTTGACAGTGAGGATGAAGCGGGGCTGAAAGCGTTGACTGACGGGCTTTGTGAGGTGCTTGCCGGATCGGATGTGGAAAAATTTATTCACATGAAACGCACCTAAAGCGCTGGATCACGTAGCAATTGCTGATGGGGTCATTATAATGTCGCCTGTTCATGCCTGCGCTGATTGGCAAACCCGTTGTAATCAGGAAATTTCATGGAAAATCAACCTAAGTTGAATAGCACCAAAGAAGTCATCGCCTTTCTGGCCGAGCGTTTCCCACAATGCTTTAGCGCCGAAGGCGAAGCACGACCACTGAAGATCGGAATCTTTCAGGATTTAGTCGACCGCGTGCAGGGTGAAATGAACCTGAGTAAAACTCAGCTTCGTTCAGCACTGCGTCTATATACTTCCAGCTGGCGCTATCTGTACGGCATCAAAGTCGGTGCGACTCGCGTTGACCTTGATGGCAATGCGTGTGGCCTGCTGGATGAACAGCACGTTGAACATGCGCGCAAACAGCTTGAAGAAGCCAAAGCGCGCGTGCAGGCACAGCGCGAACAGCAGCAGGCGAAAAAGCGTGAAGCCGGTGAAGACACCGCACCGCGTCGTCCGCGTAAACCTGTTCGTAAACCTGCGGCCGAAGGTGAGCAGCCACGTAAAGTGCGCAGCAAGCCAGAGCGTCCGCAGGCTGAACGCAACTCTTCCTCAGCAAGAGAAGAGACTCAGACGTCGAGTAGCAAACCGGTTACCGACACCTCAGCGTTGCAAGTGGGCCAGAGCATTAAAGTTACCGCAGGCAAAAGTGCGATGGATGCCACCATTCTTGAAATCTCTAAAGATGGCGTCCGGGTACAGCTGGCTAACGGTCTGGCAATGATAGTACGCGCAGAACACTTGCAGTTCTGATACGGAGGCTAATCAGGGCATGAACACTCTTTTTAAACGCACCATCATTGCGGGCCTGCTGATTGCAGGCAATGCCTTCGCGGCCGATAACATCACCCGTGCAGACCAGATCCCGCAGCTGCACCAGGAAGCACAGCACGCGACCGTCAGCGAGCGCGTCACTTCCCGCTTTACCCGTTCCCATTACCGCCAGTTTGACCTCGATAAAGACTTTTCGGTCAAAATATTCGAGCGTTATCTGAACCTGCTCGACTACAGCCACAATGTGCTGCTGGAGTCTGACATTGCGCAATATGCGGACAAGAAAACCACGCTGGGCGATGAGTTAAAAAGCGGCCAGCTTTCGGCGTTTTACGATCTGTATAATCTGACGCAGAAACGCCGTTTTGAACGTTATCAGTACGCGCTTTCCGTGCTGAATAAGCCGATGAACTTTACCGGCAACGACACCATTGATATCGACCGCAGCAAGTCCCCCTGGCCCAAAAGCACCGCAGAGCTGAATGCCCTGTGGGACGCCAAGGTGAAATATGATGAGCTGAGCCTGAAGCTGGCCGGTAAAGATGAGAAAGAGATCCGCGAAGTCCTCACCAAGCGCTATCAGTTCGCTGAACGTCGCCTGGCGCAGAGCAACAGCGAAGACGTGTTCCAGCTGGCGATGACCGCGTTCGCGCATGAAATTGACCCGCACACCAATTATCTCTCCCCGCGTAACACCGAACAGTTCAATACCGAAATGAGCCTGTCGCTGGAAGGTATTGGTGCGGTGCTGCAGATGGATGATGATTACACGGTGATCAATTCAATGGTTGCTGGTGGTCCGGCGGCGAAAAGCAAAACCATTACCGTGGGCGACCGTATTGTTGGCGTTGGTCAGCCGGGCAAACCGATGGTCGATGTGATCGGCTGGCGTCTGGATGATGTCGTTGCGCAGATCAAAGGACCGAAGGGCAGTAAAGTGCGCCTGGAAATCCTGCCTGCCGGCAAAGGTACCAAAACCCGTACGGTAACCCTGACGCGTGAAAAGATCCGCCTGGAAGACCGCGCGGTTAAAATGTCGGTCCATAACGTCGGCAAACAGAAAGTCGGCGTGCTGGATATCCCAGGTTTCTACGTTGGCCTGACTGACGATGTGAAGGTGCAGCTGCAGAAATTGCAGAAGCAGAACGTCGATAGCATTGTTATCGATCTGCGCACCAACGGCGGTGGGGCACTGACCGAGGCGGTTTCTCTCTCTGGTCTGTTTATCCCAAGTGGCCCGGTGGTTCAGGTTCGCGATAACAACGGCAAAATCCGCCAGGACAGCGACAACGACGGCATTACTTACTACAAGGGTCCGCTGGTGGTGCTGGTTGACCGCTTCAGTGCTTCGGCTTCTGAAATCTTTGCCGCTGCCATGCAGGATTATGGCCGCGCGCTGATTGTTGGTGAACCGACCTTCGGTAAAGGTACGGTACAGCAGTATCGCTCGCTGAACCGCATTTACGATCAGATGCTGCGCCCTGAATGGCCGGCGCTGGGTTCCGTGCAGTACACCATTCAGAAGTTTTACCGCATCAACGGCGGCAGCACGCAGCGCAAGGGTGTGACGCCTGACCTGCTGATGCCTACCGGCGTAGAAGCGATAGAAACCGGTGAGAAGTTTGAGGACAATGCGTTGCCGTGGGATAGCGTTCCTGCTGCTACCTATACCAAAACTGAAGACCTCAAGCCGCTGGAAGCACAGCTGATTAAAGATCATCAGGATCGCATCGCTAAAGATGCTGAGTTCCAGTACATCATTAAGGATATCGCCCGCTTTAATGCCAACAAGGACAAGCGCAATATTATCTCTCTGAATCTTGCCGAGCGCGAGAAAGAGAACAAAGAAGATGATGCATTGCGGCTGGAACGCATTAATGCTCGCCTGAAAGCAGACGGTAAGAAACCGCTGACCAAGCTGGAAGATCTGCCTAAAGACTACAAAGAGCCGGACCCGTATCTGGATGAGACGGTGAACATTGCCAACGACCTGGCGCAGCTGGAAAAACAGCAGCCGCCAGTGACACCGGCAGCGGCAAAATAAGCCCAACAGGCACAGCAATCGCTGTGCCTTTTTTTATCCTGTCCGTCCTGCCTGGCGCTGTGCGCGAAAAGTAACACAAAGTGTAAAGTTATGTCTTTTTAAACACTTAAAGATTAAGAGTGCTTGAAAAGCGGCGTATTGACCTTACGATGGTGGTACGCGAAAAGCGGAATAACTGAGGAAGTCTAATTTTATGATGCGTATTGCTCTTTTCCTGTTGACCAACCTCGGGGTTATGGTGGTTTTCGGGCTGATCCTCAGCCTGACAGGGATCCAGTCAAGCAGTGTAATGGGCCTGATGATCATGGCGGGTCTGTTTGGCTTCGGCGGTGCGTTTGTTTCACTGCTGATGTCGAAGTGGATGGCACTGCGCTCCGTTGGTGGTGAAGTGATTGAACAGCCGCGTAACGAAACCGAACGCTGGCTGATGGAAACCGTGGGCCGTCAGGCTCAGCAGGCCGGCATTGCCATGCCGCAGGTGGCTGTTTACCATGCGCCCGACATTAACGCCTTTGCTACCGGTGCGCGTCGTGACGCCTCGCTGGTGGCGGTATCAACCGGCCTGTTGCAGAACATGAGCCGTGATGAAGCGGAAGCGGTGCTGGCTCACGAAATCAGCCATATCGCCAACGGTGACATGGTGACCATGACCCTGATTCAGGGGATTGTGAATACCTTCGTGATCTTCATCTCGCGCATTCTGGCACAGCTGGCAGCGGGCTTTATGTCCGGTAACCGCGACGAGGAAGGCAGCAGCAACGGCAACCCGATGGTGTACTTTGCAGTATCAATGGTGCTGGAGCTGGTATTTGGTATTGTCGCCAGCATTATTACCATGTGGTTCTCACGCCACCGTGAATTCCATGCGGATGCGGGTGCTGCTCGCCTGGCCGGGCGTGAGAAGATGATTGCCGCACTGCAACGTCTGAAAACCAGCTACGAGCCGCAGGAAGCCAGCAGCATGATGGCCTTCTGTATCAATGGTAAATCCAAGTCGTTGAGCGAGCTGTTTATGTCGCACCCACCGCTGGATAAACGCATTGAAGCGCTGCGCAGCGGCGAATACCTGAAGTAGGGGCGCGGCATACCGCGCCCGTTCAGGGCAAAATCATCAGTAAACCGGGCATGCGCCCGGTTTTTTTATGCCCGGTGATTGCCCGGCTGTGTAATGCGCAGGGCGCTGACCAGCGCGGCGATAGCGGCGAAGCTGCCCGCCAGCAACAGCGAGAGATGGGTGCCCTGGTTAGCAAACAGGTTGAACATCAGGGCGACAAGGGCCGCGCCGCTGGTCTGACCCAGCAGGCGGGCGGTACCGAGCATGCCACTGGCTCCTCCGCTGCGGTGACGCGGGGCCGAAGAGATAATCGTGTGATTATTCGGGGACTGGAACAGACCAAATCCGGCACCGCACAGCATCATGCGCCAGATAATATCGGCGTCTGATGGGCTGGCGGGTAGCAGGGCGAGCGCAAACAGCCCGGCGGCAAACATTGCCAGGCCAATCGCACCGAGCAGGCCGGCGTGGAAGCGCTCAATCAGCCGCCCGGCAATGGGTGCCATCACCATCGTCGCCAGCGGCCACGGCGTCAGCAGCAGGCCGGTTGCCACCTCGCTGCGTCCCAGCACGCTTTGCAGGAAGAAGGGCAGAGAGACCATGGCCAACATTTGCGCGCAGAACGAGCACACGGAGGTGCCAATCGACATGGCGAAAATAGGAATACGGAACAGGTCAACCGGCAGCAGCGGGAACTCCAGCCGCAGCTGGCGCCGGATGAACAGGGTTCCGACCAGCAGCAGCGCCACCAGTTCAGCCAGCAGCAGTTTTCCGTTCTGGCCCTGGGCAAAACCACTCAGCAGCGAGATAAGCAGGCCAAAGGTTAACGCATTCATCACGCTGCTCAGCAGATCAAATCGCTGCCCGCTGGTTTTCTGCGGATTATCCGGTAAATAGCGCAGGGCCAGCACCAGCGCGGCGATGCCGACAGGGACGTTAATCAGGAACAGCCATTGCCAGGACGCCACCGAGAGAATGGCGGCGGCAACGGTCGGCCCGGCAGCGCTGGATACCGCCACAATCAGCGAGTTAATTCCCATGCCGCGACCAAGATGGCGCTGCGGGTAGATAATGCGTATCAGAGCGGTGTTAACGCTCATCAGCGCGGCACCGCCGAAGCCCTGCAGCACGCGGGCAAAGGTCAACATGCCGAGCGAGTCCGACAGCGCACAGAACAGAGACGTACAGCTGAACAGCACCAGCCCCCACTGATAGATACGGCGGTAGCCGAGCATATCGCCTAGAAAAGAGAGGGTCAGCAGCGAAATAATAATGGCCAGCTGGTAGGCGTTAACAATCCAGATTGACTCTGCCGGGCTGGCATTCAGCTCGCGGGCAATCGTCGGCAGCGCCACATTGGCAATCGCGCCATCCAGCACGGCCACCGTGATGCCGAGTGCAATAGCCAGTATGGCCCCGTAGCGCTGGGGTAGCGGCAATCCGTCGTTGGCTGAAGTTGAGTGCATAGCGTTGAAATAGTTACGTGGGAGAAGAGTCTCATGCTAATGGTTTTTACGAATTATGCCAGTATGTAAATTGCTGAAAACTATCAGCAGATGTGTCCACGCCGTTGTGGCTTTCATTGCGCCCGGCGGAGGGGCTACGTATACTGGAAATAGCGTTCCATTTTTTATAAAACACAAAAGGTAAGTCATGGCGAGTGCCGATCCAGATAAACAGCCCGATTCCGTCTCTTCAGTGATGAAAGTATTTGGCATTTTACAGGCGCTGGGCGAAGAGCGTGAAAACGGCATCACCGAGCTGTCGCAGCGCGTGATGATGTCGAAAAGCACCGTATACCGTTTTCTCCAAACCATGAAAACGCTCGGCTACGTCTCACAGGAAGGGGAGTCAGAGAAATATGCGCTGACGCTAAAACTGTTCGAGCTGGGGGCTAAAGCCCTGCAAAACGTCGATCTGATCCGCAGTGCCGATATTCAGATGCGTGAGATCTCGCGCCAGACGAAAGAGACTATTCACCTTGGCGCCCTGGAAGAAGACAGCATTGTCTATATCCATAAAATCGACTCCCTGTACAACCTGCGCATGTATTCGCGCATTGGTCGCCGTAACCCGCTGCACAGTACGGCAATTGGTAAAGTGCTTTTAGCGTGGCGCGAGCGTGGCGAAGTGGATGCGATTCTGGCTAATGTTGAGTTTACCCGCAGCACGGCACGCACCATTACCACTAAGGACGCGCTGTTGCCCGTGCTGGAGCAGGTGCGTAGCCAGGGATTTGGCGAAGATAATGAAGAGCAGGAAGAGGGGTTGCGCTGTATTGCAGTGCCGGTATTTGACCGCTTTGGCATGGTGATTGCCGGGTTGAGCATCTCTTTCCCGACCATCCGTTTCTCGGAAGAGAATAAAAAAGAGGTGGTGGCGATGCTGCATCTGGCGGCAAAAAATATCTCAGAACAGATGGGTTATCACAGCTATCCCTTCTGACATCAGCAGGCCGGCGTTGACCGGCCCGCCGGTTAATCAATTATCCACGACTTCGCTGCTTTTCTTCAGCAGCGGGCAATCCGTCACCCCAATAATGCCGCTGTCGGTGTGCAGATACTGTGCAATCACCATGCCGCGTGCGGTCAGGTACTGACACTGTAAGCCCATTCCCGCAACGTTTTTAGTGCTGCCCGTCAGAATGCCATAGCCAGTCAGCAGCATAGCCAGCCAGATAATGACCAGCAGCGCGACAATACGTAGCAAAAATTTCATGGTAATCCCCTTATTGTTTTCAGGCGGTGTCCTCACTGCCCGCAGCAGCATAACAGCTTGTCGCTGAGTACCACACAAATCGATAAGAGGATGCTGAAACCTTTGCACCTTTCTGAGGGTTAGATGCCGACTTTTTCGGGATCTGGCTATCATTTGTCGGGCTTACAGGTAAAATCATCTGCGCGGTACTGCCGCATAGAGGCAGCTCTTTTTCTGTATTGAGGCAAGTATGAATGAAATAAACAATGGTGCGATGGATATGGTCTCTGCTGGCATCGTGGCGTTGCTGGTGATAATCGGGCTGGTGGTATGGTTTTTCGTTAACCGCGCCAGCGTGAAGGCCAGTCAGCAGGTCCAACTGCTGGAAGCACTGCTGGAAGAGCAGAAGCGTCAGAACGCGATGCTGCGCCGCCTTACCGATGCGGTTGCCGGCAAAGAGCAGGGTGCTGCAGCGAAAGATAATGCTGATAGCAAAGATTTTACCCGGTTGATCCCGGAGCGCTAATTTTTTGTCGTGAAGTTGCAGGGCGACGGGTAAATTTTTTCCTGATAGTGCCCGCGAAATGGGCCAGTTTATCCTCATCCCCTGCAGCCCGATCGCCGTGCACCAAAATGGTTCATGCGTGACCGCGCCTGATAGCCGCCCAGGCGAGGTTACTCCGCGTCGGGTGCGAACAGATAATACCAGCCAGGAATAATCCTAAAGCCATTTCATTATATCAGGCCACCTATTAAGAGAACCCAGTCTAAATACGCAAATAGATTGAGCGTAATAACGTTAATAAACTGGTGCAGATCAATGCATTTAAATGGGGCAGCGTGCCAGATAGTTTCCTGTTTTTGGTGCAATTTAATTTATAAACTGTACTAATCCGTGGTTGTTGTACAGTTGTGACACCTGAGCGGGATTGATAAATGGGCCTGAGTTTAATGAACTCTTTTGACTAAGCTTTGCCATATTTATGTCATCATTGGCGCTAACATTAGCCGCTACAGCCCGCAGCAGGACGGACTTGACACCTTCGGCCGTCTGTTATAAACCCTGTGTTGGTCAGGTGCTTAAAGGCTCTGCGGAGTGAATTCTGTTCAGTCGTGAACGTCGTGATGCATCAATGTGCATTCTGTGCCAGCTATCGTTTTAAATGTGTGCGACATCTCTATCCCTGTTTAAAAATGACTTGCCATTAATTTGTGGATATGTGATAAAACATTCGGGTAAAACGAGGTACAGTTCTGTTTATGTGTGGCATCTTCAGTAAAGAAGTTCTGAGTAAAAGACTAACGTTGAATACCGCTTCCTTGCCGAGCTTTAATTTAGTGCCTCATGCAGTAATGTCTCTGGTTTTTCTGTACGTTAAGCCCACGGGCGAATAAACACTCTAAGGAAATTTGCAAAATGGCAAAGATTAAAGGTCAGGTTAAGTGGTTCAACGAGTCTAAAGGTTTTGGTTTCATCACTCCTGCTGACGGCAGCAAAGATGTGTTCGTACACTTCTCTGCAATCCAGGGTAATGGCTTCAAAACTCTGGCTGAAGGCCAGAACGTTGAGTTCGAAATTCAGGATGGCCAGAAAGGCCCTGCTGCTGTGAACGTCACCGCTATCTAATTTTCGATCTGAGCCTGACATTGCCGCCCGGCGTGTAATCCAGGCTGAAATCTGAATACTGAAGCCCTGTCATTCTTGACGGGGCTTTTTTATATCCGATTTTCGTGGTGCGCGGGATTTTCCACGGGCTTTGCAGTACACTGCCGCGTCTTAAATTGATGGAGTCTTGCTATGTCGTACCAGTGTCCTCTTTGCCAGCAGCCGCTGACGTTTGACCAGCGCACCTGGCGTTGTGAAAATCAGCACCAGTTTGACCAGGCGAAAGAGGGCTATGTCAACCTGCTGCCGGTACAGCATAAGCGCTCTAAGCAGCCGGGCGACAGTGCGGATATGATGCAGGCACGGCGCAATTTCCTTGATGCCGGTCACTATCAGCCACTGCGGCTGCAGGTCGGTGATTTGCTTGAGCGTGTGCTGCCGGCAGATGACGTCAGCGTGCTGGATATCGGCTGTGGGGAAGGCTATTACACCCATGAAGTCGCCAGCCGCCTGCAGGCCAGAGGTCAGGCTGAGGTGCACGGTCTCGATGTGGCTAAAATTGCCGTGCGCTATGGCGCTAAGCGCTATCGTAACGTGGAGTTTTGCGTCGCATCCAGCCACCGCCTGCCGTTCAGCGATCGGCAGTTTGACGCGGTACTGCGCATCTATGCGCCCTGCAAGGCTGAAGAGTTGGCGCGCGTCGTCAAGCCGCAGGGCTACGTACTTACCGTCACGCCAGGTCCGCGCCATTTAATGCAGTTTAAAGCACTGATTTACCAGGATGTGCAGCTACACGACACCACGCCTGAGCAGATGCCCGGCTTCACCCTGGTTGAGCAGCAGCAGCTCTCCTACCCGATGACGCTTAACAGTGAAGAGTCCGCGGCGCTGCTGCAGATGACGCCGTTTGCCTGGCGTGCGCGCCCTGAAGTGTGGGGGATTCTGGCCACGACCGAGCAGTTTGAGTGTGAAACTGACTTCACGCTGCGCCTGTGGCAGCGTGACGACGAAATCGTGCAGGATGTCAGCGACTCTCCAGCATAAACTGATAGATGGTTTCCAGATCGTCCAGCTTGCGTACATGAACCAACAGGCGCCGTTTCTCCAGGTTAATCACCAGTACGCCATCTTCTGACAGGTTGATGGCGCTGATACGCGCGTACTCAATAAAAACGTTCGCGTAGAAAAATCCCTTCTCCTTAAACAGCATCTTCGGCGCGCGGATCCAGAACAGCCAGGCGGAGAGGCCTCCCAGTGCCAGCAGCAGCATAGTGGTCAGCTGGGGCCCCTGTGCGGCAAGGTTGTTATACAGCAGGATAGCCAGCAGGCCGATAAAGATCAGGCTGTCGAGCTTGTTGCGGCGCTGCAGCAGGATTTTCAGGCGGGTGGGGCCATGCAGACGATCCATAATCAGCTCGTCATAGATCGCATACAGTAGAATGAGTACGATAAAAAGGAGTATCAGGCAGTCAGTCAGAGACATATCGGCGTCCATAAAAAGGGGCCAGACTGGCTGGCCCCGGGGTAAAGATTATTCGTAACGCAGGATTATACGCCCAGCAGGCCAATCCAGTAACCGAAGATACCGATAACGAAGAAGCCCATAATAATCCACAGGGCATTCACCTTACGGCGCAGCAGCCACATACAGCCAAAGGTGAGCAGCAGCGGGATTAAGCCCGGCATCAGCTGGTCAAGAATCGACTGTACGGTGGTGACCGTGGTTTTACCGGTCTGGTCGGTAATCTCAGAAACCACCAGCGGCACGTTCACGTGCGTCCACTTGTTGACCAGCGCCCCCATGACAAACAGGCCGAGAATCGACGCCCCCTCAGTCAGTTTTTGCAGGAAGCCGCCGCCCATATCGCTAACGATATCGACACCTTTACGATAGCCATAAGCCACGCCGTAGTAGCGCACCAGCAGACGCACCAGGTTAAACAGGACAAAGAACAGCAGGGGGCCCATCAGGCTGCCGCTCATCGCGATACCTGCGCCCAGGGCCGCAAATACCGGGCGCACGGTGCCCCAGAAGATCGGGTCACCCACGCCGGCCAGCGGCCCCATCAGACCGACTTTAATGCCGTTTATGGCAGCATCGTCGATCGGCGCTCCGTTGGCGCGCTGTTCTTCCATGGCCATGGTCACGCCGAGTACCGGAGCAGCCACATACGGATGGGTGTTGAAGAACTCCAGGTGACGTTTGATCGCCTGTTTGCGGTCGTCGTTATTTTCCGGGTACAGACGGCGGATTACCGGTACCATCGAATAACAGAAACCCAGCGCCTGCATACGTTCGAAGTTCCACGAACCCTGGAACAGGTTTGAGCGTAAGAACACACCGCGCACATCGCCTGGCGTTAATTTCTTCTGCGTAGTGGTAGTTGTTGTGTCAACCATTTCTCTCACCTTTCCTTAATCGAGTTCGTTATCAAGGTCGTTATTAGCCGGACCTGCTGCCTGCGCACCGGCAACACGGTTATATTTTGGCGCCAGCTGGATATACAGCATGGCCATCACTACGCCGATGACGCCCAGAGCCACCAGGTTGAAGTTGGTGAAAGCAGCGGTCACGAAACCAAGGTAGAAGAACGGCATCAGATAGCCTGCACGCATCATGTTAATAACCATGGCGTAACCGACCACCACGATCATGCCACCGGCGATATTCAGACCGTTGGTGACCACTTCCGGGATAGAGTTCAGCAGTTCCTGAACCACGCTGGTACCGACAGAAACGGCAACAATCACGGCAGGGATCGCGATACGCATTGCCTGCAGCACCAGCGCAGAGACATGGATCCAGGAAATTGCAGTCAGGTTGCCCTTTTCAGCTGCTTTATCGGCAGCGTGCTGGAACGCAACGGTGATGGTACGGACAATAATGGTCAGAACCTGACCGGCTGCTGCCAGCGGGATAGCCAGTGCGATACCGGCACCCACGCTCTGCCCACCGGCAATAACCAGAATGGTCGAGATGATCGAAGCGAGTGCAGCATCCGGCGCCACGGCGGCGCCAATGTTCATCCAGCCCAGTGCGATCATTTCCAGCGTACCGCCGATAATAATCCCGGTTTTCATATCACCGAGGATCATGCCGACTAACGTACAGGCCACGAGTGGCCGGTGGAACTGAAATTCATCGAGGATCGAGCCCATGCCCGCAATACAGGCAACGATAAATATCAGAACAATTTGCAGCGTGGTAATCTCCATTACACTTCTCCTATTAAATGCCAGAACGGAGTTCAACCTGAAATTTCAGGCCACGGGCTACTGATGCATTTTGGCGATCAGATCCATCATTTTCAGTCTCTGGTCGCTCGATACTTTACGCACTTCCAGTTCGATTCCGCGCTCATTCAACTTTTTGAACGCCTCAATATCTTTAGCATCTACCGATACCGCATTGTTGACCTGAGTTTTCCCCTGACGGAACGCCATCCCCCCGATGTTGACCGACGTGATATTGACGCCTTCTTCCACCAGTCGCACCACATCGGTAGGATTGGTAAACAGCAGCATCACTTTATCGTGGCCATATTTCGGGTTGTTCCACACGCGGATCATTTTCGCTACGTCCACCACATGCGCGGTAACGCCCGGCGGGGCAACCTGAGTCAGCAACGTTTTACGCACGTTATCGGCAGCAACTTCATCGCTGACGACAATAATGCGGGTTACGTTGGTTTCTTTGGTCCAGCGGGTGGCGACCTGGCCATGGATTAAACGGTCATCGATACGTGCCAGACCGATTTTCATGTGATCGCCGGGTGCCATTGGGGCCTGTGGTGCAGCCGGAGCTTTCACCGCAGCGGCGGGGGCAGAGGTTTCTGGTGCTTTCGCTTTCAGGGCTTTTACCCCTTCACGGCCAGTTTCCACGGCCAGCGCGACCAGTTCATCAAAGGTTGGGTTATCGTCTCGTGCCATCAGTACTTCGACCAGCATCGGAATATTGACCCCGGCGACGACTTCATAATCGGGTTTATCTACCACAAGGCGGCTGGCGGCGTTAAACGGGCTGCCCCCCCAGGTATCGACCAGAAAAAGCACTCCCTGCGTACTGTCCATATTGGCTAACCGTGCCTGATATTTCTCGATCAAGGTTTCGGCGTTTTCTCCGGGGACAAAGTCAATCCAACCGACATTTTCCTGTTCCCCTAACAGCATTTCGGCAGTTTTCAGCAGTTGTTCTGCTGCCCAGCCGTGCGTGCCAATCATAATAGCAATAGTCACTTGCTACCTCCTTATCCAGTTAAAACGACGCTTTGGAGTAAACGTCGTTCGAGGTTCAGCTGAGTTAATTGCGTTCAGCATGATTGAGGTCCCACTTTTATCTGTTGAGTTACTTATCAGCGGTACTGAACACACACCACATTGACGGCATTTATTTTAGTACGCGAAAAAATAAATTATGTGACCGTGCTCAGTAATTTAGACGCTGATCCACATTTGTCGGCTGAATGTTGAAACAACATGTCTGTGAAGGATTGTGCACCCTGAGTGTAAGAAAATATTTTGACGTCCCTGTGGCAACTGATAAAGTAGTGATCCTTTTTTTCATACAGGAGTAACGGGCCTCAGCCCTCCCTATGGACTGTCACCGAAGTCGCTTAATCATGCCGCCGGGCTATCCGGTATCGTTTTTAACGTCATTTGACGTCATCATGTTTTCCACCTGTCGTTATCTCTGCCGCACGTTCAGCCGAACGCCTGCTGCTATTTCCCGTTCCTTTTTCCGGAGTCTTTCATGGAATTTCTTTTAGACCCCTCAATCTGGGCCGGTCTCTTTACGCTCATTGTTCTTGAGATCGTGCTGGGCATCGATAACCTGGTGTTTATCGCTATTCTGGCCGATAAACTCCCGCCAAAGCAGCGTGATAAAGCCCGTCTGATTGGCCTGTCACTGGCGCTGATTATGCGTCTTGGCCTGCTGTCGCTTATCTCATGGATGGTGACCCTGACCCGTCCGCTGTTTAGCGTTGGCGAATTCAGCTTCTCCGGCCGTGACCTGATCCTGCTGGTGGGGGGGCTGTTCCTGCTGTTCAAAGCCACGATGGAGCTGCATGAACGGCTGGAAAACCGTGAGATGAATGACGGCGGCAATAAAGGATATGCCAGTTTCTGGGCCGTGGTGGTGCAGATCGTTATTCTTGATGCGGTATTCTCCCTCGATGCGGTAATCACCGCTGTCGGGATGGTTAACAATCTGGCGATTATGATGACCGCCGTGGTGATTGCGATGGGCGTGATGCTGCTGGCATCCAAACCGCTGACCAACTTTGTCAACGCGCATCCGACCGTGGTGGTGCTGTGCCTGAGCTTCCTGCTGATGATTGGTCTCAGCCTGGTGGCGGAAGGATTCGGCTTCCATATTCCAAAAGGTTACCTGTACGCAGCGATTGGCTTCTCGATTCTTATTGAGCTGTTTAACCAGATTGCGCGCCATAACTTTATGCGCCATCAGGAAAGACGCCCGATGCGTGAACGCACCGCAGAGGCAATCCAGCGCCTGATGGGCGGGCGTCGTCAGAGCGAAGTGCAGAACAGTGAAAGCAGTGAAGTTGCCGCGATCATGCCGCAGGAAGCGTTTAAAGATGAAGAGCGCTACATGATCAATGGGGTACTGACGCTGGCATCCCGTTCAGTGCGCAGCATCATGACGCCGCGTGGTGAGATCTCCTGGGTTGACGCCACGCGTCCGCTGGATGAAGTTCGCCTGCAGCTGCTGGATACGCCGCACAGCCTGTTCCCGGTTTGCCGGGGCGAGCTGGATGAAATCATTGGCGTCGTGCGCGCGAAAGAGCTGCTGGTGGCCTTGGATCATGGGATTGATGTGGCAACCTTTGCCAGCAATACTCCGCCGATCATCGTACCGGAAACGCTCGACCCGCTGAACCTGCTGGGCGTGCTGCGCCGGGCGAAAGGCAGCTTTGTCGTTGTCACCAACGAGTTTGGCGTGGTGCAGGGGCTGATTACCCCGCTGGACGTACTGGAAGCGATTGCCGGTGAGTTCCCGGATGAAGATGAAACCCCGGATATCATTGCGGATGGTGATGGCTGGCTGGTGAAGGGCGGAACCGATCTGCACTCGCTCCAGCAGCTGCTGGATACTCAGGAGCTGGTTAAGCCGGAAGACGATCATGCTTCGCTGGCAGGGCTGCTGATTGACCAGAAAGGTCAGCTGCCAAAAGCCGGTGAGGTGATTGAGATGCTGCCGCTACGCTTCCAGATTATTGAAGCCACCGACTACCGTATCGATCTGGTGCGCGTGACCAAAGAGCGTCAGGAAGACGAAGAAGAGTAACTATCCGGCGTGCCTGAGCCGGATTAACAGCGGCCAGGCACGCCTCCCAACATCTGAAGCCTCATCGTCGCAGTTTAAAACCCACAGCGAGCACGAGGCGAGTGGGGGATGAGCTCAGAGCGGTCAGAGGACGTTAGCGCTGGGAGCGATGTCTGAAGATAGTTAAAAGGCATGCCTGGCCGCTACAGGTCAACCCATCACGCGCTCAGCGTCTCCTGATGATTCATCAGCCATTCTGGGAAATCCCCCAGCGGCATCGGGCGGGCAAAGAAGTAGCCCTGAAGCGTATCAACGCCTCTCTCACGCAGATACTCAGCCTGTTCCGCCGTTTCTACTCCTTCAGCCACCAGGCTAATGTTCAGACGCTGCGCCAGTGAAATCACCATATCGGTCACGGTTGCATTGATCGCATCGGTGCCGATAGCGGCGGTAAAGACTTTATCAATCTTCAACACGTCCGGGCTCAGGGTCTTCAGGTACGAAAGGGAGCTGTGGCCAGTACCAAAATCATCGATCGCCAGCTTCACCCCAATCTTATGCAGATGCGACACCACGCGCTGATCGACCACCGGCAGCGAATCCCGCTCGGTCAGCTCGACAATCAGCTGTGGCCTGGGATTAGCCGGCCACCACAGTTGCTGTAAATCGTCGATAATGGCGCGCTCGTGGAAATGGCTGGCCGCCACATTGATCGCAATATGGAACGATTGACAGGCTGGCAGCTGCGGCAAATGGCGCACCACTTCACTGATGACAAAGCGGGTCAGCGGAGCTATCAGATTCTGCCGTTCGGCCAGCGGGATAAATACATCCGGCGGGATCCAGCCCTGGCGCGGGTTATGCCAGCGCAGCAGCAGTTCAATACCTTCACAACCCCCGCTGCGTGCGTTGATCAGCGGCTGGCAGTACACCATAAATTCACGGGCGGTGATGCCATAGCTAATCTGCCACGACAGGCTCATACGGTTGGCGGTTGCCAGCCAGACGATATAGCCCATCAGCAGGCTCAGCAGCAGGGCCAGCGGCAGCTGCGAAGGCACCGTCACCAAAGCCAGCCGCGCCGGGGATGGCCCAAATAGTGTGATCGAGAACGGGTAGCGCAGTGACGACTCTTCATAGGTCACTTCATCCTCTGAAGGCACCGCCGGTTCAATCATCGGATTACCAAACTCCAGGCTCTTACCACCCACGTTAAAAATGGCGCGCTCAACCCACGGTAGGGTCGGCTCCAGCAGATAGTTGGTCATCAGCTCAATATTGATGATCTGAATGATGCCGGAACGGTTGTCGAGGGAGCGTGGCGTCCAGAGCAGCAGCACCGGCGATCCCTTGATCAAATGCTCATCAACCGACAGCATCATGCGCTGGTTATTGACTGCCAGTTCTGGATAGTTGTCGGCAAAGCCAACATCCGTGGAGCCATAGATGCTGGAGCAGTAAACGCGGTCTCTGTCCACCAGTAAAATAGACCTGACCGTCTGCAAGGAAGCCAGTTTTTCAATCAGCGGAAAACGCACTTCACCACAGGTCAGGCCCACCAGGCCAAGGGTATTGTTTGCCGCGACGTCAAGCGGCGAGAACATTCGGTCAAAACGCTGGATAGCGTTGTCTGCGAAACTTCGCGACTGCTGCTCTATTCGGCCTTTCTCTTCCAGAAAACGGAAGGTTAACGTGAGAATGAGCACCAACGCGGCAACCACCACAGCGATCAGTAACCGCTTGCGGCGAAACTGTCCTAAAACTTCCTGGGACATGTGCATCAGTAACCACCCTTAGATCAAGACGCGTATAAATAGAGACCGAATACCAATTATCGGCAACAGGGGCATTAAGTTTAGTCGTGCTGAAGATAAAAGCTGAAGCGCTCAAAAACAGGAAGTTACTCGCGTAGATACGCCGAAAACACTCTAGCGGTTTCCGGGTTGCGGAGATAGCAGGAGAAGAAAATTATTTTTACGTTAAGACACAAAAAAAACGCCACCGCAGAGGTGGCGTTACGCTGTGATTAATCACACTGGACTTTTATCGCCAGCCCGCCGCGTGATGTTTCACGATATTTGGCATTCATGTCTTTGCCGGTCTCGTACATAGTTTCAATCACTTTATCCAGCGAGACGCGCGCTTCGCTGGTACGGCGCATCGCCATGCGCGCCGAGTTGATCGCTTTCACCGAAGCAATGGCATTACGCTCAATGCACGGCACCTGCACCTGACCTGCCACCGGGTCGCAGGTCAGTCCAAGGTTATGCTCCATACCGATTTCGGCAGCAACGCAGACCTGTTCCGGGCTGGCACCCAGTAGCTCGGCGAGACCCGCTGCGGCCATTGAGCAGGCGACGCCAACTTCGCCCTGGCAACCCACTTCAGCGCCAGAGATTGACGCATTCATTTTATACAGGATGCCGATAGCGCCGGAGGCCATAAAGTAGCGGATGAAGATGTCAGGGCTAACCGATTCGATAAAGCGATCGTAATACGCCAGCACCGCAGGCACGATGCCGCAGGCGCCGTTGGTTGGCGCTGTCACGACGCGGCCACCGGCAGCGTTCTCTTCATTCACCGCCAGCGCGAACATGTTGACCCAGTCGATAACGTTCATCGGATCGCTGGACAGCTTATCGGAAGAGGTCAGCAGCCGGCGCAGCGCGGAAGCACGGCGCGGAACGCGCAGCGGGCCTGGCAGTACGCCTTCGGTATTCAGGCCGCGATCGATACAGTCGCGCATGGTCTGCCAGATATCGGCAAAGTAACGCTCAATGTCGGCACGGCTGTGCACGGCCAGTTCGTTCTTCATAATCATGCCGGACAAGGAGAGGCCGGTCTGATGGCAGTGCTCCAGCATCTCTTTGGCGGAGTTGAACGGGTAGGGGACCAACACTTCGTTCAGCACGGTTTTACCAAAACTCTCTTCATCGACAATAAAACCACCGCCGACGGAGTAGTAGGTTTTGCTGTAAATTTTCAGGTCGCCAGCAAAGGCGTGAATGCTCATGCCGTTCTCATGCAGCGACAGATTATCACTGCGGAACACCATGCCGCCCTCACGCGGGAAGTCGACTTCGTGTGCGCCGTTAGCCAGCAGCAGGCGTTGGCGCTGCTCCACGTCGCGGATGAAGCCGGGAATAGCATCAATGTCGACCGTTTCGGGGGAAGCCCCGGATAGCCCCATAATGATGGCGATATCGGTGTGGTGCCCTTTGCCGGTCAGCGACAGGGAACCATACACATCGACGGCGATGCGCGTCACGGAAGAGAGCTGGCGGTTATTTACCAGATCGTCGACAAACAGTTTGCCGGCTTTCATCGGGCCGACAGTATGAGAACTGGACGGGCCAATGCCGATCTTAAACATGTCGAAAACGCTAATCACGTTACACGCTCCTGTCAGGATTATTGCTCGCGGTGGGCATTGCTCACGGTGGTAGCCCACGAATGGCGAGAAATATAAATGAAAAACTGCCGAATTGCAGTGATTTGGATCGCCACGCTGCGATTTTCTGGTGATAAATAATGTGAAGGTGGTTTTATCTGCAACTAATGGCTGGATTTTAACCGATTCAGGCCGGTTTAGCTACCTGAAGGCTAAGCTGGCGAATAATCCCGGCGGTCATTCCCCAGATAAAGTAGTCATCAAACCATGATAGCCAGACGCGGTGTGACTGCCCGCCACGATGCACATCCAGCGCGGAGTAGCGGCTCAGACGCAGCGCTTCTTCCAGCGGCATCTCAAACACCGATTCCACTTCGCTCTCGTTGGCCTGCCACTCCAGACCCGGCTGCAGCACGCCGACGACCGGCGTAACCTGGAACCCGGTGCTGCTGGTGACCGCAGGCAGAATGCCGACCACGCTGACCGCCGCCGGCGGGATCGCGACCTCTTCAGCGGCTTCACGCAGGGCGGTGGCCACCAGGGAGGCATCGCTGCTGTCCATCATGCCGCCGGGAAACGCCACCTGCCCGGCATGTTTACGCAGCGTGGCGGCACGGCGGGTCAGCAGTAAGGTTGGGCTGGGATGAGCGACGATCGGCACCAGCACGGCAGCCTGCCGACGCGGCAAATTCTGCTGCCCGGCAGCGGGCGGTTGCAGAATAAAACGCGCCAGAAAGCGCTCCAGCACCGGGTTGTCATGCGTCATCAGTCAGCTGCTCCAGGCAGGGTAAAATGCGGTTCACTTTATCGAAGGTTTCCTGATATTCCGCCGCTTCTTCGCTGTCGGCAACGATCCCGCCTCCGGCAGCACAATAGAGGGTGCCGCGCTCGGCAATCAGCGTGCGGATGGTAATGCTGGTGTCCATGCGCCCGCAAACGCTGAGATAGCCGATACTGCCGCACCAGGCATTGCGCCGCTGTGGCTCCAGCTCTTCAATAATTTCCATCGCCCGCACTTTTGGCGCACCGGTAATCGACCCGCCCGGGAAGCAGGCGCGCAGCAGATCGCAGGCGGAAAGCGCAGGTTTTAGCTCGGCAGTGATAGTGCTGACCAGATGATGCACCGCCGGGAACGGCTCAACCACGAACAGCTCGGGCACTTTGACGCTGCCCGGGGTGGCAACGCGGCCGATATCGTTACGCAGCAGGTCGACGATCATCAGATTCTCGCTGCGATCCTTTGGCGACTGCGCCAGCTTCTCTCCCTGCAGGCGGTCGGCCACGGGATCGGCCAGGCGCGGCAGCGTGCCTTTAATCGGGCGCGTTTCAATCTGCTGACGCTGCAGCTTGATAAACCTTTCTGGCGACAGGCTGAGGATTGCGCTGTCCGGCAGGCGCAGAAAAGCGCTGAACGGTGCGCGGTTGGCGGCGCACAGCTGGCGGAATGCCTGCCATTCATCGCCCGCGTAGCTGGCGTTGAAGCGTTGGGCGAGATTTACCTGATAGCAGTCGCCGGAGAGCAGCCACTGCTGCACTTGACGGAACTTCTCACCGTATTCTTGACGCGACATATTCGCCTGCCAGCTGCTGGTCAGGCGGAAGGCGGGCTGAGCTGCCGCCTGCTGATCGTCCAGCCAGTCCAGCCGCGCCTGCACGTCGCCATGAACCACCAGCGTCAGTTTTTGCTGGTGGTGATCGGCAATCAGCGCCCAGTCGTAAATGCCTACCGCCATATCCGGCGTGGTCAGCTGCTGCTGTGCTGTAACGGGCAGTTTTTCAAAGCGCCGGCCGAGGTCGTAGCCAAACAGGCCAAGCGCACCGCCCTGAAACGGCAGGCTGTCATGATGCTCAGCACGCAGGCCGCAGTTTTCCAGCTGCTGCTGCAGCAGCGCGAGTGGGTCATCCTCACTGACTATCGTCCCGGCTGCATGCTCGATTACCGTCTCTGCGCCGCGCGTGGTGAGGGTGATACACGGCTGAGCCACCAGGATATCAAAGCGGTTATCGCTGTGGTCGGCAAAGCCAGAGTGCAGCAGCATTGCCCATGGCAGATGGGAAAGGGTGGCAAAACGATCGGCCAGCGCATCTGGCGTATACTTCAGAGGATGATAGACAGGCGACATGGTTCTTCAGCAGATAAAGGTACACAGGTGCGCAAGCCTGACATATTTTTAAGCCGCTGGCATCTCTTTGTCGCCCGTGGAATAATCCCGCAGCAAATCCACCCAGGAGTCACTATGTTTACAGGATTACCCGCGCTGTCGTACGAAGAGCAGCAACAGGCCGTAGAACGCATTCAGGAACTGATGGCAAATGGCATGAGCAGTGGCGAGGCCATTGGCATGGTGGCAGCTGAAATTCGTGAGAATCACACGGGCGGACATGTTCCGGTGATGTTTGACGAAGATGAAGAAGACTACATGGGCGATAACAACCACGACGAAGAAGAAGACGAAGAAGAGTGAGCATCTGTCTTACCGGGGGTAATTGTCGCAGACAGTTTGGACGCGGACAGCGCGGAAAAACCGTAGCGTACACGCAGTACGTGAGGATTTTACTCGCGAAGCTCGCCCTCCGGGCCGCCCTGAAGGGCGTTCAAACTGCTCGCAGTTTGTGAGCACTGCCCAGGGACAAAATACCAAGTAAAATAGCCTGATAAGATCGATGCAAGTGGTTTACCCCTGCCCGCTGCTAGCAGGGGAAAGAGGTTACTTCGCGGCAACCACTTTAATTTCGACCAGATATTTCGGGTTCATCAAATTGGCCTGTACGGTGCAGCGCACGGGCGCATTACCCGGCGAGACCCAGGCATCCCACGCGCGATTCATCGCGGCAAAATCTTCTTTGTGCACCAGAAAAATGGTGGCATCCAGAATCTTACTTTTATCTGAGCCGACGCGCGTCAGCAGCTTATCAATTACCGCGAGGGCGTTGGCGGTCTGCGCTTCGGCATCCTCATCCAGATTTTCCGGCACGCTGGTGTAATACACCGTGTCGTTATGGATCACGGCTTCTGACATGCGGTGCTCTGGGTCAATACGTTCGATGGTCATGTGCATTCCTTTATTACTGATACTTTTAAACGCAGACAGACTGGCACAGATTCAGGCGGCTTGTCACCTTAAGGGTGGCTCAGACCGGTGGATACTGACATAATTACAGGTGTTTTTTTCCGGCAGTGAGGATGTGTGGCAGACGATTTTGCAGCAGACGGCGCCCTGGCGCAGGCTATACCCGGCTTCAGGCCGCGTGAACCACAGCGGGAGATGGCCGCCGCCGTGGCCCGGGCGATTGAGGGCAAGAGCGAACTGGTGGTCGAGGCCGGTACCGGCACCGGTAAAACCTATGCCTATCTTGCCCCGGCACTGCGCTCCGGGAAGAAAGTGATCGTCTCGACCGGTTCAAAAGCCCTGCAGGACCAGCTTTACAGCCGCGACCTGCCGACGGTCGCCAAAGCGCTAAAGTTCAAAGGCAGCGTGGCCCTGCTGAAGGGGCGCTCCAACTATCTGTGTCTGGAACGCATGGAACAGCAGTCGATGGCCGGTGGTGAACTGGCGGTGCAGGCGATGAGCGATCTCGTTCACCTGCGCGGCTGGTCAAACGAAACCGTCGATGGCGATATCAGCACCTGCGGTGGCGTGGCGGAAGACAGCACCATCTGGCCGCTGGTCACCAGCACCAACGATAACTGCCTTGGCAGCGACTGCCCGCAGTATAAAGATTGCTTCGTGGTTAAAGCCCGCCGTAAAGCGATGGATGCCGACGTAGTGGTGGTCAACCATCATCTGTTTCTCGCCGATATGGTGGTGAAAGAGGGGGGCTTTGCGGAGCTGATCCCGGATGCTGACGTGATGATCTTCGACGAAGCGCATCAGGTGCCGGATATCGCCAGCCAGTACTTTGGCCAGCAGCTCTCCAGCCGCCAGCTGCTTGACCTGGCGAAAGACATCAATATTGCCTACCGTACCGAGATCCGTGACGTCCAGCAGCTGCAAAAATCCGCCGACAGGCTGGCGCAGTGCGCCCAGGATTTCCGCATCGCGCTGGGCGACCCCGGTTTTCGCGGCAACCTGCGCGATTTACTGAGCAATCAGCAGATTCAGCGCGCGCTGCTGCTGCTCGACGACGCGCTGGAACTCTGTTACGACGTGGCGAAGCTCTCGCTGGGGCGCTCTGCACTGCTGGATGCCGCCTTTGAGCGCGCCGCGCTCTACCGCGGGCGTTTGAAGCGACTGAAAGATGTTTCGCAGCCGGGATTCAGCTACTGGTATGAGTGCAACTCGCGCCACTTTGTGCTGGCGCTGACGCCGCTCTCGGTGTCCGATCGCTTCCGCGAAGTGATGGATGAGCGTCCGGCCAGCTGGATCTTTACCTCGGCCACGCTGGCGGTGAATGAGCAGATGACCCACTTTGTCGACCGCCTTGGCGTCGGCCAGGCGGAGACGCTGATCCTCAACAGTCCGTTTGATTTCGCCAGCCAGGCGCTGCTGTGCGTGCCGCGTAATCTGCCCTCACCAAATCAACCCGGCGGGACGCGCCAGCTGGCACGCATGCTGCGCCCACTGATTGAAGCCAACAACGGGCGCTGCTTCTTCCTGTGTACCTCGCACAAGGTGATGCGCGAGCTGGCGGAAGAGTTTCGCGCCATGCTGACCTTACCCGTGCTGCTGCAGGGTGAAACCAGCAAAGGCCAGCTGCTTAAGCAGTTTGTCGCGGCGGGTAATGCCCTGCTGGTGGCAACCAGCAGCTTCTGGGAAGGGGTGGATGTGCGCGGTGATGCCCTGTCGCTGGTGATTATCGACAAGCTGCCGTTTACCTCGCCGGACGATCCGCTGCTAAAAGCGCGTATGGAAGACTGCAAGGTGCGCGGCGGGGATCCGTTTGATGAAGTGCAGCTGCCGGATGCGGTGATCACCCTTAAACAGGGGGTAGGCCGTCTGATCCGCGATGTTGACGATCGCGGCGTGCTGGTTATTTGTGATAACCGCCTGGTGATGCGCCCCTACGGCGCGGTTTTCGTTAACAGTTTGCCGCCGACGCCGCGTACCCGAGATTTAGACAAGGCCGTGGCGTTTCTTAAGCCAGCGACAAGCAGTAATGGATCCGGCGGCAGTATGCTATGATGCGCGCCGAAAATTTTTCTCCCCCTGAGGTTGTGATGTCCACGCGAATTTTAGCTATTGATACGGCGACAGAAGCCTGTTCGGTTGCGTTGCTGAACCACGGTCAGACGTTAGCCCACTTTGAACTCTGCGCGCGTGAACATACGCAACGCATTCTGCCGCTGGTGCAGCAGATCCTGCGCGAGGGCGGGGTGGCATTAAGCGAACTGGATGCGCTGGCATTCGGGCGTGGCCCCGGCAGCTTTACCGGCGTGCGCATTGGCATTGGCATCGCTCAGGGATTATCGCTGGGTGCCAGCCTGCCGCTGATTGGCGTTTCCACCTTGCAAACCATGGCGCAGAGCGCATGGCGTCTGCATGGGGCTTCCCGCGTGCTGGCCGCGATTGATGCACGCATGGGCGAAGTTTACTGGGCAGAATATCAGCGCGATGAGCAGGGCGTCTGGCACGGTGAGCAGAGCGAAGCGGTGCTGAAACCGGAAGCCGCCGCGGCGCGTATGGCGCAGCTGAGTGGTGAATGGGCCTGCGTTGGCACCGGCTGGCAGGCATGGCCGCAGCTGTCAGAAAACAGCCCGCTGAGCTTAACCGTTACTGATGTGACGCTACCGCGCGCAGAAGATATGTTGCCGCTGGCCGGGCAGGCGCTGGCCGCCGGGCAGACCGTGGCCCCTGAACACGCAGAGCCGACTTACCTGCGTAATGAAGTGGCGTGGAAAAAATTACCGGGTCGCGAGTAGCCGTCGGCAACTATTTAAATGGGATGCAGTCGAAGTAGCATAAACCAGGGAGAATCTTAATGCGTAAACCGAGTATCTGGCAGTTAAGTGGTTTGTTATTGGTGTCGCTGTTGCTCAGCGGCTGTGTCACCGTGCCGGATTCAGTTAAAGGCTCCTCGCCCACGCCCCAGCAGGATCTGGTGCGGGTGTTAAGTGCGCCAGAACTGTTTGTTGGTCAGGAGTCGCGCTTTGGCGGGAAAGTCATCAAAGTCGACAACCGCAACGGTATGACGCGGCTGGAAATTGCCGCCATGCGCCTTGATGACGGGGCGCGCCCAATTCTTGGCAGCGCCTCTATTGGCCGTATCTTTGCTGACGTGAACGGTTTCCTCGATCCGGTGGATTTCAATAACCAGATGGTCACCGTGGTCGGGCCGATCAAGGGCACTGAGAAAGGCAAGATTGGCGAGGCGCAGTATAGCTTCGTGGTGGTGAGTGTGACCGGCTATCAGCGCTGGCATATGAGCCAGCAGATCGTTACGCCGCCGCAGCCTATCGACCCGTGGATCTGGTATGGACCCGGCAACGGCCGCCATCGCGGAGGTTACTGGGGCCCGGCCCCGTGGGGTTACTACAACACCGGCCCGGCGCAGGTGCAGACCATTCTCACCGAGTAGCCACAGCGCGTAAACATTGACGACGGCATATCTGCCAGCCGCTGGCGATATGCCGTTTTTATTGATTCTCTCCGGATGAGAGAAATTTAGTGATGGGCTTCGCAACCTCAAAACAGAGACCTGAGCAAACTGGTACGCTGAGTTAAAATAATGTTAACAGATGCCGATCGGTCGAGGCTGCGATGACAACAAATAATAATTTTCGAGGTGATTCCTTGCATAAGGTTTGGCTAAACCGCTACCCCGCTGATGTACCTGCTGATATTAACCCCGATCGCTACCGGTCGCTGATCGAACTGTTTGAGCACGCGGCGCTGCGTTACGCTGAGCAAACGGCATTTATCAATATGGGGCAGAGCATGTCCTTCCGTCAGCTGGATGCGCGCAGCCGCGCATTTGCCGCCTATCTGCAACAGGGGTTGGGGCTGAAAAAGGGCGACCGCGTAGCGCTGATGATGCCAAACCTGCTGCAGTACCCGATTGCCCTGTTCGGCATCCTGCGTGCCGGCATGATTGTGGTGAACGTTAACCCGCTGTATACCCCGCGAGAGCTGGAACATCAGCTGAATGACAGCGGTGCCAGTGCGATTGTGATTGTCTCCAACTTTGCCCACACGCTGGAAAAAGTGGTGGCAAAAACCCAGGTTAAGCACGTGATCCTGACGCGCCTTGGCGACCAGCTCTCCCCGGCCAAGGGTACGCTGGTCAATTTCGTCGTCAAATACATCAAAAAAATGGTGCCGAAATATTATCTCCCCGGAGCGATTTCGTTCCGTCAGGCGCTGCACAGCGGGGCACAGCTGGAGTATGTTAAGCCGGAGATTATCAATGACGATCTCGCTTTCCTGCAATATACCGGCGGCACTACCGGTGTCGCCAAGGGCGCCATGCTGACGCACCGCAACATGCAGGCTAACATTGAGCAGACCAAGGCGACCTATGGCTCGTTGCTTAAGGCCGGTGAACATACCGTGGTCACCGCGCTACCGCTGTACCATATTTTCGCGCTGACGGTGAACTGCCTGCTGTTTATCGAGCTGGGCGGCGCTAACCTGCTGATCACCAACCCACGTGATATTCCGGGGCTGGTAAAAGAGCTGGCGAAATATCCCTTTACCGCGATCACCGGCGTTAACACGCTATTTAACGCGTTGCTTAACGATGCCGCGTTCAACCAGCTCGATTTCTCAACGCTGAGTTTATCCGCCGGTGGCGGCATGGCGGTGCAGAAGGCGGTGGCCGAGCGCTGGGAGAAGCTGACCGGCCATTATCTGCTGGAAGGTTACGGCCTGACAGAATGCTCCCCGCTGGTGTCGGTCAACCCGTACGACATTACCTGCCATAACGGCAGCATTGGTTTACCGGTGCCCTCTACCGATATCATGCTGGTGGACGAAGCCGGGAATGAAGTGCCGGAAGGTGAACCGGGCGAACTCTGTATTAAAGGCCCGCAGGTGATGCTGGGATACTGGCAGCGCCCTGATGCAACCGATGAAGTTTTAAAAAATGGATGGCTTCGCAGCGGTGATATTGTTACCGTTGACCACGAAGGTTTCCTGCGTATTGTCGATCGTAAAAAAGATATGATTCTGGTTTCCGGTTTCAACGTTTATCCTAATGAGATCGAGGATGTGCTGATGCTGCACCCAAAAGTGCGCGAAGCAGCCGCCATTGGCGTGCCGAATGATGTCGCGGGTGAGATGGTGAAAATCTGCGTGGTGAAGAAGGATCCGTCACTGACGAAAGATGAACTGCTGGCTCACTGCAAGAAGCATCTGACAGGATATAAAATTCCAAAAATTGTTGAGTTCCGTGATGAGCTGCCGAAGACCAACGTCGGCAAAATACTGCGTCGCGAACTGCGCGAGGAAGCCATCAAGACGGCCCAGCCCACAGGCTGATCGCCAATGGCTTTTCCTGCTAACGTACAATGCCGGGTTACCCGGCATTTTTATTGTTAACGCCAGCTGACTACAGGGCAATGGCCCCTGTGGCGAGAGAATACAAATTTGAATTACACCATGATCACCACCAATGAGGCGCTGGCCGAGGTCTGCCTGCGCGCCCGTCAGGTTCCTGCGCTGGCGCTGGATACTGAATTCGTCCGTACCCGTACTTACTACCCGCGTCTCGGTTTAATCCAGCTGTTCGATGGGGAGACTATTTCACTGATCGACCCGCTGCCGATCACCGACTGGACACCGTTCCGCGATCTGCTGGTCGATGCACAGTGCATCAAATTCCTGCATGCCGGGAGTGAAGATCTCGAAGTGTTTCATCACGAGTTTGGCGTGCTGCCGCAGCCGATGATCGATACGCAGATCCTCGCTGCCTTTAGCGGCCGCCCGCTGTCGTGCGGCTTCGCGACGATCGTTGAGTCCTTTACCGGCATTGCGCTGGATAAAAGCGAGTCACGTACTGACTGGATAGCGCGCCCGCTAACCGAAAAACAGTGCCAGTACGCTGCTGCTGACGTGTTCTATCTGCTGCCGATTGCGCATAAGCTGATGGCAGAGACCGAAGCAGCAGGGCAGATGGACGCGGCGCTGGATGAGTGCCAGCTGCTGTGCAAGCGCCGCACTACGCTGCTTGACCCGCAGGATGCCTGGCGTGAAATCACCAATGCCTGGCAGCTGCGCCCACGTCAGCTGGCCGCGCTGCGCCTGTTGGCTGCCTGGCGGCTTGAGCTGGCACGCGAGAAAGATATGGCGGTTAACTTTGTGGTACGCGAAGAGAACCTGTGGAAAGTCGCCCGCTTTATGCCGGGTTCGCTGGGCGAGCTGGACCATCTGGGGCTGGCCGGGCAGGAGATCCGTTTCCACGGCAAAGCGCTGGTAGCGATGGTGGCGCAGGCCAATGCACTGAGCGAAGCAGAGCTACCGCAGCCGTTGCCGAATCTGGTTGACTATCCGAACTACAAGCAGGTTTTCAAAGGGTTAAAAGCCCTGGTGGCGGAGTCGGCGGAACAGCATGGCGTCAGTCAGGAACTGCTGGCATCGCGCCGTCAGATCAATCAGCTGCTGAGCTGGTACTGGAAATTGAAACCACAAACGACCAAGCCGGAGCTGGTGGATGGCTGGCGTGGGAAACTGCTGGAAAAGGGTATCAACGAACTGCTCGCGGCGTACTAAACGCGCGAAGAAATTGTCCCCTGCTGCGATAGCAGGGGAAAATCAGGAACGGTTGGGGATCATTTCGGTGTGTCTTCCGCTTCCGCTTCTGTCTCTGGCAGGGTGACGTTCAACTCAAGAATAGAGATGTCATCATCCTTTTGATCCAGCTTGACGCTCAGCATCTCTGGATCAATTTTCACGTATTTGCAGATCACTTCCAAAATGTCCCTTTTCAGCTGTGGCAGATAGTGGGGCTCACTGTCGCCCCTTCTGCGTTCCGCCACAATAATCTGCAGCCGCTCCTTGGCTATATTGGCTGTGCTCTTTTTACGGGATAAAAAGAAATCGAGTAAGGCCATGGTTTATCCCCCAAACAGGCGTTTCAGGAAACCCTTCTTCTCTTCTTCAATGAAGCGGAAGGGACGTTCTTCACCGAGCAGACGGTCAACGGTATCGGCATAAGCTTTACCTGCGTCTGATTCAGCGTCCAGGATCACTGGCTCACCCTGGTTTGAGGCGCGCAGCACGGACTGGTCCTCCGGAATCACGCCGGCCAGTGGAATACGCAGAATTTCCAGTACGTCTTCCATGCTCAGCATGTCACCGCGGTTTACGCGGCCCGGGTTATAGCGGGTCAGTAACAGATGCTCTTTAATCGGGTCCTGGCCGTTCTCCGCACGACGTGATTTGGAGGACAGGATACCGAGAATACGGTCGGAGTCGCGCACTGACGACACTTCCGGGTTGGTGGTGATGATCGCTTCGTCGGCGAAATAGAGCGCCATCAGGGCACCGGTTTCAATCCCCGCCGGGGAGTCACACACCACGAAATCGAACTCCATGTTGCCGAGGTCATTCAGCACTTTTTCCACGCCTTCGCGGGTCAGTGCATCTTTATCACGGGTTTGCGACGCTGGCAGAATAAACAGGTTTTCGGTGCGTTTATCTTTGATTAACGCCTGGTTCAGCGTGGCATCACCCTGAATCACGTTAACAAAGTCATAAACCACACGGCGTTCACAGCCCATAATCAAATCGAGGTTACGCAGACCGATATCGAAATCGATAACGACAGTTTTTTTACCTTTCTGCGCCAAACCGGTAGCGATGGCCGCGCTGGACGTGGTTTTACCAACGCCTCCCTTACCCGATGTAACAACAATAATGCGTGCCATATAGTAATTTCCTTAAGAAAAGAAAGGGCTCGTGAGCCTGGCTCAGTTCAATGTTTGTATAGTCAGGGCGCCATCTTTGAGACAAAGACGCGACGCTTTTCCGAAAAATTCAGCGGGGATCTGGTCCATAATCCAGTAGTTACCGGCTATGGAGACCAGTTCAGCTGATAAACTGGTACAAAAAATCTGGCAATTTTTATCGCCGGAGGCGCCAGCCAGCGCACGCCCACGCATCATGCCGTAAATATGGATATTGCCATCGGCGATCAGTTCAGCACCGGCGCTGACGCTGTTAGTGACGATAAGATCGCTGTTTTTGGCATAGATTTGCTGCCCGGAACGAACCGGTGTGGAGATAATCCGGGTTTTGGTGGCAGGTAGCTCAGTCGGGGCAACCGGCACCGGCAGTGCGGCTGCCTCAGCATTTTTCTTCTGCTCTTTGCCTTCGCTCAGGACGGGCAGGCCCGAGCGCGCAATCATGCGTTTTAACTGCTCATCCTTGCAGCCACTGATGCCAACAATATGTAAGCCTGTCGCCACAATAGCCTGCTGCATCAGCCGCCAGTTAACTTCGCGCGAAAGCGACGAAACGTTGACGACCACGGGGGCATTCTTCAGAAAGGCCGGAGCCTGGCTGACCTTCTCCTCCAGTGCCCGACGCACGGTATCAGGATCGGTGTGGTGCAAATGAACGACCGACAGCGTAAAACTACTGCCCTTTAACTCGATTGGCGATTGTGACATCTGTCCCGCTCAGTCCTGTTATTTCTTACCCGGCTAAATCAACCCCACAAGACGGTGATTAATCAAAGCCGTGAATATTCCGAAGTTCTGCAAGCATGTTATAGTTACTGTAATATTCAGGCAAGCCACCATCCCGGTTAATTCGAGTAAAAAATATGTTTTGTGTGATCTACAGAAGTCCCCAGCGTGACCAGACTTATCTTTATGTCGAAAAAAAAGACGATTTCTCCCGCGTTCCCGAAGCCTTACTGAAAGGGTTCGGCAAACCGCAGCTGGCAATGCTGCTGCCGCTTGACGGCAGTAAGAAGCTGGTAGGTGCGGATATCGAGAAAGTGAAAGCGGCGCTGCGTGATGAAGGCTTTTATTTACAGATGCCGCCGCCGGTAGAAAGTCTGCTTAAGATGCACCTGGAAAATGATAAAAAACTTTAATTAGGATTCATCTGCAAATATATCTCCACCGTTCAGAACCCCCCTGGATGTTTTAATTCGACGGTGGAGAGCGTAAAAAAAAGGATGCCGCATGAAGCTGTCAGCCCTGCACACTTTACTGTTCACCGTCGCCCTGGCTGGCTGTGCCGCCAGTAACCACGCCGCTCCGGCCCCCGAAACCTCAGAACCTGCAGCTAAACCTGCAGCCAGCCCCACACCTTCCGGTGGCTTCCTGAAGCCAACCCCGAGCAGTAGCACCCTGGCGCAACAGGGGCGCGATCCCGCAGAGTTCCCGGCCTACGTGGAGCAGCTTAAAGCCCAGGCCCGCCAGCAGGGAATCGACCAGGCTACTATCGATACGGCATTCACCGGCGTGCATTTTGTTGATCGGGTGATCAAATCCGACCGCGGGCAGCTCGAGAAAAAAATCACCCTTAACGACTACCTTAGCCGGGTGATCACCCAGGCGAAGATCGATAAAGGGCGCGAGAATCTGCAGCAGTATCAGAATCAGCTGCAGCCGATTGCTGCCGCTTCTGGCGTGCAGGCCAATTACATTGTGGCGCTGTGGGCTATGGAAAGTCAGTTCGGCAGCATCCAGGGCAAAGAGGAAGTGGTCTCCGCACTGTCAACGCTGGCATTTGAGGGCCGCCGCGAGGCGTTCTTTACCAAAGAGCTGATGGCGGCGCTAAAAATCATTCAGCAGCAGCAGATGTCCGCTGCCGATCTAAAGGGCTCGTGGGCCGGTGCGATGGGGCAGAGCCAGTTTATGCCAAGCTCTTTCCTGACTTATGGTAAAGACGGCGATGGCGATGGCAAAATCGATATCTGGAACAACCTTGATGATGTCTTTGCTTCCACCGCTAATTATCTGCAGCGTGAAGGCTGGCAGGCGGGCCAGCGCTGGGGCGTGGAAGTGACGCTGCCGGGCAACTTTGGTGCGCAGCTGGCCGGGCTGAAAACGCCGCAGGCGAAAACCGTGGCGCAGTGGCAGCAGCTGGGCGTGCAGGCCAATAATCCCGATGCGGCCAGCAACGGCGCACAGCGGGCATGGATTGTGACCCCGGAAGATGGCGACGGCCGTTCATTCATGGTTTATGACAATTTCCGCACTCTGATGCACTGGAATCGATCCTATTATTTCGCTATCAGTATTGGCACCATGGCCGATGCACTTGCGGCACAGTAAGCACTAAACCCATCACGACGTGCGCTGGCACGATGTCGGCGCCGCTCACCAACCAGGCAGGGGAAGAGTATGTATCAGCATCACAACTGGCAGGGCGAACTGTTAGATTTTCCGGCAAGTAAGGTCGTGTGCGTGGGCAGTAACTACGCTAAACATATTAAAGAGATGGGCAGCGCTACGCCGACTGAGCCGGTACTGTTCATCAAGCCGGAAACTGCGCTGTGCGATATGCGCCAGCCGCTATCGATTCCGCAGGGGTTAGGCGCGGTGCATCACGAAGTTGAGCTGGCAGTGCTGATTGGCGCGACGCTGAAGCATGCAAGCGTTGAGCATGTGGCAAAGGCGATTGCCGGCTACGGCGTTGCGCTGGATTTAACCCTGCGTGACGTGCAGGCCGGGTGCAAGAAAGCCGGTCAACCCTGGGAAAAAGCCAAAGGCTTTGATAACTCCTGCCCGCTCTCCGGTTTTATTCCGGTCAGTGAGTTCAAAGAAGATCCTCAGGACGTGGAACTGAAGCTGGTGGTCAACGGCGAAGTGCGCCAGCAGGGCAGCACCGCGGACATGATCCATAAAATTGTGCCGCTGATTGCCTACATGAGCCAGTTCTTCACCCTGCGTGCGGGCGACGTGATCCTGACCGGCACGCCAGAAGGGGTTGGCCCGATGGTTTCTGGCGATAAGCTGGAAGTCTCTCTGGGCGGAAGAGGGGTTGCCACCCGGGTCCTGTAATCACCCGCCAAGTCGACAACACTTGCAACTGAAGCCCAAACCCCTTATAAGGTTCGGGCTTTTACTTTTACTGGACGCTAACATGACTGAGACCCCTTTCTGGCAGCGTAAAACGCTGGAACAAATGAGCGACGAGGAATGGGAATCCTTATGTGATGGCTGCGGTCAGTGCTGCCTGAATAAGTTGCAGGATGCCGATACCGATGAAATCTACTTCACCAACGTCGCCTGTAATCAGCTGAACATCAAAACCTGCCAGTGCCGTAACTATGAAACCCGTTTCGAACTGGAGGAGGATTGCATCAAGCTGACGCGCGATAATCTGCCCACCTTCCAGTGGCTGCCGCCGAGCTGCGCCTATCGCGTGCTGGCTGAAGGCAAAACTCTGCCGCCGTGGCATCCACTGCGCAGCGGTTCACGTGCCGCAATGCATGCCGCGCGTATTTCGGTGCGCCACATTGCCGTGCATGAGAGCGAAGTCGTAGACTGGGAAGAGCACATCATTAACCGTCCGCGCTGGTACGGCAAGTAGTACAGAAGGCGGAGGAGCAGAGCCAGCGGACGCTGGCTCTGGCAAGCTTAACGTGAGAACAGATCGCGTCTTTTCGGTTTAAACGCCTGGGCAATCAGCACCAGCACGCCAACCAGCAGGTAAGCCGCAAAGATTCCCACCAGCCACTGCGGCATCCCCAGCGTCAGAAACGACCAGGATTTCTCCGCGCAGTCACCTGAGGCGACAAATACCGACGGCAGCCATTTATCCAGCGGCAGCCACGTCGGGAAGCGAGCAGCAAAATCACAGGTGACAAACGGTGACGGATGCAGCTGGATCATCGTGTGTTCCCACGCCAGACGCACCCCTTCCCAGGCACTGTACAGCCAGATGACGATTGCCACCCAGCGCAGCGGTGTTTTTGGTGCGATGGCACCGACAATCCCTGCACCCATAATGCCAAACAGCGCGCAACGTTCATAAATGCACATTACGCAGGGTTTCAGCAGCATCACGTGCTGAAAATAGAGCGCTGTCATCTCCAGGGCAAAAGCCGTTAGCGCCATTAAAAGCCAGGCCCCCCGGCCATAAGAGCAGCGATTCAGGTATCTCAACATAAGTCTGTCCGTGTAGTAGGCGTTGAAACGGCAGTGTAAACGAAAAGCGCCAGCATGCCAGCCTGCGTGAGAAAAATTTAAGCGGGAAAATGACTTAAAATAAACCCGTTAGTAAAAAAGTGAAGTTTTCAGCTTTCGAACCCGACACGGAAAAAGAAGCCGATAAAGCGCCATCCGTTACCGGAAAAGAATCTCTGATTTTTGCAGATGATCGCTTTTTCCCCGGTAGCCAGGCTAGGTGAAGCCTGGGGCGTCTGGTATGATGAGCTGAAATTTTGCAGTCCTGAACGCAACGGAAATAGAACGCTATGGTCATTAAAGCGCAGAGCCCTGCGGGTTTCGCTGAAGAGTATATTATTGAAAGTATCTGGAATAATCGTTTTGCTCCGGGTTCTATCCTGCCTGCAGAGCGTGAGCTCTCCGAACTGATTGGCGTTACCCGCACCACGTTGCGCGAAGTGCTTCAGCGCCTGGCGCGCGATGGCTGGCTGACCATTCAGCATGGTAAACCGACTAAGGTGAACAATTTTTGGGAAACTTCCGGGCTGAGTATTCTGGAAACCCTGGCCCGGCTTGACCATGACAGCGTGCCGCAGCTGATCGACAATCTGCTCTCCGTGCGCACCAATATCTCTTCAATCTTTATCCGCCGCGCTATCCGCACCTATCCGGAAAAAGCCCGCGAAGTGCTGGAAACGGCCAATCAGGTTGAGGACCAGGCCGAGGCGTATACCAACCTTGACTACAATATTTTCCGCGGGCTGGCCTTTGCTTCAGGCAACCCGATATACGGTCTGATTCTTAATGGATTGAAAGGGCTTTATACCCGCGTTGGCCGCCACTACTTCTCTAATCCGGAAGCGCGCCGTCTGGCGCAGGCGTTCTATCAGCAGCTGCTGGAAATCCTGCAGACTAAAAACTATGAGCTGATTGTCGACAGCGTGCGTGACTACGGCCGCCGCAGCGGCGAAATCTGGCACGCCATGCAGATCAGCATGCCGACCGACCTGCCGCCGGCGCGTCGCTGAAATTAAAAGGGACGACCATAAAAGCGGTCGTCCCCTACAATTGTCCTCAGATAGCTGTTCCGGCACGCGGCGGACAGCGGTCTAAAATTTCAACGCTGCCGTCATCGTTCTGCTGCTCGAGATTGACATCAAAGCCCCACAGGCGGTGTACGTGTTTCAACACTTCACGACGGCTCTTGTCGAGCGGTGCCCGGTTATGCGGCACATAGCGTAACGTCAGTGAGCGATCCCCACGTAAATCAACGTCATAAACCTGAATATTCGGCTCCAGATTGCTCAAGTTATATTGAGCGGACAGCTGCTGGCGAATAGCCCGATATCCGGCTTCATCGTGGATAGCCGCAATCTCAAGGAAATTATTGCGGTCATCATCCATCACGGTAAACAGGCGGAAGTCACGCATCACTTTCGGTGACAGGAACTGGCTGATAAAGCTCTCATCCTTAAATTCGCGCATCGCGAAGTGCAGGGTATCCAGCCAGTTCGAACCGGCGATGTCCGGGAACCAGTAACGATCCTCCTCCGTCGGCTCTTCACAAATACGTTTGATATCCTGGAACATGGCAAAGCCCAGCGCATAGGGGTTGATGCCGTTGTACCACTGGCTGTTATACGGCGGCTGGAACACCACGTTGGTATGGCTGTGCAGGAACTCCAGCATAAAGCGCTCGGATACTTTGCCTTCATCGTACAGGTGATTAAGGATGGTGTAGTGCCAGAAGGTCGCCCAGCCCTCGTTCATAACCTGAGTCTGCTTTTGCGGATAGAAATACTGGCTTACTTTACGCACGATACGCAGGCACTCACGCTGCCACGGTTCGAGCAGCGGAGCATTCTTCTCCATAAAGTAGAGAATGTTCTCCTGCGGCTCCGCCGGATAGCGGGTATTGGCGAAGTGGGTCTCCTCACGCTCGCGGCGCGGCAGGGTGCGCCACAGCATGTTAACCTGGCTTTGCAGATACTCCTCGCGGCTCTTCTGGCGGGCTTTCTCCTCCTGCAGCGAGATCTTCTGTGGGCGTTTGTAGCGGTCAACGCCGTAGTTCATCAACGCATGACAGGAGTCCAACAGCCGCTCGACCTGTTCCACCCCATAACGCTCTTCACACTGGGTAATATAGTTACGGGCAAAGATCAGATAGTCGACAATCGAGCTGGCATCGGTCCAGCTGCGGAACAGGTAGTTATTTTTGAAGAAGGAGTTGTGCCCATAACAGGCATGCGCCATAACCAGCGCCTGCATCGTCATGGTGTTTTCTTCCATCAGATAGGCGATGCAAGGATTGGAGTTAATGACGATCTCATACGCCAGACCTTGCTGCCCATGCTTGTAACGCTGCTCGGTCTCAATAAATTTCTTACCGAATGACCAGTGGGCGTAGTTGATTGGCATGCCGACGCTGGAGTAGGCGTCCATCATCTGTTCCGAGGTAATGACCTCGATTTGGTGCGGGTAGGTATCAAGGCGGTAAGATTTGGCGACGCGGTCAATCTCCTTAAGATACACATCAAGCAGGTCGAAGGTCCAGTCTGGTCCATCATCGAGTCGTTTGCTGTCCTTAATCGGAACGTCAAAGATCGTGGTCATAGCGCACCCCTTTTTATAAAACCGGTTTCTGGCGATACATCCGTAGCGGCAAAATGTCCGTTTTCATGTCAGCTTCACCCGCAGCCGTGCCGTGATGATAAGCCTGGAATTAAAACCAATATCTCAATGATAGTTCACTGTCTCTTATCCCTCTTGCGAAAACAATTGAAATTTTCGATACAAAATACAGCGTTGGGTTAAAAAAGGTTTTTACCTGAGGTTAAATGCAGCTTAAGGCTGTTTTTTTAGAATAATATACTGTTTATCGTGAAAGGTTATGATGGGGATCGTTTGTGCTGATGTTTGCGCAATTATGCTATTTATTGATTATTACCTGCTTGAAAAGTGTCTTTGTTAGAGTTTTCAACTGAAATGATGGCAGCATCTTGTTTTTATTTCGGCATCAGGTAAAAAATATGTGAAATTTGTCAGTGGCAGGATGAAGTGTTCTCTGGTTTTTTCATCCAGTCGATAACTAAAAATCCAGTGCATTGTTCTTTTCTAATTCTCGGCGAGGTGGTTATGCGTGTTGTCATTCTGGGCAGTGGAGTGGTTGGCGTGGCGAGCGCCTGGTATCTGGCACAGGCCGGGCATCAGGTGACGGTTATCGACCGGCAGCCCGGCCCGGCACTTGAAACCAGCGCGGGTAATGCCGGGCAGATCTCGCCGGGCTATGCTGCCCCCTGGGCTGCGCCGGGCGTGCCGCTAAAAGCCATTAAATGGATGTTTCAGCGCCATGCTCCGCTGGCGATTCGTCTGGACGGAAGCCGTTTCCAGCTCGAGTGGATGTGGCAGATGCTGCGTAACTGCGATATGCGCCACTATCAACAAAATAAAAGCCGCATGGTGCGCATTGCCGAATACAGCCGGGACTGCCTGAAGGCGCTGCGCCAGCAAACAGGCATTGCCTATGAAGGGCGCCAGGGCGGCACGCTGCAACTGTTCCGCACCGCCCAGCAGTATGAAAGCGCGGCCAAAGATATCGCCGTGCTGAAGGAGGCCGGCGTGCCTTACGAGCTGCTGGAAGCCGCGCAGCTGGCGCAGGCAGAACCGGCGCTGGCCGCCACGCAGCACAAGCTGACCGGCGGGCTGCGGTTACCTAATGATGAAACCGGTGACTGCCAGCTGTTTACCCAGCGGCTGGCTAAAATGGCTGCTGACGCTGGGGTAGAGTTTCGTTTCAATACCTCGGTTGACGGGTTACTCCAGGAAGGGAATAAGATTACCGGCGTGCAGTGTGGCGATGAGCGGGTGACGGCTGAGGCTTACGTGGTTGCGTTCGGATCGTATTCAACGGCACTGCTGGATGAGATCGTCAAAGTGCCTGTCTATCCGCTAAAAGGTTACTCGCTGACCATTCCAATTAAAGATGCAGATGCCGCGCCGGTCTCAACGGTGCTCGATGAAACCTACAAGGTGGCAATCACCCGATTTGACGACCGCATCCGCGTGGGCGGCATGGCGGAAATTGTCGGCTACAACACCAAACTACTGCCTGCGCGTCGCGGCACGCTGGAGATGGTGGTGCGCGATCTCTATCCGCAGGGTGGGCATATTGAGCAGGCGACGTTCTGGAGCGGGCTGCGCCCGATGACCCCGGACGGAACGCCGATTGTCGGCCGTACCCCATTGAAAAACCTGTTCCTTAATACCGGTCATGGTACTCTTGGCTGGACCATGGCATGCGGTTCTGGTCAGCTGCTGGCCGACATTCTTTCCGGCCGTACGCCCGCGATTGCGGCTGACGATCTGTCCGTCATGCGCTATCTGCCGGGATATGCTCCGGCCGCAGCGACCACGCTGCACGGTGCCAATATTCGTTAATGCAGCCCAAGGTTATAAGTTATTCAAGGAGAGGAGAGGGTATGTCACGTCCGATTGTCGCAACGATTAATCGCGCCGCGTTGCGGCAAAACCTGGCAGTGGCGCGCCAGGCCGCCCGGAATTCGCGCCTGTGGTCCGTGGTGAAAGCCAACGCCTACGGGCACGGTATTGAACGCGTCTGGGAAAGTCTGGCAGAGACCGATGGTTTTGCGCTGCTCGACCTCGAAGAGGCGATCCTGCTACGCGATCGCGGCTGGAGAAAGCCGATACTGCTGCTGGAAGGCTTCTTCCATCCCAGCGATATCGAACTGCTCGATCGCTACCGCCTGACCACCAGCGTGCACAGCAACTGGCAGATCAAAGCGCTGGCAGAGGCGAAACTCTCTGCGCCGCTGGATATCTACCTGAAAATGAACAGCGGGATGAATCGACTCGGCTTTCAGCCAGAGCAGGTGCACAACGCCTGGCAAAAACTGCGTTCATCAGCTAACGTTGGCGAGATGACGCTGATGGCGCACTTTGCCGAAGCAGAGAGCGCAGCAGGCATCGTCGAGCCGATGCGGCGTATCAACCAGGCCGCGGAGGGGCTGGACTGTGCGCGTTCGCTGGCTAACTCCGCCGCCACGCTGTGGCACCCAGAAACCCATCATAACTGGGTGCGGCCCGGCATTATTCTTTATGGTGCTTCCCCAAGCGGACAGTGGCAGGATATCGCCGGGAGTGGGCTGCAGCCGGTGATGAGTTTAAACACGGAAATAATCGGCATTCAGCAGCTGGCTGCCGGTGCCGCAGTCGGTTATGGCGCGCGCTATCGTGCCGCTGGCGAACAGCGTATCGGTGTGGTGGCCTGCGGCTACGCGGATGGCTACCCGCGCCACGCGCCGACAGGCACGCCGATCGTGGTCGACGGCACGTTAACACGCACCGTAGGGGCCATCTCAATGGATATGATCACGGTAGATTTAACGCCGTGCCCGCAGGCCGGTATCGGCAGCAAGGTTGAGCTGTGGGGCAATAACGTGAAGATTGACGACGTGGCGTCCGCTTCCGGCACCGTAGGTTATGAGCTGATGTGCGCGCTCGCCCGTCGGGTGCCGGTCGTCGTGGAGTAAACTTAGAGCGCGGTCAGCGTACCGCGCACTTTACGGCTCATACGCCATGCGGTAAATGCCAGCAGTGCTCCGGCCACCATCATCAGCGCCAGTGCGGATTTCTCCGCCAGCGGCAGCGCCATCACCAGCAGTCCCGCAGAAGAACCCCCGGCCATCTGAATAAACCCAGCCAGCGCGGAAGCCACGCCTGCCTGCTGCTGATAAGGCTCCAGCGCATAGCTGGTGGCCGGACCGACGGTAAAGGCCAGACCCGCAACGGAAACCGCAACCGGGAGCATATACAGCGCCCAGTGGCTCTGCATACTTTCGGGGAACAGCATCACGCCAGCCATCAGCATCAGCGCGCCCAGCGTCATGGCCAGCGCGCCGCTCGCCAGGCAGATCGGGCGGCCCAGCTTGCGGATCATCTTATTGACCAGCACGCTCACCAGCATGATCCAGAATCCGTTCGCGCCAAAGGCAATCGAGAACTGCAGGGCACTGAGCTGGCCTTCGGTCATTAACACGTGCGGGGCGAGAGAAACGTAGGTCAGTACCATACCGAGCGCGCCCGCATTGGCAAAAGCAAAGGCGAGGAAACGCGGCTGGCGGAGGATCTGCCAGTACTGGCGCAGCGGCACTCCTTTGACTTTTTGCGTGTCGGCCGGTCGGGTTTCCGGCAGGAAGAAGATCACCAGCAGGCCAATAAACAGCGCATAGCCGGTCAGGAACCAGAAATTGGCGCGCCAGCCGAAGGCTTCAGCCAGAAATCCGCCGAGCATCGGCGCCAGCGCCGGGACAATGTTCAGTGCGCCATTCAGGAAGCCGTAAGCGCGCGCCGCTTCATCGCCGTCAAGGCGGTCGCGCACGCCACTGAATGCCACCACGGCGGTGCAGCAGACGGCACAGCCCTGAATAATACGGGCGCTAAGAAACTGCGGCCAGCCCGTGGCGGTCGCGGCCAGCACGCTGCCGCCGACATACAGCAGCAGACCGATCAGCGCGATAGGCTTACGACCCAGATTGTCCACCAGCGGTCCGGCAATGATCTGCCCCAGCCCCATAACCAGCAGAAACAGCGGGATAGTGGTCTGAATGGTGGTGACAGGCGTTGCCAGTCCGGCGGCGATATCCGGCAGCGTAGGTAAATAGAGGTCAATACCCAGCGGGGCAAGGAGCACCAGGCTGAGCAGTAGCAGCGTGAATTTTTGCATGGAATGGAGAGGTCCGAAGTAAAGCAAGCCGGACAGGGTAGAGATAACGCCGGGAAAAGAAAAGCAGAAAATGGCAAAAAGGGGAATTGAGGTGGCGATAGTCATGCCCGGCGGCACGGCATGACTATCGCAGACGGGCGTTACTGAGGATTAATAAGCACCGTCACGACGTAATACCACGCCTGCGGTTTTGAACAGAATGGCAATGTCGGTCCACAGCGCCCAGTTTTTAACATACCAGGAGTCGAAGTAGACGCGGGTGTCATAGTCGATATCGTTACGACCGCTGACCTGCCACAAACCGGTCATCCCCGGTTTAGCCATCAGGTAGTAGTCAACGTCACCGGCATAGCGCTCCAGCTCGGCTTCAATAACCGGGCGCGGACCGACCAGACTCATTTCACCGCGGATCACATTCCACAGCTGCGGCAGCTCATCAAGGCTGGTTTTACGCATAAACGAACCGATTTTGGTCACGCGCGGGTCGTTTTTCAGCTTGAAATCTTTATCCCACTCGGCGCGGGCTTCTTCGCTGGTCGCCAGCAGCTTCTCCAGCACTTCTTTGGAGTTCATTACCATTGAACGGAACTTCAGGCATTTGAATTTCTTGCCGTCCTGGCCCACGCGCTCGTGACCGTAGATTGGGCTGCCGCCGTCACGGCTGACCATCCAGCAAATCAGGCCAAAGGCCGGGGCGAGCAGCAGCAGCAGCATTGAGGCCACCACGATGTCAAACATGCGCTTGAGGAAGCGGGAAGAGCGCTTTGCCAGATTGTTGCTGACGCGCAACAGCATCACTTCATGACTGAAGATAAAGGACATGTCTGTACCATACAGCGGCACGCCACGCAGGGTAGGTACCACTGAGACCGAACGGCATTTTTTCTTCGACAGCAGCTTGAGCCACTTATCGCGGATTGCACGCTGGTCGTTCTCCATCGCCACGATAAACTGGGTGTTATCGAGGTCGACGGTATCCCAGACGATATCTTTATGGGTGATAACCGGAATGCCGTTAAAGCTTTCAGGGCCGCTTTCACCGGCCGGTGCGACGAACGCTTTCACGTCATAGCCCAGCAGCTCTTCGCTCTGTAATGCGGCATAAGCTTCCCGGGCATTTCTACCCGAGCCGATAATGATGGTGTGCTTCTGCCACTGACCTGCTTTCAGAATGGCATTCTTCACGCATGAGCGCAGTAGCGGAACCAGAATCAGCGCGTAGATCCAGGTAAAACTCCACAGCATGCGGGAGAAATCCCATTTAGAAAACGCAATCAGGGCCAGATCCAGCAGCGAGAAAATCACCAGAGTTTTGATAATCTCTTTTAATTCAAACCAGAATGGCTTGCGATAAGTATAGTGGCGCAGTCGCATCCAGAACCAGGCGGTACACAATACTGACATGACGGACTGGGCAATAAAGCGCACTTCAACTTCCTGCGGTGGAATAAATATATCCAGATTACCCCAAATACCCTGCAGGGTGGCAGCAGAAAGAAACAGTGCCAGGTTAATCGAAAGTAAATCTGAGAAGCTTAATGCGACTTTCGCGATGACGTTTTTTCTTGTGCCGCTAAACGTGCGGCGACGGTCATTCAGTACCAGAGTACTTGCCATAATGCCTGCTCTCTTTTCATGAGGAATCAGTAACCTGACGGGAATAAAGCACGCGTCAAGGCGTCGCTACATCAAACCTTCACGGTTATCCGGACTGACTTTAATGTTTCTGTTGTGTGACAAAATCAGGGCAGCGGAGCGGTGATGAAAAAGGCCACCACGCAATTCCGTCATAATTGAAGAGATGAGTATGCAGGAGTTATTTGGCTTAGTTAATACGGGAAAATCCTAAAAGATGATGAAAAATCGAACAGGATAATTCTGAAAGGGAAAATAAGCGCAGCGGTAATTTGAAAATTAAAAAATGTGGTTATGACAATAAGATAACAATAAAGCCCCCATTTGATGAAAATGAAAACCGCCAGCGGCAATTATGGCGGTTTTCGGATTATCCCTATCTCAGCGGCAAGCGCGAAATGACGCTACTCCTTCTCTTCCTGAACCCTTACGCCAATCTTGACGATCTCATTGGCTTCTTTTTCTGCCACGGTCCAGATCATATTTTTCCATTCAACCTGATCCCCGACCACCGGCGCGCCGCCGATAATGCCGGATACCAGCTGGCCCAGCGTCTGCTGGCTGTTGGCCTCTTCATCCAGGTCGATGCCATAGATCTCTGACACGTCGTGCAAACGTGCATCAGCCTGCAGAATAAAGTCACCAAAGAAGCGCTGGTCGAGGGCGACAGGCGGCGACTGGCTGAACAGCTTACCGAGCGCAGGCAGGTCGCGCTCGCGGCCAATCACGCACAGTACATCGTTCTCACGCAGTCGCGTGCTGCCGGTGGGGTGCAGCAGCAGGTTATCGCGAAACAGCGCGGCGATGCGCGTTTCACGCGGCATCTTCAGATCGCGCAGCGCCGCACCTACGCACCACTTGTCGGCGCTTAGCTGATAGACGAACTGCTCCCACGGATTCTCCGGATGGATGTCGAGGCCGACGCGGGAGATTGGCGAAGCCATGGGGGGCACAATCACCCTGGCTTTGCGCGCCGCCCAGCCCAGCGATGTGCCTTGAACCATCAGCGACACCAGCACCACGAAGAAGGCGATATTGAAGAACAGCGGGGCGTGAGGCAATCCGGCCATCATCGGAAACACCGCCAGGATAATCGGTACTGCGCCGCGCAGCCCCACCCAGCTGATAAATATGCGCTCGCGAATATTAAAGCCGCGAAACGGCAGCAGCCCGATGATAATTGACAGCGGGCGAGCTACCAGGATCAGGCACAGCGATAGCAGAGTGGCAGGCAGCGCGATGTGCCACAGGTCAGTCGGGTTAACCAGCAGTCCCAGCACCAGGAACATGCCAATCTGGCTAAGCCAGGCCATACCGTCAAAGGTCTGCAGGATGCCGTGGCGATTGCGAATTGGGCGGTTACCCAGCACAAAGCCGCACAGGTAGACGGCGAGGATACCGCTGCCTTCCAGCACGGTCGTCAGCGCAAAGACCAGAATCCCACCGCTGACCGCCAGCAGAGGGTAGAGGCCGCCCGCGAGAGAGACGCGGTTAATCATTTGCAGCAGCGCCCAGCCGCCGCCCAGCCCAAGCACGATCCCGAGGCCAAACTGCTGCACCAGATGCACCACAAACATCCAGCTCAGCCCGCTTTGCCCCTGCTGGATCATCTCAATCAGGGTGATGGTCAGGAACACCGCCATCGGGTCGTTGCTGCCGGACTCAATCTCCAGCGTGGCGCTGACGCGCTCGTTGAGACCTTTGCCGCCCAGCAGGGAGAACACGGCTGCAGCATCGGTAGAGCCGATAATTGCCCCGACGAGAAAACCGTTCATCAGATTAAGGTCGAACAGCCAGGCGGCAGCCAGACCGGTCAGCCCGGCGGTGATCAGTACCCCCACCGTTGCCAGCGACAGCGCCGGTCCGAGTGCCACCTTAAAGGAGCTGGCCTGAGTACGCATGCCGCCGTCCAGCAGGATGATGGCCAGCGCAAGGTTACTAATCAGATAGGCTGCCGGATAGTTGTCAAAGGCAATGCCGCCGATGCCGTCAATCCCGGCAAGCATACCGAGGGCGAGAAAGATAACTAATATCGGGATGCCCAGCTTAGATGAGAAAGAGCTGAGCAGAATGCTCGAAGCTACCAGCACTGAACCAATGATGAAAAGACTGTAGATCGCGCTGGCTTCCAATGGGCATTTCTCCTGTGAAGATTAAAAACCTGTTTTTACAGTGTGTTGTAACAGCCGGTATAAAGTCAAAACCCGAAGGTCACTGATTGGCATTCTGAGGGTACTATTTTAGCCAGAATAAAATATCGCATAAAGTCATGAAACAAATGCTGATGAGTGCGATAAAAGTACGCTTTATTTCGTGGATTGAAGCGAAAGGCGGGTAGTGAGGGGAAATCTGCCGTTTAAAGCGGCATCGTCACCCTGGCACCAGGTGATTCTATGGGAAAAGGGTTGACCAGGCGACCGGTCAACCCGCTGGTTTTAATAATTCTCTTCGGCCTGCTTGTGAAACAGCTCGCGGAATACCGGGTAGATATCTTCCGGTTCGCGAATGTGCTGAATGGCGAAGTTATCAAACGTCGACTGCAGATGTTCATACTCACGCCACAGGGTTTGATGAGCACGCCGGGTGATTTCGATATAGCTGTAGTAACGCACCACCGGCAGGATGTTTTTTGCCAGGATCTCATGACACAGCGGCGAGTCATCGGCCCAGTTATCGCCATCGGAGGCCTGTGCGGCATAGATATTCCACTGCGCCGGGTCATAGCGCTCTTTAACCACTTCATCCATCAGTTTTAACGCGCTGGAGACGATAGTGCCGCCGGTCTCCTGCGAGTAGAAGAACTCCTGTTCATCCACTTCTTTCGCCTGAGTGTGATGACGGATATACACCACATCCACGTTCTTGTAAGTGCGGCTGAGGAACAGATACAGCAGGATATAAAAGCGCTTCGCCATATCCTTGGTAGCCTGATCCATGGAACCCGAAACGTCCATCAGGCAGAACATCACCGCCTGGCTGGAGGGCTCCGGACGCTTCTCGAAGTTCTTATAACGTAAGTCAAAGGTGTCAATAAACGGCACGCGTTTAATGCGCGCGCGCAGTTCGGCAATCTCTTTACGCAGCCGCTCTTCTTCGAGCAGCTGAGCCGGTTCGCTGTTCTCCACTTTCAGCAGGGTGGCTTCCAGTTCGCCCAGCTCGCGCCGCTTGCCGGCGGTCATGGCGGTGCGCCGCGCCAGAGAGTTTTGCAGTGACCGCACCACGCTGATGTTGGCTGGAACGCCGTTAGCGGTGTAGCCGGCGCGGTGGGTTTTATATTCATTCAACTGCCGGTGCTGATTTTTCTTCAGGTTAGGCAGTGCCAGATCTTCAAACAGCAGGTCGAGATACTCATCTTTCGAGATGTTGAAGACAAATTCATCCTGTCCCTCACCATCCTGTCCAGCATTTCCCTGACCGCTACCGCTGCCACCGCCGCCGCCCTGCGGGCGCTCAACGCGGTCGTTTTGGACAAAGTGGTCATTACCTGGATGAACGCGATGACGCTGGCCGCCGCGCCCCTGGTGGAAACTCGGTTCATTGATATCTTCAACAGGAATAGAGACGGATTCGCCGCTTTCAACGTCGGTAACCGAACGCTTATTAATGGCCTCGGAGATCGACTGTTTGATTTGCGACTTATAGCGGCGCAAGAAGCGCTGGCGGTTCACCGCGCTCTTGTTTTTGCCGTTAAGACGCCGATCGATAAAATAGGCCATAGCTCCCCCAAACAACGTTGCAATCCGGGGCAGGGACCGGCCCTGACCCGATTGGATGCGACTTTCTGGTTACGACGATTTTCTCACGCGCAGATACCATTCGCACAGCAGACGTACCTGTTTGCGGGTGTACCCTTTTTCCATCATACGGTCGACGAAATCGTCGTGTTTCTTCTGTTCGTCGGTCGACGTTTTGGCGTTAAATGAAATGACCGGCAGCAGCTCCTCAGTATTCGAGAACATTTTCTTCTCGATTACGGTGCGCAGCTTCTCGTAGCTGGTCCAGTTCGGATTACGACCATTGTTATGCGCCCGGGCGCGCAGCACGAAGTTGACGATCTCATTACGGAAGTCTTTCGGGTTACTGATCCCGGCCGGCTTCTCAATTTTCTCCAGTTCGGCATTCAGGGATTCACGGTCAAACAGCTGGCCGGTGTCCGGATCGCGGTACTCCTGATCCTGAATCCAGAAGTCAGCGTAGGTGACATAGCGATCAAAAATGTTCTGGCCATATTCGGAGTAGGACTCCAGATACGCAGTCTGGATCTCTTTGCCAATAAACTCGGCGTATTTCGGGATCAGATAGCCTTTCAGGTGCTCGAGATATTTCTCTGCCTGCTCCTGTGGGAACTGCTCACGGTCAATCTGCTGTTCCAGCACGTAAAACAGATGCACCGGGTTAGCTGCCACTTCGACATGGTCAAAGTTAAACACGCGCGACAAAATTTTGAAGGCAAAGCGGGTAGATAACCCGTTCATTCCCTCATCGACGCCAGCGTAATCACGATACTCCTGGTAAGACTTCGACTTAGGGTCGGTATCTTTCAGGCTTTCACCGTCGTACACGCGCATTTTAGAGTAAGTGCTGGAGTTTTCCGGCTCTTTCAGGCGCGACAGGATAGAGAAGCGTGCCAGGGTTTCCAGCGTGCCGGGCGCGCAAGGTGCATGGGTCAGCTCACTGTTGACCAGCAGTTTCTCGTAGATTTTTATCTCTTCAGAAACGCGCAGGCAGTAAGGCACTTTGACGATGTAGACACGGTCTAAGAACGCTTCGTTGTTCTTGTTATTACGGAACGTTACCCACTCAGATTCGTTCGAGTGCGCAAGGATAATCCCGTTAAACGGCAGGGCGGAGATACCTTCCGTCCCGTTATAGTTACCTTCCTGGGTGGCGGTCAGCAGCGGATGCAGCACTTTAATCGGTGCTTTAAACATCTCGACGAATTCCATAATCCCCTGGTTAGCACGGCATAACGCGCCAGAATAACCGTAAGCATCCGGATCGTTCTGGGCGTGGTTCTCCAGTTTACGGATGTCGACTTTACCCACCAGTGCGGAGATATCCTGGTTGTTTTCATCGCCCGGTTCAGTTTTGGCAATCGCCACCTGTTCCAGAATTGACGGCCAGACTTTCACCACTTTGAAGCGGGTGATGTCACCGCCAAATTCATGCAGGCGTTTAGCCGCCCACGGCGACATGATGGTGCCAAGATAACGGCGCGGGACGCCATACTCTTTATCAAGAATATTGGCATCTTCCTGCGGGTTAAACAGGCACAGCGGATGGTCATTAACCGGGCTGCGCTCACCGTCGGCGGTCAGCACGTAAATGGGTACGCGCTGCATTAAAGATTTCAGCCGTTCAGCCAGTGAGGATTTACCGCCACCGACCGGGCCGAGCAGATAGAGAATTTGTTTCTTCTCTTCCAGCCCCTGCGCCGCGTGCTTCAGGTAGGAGACGATCTGTTCAATCGCATCCTCCATACCATAAAACTCTTCGAACGCCGGGTAGCGTGCGACCACACGGTTAGAGAACAGTCGGGAAAGGCGTGGCTCCAGGGCGGTGTCCACCATTACTGGCTCACCGATAGCCATTAACAGTCGTTCCGCCGCGTTGGCGTATGCACTGCGATCCTGCCGGCAAACCGCAAGGAACTCCTGCAGTGTGAACTCTTCGTCCTTGGCAGCTTCATAACGCTGACGATAGTGATCGAATATATTCATGGCGATGCCCGTCCTTTCGTTTTTAGCACAGGTACCAGGAGCCTAATTGGGGTCAGCCCCTGAAGGAACTTGTTAATGAGTACAGCAACCCTTATGCCAACCTGACTGTTTTAGCGGAAAACACAATTTTTTTTGGTTACTCTGCTCGTCAAAATTTAGCGTCTTACAATTAAGCGTAGATCGCATTTAGGAAATTTCCTGAACCGCTCGACATTTTCAATGAAATTTCAATAACAAAGTCATTTTGTCACTAAGCGCTGGCCTTAACTGATGCGGGCTGAGGCGGTTTTTGTCAGAACAATGGTCAATTTTTAACAGTTCAATTGATTCTAAGTGCTACCAGTTGTGTAAATATCTGACTAACAATCCACTTACTGTTTAAACTATTACGCTGATTGTTATATTTATGGAACGGATAAATTGTGAACCATTTCAAAGTTACCGCGCTTGCTGCCTTTTTACCTCTCTGTTTTGCGGCACCCTTCGCACAGGCGAACCCACTGACGCTGGGTGCTTCACTGCTTTATAGCCAGAGCCCATATAAGAGCGGCCAGGACCGTTATTACCCTGTTCCCATCGTCAATTATGAGGGCGACAGTTTCTACATTCGCAGCCTGCAGGCGGGTTATTACCTGTGGAAAGACAGCCAGGATCAGCTGTCATTAACCGTGCTGGGTTCCCCGCAGAACTTCGACCCGGATGATGTGGATGATGGTGATATGAAGTCGCTGAATAAGCGTCATATGACTCTGATGGGCGGTGTGGCTTATCGTCATAGTGCCGACTGGGGTATCGTGCGTACCACGCTGGTTGGCGATATGCTCGATAACAGTAACGGAATAATCTGGGATCTGACCTATCTGTACCGCTTCGAATTTGGCCGTTTCAGCCTGACGCCGGGCATCGGTGCGCTGTGGAACAGCTCGAATCAGAACGACTACTATTACGGGATTTCCTCTGCTGAATCTCGCCGCAGCGGGCTGGATAGTTACGATCCTGACAGCAGCTGGAGCCCCTATCTGGAAGTGACCGCCGGCTGGAAAATTGCCGACAGCTGGAATGCCACGCTTTCAGGCCGCTACACCCGTCTGGGCAGTGATATCAAAGATAGCCCGATGGTGGACCAGGACTCTCAGGTTCTGCTCTGGACCGGGGTCAGCTATACCTTCTGACGCCGCAGGTATGCACTGATAAAGGGCGCTCTGCGCCCTTTTGCACATCTGTAGCGCACCAATAAAGAGCATGGAGATTGCGATGAGCCGAATTGTTACCTTTGCTGATGGAACCCCCTTGCCTGCCATTGGACAGGGGACCTGGTATATGGGGGAGAGCCCGGATTTGCAACGCCAGGAAGTGAGCGCATTACAGGCTGGACTGGATTGCGGGTTAACGCTGATTGATACTGCTGAAATGTATGCTGACGGCAGGGCGGAAGAAGTGGTCGGCGTGGCGCTAAAGCAGCGCCGTGACCAGGCGTTCGTCGTGTCAAAAGTTTACCCCTGGCACGCCGGGGAGTTGGAGGCTATTGAAGCCTGCGAGCGCAGCCTGCAACGTCTGCAAACGGATTATCTCGATCTCTACTTGCTGCACTGGCGCGGCAATATCCCGCTGGAGGAGACGCTACGGGCAATGGAACAGCTGCAGAGCCAGGGCAAAATTCGCCGCTGGGGCGTATCCAATTTTGACGTCGAGGATATGCAGGAGCTGCTGGCTGAAGAGGGCGGAGAGCATTGCGCGACCAATCAGGTGCTGTACCACCTGGCCTCACGCGGTATTGAGTATGATCTGCTGCCGGAATGTCAGCAGCTGGCAATGCCGGTGATGGCCTACTGCCCGCTGGCACAGGCCGGAAAATTGCGCAGCGAGCTGATGCAACACCCGACGCTACGCGATATTGCACAACAAAAGGGCATCAGCGTCGCTCAGCTGCTGCTGGCATGGGCAATCCGCAAGGAAGGGGTACTGGCCATTCCTAAAGCCAGCACTATTGCCCATGTGCAGGAGAATGCGGCTGCACTTGAGGTGACTTTATCCAGTGCAGAGCTGGCGCTGATTAACCAGGCTTACCCGCCCCCGGGCAGCAAAATGCCGCTGGATGTGGTGTAAGGAGCGGCGTTAGCCGCCCCTGAGCGATTAAACTTTGCTACGCACCCGGAAGGTGGTTGCCAGCCGCGCCGGGTTTTCCCCGGCACTTTTCATCGCGCTACTGACGTGGGCGGTTTCGACGCAGACCATGGTTTGATAGCCGTCATTCGCCATATCCCCCATGCTGCATGAGAGTTCAGCCCCCGGGTTCCACGTGACAACGTCACTATGATGATGGTGGTAGACCTCAATAACGCGTTGACCCGCCTTGTCGTTAATGACGCTGCAATCCGCTGGCGCGGTATAGATGCGGTCAATGCGCTGCGGATAGCTCTGCTTACCGTCGTCTGAATGCCCCTCTACGCCGTTATTAACCTTATCGATAAAGCGATTGCCAAGCCCGCTCACCTCTACGCCCTGAATATCCGCGATGGCAAAGTAGCTGTGCAGGGCCGCAGTCGCTTCAAAGTCACCGTGGGCTTCCAGCTCAATTTCGCAGCGGTCGCTGAAGCGGAAACGGGCAAACAGGGTGAAATCATGCGGCCACAGCTTCTTAGTCTGATCGTTGCTTTCCAGCACCAGCGTCAGCACCACGCTGTCGGCATTCTCATCGTGGGCGGAGAGTTTCCATGGCAGGTTACGGGCGAATCCATGCGCAGGTTCACCGGCAGGGCCGAACCATGGCCAGCAGATCGGGACGCCGCCGCGAATGGCTTTCCCGCTGTTCCACGCGGTTTTGTCGCTGAGCCAGATGACCGGCTTCTCGCCTGAAGGCTGCCAGGCAATCAGCTGGGCGCCCTGCAGGGTGACGGCAGCGCGGACTTTAGGATGGGTGACGACGATTGTCGGCAGTTCACCTATCTGGCGCTGGGTGATGTAGGGGCTAATTTGGTTAATGACCGGCAGTGAAAAAAGTTTCTCGTTCATGAGTCAGCCTTCTGAAATTTAACCATAAAAAAAGGGCGACTCACGTCGCCCTCAGATTCTCTCGCGTCGCTTATTTAGCGATGTGAGCAACCAGGTCCAGGACCTTGTTGGAGTAACCAGTTTCGTTATCGTACCAGGAAACCAGCTTAACGAAAGTGTCGCTCAGTGCGATACCGGCTTTCGCATCGAAGATAGAAGTCAGCGTTTCGCCGTTGAAATCGGTAGAAACAACTTCGTCTTCGGTGTAGCCCAGAACGCCTTTCATTTCGCCTTCGGCAGCAGCTTTGATTGCAGCACAAATTTCTTTGTAAGATGCAGGCTTAGCCAGACGTGCAGTCAGGTCAACAACGGAAACGTTAGGGGTAGGAACGCGGAACGCCATACCAGTTAGTTTGCCGTTCAGCTCAGGGATCACTTTACCTACGGCCTTAGCAGCACCGGTAGAAGAAGGGATGATGTTCTGGGATGCGCCGCGGCCGCCGCGCCAGTCTTTGTGAGACGGGCCATCAACAGTTTTCTGAGTCGCGGTGGTTGCATGCACAGTGGTCATCAGGGCTTCAACGATACCGAACTTGTCGTTGATCACTTTAGCCAGTGGTGCCAGGCAGTTGGTGGTGCAAGATGCGTTAGAAACGATATCCTGGCCAGCGTATGACTTGTGGTTCACGCCCATAACGAACATTGGGGTGTCATCTTTAGATGGGCCAGTCAGAACAACTTTCTTAGCGCCAGCTTCGATGTGTTTACGGGCAGTTTCGTCGGTCAGGAAGATACCGGTCGCTTCTGCAACCACATCCACACCGACTTCATCCCACTTCAGGTTAGCCGGATCGCGCTCAGCGGTAACACGGATGGTTTTGCCGTTAACAACCAGGTGGCCGTCTTTGACTTCCACGGTGCCGTTGAAGCGGCCGTGAGTTGAGTCATATTTCAGCATGTAAGCCATGTACTCGGCGTCCAGCAGATCGTTGATGGCAACGATTTCTACATCAGAACGTTCCTGAGCAGCACGGAAAACAATGCGACCGATACGGCCAAAACCGTTGATACCTACTTTGATAGTCATATATTCCACCAGCTTGTTGATAGTGAATAAAAGGTTGGCTGTAAAATTACAAAAACCTTACCAGGCGTCAAGCGGAATCGTGTCAATTGTTGCGACAAATCAAACTGTCGAGCAGGAATTATTCGACACAAAACCTATTTCTTGACCCGCGAACTACATTGATATTGGGATACTGTGCCCGAATATAAAGGGATGGTCGATCCGAATGGTGATCTGCATCACAGTTTGAGATATGACAGAATTCTCTCAGCGCCCGGACGCGAAAAATTCACCTGATCTTGTTAAGTATTTGTTAGAATACTCACCGATCTTTTCAGAACAACACTGCCAGAGAGTCTAGCATGGCTAATGAAAATACACCTTTCTCACCCGAAAATGAGTTGAATGAGATGCAGCGCTACGTTACTCAGCAGCGCGGCACCGAACCTCCGTACTCCGGTAAACTGTTGCATAACAAAGACGCAGGCATATACCACTGCCTGGTGTGCAAAGCTCCGCTGTTCCTGTCGGGCAGTAAATATGATTCCGGCTGCGGCTGGCCGAGCTTCTACGAACCCTACAGCGATGAGGCTATCCGCTATCTGGAAGACGATTCCCACGGTATGCAGCGCGTTGAAATCCGCTGTGGCAGCTGTGATGCCCACCTGGGGCATGTGTTCCCGGATGGCCCGCAGCCGACCGGTGAGCGCTTCTGCGTGAACTCTGCCTCGCTGAGCTTCACCGACGAAGACGGCAACAGTACTCAGGGGTAAGGCGCAATGGAACTGGATGAAATGATTGCCAGCATGACGCCGGAAGTGTATCAGCGTCTGGCGACTGCGGTAGAAACCGGCAAGTGGGCTGACGGCGTGGCATTAACCGCAGAGCAGAAAGAGAACAGCCTGCAGCTGGTATTGCTGTGGCAGGCGCGTCACAATGATAACCCGCAGCACATGAGCGTGGCGAAGGGCGGGGAGATCGTGACCAAGAGTAAGAAACAGCTGAAAGAAGAGTTTGGCATTGGCGATGACGACGTCACGCAAATTACGCTGCAGTAAATTATTCCTGCAGGAATAATTCGTATAAAGAATCGCCGGTCCGCTCTGTTGACGTCCCGGCGTTTTTCATCCATTCAGAGGATCACCGCTCCGGCGTTGGCCATCTCTTGCAGCGCTTTCTGGCTGTCATCCGGCCTAAGGTTGACACCACGGCAGCCTGCCGACACCAGCGTGACCTGATAACCGAGTGCCAGCGCATCCAGCACGCTGTACTTCACGCAGTAGTCCGTTGCCAGCCCCATTACCGTCAGTGAGGTGACAGCGTGCTGCTGCAGCCACGCGTGCAGATGCGTCTGCTGACGCTGCCCGTTATCAAAAAACGCGCTGTAGCTGTCAATCTGCGGATTTTCGCCTTTACAGATCCGCGTGCTAATCAGCGAGCGGTCCAGTTCAGGGTGCAGCTGGGCGCCTGGGCTGTGCTGGATGGCGTGATCCGGCCACCACACCTGGGGTAAACCCTGCAGTTCACCCACGGTGCCGGGGATATTACCCGCCGTGGAGGCAAAACTGCCGTGTCCGGCAGGGTGCCAGTCGAGCGTGGCGATGACCGGCTCACCGCGCGCGCAGAACTCAGCCGCCAGACGGTTAGCCACCGCGATGGTCTGATCACCTTCGGCCACCGCCAGCGCGCCGCCCGGACAGAAATCATTCTGTAAGTCGATGAGTAACAGTGCCTGACGTGCGCTCATACCACTCTCCACAGGTTAATCCTGAGTTAATTCGCCGCGCAGGTTCTGCGTCATCAGCTGGCGGATCTCTTCACTGCTCAGATCCTGGCTCAGCAGGAAGTGCAGCTTGGTCAGCGTTGCTTCCACGGTCAGGTCAGCTCCGCTGATCACTCCGGCGTGCGCCAGGGCATTGCCGGTGGCGTAACCGCCCATATTCACCTTGCCTGACATGCACTGGGTCAGGTTAACCACCACGATCCCGCGGTCAGACGCTTCCTGAAGTTCGCGCAGGAACTCTTTATTCTGCGGCGCGTTACCGACGCCGTAGGAGCGCAGGATCAGCGCTTTCACCGGCTGCTGCAGGAAGTTACTCACCACTTCGGACGAAATCCCCGGGTAAATCGTTACCACGCCGATCGGCTGCGGCGTGATTGGATGCACGATCAGCTCGCCGTTGCCGGTTGGGGCCGCAGGCGTATTGAGGCGGCGAATATGAATACCGGCTTCCAGCAGCGGGGCAAGGTTGGGCGAAGCAAAAGCGTTAAAGCCATCGGCGTGCGCCTTAGTGGTGCGATTACCGCGGAACAGGGTATTGTTGAAGAACAGGGTGACTTCGTTGATCGGGTAGTTTGCCGCCACAAACAGCGAGTTGAGCAGGTTCTGCTGCCCGTCAGAGCGCAGCTGCTCCAGCGGGATCTGTGACCCGGTGACAATGACCGGCTTCGCCAGATTCTCCAGCATAAAGGAGAGCGCAGAGGCGGTGAACGCCATGGTGTCGGTGCCATGCAGGATCACGAAACCATCGTATTTGTCATAGTTCTGGCGAATATCATCCGCAATCGATTGCCAGTCCTGCGGCGTCATGTCCGAGGAGTCAATCAGCGGGGCGTATTCGTGGATGGTGAAATCCGGCATTTCCGGGCGATGGAATTCTGGCATATTTGCCAGCTGATTTTGCAGGTGGCCAGAAACAGGGATAAAGCCATGTTCGGAACGCTGCATGCCGATGGTACCGCCGGTGTAGGCGACATAAATCGATTTCTTTTGCATTGGTTAACTCAGGGCTTGCCGAAAAGGCGCAGTATAAGGGGAATTGTCAGGAAAACCAGCCCGACCAGAGGTAGCCGGGCTGTTTAGTGCGTCAGTTCACTATTTTACATCGCCGCAGGTCAGGCAGAATGCATAGCGATTTTGCGGATCGTTGAGATTATCCAGCAGGCCTGGCTGTTTCTTCATCGCGGCCATGACGTCGAACATGGGGGCAGGCAGGTAAGCACGCAGCGCCGCAGGCAGTGCTGCCTGTGCTGAAGCATCTACCTGGCTAAACAGCACGTCGACCATGCTCGGTTCATCCTGATACCAGTTCAGCTGTGGCTGTTTGATCTTCGCCAGCTCGGCAGCTTTCGCCACTGCATCGTCGAAATCGCCCAGCGCATCCACCAGACCGTTAGCTTTGGCATCGCTGCCGGTCCAGACGTGACCCTGTGCGATCTGATCGATCTGTTCGGGCGTTTTGTTGCGTGATTTTGCCACCAGACCGAGGAAGTTTTTATAGCCGTTTTCGATGGTCAGCTGCATCAGCTGCTGAACTTCCGGCGGCAGGGCTTTGGTACTGGCGACATCCGCCAGCGGAGAAGTTGCTACGCCGTCGGTATGCACGCCGATAGCATCCAGTGAGTTCTCCACGGTGTTGATCACGCCGAAGATGCCAATAGAGCCGGTCAACGTATTCGGGCTGGCAATAATATAGTTAGCCGGAGTTGAAACCCAGTAGCCGCCTGATGCCGCCATGCCGCCCATGGAAACCACCACCGGTTTACCTGCGGCTTTTGCCGCCGCCAGCTCTTCACGGATAGTTTCAGAAGCGGTCACGCTGCCGCCAGGGCTGTTGACGCGGAACAGAATGGCTTTGATCTTCGGATCGAGGCGCGCTTCACGAATTTCCAGCGCGGTAGTATCACCACCGACGCTGCCCGGGGTCTCTTCGCCTTCCATAATCGCACCGTTCGCCACGATCACCGCGATATTGCCGTCGGTAGTAGGGGTGTTTTTCAGCGGATAGTCATAGATGCTGGTGCCGTTGTAATCCTTCGCCTCTTTATCCCAGCCAAAGGTTTTCACCAGCTGCTGGTCGACCACTGAAGGTGAGGCCAGCTCATCCACCAGCTTATTGTCTTTGGCGTACTGCGCGCTGTCGCCGCCCACTTTGTTCAGACCATCGAGCACGCCCTGAGCGCCAGGGAACACCTGATTGGCAGTGATCTGACGGTTTGCCGCCAGCGTATTGACATAGTTCTGCCACAGCTCGCCAACCCAGCGGCTGTCGGCATCGCGCGCGGCAGGGGACATATCATCACGCAGGAACGGCTCTACCGCCGATTTGTAGGTACCGACGCGGAACACGTGCGAGCTGACTTTCAGCTTGTCCAGCAGGGTTTTGTAATAGAGGCTGTTGGTGGCAAAACCGTGCAGATCGACAGTGCCCTGCGGCGAGAGGGTGATCTTGTTGGCGAAGCTGGCGAGGTAGTACTGTGCCTGGCTGTAGCTGTCGCCGCGGGCATAGATTGGCTTACCGCTGTCGCGGAACTCACGCAGCGCTTTACCAATATACTGCAGCGACGGCTGGTCAGCGCCCGCAAAGTTGTGCAGGTCGAGCACCATGCCGGTAATTTTATCGTCGTCTTTCGCCTGGCGAATGGCATCCGCCACGTCGAACAGTGAGTTCTCTTTCAGACGATCGCTGCTGGCGCCCAACAGCTGGCGGCCAATCTTACTCAGCTTGTTGCTGACGGAAGGTTTATCTACCACCACGCCGCTGAGATCGAAGATCAGTGCGCCTTTCTGCACTTCAGCCGGTGCATTGGCGCTGCTGACGTGCAGCCAGATACCCACGCCAACCACGATCAGCAGAATAAGGAAGAGATTAAGGATAAATTCGCGAACAAAATTCAGGACTCGCCATGTCCACTTAAAAATGCCAGCGATCATTCGCCATAACACGCGCATAGATACTCCAGGGTCGCAATGAATTGCCAGAAGCAGAGGTCCGGGCAGGAATAGCACACATCCTAATTAGCAAGGGGGCAATTGTCAGCATGAAAAAGCGCAATGCTGTAACAAAACATCATCCTGTGCTAGTTTTTGCGGGATGAGAATCACTATCACAGGAGGACATCATGGACGCTCTGGATTTACTGGTTAATCGTCGTTCCGCATCACGGCTGGCAGAACCTGCGCCGACAGGTGAAGCGCTGGAGAACATTCTGCGCGCCGGTATGCGCGCGCCGGATCACGGCACTTTGCAGCCGTGGCACTTCACTATTGTCGAGAATGAAGGGCGCGATCGCCTGAGCGCGCTGCTGGAGAAGGTATCGCGAGATGCGCAGCTGGAAGAGAAAGCTATCGATAAGGCAAAAAATGCACCCTACCGTGCGCCGATGATTATTACGGTGGTCGCGCGTTGTGAAGAGCACCCGAAAGTGCCGCGCTGGGAGCAGGTGGTGTCGGCAGGGTGTGCCGTGATGGCGATGCAGATGGCCGCTGCCGCACAGGGCTTTAACGGTATCTGGCGCAGCGGGGCGTGGACCGAAGATGAAGCGGTGCGCAGCGCGTTTAACTGTCGCCCTCAGGACGCCATCGTCGGCTTCCTCTACCTGGGAACCCCGCAGCTGAAATCATCCACCACCGTGTTAGCGCCCGACAGCGCCCCGTTTGTCAGTTATTTCTGAATGACATTTTCGCTGTTAGCAGGCAGGGTTGTGAGCGGCCCTGCAATTCGCCGGGATAATGAGCAAACAACGGGCATAATCGTCGGTTAGTCTTATCACTCTCTGGCGAAAACGCTACCATGACTTCCGGTGAAGCTAACAGGGAACAGATCTTCATGAACTTAGATAATGTCCGTCTGACTCAGTACAGCCACGGCGCAGGCTGCGGTTGTAAAATCTCGCCTGCGGTGCTGGATACCATTCTGCACAGCGACCACCCGTTACGTAAGGACCCGCATCTGCTGGTGGGTAACGAAACCCGTGACGACGCGGCCGTATACGATCTCGGCAATGGCACCGCGGTGGTCAGCACCACCGACTTCTTTATGCCGATCGTGGATGACCCTTTTGACTTTGGGCGCATCGCCGCGACCAACGCCATTAGCGATATCTGGGCGATGGGGGGCAGACCGATTATGGCGATCGCCATCCTCGGCTGGCCGCTTAACCAGCTGCCGCCGGAGGTTGCCCGTAAGGTGATCGAAGGCGGGCGTAGCGTCTGCGAGCAGGCGGGGATTACCCTGGCGGGCGGGCACTCTATCGATGCCCCGGAGCCGATCTTCGGCCTGGCGGTCACCGGCGTCGTGGCCACCGATCAGGTGAAGCGCAACAGTGAAGCACGGGCAGGATGCCGCCTTTTCCTCACCAAGCCACTGGGCATTGGCGTTCTCACTACTGCCGAAAAGAGATCTCAGCTCAAGTCGGAGCATCAGGGGCTGGCGACGGCCACCATGTGCCAGCTCAATCAGATTGGGGCCGAGTTTGCCGGTGAAGCGGGCGTCAGCGCGATGACCGATGTCACCGGCTTTGGGCTGCTCGGCCACCTCAGTGAGATGTGCCAGGGTGCCGGCCTGCATGCCGACCTGTGGTACAGTGCCATCCCGCGTTTGCCGGGAGTGGATGAATATATCGCCGCAGGCTGCGTGCCGGGCGGTACCGAAAGAAATTTCGCCAGCTACGGGCAGCTTATCGGCGCCATGACGCCCGCGCAGCGCCAGCTTCTCTGCGACCCGCAGACATCGGGCGGGCTGCTGCTGGCAGTACTGCCGGAAGCAGAGGCTGCGGTGCAGGCGATTGCCGCCGCGCAGCAAATTACACTCACCCCGATTGGTGAACTCCTGACGGCTCAGGCCGGAAGGGCCGTTATTGAAGTCAAACCCTGAGCAGGAACTCACCCCAGCATGCGTTTGTTTATTGCCGAAAAACCCAGCCTTGCCCGCGCGATAGCGGACGTTCTGCCTAAGCCGCACCGTCGTGGCGACGGCTTTATCGCCTGTGGGCAGGATCAAATGGTGACCTGGTGCGTAGGCCACCTGCTGGAACAGGCGCAGCCTGACAGCTACAACAGCCGCTTTGCCCGCTGGTCGCTGGCCGATTTACCGATTGTGCCGGAAAAGTGGCAGCTGCAGCCGCGTCCGTCGGTGGCAAAGCAGCTCAACGTGATTAAAGGTCTGCTGGAGCAGGCCAGTGAAGTGGTCCATGCCGGTGACCCGGATCGTGAAGGGCAGCTGCTGGTGGATGAGGTGCTCGACTACCTGACCCTGCCGGCAGAAAAGCGGGCGAAAGTGCAGCGCTGCCTGATTAACGATCTCAACCCGCAGGCGGTTGAACGCGCCATTGGCCGCCTGCGTGAAAACCGCGAGTTTATTCCCCTGTGTGTCTCCGCGCTGGCGCGCTCGCGTGCAGACTGGCTTTACGGTATCAACATGACCCGCGCCTACACCTTACTGGGGCGCAACGCGGGCTATGACGGTGTGCTCTCCGTTGGGCGCGTTCAGACCCCGGTGCTGGGGCTGGTGGTGCGGCGTGATGAAGAGATTGAGAACTTTGTCGCCAAAGACTTCTTCGAGGTCAAAGCGCATATCGTCACCCCGCAGGATGAACGTTTCGTGGCGCTGTGGCAGCCGAGTGACTCCTGCGAGCCTTATCAGGATGAGGAGGGGCGCCTGCTGCATCGCCCGCTGGCCGAGCATGTGGTGGCGCGTATCGACGGCCAGCCCGCGCTGGTGACCAGCTATAACGACAAGCGTGAAAATGACACTGCGCCGCTGCCGTTCTCGCTTTCGGCGCTGCAGATTGAGGCCGGCAAGCGCTTTGGCCTCAGCGCGCAGGCGGTGCTGGATACCTGCCAGCGCCTGTATGAGACCCACAAGCTGATTACCTATCCACGTTCCGACAGCCGCTATCTCCCTGACGAGCATTTCGCCGGGCGTCATGCGGTTTTGAATGCAATCAATGTTCATCAGCCGGACCTGACGCCTCCCGCTGATTTCAATAGCGATCAAAAAAATCGCTGCTGGGACGACAAAAAAGTCGACGCGCACCATGCGATTATCCCGACTGCGCGCAGCAGCAAGGTCAACCTGTCGGATAATGAGCAGCAAATCTACCGTTTGATTGCCACCCAATATCTGATGCAGTTCTGCCCGGATGCGGTGTACCGCAAATGCGTGATCGAGCTGGATATCGCCGGAGGCAAGTTTATCGCCAAAGCGCGTTTCCTGGCTGAGGCTGGCTGGCGTGCCTTACTCGGCAGCAAGGAGCGGGATGAGGAGAATGACGGTACGCCGCTGCCGGTGGTGGCCAGGGGGGATGAGCTGCTGTGCGAGCGTGGCGAAGTGGTCGAGAAGCAGACCCAGCCGCCGCGCCCGTTCACCGACGCTACGCTATTATCGGCGATGACCGGTATTGCCCGCTTCGTACAGGATAAAAATTTAAAGAAAGTGCTGCGTGCGACCGATGGTTTAGGTACGGAGGCAACGCGCGCCGGGATTATCGAGCTGCTGTTCAGACGCACCTTCCTGTTTAAGAAGGGGCGCTATATTCACTCCAGCCCGGCCGGACGCGCGCTGATCCATTCACTGCCGGAGATGGCCGCGCGGCCAGATATGACCGCGCAATGGGAGTCAACGTTGACTAAAATCAGTGAGAAGCAGTGTCGCTACCAGGACTTTATGCACCCTCTGGTGGAAACGCTGCACAGTTTGATCTCTCAGGCCCGTCAGCAGCCCGCCGCACATGCGTTTCGCGGCGTTACGGCTCCGGCAACGATCGCCAAGAAAAAACCGCGACGTAAAGCGGCGAAGGAAAAGGAAAGCGAGTAATGAAAATGCATCTGGCACTGACACTGCTGCTGGCCGTTAGCTCATCGGCAATGGCCGAGCGCTATATCAGCAGCGGGCAAGGGCATGGCAACAGCGGCGGCAATAACGGTAACGGCGGCGCTAATGCGGACGTGGTAGTCGATATGCCGCCAGAAGTCTGGACGCAGGGGCAAAACAACAGCCAGCCCTGTAACCGCTGCTGCATCTATGAAAACCGCAACTACACGGAAGGGGCGGTGCTGAAGAGTGAAGGGGTACTGTTGCAGTGCGCGCGCGACCCGCAGTCGCTGGGCACTAATAATCTTATCTGGCGCATCGTCAAATAAATTCCCTTCCTCTTTCACGCTGCAGGTGTGTTGGCTGCCTCTATTCCCCCGGTCACTGGCTCAGGTAAGCTCCCGGGGATTTATTCAGTTGCCGCCTTCCTGCAGCGCGAAATCTAATGGGAATTAGAACAATCAGTAGCTAAACTGGGCCCAGATCGGTGCGTGATCGGAGGGCTTTTCCATCGCGCGAATATCGTAATCAATCCCGGTTGCTATGCAGCGCTCCGCCAGTGGCTTGCTGGCCAGCACCAGGTCAATGCGCAGGCCGCGGTTATCGTCAAAGCCTTTTGAGCGGTAGTCGAACCATGAGAAGCGGTCGTTAACTTCGCTGTTCTGCGCGCGCCAGGTATCGACCAGGCCCCAGTTCATCAGGCGGTCCATCCATTCGCGCTCTTCCGGCAGGAATGAGCACTTACCGGTGCGCAGCCAGCGCTTGCGGTTATCCTCGCCAATGCCGATATCCAGGTCGGTGCTGCTGATATTCATGTCGCCCATAATCAGTACCTGATTTTCCACTTTCTGCTGCTGCTCAAGGTAGCTTTGCAGGTCGCGATAGAACTTCTCTTTCGCCGGGAATTTGGTCGGATGGTCGCGGCTTTCCCCTTGTGGAAAATAGCCGTTAATCACGGTGAGCGGGCCGGCTGGCGTTTGAATGTCCGCCATAATGATACGGCGCTGGGCGTCTTCGTCATCACCCTCGAAACCGCGACGCACGGCGATCGGCGGCTCTTTCGTCAGCAGTGCCACGCCGTAATGCCCTTTCTGACCGTGATAAAACACGTTATAGCCGAGTTTCGCCACGTCCTCGAGCGGGAACATGTCATCGTGAACTTTGGTTTCCTGCAGGCCAATCACATCTGGCTGATGCTGTTCGACAATAGCGGCAAGTTGATGAGGGCGAGCACGCAGCCCATTGATATTAAAAGAAACAAATTTCATAGCGCAGGCCATTTAGCGTCGGAAAAGATGGCGGAATGGTAGCAGAAGTCGGGGCGAGAAAGAAATATTGCTGCGATAGATGATTCAGCTTCTCATCCTTCCCATCGGGAAGATGATTGAGTCGTGCAGGTTTGAAATATCCGGGGACTTGAAGAGGGTGGTGGGGGAAGGATAACTGCGTCGCTGCGCTCCTTGCCCTGCGGGCGCCACAGGTGGCGTGGTCTCACTGCGTTCGGCTCAAACCTTCGGGTCGAAGCTTCTCATCCTTCCCATCGGGAAGATGAATGAGTCGTGCAAGTTTGAAATATCCGGGGACTTGAAGATGGTGGTGGGGGAAGGATTCGAACCTTCGAAGTCGATGACGGCAGATTTACAGTCTGCTCCCTTTGGCCGCTCGGGAACCCCACCAGGGGAAGCGTGTTAACAAACTCAGCGTAGTGATATGAACGCGGTGTGACAGGCATTTCATATCGTGAAACAGGAAATGGTGGTGGGGGAAGGATTCGAACCTTCGAAGTCGATGACGGCAGATTTACAGTCTGCTCCCTTTGGCCGCTCGGGAACCCCACCACTGGCCTTACTGCTGTGCTTGTTAAGCGGGGCGCATCATATCAGATGAACTGACGCTGTAAAGCCCCGTTTAAGAGAAAGCGTTGCGATTGCCGTTTTTTTGCCCGCGCTGCTGTTTTGTCATACAAAACAGCAGCATCCGGCTTACAGGATGATGGTGCGGTTGCCGTAAACAAATACCCGCTGCGCCAGCACCTGGTAAAGTGCGCGGCTCAGCGCATTCTTCTCTACGTCACGCCCGGCACGCATCATATCTTCTGCGGTATAGGTATGATCGACGTGAATAACATCCTGCATGATGATTGGGCCTTCATCCAGATTGTCATTCACGAAGTGCGCTGTCGCACCGATGATCTTCACGCCGCGTTCATACGCCTGGTGGTAGGGACGAGCACCAATAAAGGCAGGCAGGAAGGAGTGGTGAATATTGATGATCTGGTTCGGATAACGCTGCACAAAGGCCGGGGTCAGCACGCGCATGTATTTTGCCAGTACCACATAGTCTGGCTGATAGCGGTCAATTTCCGCCGCCATATTATTGTCGTGCTCTTCCCGGGTTAAGCCTTCGTGACTGACCAGAACAAACGGCACATCGAAACGCTCAACCAGCGTACGCAGCGTTTCGTGATTACCGATCACCGCCGCAATTTCAACATCCAGACCACCGTAGGCGCTTTTCATCAGCAGATCGCCAAGGCAGTGCGCCTCTTTGGTCACCAGAATAACAATACGGCGGCGGCCCGCTGGCTGCAGCTCGCGCACTGAACCGGCCGGCAGCGCGCTGTCAAGGTCGGCCAGCAGCGTGGTGTCGTTGAAAATGCCTTCCAGCTCGGTGCGCATGAAGAAGCGCCCGGTGCGGTGATCAACAAACTCATTATTCTGTACAATGTTCAGTTCGTGCTTGTAGCAAATATTGGTGATTTTGGCGATCAGCCCTTTTGCATCCGGGCAGATGGTCCGTAAAACTTTTCGTTGCAGTGTTTGCGCTTGCATTGCGATGGTAATCCTGTCGATACAATTGGGAAATCAGGGGTCAAGAGTGACCGCAGCATTTCTTGTATTTCTTGCCGGAGCCACATGGGCACCGATCGTTGCGCCCGATTGGCGGGAAGGTTCCGTCGATATAGTACCAGCGTTGCTCCTCGCGAAGAAAGCGTGAACGTTCATGAATAGAGCGTTCGCGCTGATTTTCAGAGAACCTGGCAAAAAAAGTCACATAACCCTGTTGGCCATCCGCGATAACTTCGCTGCTTAATACCTTCAACCCGAGCCATTCGGTGTGGGCAAAACTCTCTTCTATACTGGCTGCAAAAGCAGAGGCTTGACATGACGGGTGCCAGGTTGCAACCAGGTAACCCACATCCTGTTTGACGTAAGCGCTGTAGCGCGAGCGCATTAATGCTTCTGGATGAGAAGGTTGCGCCGCACCGCTTAGAAACGGCTGGCAACATAGGCTATACTGCGATCCGCTACCGCACGGACAAAGTTCAGACACGTAAACTCCGATTAGCTAATAACAGGGTTAAAATTTTAGGCATCATGATAACCGGGCAGCATCGGTGATGCCATTTTGTTAGTGAATTTCATGCCAGAGGGTGGAATGAGACAGGTTAAAATCGGGCTAGCGCTGGGGTCGGGTGCCGCAAAGGGATGGGCACATATCGGGGTGATAAACGCTCTTGAACGCGCTGGCATCCGTATCGACGTCGTGGCCGGATGCTCCGTAGGTGCCCTGGTCGGGGCCGCATATGCCACGCAGCGACTGACGCTGATGGAGCGCTGGGTGCGCTCATTCAGCTACTGGCAGGTGATACGCCTGATGGATTTTTCATGGCAACGTGGTGGGCTGCTGCGCGGTGAGCGCGTGTTCAGCCACGTGCGTGAGCTGATCGGCAAAAATAATATCGAACAATGCGGTTTACCTTTCGGCGCTGTGGCGACTAACCTTAGTACCGGCCGTGAGCTGTGGCTGACGGAAGGCGACCTGCATCAGGCCGTGCGCGCATCCTGCAGCATGCCCGGTTTACTGGCACCTGTGAGCTGGAACGGTTACTGGCTGGTGGATGGCGCGGTGGTCAACCCGGTGCCTATTTCCCTGACGCGTGCGCTGGGCGCTGATATTGTGATTGCCGTGGATTTGCAGCACGATGCGCACCTGATGCAGCAGGATTTGCTGTCAGTGACGCCAGAATCCGGCGATGAGCATCCTCAACCGCAGCCTGACAGCTGGAGCGGCCGCCTGCGTCAGCGCATTAGCAACCTTAAGCTACGTAGAGTGAATCACACACCCGGCGCCATGGAGATTATGTCTACCTCTATCCAGGTGCTGGAAAATCGGTTGAAGCGCAATCGTATGGCGGGTGACCCACCAGATGTGTTGTTACAACCCTTCTGCCCACAAATTTCTACCCTGGACTTCCACCGGGCTGAAGAGGCCATTGAAGCGGGGAGACTGTCCGTTGAGAAAAAAATGGATGAATTGTTACCTCTGGTTCGCGACAGGCAACAATAGCGTGGTCAAAAAGCGACGACTTCAGCCAATTCTGAGAGGCGCAAAGAGCGTTTATAGACCACTATTGAGGTATCTGTTATGCAGGGGGAAGCAATGGAAAAACCATTAAGTGGAAAACATATTCTCATCGTTGAGGACGAAGTCGTTTTCCGTTCCCTGCTGGATAATTTCCTCACTGCGCTCGGTGCGGTGGTCACTTTGGCTGATGACGGCATACACGCACTTGAATCCCTGAGCCGTACTCTGCCGGATTTGATGATCTGCGACCTTGCCATGCCACGCATGGACGGTATCAAACTGGTGGAGCATCTGCGCAGCAAGGGAAACACATTGCCCATTCTGGTTATCTCTGCCACGGAAAATATGTCGGATATCGCCCACGTGCTGCGTCTGGGCGTGCAGGATGTGCTGCTCAAGCCGGTTAAAGATCTCGCTCGCCTGCGTGAAGCGGTGTTCGAGTGCCTCTATCCCTCAATGTTTACGTCTAAAGTGGAAGAGGACGAACAGCTGTTTCAGGACTGGGACGCGCTGGTCAGTGACCCGCAGGCTGCCGCCAAGCTTCTCAAGCAGCTGCAACCGCCGGTGCAGCAGACAATCGCTAACTGTCGCATCAACTATCGCCAGCTGACGATGGCAGAGCAGCCGGGACTGGTGCTTGACGTGGCGGCATTATCGGAACGCGATCTCGCTTTCTATTGTCTCGATGTCACCCGTGCCGGTGATAACGGCGTGCTGGCCGCACTACTGCTACGCGCTCTGTTCAATGGACTGCTGCAGGAGCAGCTTTCCGGTCAGGGCCAGCGCCTGCCCGAGCTGGGCGGCCTGTTAAAGCAGGTCAATTTACTGCTGCGCCAGGCCAACCTGAAAGGTCAATTTCCACTGTTGGTGGGCTACTACCATCAGGGTTTAAAGAATCTGATCCTCGTTTCTGCTGGTTTAAACGCCACTCTCAACATTCATACCCACCAGATCCAGCTGAGCAATGGTGTCCCTCTTGGCACCATGGGCAGCACACATCTTAATCAAATCAGCCAGCGGTGTGATGCCTGGCAGTGTCAGGTTTGGGGCGCCGGAGGCCGACTGCGCCTGATGTTGTCTACGGATTAACCGCTGCTTCACTATTTTCATCTGGCCCTGGAAGACAGGGCCAGAGATAAGCTTTACACTTGGGTAATAGTCTTAATTTGCACTGAAAAGGTTTATCCAGGATAAATCCGCGTGGGTTCAACTGGTATACTCAACTCGTTTTTAACTCGACATATCAAGTAATAACTTGAACGGCCTAAAGAGAGGTACTTAGATGTCTGCCTATAAGTCCAAAGTAAAAAAAGCGGTTATCCCTGTTGCTGGTTTGGGAACGCGTATGCTGCCAGCCACCAAAGCTATTCCAAAAGAAATGCTGCCGCTGGTTGATAAGCCGTTAATTCAGTATGTCGTTAACGAGTGTATCGCTGCTGGGATCAACGAGATTGTGCTGGTTACGCACTCTTCTAAAAACTCGATTGAAAACCACTTCGATACCAGTTTCGAGCTGGAAGCGATGCTGGAAAAACGCGTTAAGCGCCAGCTGCTGGAAGAGATTCAGTCTATCTGCCCACCGCACGTCACCATCATGCAGGTTCGTCAGGGTCTGGCGAAAGGCCTGGGTCACGCGGTAATGTGCGCATGGCCAGTGATTGGCAATGAGCCAGTTGCGGTGATCCTGCCGGACGTTATTCTCGACGAATATGAGTCAGACCTGTCGAAAGATAACCTGGCTGAAATGATGAAGCGCTTCGACGAAACCGGTCACAGCCAGATCATGGTTGAGCCAGTCGCTGACGTGACCGCTTACGGCGTGGTTGACTGCCAGGGTGCAGAGCTGAAGCCTGGCGACAGCGCACCAATGGTGGGTGTGGTTGAGAAGCCAAAAGCGGACAAAGCGCCGTCCAACCTTGCGGTTGTTGGTCGCTACATTCTCTCTGCGGACATCTGGCCACTGCTGGCGAAAACCCCTCCGGGCGCCGGTGATGAGATCCAGCTGACTGACTCCATCGCCATGCTGATGGAAAAAGAGACCGTAGAAGCTTATCACCTGAAAGGTGTGAGCCATGACTGCGGCAACAAGCTGGGCTATATGCAGGCCTTCGTTGAATACGGTGTGCGTCACAACACGCTGGGCAGCGATTTCAAAGCGTGGCTGGAAAGCACCGTAGGCAATAAAAAGTAAGTTTAATTTCTAACCGGGACAATTCAATGAAAGTCACCGTATTTGGTATCGGCTATGTTGGTCTGGTTCAGGCTGCGGTTTTGGCCGAAGTCGGACATGACGTTCTTTGCATCGATGTCGACGAAAATAAAGTCGAGAATCTGAAGAAAGGGATCATTCCTATTTTTGAACCGGGCTTGACGCCGCTGGTTATGCAGAACTATGAGGCCGGACGCCTGAAGTTCTCCACTGACGCAGCAGCTGGCGTTAACCACGGGGTTATGCAGTTTATCGCGGTGGGTACACCGCCTGATGAAGACGGTTCAGCGGACCTGAAATATGTTACCGCCGTGGCGCGTACCATTGCTCAGCATATGCAAGAGCATAAAGTGGTGCTCGACAAGTCAACTGTGCCAGTGGGTACGGCTGACCGCGTGCGTCAGGTAATGGAAGAGACGTTGAAAGGGCGAGGCGTAGAGCTGACCTTTGACGTGGTCTCCAACCCTGAGTTCCTGAAAGAAGGGGCAGCAGTCAGCGACTGTATGCGTCCTGAGCGTATTGTTATCGGTACGGATAACGACGAAGTGGTTGAACTGCTGCGCGAGCTGTATGAGCCGTTTAACCGCAATCACGATCGCATGATCCTGATGGATATTCGTAGTGCTGAATTAACCAAGTATGCGGCCAACTGCATGCTGGCGACCAAAATCAGCTTTATGAATGAAATCTCTAACCTGGCTGAACGCCTGGGTGCAGATGTCGAAAAAGTGCGTCAGGGCATTGGCTCCGATTCACGCATCGGCTACTCATTCATTTATCCTGGCTGTGGCTACGGCGGCTCCTGCTTCCCGAAAGATGTGCAGGCGCTCATCCGCACCGCAGAGCAGATCGGCTACAAGCCACGTCTGCTGCAGGCGGTTGAAGACGTCAACGATTCGCAGAAGACCAAGCTGCCAACGTTTATCAAGCGTCATTTCGGTGAGAATTTGCAGGGCAAAACCTTTGCGCTGTGGGGGCTGTCATTTAAGCCAAACACCGACGACATGCGTGAAGCTTCCAGCCGCGTGCTGATGGAGTCACTGTGGCAGGCGGGCGCAACCGTGCAGGCTTTCGACCCGGAAGCGATGGACGAAGCGCAGCGTATCTACGGTCACCGCAGCGATCTCAAGCTGATGGGAACCAAAGAAGCTGCCCTGCAGGGCGCAGATGGCTTGGTGATCTGTACCGAATGGCAGAACTTCCGCGCACCTGATTTTGACGTGATTAAAAATGCTCTAAAAGAACCCGTGATTTTTGATGGTCGTAACCTGTATGATCCAGAAAGAATCAGCAAGCGCGGTTTTGTTTATTATGCAATCGGCCGCGGAGCATCTCTTCAAACTGCATAATAAATGAGGGTAGTATGAAATATCTGGTTACCGGCGCAGCAGGCTTTATTGGCTTTCATGTCACCCAACGTCTGTTGGCTGCCGGTCACCAGGTTGTCGGTCTCGACAACCTGAATGACTATTACGATGTTAATCTTAAGACAGCCCGTCTTGACCTGATTAAAAACCACCCCGAATTCACCTTTGTGAAAGGCGATCTCGCCGATCGTGAAGGCATTGCCGAACTGTTCCGCGCTCAGCGCTTCCAGCGTGTCATTCACCTCGCCGCGCAGGCGGGCGTACGTTATTCATTAGAGAACCCACTGGCTTATGCCGACGCCAATTTAATTGGCCATCTCAATATTCTGGAAGGGTGCCGCCATAACCAGGTTGAGCATCTGTTATATGCATCATCCAGCTCGGTATATGGATTGAATCGCAAGATGCCGTTCTCAACCGACGACTCGGTTGACCACCCGGTATCGCTGTATGCCGCGACCAAAAAAGCCAATGAGCTGATGTCTCATACCTATTCACATTTATATGGTATTCCTACCACTGGCCTGCGCTTCTTCACCGTGTATGGTCCGTGGGGGCGTCCGGATATGGCGCTGTTTAAATTTACCCGTGCGATGATTGCCGGTGAAAAAATCGACGTCTATAACCACGGCCAGATGCGTCGTGATTTCACCTATATTGACGATATTGCCGAAGCTATTCTGCGTTTACAGGATGTTATCCCACAGGCGGATATTAGCTGGACGGTTGAAAGCGGCAGCCCGGCAACCAGCTCTGCGCCTTACCGCGTATACAATATCGGCAACAGCCAGCCCGTTACGCTGATGTCGTATATCGAAGCGCTGGAGAGTGCGCTGGGGCAGACTGCGCAGAAAAATATGCTGCCTATGCAGCCGGGTGACGTGATGGAAACCAGCGCCGATACCAGCGCATTATATAAGGTGATCGGCTTCAAGCCGCAGACGTCAGTCGAAGAGGGCGTGGCGCGCTTTGTGGCGTGGTATAAAGATTTCTACCGCGTATAAGCCCACCAGCCCAAAGAAAAAGGAAGCCGTGATGGCTTCCTTTTTTTCTTCGCCTGGTGGCTGTAACAAAATGGGACGAAACGCCCCATTAAATTTAGGTCTAAAGAACCGGAGTTTGAGCGAAATTACAGCAGAAAGTCTTCCAGCTTCTTGCCTTGCTCTTCAATGGCTTTTTTGATTACGGCAGGTGTACGACCCTGGCCGGTCCAGGTTTTGCTTTCGCCATTCTCATCGACATAAGAATATTTTGCCGGGCGCGCTGCACGCTTAGCTTTACCAGGGGCTTTAGCCGCAGCCAGAGTAGACAGTAATTCATTCGGGTCAATACCGTCTGCAATCAGCATATCGCGATACTGCTGCAGTTTACGGCTGCGTTCTTCAACTTCAGCCTGTGCCTGGCTCTCTTCTTCGCGGCGTTCATTAACCACTACTTCCAGTTTTTCCAGCATTTCTTCCAGCGTTTCCAGGCTACATTCTCTCGCCTGAGCACGCAGCGTGCGGATATTGTTCAGGATTTTAAGTGCTTCGCTCATTGTCCAATTCTCTAAATTATATTGATGGGTTACTAATGCTCGATAATAATAGTGTCCGGCTATAAGAACTGCAATAGTTAATTTTGTAAGAAAAGTAGAAGTGCTAATAGTCAGGAATCTCTGACATGATAAAAGGCGAGAAAATATGATTCGCTGGCTAAATATCCTGCTGTGAAAAGAAGGGTGATGGTATGGAAACAGTGAATTCCATATCATCAGAAAATTGAAAAATCCTGTTAAGTTGTGCTGAAGCCACCTGTTCAGCCACTATTTCTTCGGGTTATTGCAGGCGTGAAGGCTGTCGCTGCGGCGGTTTATGGTACACTGCCGCCATCTTGGTGATTCGGAGTAGGGGCTGATGGCTCAGCTATATTTCTATTATTCCGCGATGAATGCTGGAAAATCGACGGCTTTGTTGCAATCTTCTTATAATTATCGTGAGCGCGGCATGCGCACTCTGGTGTATACCGCAGAGATCGATAATCGCTTCGGCGCCGGTAAAGTGAGTTCGCGTATCGGCCTCTCTTCCCCAGCAAAATTGTATAATAAAGACACGTCGTTGTTTGCTGAGATAAGTGCTGAGCACCAGCGGGAAACCGTTCACTGCGTGCTGGTGGATGAAAGCCAGTTTCTGACGCGTGAACAGGTTAAAACATTATCCGAAGTGGTGGATGTTTTAGATATACCTGTACTTTGTTATGGCTTACGTACAGATTTTCGCGGCGAGTTATTTATCGGTAGCCAATACCTTTTAGCCTGGTCAGATAAACTGGTTGAATTAAAAACCATCTGCCACTGCGGCAGAAAAGCCAGCATGGTATTAAGGCTCGATCAGGACGGTAAGCCCTTTAAAGAAGGGGAGCAGGTGCAAATTGGCGGTAATGAGCGCTATGTATCCGTCTGCCGTAAGCATTACTACGAAGCGCTGGAGAGTGGTTCACTGCACGCCATTTATGGCAGCAAGGGGCCGGAGTAATATTGAACTGTCGCGGTGGTTAACGCAAAGAAATGTGCCGTCGATATTTCACAACTCTATAAGCGTTTCTTAATATTTCCTGATAAAAAAACCCGCCAGCTGGCGGGTTTTTATTCTTACGCTAGGGCTTAACGTTTCACTTTCTTTTCAACTTTCCTGGCTTCGACGGGCGCAGCGGCCACGGCTTCGGCAATGTTAGCGAAAGGTTCAACATAATCGCGGCCGTAGAAGCTATCCAGCATGATCTGTTTCAGTTCAGCAATCAGCGGGTAGCGTGGGTTAGCGCCGGTACACTGGTCATCGAAAGCATCATCAGCCAGCTTATCGACTTTGGCGAGGAAGTCCGCCTCCTGCACCCCTGCTTCGCGGATGGACTTAGGAATACCCAGCTCCGCTTTCATCCCGTCCAGCCAGCTCAGCAGCTTCTCAATTTTCTGTGCGGTGCGGTCGCCCGGTGCACTGAGGCGCAGGTGATCGGCGATTTCAGCGTAGCGGCGGCGCGCCTGCGGACGGTCATACTGGCTGAAGGCCGTCTGCTTGGTTGGATTATCGTTAGCGTTGTAGCGAATCACGTTACAGATAAGCAGCGAGTTCGCCAGACCGTGTGGAATGTGGAACTCTGAACCCAGCTTATGCGCCATCGAGTGACAGACCCCAAGGAAGGCGTTAGCAAACGCGATACCGGCGATAGTCGCGGCATTGTGTACACGCTCACGCGCCACCGGGTTTTTCGCCCCTTCACGGTAGCTGGCCGGCAGGTTTTCCTGCAGCAGTTTCAGCGCCTGCAGGGCCTGACCGTCGGAGTATTCGTTAGCCAGCACCGAGACGTACGCTTCCAGCGCGTGGGTTACGGCATCCAGACCACCAAAGGCGCACAGTGACTTCGGCATATCCATCACCAGGTTGGCATCCACAATCGCCATATCCGGGGTGAGGGCATAGTCAGCCAGTGGATATTTCTGACCGGTGGCGTCGTCGGTTACGACCGCAAATGGCGTTACTTCTGAACCTGTACCTGAAGTGGTGGTGACGGCAATCATCTTCGCCTTCACGCCCATTTTCGGGAACTTATAGATACGTTTACGGATATCCATGAAGCGCAGTGCCAGCTCTTCGAAATGCGTTTCCGGATGTTCGTACATCACCCACATAATTTTCGCCGCATCCATCGGCGAACCTCCGCCCAGGGCGATAATCACGTCCGGCTTGAAGGAGTGCATCTGTTCAGCACCTTTACGCACGATGCTCAGCGTTGGGTCAGCTTCCACCTCGAAGAAGACTTCAGTTTCCACCCCGCGCGCTTTCAGCACGTTGATGATCTGGTCAGCGTAGCCGTTGTTAAACAGGAAGCGGTCGGTGACGATAAAGGCACGTTTGGCTCCGTCGGTGGCCACTTCATCAAGGGCAATGGGCAGTGAACCACGGCGGAAGTAGATAGACTTTGGAAGTTTATGCCACAACATATTCTCAGCTCGCTTGGCCACGGTTTTCTTGTTAATCAGATGTTTGGGTCCGACGTTTTCAGAAATCGAGTTGCCACCCCACGAGCCGCAGCCCAGCGTTAGTGACGGTGCGAGTTTAAAGTTGTACAGGTCGCCGATACCCCCCTGAGAGGCCGGAGTGTTGATCAGGATGCGCGCTGTCTTCATTTTGTCGCCGAAGAAGTTAACGCGTTCACGCTGATTATCCTGGTCAGTGTACAGGCAAGAGGTATGACCGATACCGCCCATCGCCACCAGCTTCTCAGCTTTACTTACCGCATCAGCAAAATCTTTGGCGCGATACATCGCCAGAGTCGGTGACAGTTTTTCATGAGCAAAGGGTTCAGACTCATCGACCAGTTTCACTTCACCAATCAGGATTTTAGTGTTGCCCGGGACGCTGAGGCCGGCCATTTCAGCAATTTTCACCGCAGGCTGACCGACGATAGCGGCATTCAGCGCGCCATTCTTCAGAATGATATCCTGAACCGCTTTCAGCTCGCTGCCCTGCAGCATGTAGCCACCGTGGCTGGCAAAGCGCTCGCGCACCGCCTCATAAGCGCTGTCGACCACAATAACTGACTGCTCAGAAGCACAGATTACGCCGTTATCGAAGGTTTTCGACATCAGGATAGAAGCCACGGCACGTTTGATGTCCGCCGTTTCGTCAATCACTACCGGAGTATTACCTGCGCCCACGCCGATAGCCGGTTTGCCGGAGCTATAGGCGGCTTTCACCATACCCGGGCCGCCCGTGGCGAGGATAAGGTTAATATCAGGGTGGTGCATCAGCTGGTTAGACAGTTCAACGGAGGGCACATCGATCCAGCCGATAATGTCTTTGGGTGCCCCGGCCGCAATGGCGGCCTGCAGTACGATATCGGCCGCTTTGTTGGTGGCATCTTTCGCACGAGGATGCGGCGAGAAGATAATCCCGTTACGGGTTTTCAGGCTGATCAGCGCTTTAAAGATAGCGGTAGATGTTGGGTTGGTTGTCGGGACAATCCCGCAGATGATGCCGGTGGGTTCCGCGATAGTGATGGTGCCGAAAGTGTCATCGGTTTCAAGAATACCGCAGGTTTTTTCGTCTTTGTAGGCGTTGTAGATGTATTCAGAAGCAAAGTGGTTTTTGATCACTTTATCTTCGACGATACCCATGCCAGATTCGGCAACGGCCATTTTAGCCAGTGGGATACGGGCATCAGCAGCTGCTAATGCCGCAGCCCGGAAGATTTTGTCTACTTGTTCTTGAGTAAAGTTGGCGTATTCACGCTGGGCTGTTTTAACACGTTCAACAAGTGCGTTAAGTTCAGCGACATTAGTAACGGCCATAATGCTCTCCTGGAAAGTTAAACTCTATTAGTAAACAAGTGAGAACTAGCAAGTATAGTCATGGCTGGCTACCGGGCCGTGTTAGGGCGGGCCAACCTGCTAAACAGGTTCTTCCGGGTTTACTGAAAGAGTCTGCGCTCTGCACGCGCTGTGGGTCACTTTCGGTAAGTTACTAACTCCTTTTGGTAACACTGAGCATAGCGCTTGTACTGGGGGCAAATAATGATTTGGATCATGTTTACTGGTGGCTGACACCTTTCAGCCTGTGATTAAAATATGACCAGCTTCAAACTATCGCAAACCTGGCGTCGATAGTTGAGAATAAGTTTCATCTGCTAATCTTCAGCGTCGTAATGGCGATATCCACTGCCTGCGGCGCAGCACAATGGCGTGATATTCCAGGAGGCGGGGGATAGTCATTATCACGGATTTGAATTACATTAGCGCCCATCAATCAGCCCAACAGGAGCATGGTGTGAATCCTGCACTTTTAGACCTCTCTGGATATATTAAATTTTTCGTTGGCCTGTTCGCGCTGGTCAACCCGGTGGGGATCATTCCTGTTTTTATCAGCATGACCAGCTATCAGGTTCCGGCAGCGCGCAATAAAACCAACCTGACCGCCAACCTGTCCGTGGCGATTATCCTCTGGACGGCGCTATTCCTCGGCGACGGCATCCTGCACATCTTCGGGATCTCTATCGACTCATTTCGTATTGCGGGCGGCATTCTGGTCGTCACCATTGCGATGTCGATGATCAGCGGCAAACTGGGGGAAGATAAGCAGAATAAACAGGAGAAGTCAGAAACGGCTAACCGGGAGAGCATCGGGGTCGTACCGCTGGCGCTGCCGTTGATGGCGGGACCGGGGGCAATCAGTTCGACGATTGTCTGGAGTACGCGCTACCACAGCTGGCAAAACCTGCTGGGCTTTAGCGTGGCGATCGCGCTGTTTGCCTTCTGCTGCTGGCTCTGCTTTCGCGCTGCACCGTTAATGGTCAGAGTGTTGGGGCAGACTGGAATTAACGTGGTGACCCGTATTATGGGATTGCTATTGATGGCGTTAGGAATAGAGTTTGTGGTGACCGGGATAAAAGCGTTGTTCCCGGGGCTGGTCAACTAGCCTGTTTTAATTCTGAAATAATCATATTAAAGCGCATATTCTGCGCTTTTTTTATCTCTGCATTCTTGCGGTGCACTATATCAGGTCAACTTACCGTGCAGCTGCATCATTATGGTGCAATTATTCATGGCGCTTAATTGAGGGCGCTGATTATTAATGTAATTACTGCAACTGCCGGTTCAATCGCTTAGTTACCACCGTTTGTGAGATTTATTACATTCAGTCTGGCGGTGAGAGACGGATTTATCAAAATTTAATGCTAGTCGCCCGGCAAAACCCGGAATTTTTGTGACGAATTTAGTGTTTTCGGCAAAATTTGCTTATTTTTTGCTTTGAAATCGCTTTATTTATGTTCGAAAGTCAGGTTTTAGTTATTAAATTCATTTTCTTTCATAAGCTTAGCTGTTATTTCACAATGCTAAATAACACTTTGCCCCTGCTTTTTCTCATGATAAAAGAGAATTGGTTAACATTTTTGTTATTTTGCTTTAGCGCAAATGTCCCCCTTCTGATAATTTTTCTGCCAGTTGATAAAAACTGGCACCAGATGTGCAAAACGTTAACCTCATCCGTCCCGGCTGTTCTGACGGTAGTCGTTGGTATCACCACACAGGGTTTTAGCTGAATGAAATGTTTTACATCATTACGCCACATCGCGAGCGGAACAGGGTTACTGCTGGGCCTTATCACTCTCAACGCCGTGGCAGCTGACGTTCCGGACGGGGTCAGCCTGAGTAAGCAGCAAAATCTGGTGATCAACAATGGCACTGAAGTTTCATCTCTCGACCCGCAAAAAACAGAAGGGGTGCCCGAGACCGATGTGATCCTCAATCTGCTGGAAGGATTGGTCAGCACCGACAACAACGGCCACCTGGTGCCCGGCGTGGCACAAAGCTGGAGCAGCGAGCAGGGTAAGGTCTGGACCTTTACCCTGCGGCCAGATGCGAAGTGGAGCAACGGCGAACCCGTCACGGCCAGCGATTTCGTCTACAGCTGGCAGCGGCTGGTGGACGCTAAAACTGCATCGCCTTATGCCAGCTATCTGCAGGCCGCTCACGTGGCTAACGTTGATGAGATCCTGGCGGGTAAACGCCCGGCCAGCGATCTCGGGGTGAAAGCGCTCGACGATAGCCACTTCCAGGTCACGCTCAGTCAGCCGGTCCCTTATTTCCTTGCTATGGCGGCACACACCGCGTTGAAACCGGTCAACCGGGCTGCGATTGAACGCTGGGGGGAGAAGTGGACTTTGCCTGCGCATTACGTGGGTAATGGGGCTTATACCCTGAGCGACTGGGTGATCAATGAAAAAATTGTGCTCAAGCGCAATCCGCACTACTGGAACAACGGTAAGACGGTGATTGAGCAGGTGACATTCTTACCTATCGTCTCCGAAACCAGCGATGTTAACCGCTATCGCAGCGGGGAAATTGATATCACTAACAGCGCCTTGCCGCCCGAGCGTTTTCAGCAGCTGAAAAAAGAGCTTGGCCAGCAGGTCAGAGTCAGTCCTTATCTCTGCACCTTCTACTATGAACTGAATAACCGCCGTCCGCCGTTTGACGATGCGCGCGTGCGCACCGCGGTGAAGCTGACCCTCGACCGCGACATCATTACCGGGAAAGTGATGGGCCAGGGGCAGATCCCGGCATGGAGCCTGACGCCGCCGTTTACTGACGGCGCGCAGTTCAGCGCACCGCAGTGGTTCCACCTGACGCAGGATGAACGGAACCAGCAGGCCAAAGCGTTGCTCGCGCAGGCGGGCTACAGCGCGTCAAAACCGCTGCGTTTCTCACTGCTGTATAACACCTCTGACGTCAATAAAAAGCAGGCCATTGCGGCCGCATCGATGTGGAAAAAGAATCTCGGTGCCGACGTGACGTTACAGAATCAGGAGTGGAAAACCATGCTTGATACTCGTCATCAGGGGAATTATGACGTGGCCCGCGCCACCTGGTGTTCCGACTATAATGAACCCTCTACCTTCCTCACTATGTTGCTGAGCGACTCCTCAACCAATACGGCTTTTTACCGCAGCCCGGCGTTTGACCAACTGATGGCGCAGTCGCTCAACATGAGTGATGACGCCGAGCGGGCAACCGTCTATCAGCAAGCGGAGCAGCAGCTGGATAAGGATTCTGCCATTGTGCCGGTCTACTACCGGGTGAGTGCGCGGCTGGTGAAGCCGTGGGTAGGGGGCTTTACCGGTAAAGATCCGCAGGACCTTACCGATGTTAAATACTTTTACATAACCAGTCACTAAACCGTGCGGCCCTGCCGGGCGGTAAAGGGTGATAGCAAAGCAGTACCGATGAAATAAAAAAAGACAAGCCGGGTGGAATCGTTCCTCTACCCGGTGAAGTTTTCCCGCAAACGGGGGTAGCCACGGTGCCCGGCACACGTTGGCATTAATAAAAACTGGAGTAGGTAATAAGATGATCAACATCACGAAGAAAACTTTGATCGCCGCAGGCGTTATGGCCGCGCTGACTGGCAATATGGCCTATGCCGCCAATGTACCGGCGGGCGTTCAGCTGGCAGATAAGCAGGAGCTGGTCAGAGGTAACGGTGCTGAGCTGCAGTCGCTTGACCCGCACAAAATTGAAGGCGTCCCGGAATCTAACGTTAACCGTGATGTGCTTGAAGGCCTGGTGATTAACGATGCAGACGGGAAAATCATCCCTGGCGTTGCGGAATCATGGGAAAACAAAGACGGCGGTAAAGTCTGGATATTCCACCTGCGTAACACCGCCAAGTGGTCAAACGGCGAGCCGGTGACCGCGCAGGATTTCGTATACAGCTGGCAGCGCCTGGCCGACCCGAAAACAGCGTCCCCATACGCCAGCTATCTGCAGTACGGCCATCTGCTGAATGTGGATGACATCATTGCCGGTAAAAAAACGCCTGATACCCTCGGCGTTAAAGCACTGGACGCTCACACCCTGGAAGTGACGCTGAGCGATGCAGTTCCCTATTTCTATAAGCTGCTGATCCATCCATCTATGTCGCCGGTGTACAAGCCAGCGGTAGAGAAATTTGGCGAGAAGTGGACCCAGCCTGCAAACTTCGTTGGCAACGGTGCCTTCAAACTGAAAGAGTGGGTGGTGAACGAGCGCATCGTGGTTGAGCGTAACCCTGAGTACTGGGATAACGCGCACACCATCCTGAATCAGGTCACTTTCCTGCCGATCCCGTCTGAAGTCACCGACACCAACCGCTACCGCAGCGGCGGCAGCGATATTACCTACAACTACCTGCCAATCGAGCTTTACCAGAAGCTGAAAAAAGAGATCCCGAAAGAGATCCACGCCGATCCGTATCTCTGTACTTACTACTATGAGATCAACAACCAAAAGGCACCATTTAACGATGCGCGCGTGCGTACCGCGCTCAAGCTGGGCCTGGACCGCGATATCATCGTCAACAAAGTGAAAGCGCAGGATGAAGATCCCGCCTACAGCTTCACACCGCCATTCACCGACGGCATCAAGCTGGATAAGCCAGAGTGGATGAGCTGGACCCAGGAAAAACGTAACGAAGAGGCGAAAAAACTGCTGGCGGAAGCCGGTTACACCGCCGACAAACCGCTGACGTTTGACCTGCTGTATAACACCTCCGATCTGCATAAAAAACTGGCGATTGCCGCAGCCTCCATCTGGAAGAAAAACCTCGGTGTAAACGTTAAGCTGCAGAACCAGGAGTGGAAAACCTTCCTCGATACTCGCCATCAGGGTAACTTCGATGTGGCGCGTGCGGCCTGGTGTGCTGACTACAACGAACCGACCAGCTTCCTGAACATCATGCTGTCAGACAGCAGCAACAACACCTCGCACTATAAGAGCCCGGCATTTGACAAAATTATGTCAACGGCACTGAGCGCGAGTGATGAAGCGAAACGCGCGGAAGTTTACGCCGAAGCGGAGAAGCAGCTCGATAAAGATTCCGCCATCGTGCCGGTCTACTACTACAAAAACCTGCGTTTAGTGAAGCCTTACGTTGGTGGTTATACCGGTAAAGATCCACTGGATAACAGTCACGATAAAGATCTGTACATTATCAAGCACTAACAATTCGGGCGGCGATGCTGCTCTTTTAAGCAATGTCACCGCAGGGGTTCGCTCCTGCGGTGTAAAGCCAGCAGGTACGGGCAATGTTAAAATTTATACTGCGTCGTTTTCTCGAAGCGATTCCGACGCTCTTTATTCTGATCACCATCTCCTTTTTCATGATGCGTATGGCACCCGGCAGCCCGTTTACCGGTGAACGTACGTTGACCCCGGAAGTGATGGCTAATATCGAAGCCAAATATCATTTAAACGATCCGATGTGGAAACAGTATCTCAACTATCTCCAGCAGTTGGCGCACGGGGACTTTGGACCGTCGTTTAAATACAAAGACTATTCGGTCAATGACCTGGTGGCGGGTTCATTCCCCGTATCCGCCAAGCTGGGCGCTGCGGCCTTTCTGTTTGCTCTGGTGTTTGGCGTGACGGCTGGCGTTATCGCCGCCCTCAAGCAGAACAGCAAATGGGACTATGCGGTGATGGGGGTCGCCATGACCGGCATCGTTATTCCGAGCTTTGTTGTGGCGCCACTGCTGGTGCTGCTGTTCTCGATCACCTTGAAATGGCTGCCGGGCGGCGGCTGGAACGGCGGGGCGCTGAAATATATGATCCTGCCGATGGTGGCGCTCTCCCTGGCCTATATTGCCAGCATTGCGCGCATCACCCGAGGTTCGATGATCGAAGTCTTGCACTCCAACTTTATCCGCACCGCGCGCGCGAAAGGGCTGCCGATGCACCGCATCGTACTGCGCCACGCGCTGAAGCCCGCGCTGCTGCCGGTTCTCTCTTATCTCGGCCCGGCCTTTGTCGGCATTATTACCGGTTCAATGGTTATCGAGACGATTTATGGTCTGCCGGGTATCGGTCAGCTATTTGTCAATGGCGCGCTGAACCGTGACTATTCGCTGGTGTTAAGCCTGACTATTCTGGTTGGGGCGTTAACCATTCTGTTTAACGCGATTGTTGACGTGCTGTATGCCGTTATCGATCCAAAGATTCGTTATTAATCCGGGAGCTGGCAATGATTTTAAGTAAAAAAAACAGCGAAGCTCTGGATAACTTCACTGAAAAACTCGAAGTGGAAGGGCGTAGCCTTTGGCAGGATGCGCGCCGCCGCTTTATCCATAACCGTGCGGCGGTTGCCAGCCTGTTTGTGCTGCTGCTGGTGGCTCTGTTTGTCACCTTTGCACCGATGCTGTCGCAGTTTACCTACGATGACACCGACTGGGCGATGATGTCGGCCGCGCCGGACCTGACCTCCGGTCACTATATGGGCACCGACTCATCCGGGCGCGACCTTCTGGTGCGTGTGGCGATTGGCGGACGTATCTCACTGATGGTGGGGATTGCCGCGGCGCTGGTTGCTGTGGTGCTCGGCACGCTGTACGGCACGCTGGCGGGTTATCTGGGCGGCAAAACCGACTCGGTGATGATGCGCCTGCTGGAGATCCTCAACTCCTTCCCGTTTATGTTCTTCGTTATCCTGCTGGTGACGCTGTTTGGTCAGAATATCCTGCTGATTTTCGTCGCCATTGGCATGGTGTCATGGCTGGATATGGCGCGTATCGTGCGCGGCCAGACCCTGAGCCTGAAGCGCAAAGAGTTTATTGAAGCGGCAGAAGTGGGCGGGGTATCGACGATGAATATCGTACTGCGCCATATCGTCCCGAACGTGCTCGGCGTGGTGGTGGTGTATGCCTCACTGCTGGTGCCCAGCATGATCCTGTTCGAGTCCTTCTTAAGCTTCCTGGGGCTCGGTACTCAGGAGCCGCTCAGCAGCTGGGGCGCTTTGCTGAGCGACGGCGCTAACTCGATGGAAGTGTCGCCGTGGCTGCTGCTTTATCCGGCCGGCTTCCTGGTCGTCACCCTGTTCTGTTTCAACTTTATTGGCGATGGCCTGCGTGATGCCCTCGACCCGAAAGATCGTTAAGGAGTTCCCGATGAGCACGATTGAATTACAGCCAGCGATGGCCAAAACCAGGGAAAGCCAACGTCTGCTGGATGTTAAAGACCTGCGCGTGACCTTTAGCACCCCGGATGGGGATGTCACGGCGGTTAACGACCTTAACTTCAGCCTCAGCGCCGGGGAAACTTTAGGGATCGTCGGCGAATCCGGGTCCGGAAAATCGCAGACCGCGTTTGCCCTGATGGGCCTGTTGGCCAGCAACGGGCGCATTGGCGGCTCGGCCCGCTTTAACGGCAGCGAGATCCTCAACCTGCCGGAGAACAAGCTGAATAAGCTGCGCGCCGAGCAGATCGCGATGATCTTCCAGGACCCGATGACCTCGCTGAACCCGTACATGCGCGTCGGTGAGCAGCTGATGGAAGTGCTGCAGCTGCATAAGGGGATGAACAGCGCGCAGGCGTTTGAAGAGTCTGTGCGCATGCTCGACGCGGTGAAAATGCCGGAAGCGCGTAAGCGCATGAAAATGTTCCCCCATGAATTTTCCGGCGGGATGCGTCAGCGCGTGATGATCGCCATGGCACTACTGTGCCGTCCTAAGCTGCTGATTGCCGATGAGCCGACCACCGCGCTCGACGTGACGGTGCAGGCGCAAATTATGACGCTGCTGAACGAGCTGAAGCGCGAGTTCAATACCGCGATTATTATGATCACCCACGACCTCGGCGTGGTGGCCGGGATCTGCGATCAGGTGCTGGTGATGTATGCCGGGCGCACCATGGAATATGGTAAAGCGCGCGATGTCTTCTATCGGCCTTCACATCCGTACTCCATCGGCCTGCTCAATGCCGTGCCCCGTCTGGATGCCGACGAGGGCGACTCGCTGCTGACGATCCCGGGCAACCCGCCGAACCTGTCGCGTCTGCCAAAGGGCTGTCCGTTCCAGCCGCGCTGCCCGCACGCGATGGATATCTGCGCCAGCGCACCGCCGCTGGAAGCGTTCGGCGAAGGCCGACTGCGCGCCTGCTTTAAGCCCGTGGAGGAGTTGGTATGACAACGGTTGCTGAGAAGAAAGTTCTGCTGGAAATTGCCGATCTCAAAGTGCATTTCGACATCAAAGATGGTCGGCAGTGGTTCTGGCAGCCGCCAAAAACGCTGAAGGCGGTCGACGGCGTCAGCCTGCGTCTGTATGAGGGGGAAACCCTCGGCGTGGTCGGTGAGTCCGGCTGCGGGAAATCCACGCTGGCGCGGGCGATTATCGGCCTGGTGAAAGCGACAGAAGGGCGCGTTGCCTGGCTGGGGCGCGACCTGCTGGGGCAGAGCGCAGACGAATGGCGCGCTGCACGCAGCGATATTCAGATGATTTTTCAGGATCCGCTGGCCTCACTGAACCCGCGTATGAACATCGGCGAGATTATCGCCGAACCGCTGCGCACCTATCATCCGAAGATGCCGCGCCAGGAAGTGAAAGAGCGCGTGAAGGCGATGATGATGAAGGTGGGGTTACTGCCCAACCTGATCAACCGCTATCCGCACGAGTTCTCCGGCGGCCAGTGCCAGCGTATAGGCATTGCGCGCGCGCTGATCCTGGAGCCGAAGCTGATTATCTGCGATGAGCCGGTGTCCGCACTCGATGTGTCGATTCAGGCGCAGGTGGTAAACCTGCTGCAACAGCTGCAGCGTGAAATGGGGCTATCGCTGATCTTCATCGCCCACGATCTGGCGGTGGTGAAGCATATTTCTGACCGCGTGCTGGTGATGTATCTGGGGCATGCTGTGGAGCTGGGAACTTACGATGAGGTGTATCAGAACCCGCAGCACCCTTACACGCGTGCATTAATGTCAGCGGTGCCGATCCCGGACCCGGACCTTGAGCGCAACAAGACGATACAGCTGCTGGAAGGTGAACTGCCGTCGCCGATCAATCCGCCTTCAGGCTGCGTGTTCCGCACCCGCTGCCCGATTGCCGGGCCGGAATGCGCCAAAACGCGTCCGCTGCTTGAGGGCAGTTTCCGCCATGCGGTCTCCTGCCTGAAAGTGGACCCGCTTTAATGACATACCCAATCCTCTAAATATTTTGCGCTGAGACAAGGCGGCAACAAGGTGAATCCCCGGGAGCTTACTGAAGTCAGTGACCGGGGTGAACCGAGGCAGCCAACGCAGGATCGGGGGAAAATATGACATACCCAATCCTCTAAATATTTTGCGCTGAGACAAGGCGGCAACAAGGTGAATCCCCGGGAGCTTACTGAAGTCAGTGACCGGGGTGAACCGAGGCAGCCAACGCAGGATCAGGGGAAAATATGACGAGGATTTATTCCTTCCAAAGGATGTGGCACAGCTTGTGGTCCTTCTCGCGGCACAGCAGTACGCGGGCAAAGACATCGGTAATCGGTTCGCCATCCTCTTCGCCCAGGCCAATCACCACTTCAGCGAAAAAGTCCGGGTTAAGGTCGAAATCGACGTGTTCAGCCCAGTCCTCTGCCGGGTCATACAGCTCTGCACCACCGCGCTCCTCAAACTGCAGATTAAACAGAATCACGTCCGCCGGGTCGAGGTTATCGACGGCCAGCTCAAGAAAGATGTCGTAGGCCTGTTCCAGGGTTTCATCTTCGGTAAGGCGGTTATTTAGGTCCATAAAAATTCCTGTGTTGCCCCTTGGGCGCTGTGCATTTTCGCTCGTTTTACAGCAATGGGCTGAAGAAGTAAAACAGTCGTTCTACGATACGCTGCCAGTATGCGCGGCGCGACCAGCGTTGACCATCAACCAGTCTGGATCGTGCGATATAATCCTCCTGCACCCGGGCCAGATCGCTGCCAAAACCATCGTCATCAATCACCAGCGTAATTTCAAAGTTGAGCCACAGGCTGCGCATATCGAGGTTCACGGTGCCCACCAGGCTGAGCTGACCATCTACCAGAATACTCTTGGTGTGCAGCAGACCGCCTTCAAACTGATAGATCTTCACCCCGGCGTCCAGCAGCTCGCCAAAGAAGGCGCGGCTGGCCCAGCCCACCAGCAGGGAGTCGTTGCGGCGCGGCACGATAATACTGACATCAACGCCACGATAAGCCGCGGTGCAGATAGCGTGCAGCAGGTCGTCGCTCGGAACAAAGTAGGGGGTGGTCATAATCAGCTGTTCGCGCGCTGAATAGACGGCGGTTAACAGTGCCTGATGGATCATATCCTCCGGGAAGCCAGGGCCGGAAGCGATCGCCTGAATGGTATGGCCGCTCTCCTGCTCAAACGGCATCACATTGTCATCTGGCGGAGGCGGCAAAATGCGCTTGCCGGTCTCAATTTCCCAGTCGCAGGAGTAAATAATGCCCAGTGTGGTGGCGACCGGGCCTTCCATACGTGCCATCAGGTCAACCCACTGGCCGACGCCAGCGTTCTGCTTGAAGTAGCGTGGGTCTACAAGGTTCATGCTGCCGGTATAGGCGATATAGTTGTCGATCAGCACCACTTTGCGGTGCTGGCGCAGATCCATACGGCGCAGGAAAACGCGCAGCAGGCTCACTTTTAGCGCCTCGACTAAATCGATACCCGCGCTGCGCATCATCGCTGCCCACGGGCTGCGGAAGAATTCGACGCTGCCCGCCGAGTCCAGCATCAGGCGGCAGTGAACGCCGCGCCGCGCCGCCGCCATTAGCGCTTCAGCCACTTCATCCGCCTGCCCACCGGGCTGCCAGATATAGAACACCATCTCGATATTATGACGTGCCAGCTGAATATCACGCACCAGCGCGCGCAGGGTGTCATCGGTGCTGGTGAGCAGCTGGAGCTGATTACCTTTCACTCCGGCAATGCCCTGACGGTTTTCACACAGCTGAAACAGTGAACGGGCCACATCGCTGTTATCTTCGGCAAAAATATGGTGACTGGCTTTGAGATCGGTTAGCCAGCGGGCGGTAGAAGGCCACATGGTGCGCGCGCGCTCGGCACGCCGTTTGCCAAGGTGCAGCTCACCGAATGAGAGATAAGCAATGATGCCAACCAGCGGAATAATATAGATAATTAACAGCCAGGCCATGGCGGAGGGCACTGCGCGCCGCTTCATCAGGATACGCAGGGTGACACTGGCAATTAGCAACCAATAACCAAACACCAGCAGCCAGCTCATTACGGTATAAAAGGTGGTCATTAAGTGAAAATCCTGTTCACGCGGCAATTAAATGGAGTTTACGTGCAGATGACAGTACAGGAAACCTTTAACCACACTTTAAGGAATAAAGAGATCGGACCTGGTGAGGATTGATAAAGGTCTATACTGCGTCGCGAGTTTTTCCTGGGTCAATCAGAGGGTGTAATGAGACGAAGTAGAAATGAGGTGGCGCGCTGGCGCATGTTGCGGCAGGTTCAGCGGCGTCGGTCGCGTTGGTTGGAGGGGCAGTCTCGTCGCTACGGACGTATGCACTCTTTCCGCCATCAGGTGAGCCAGCAGCAACGCCGTTCTATTTTGTTTATTACACAGATTCCCTGAAGCGGGGAACAGGCCCGGCGGTGGCGAGATCGCCGGGCTGTTTAATCAGAAAGCGCGTTTAAACGGCTTGATAGCAACCTGCTTATATACCCCGGCAGCAATATAGGGATCATCCTGCGCCCAGGACTGCGCGGCTTCCAGCGATGGGAACTCGGCAATAATGGTCGAACCGCTGAAACCGGCAACGCCAGGCTCGTTACTGTCTACCGCGGGCATCGGGCCGGCAATAATCAGACGACCTTCATCACGCAGCAGCTGCAGGCGGGCAAGGTGAGCAGGGCGCACGGCCGTGCGTTTTTCCAGTGAGTCACTATTATCTTCAGCGTAAATTACGTAGAGCACCTTCAGAACTCCTGTCTGGGGATGAGATTCGGCATCACGTTAAGTGATCGTTAACATTTGTGCAAACTAAAGCGTATCTGGCCTTGATAAAGGTCAGCCTGCGGCGTTTTAAAGGTGAAATCGACGAATCAGCGTGCGTGCTTATTGAAATTGATTGCTATTTGCATTTAAAATCAACGCTTCACATTTTGACCAGAAAGATTATGACGACGCTGACAACTGAACTACCTCGCCGCTCACCTTTACCACTGCTGATTTCGGTCGTACTGCATGGTTTAGCGATCGGGGCACTGCTGTATGCCTCATTTCATCAGGTGGTCGAAATGCCGAAAGCGTCTCAGCCTATCAGCGTGTCGTTAGTGGCACCTGAAGTGCAGCCGGAACCGCAGCCAGCCCCGCCTGAAGTGGTACCAGAACCTGAGCCAGAACCGGAACCGGAACCGGTGCCTGAACCGCCTAAGCCAGAGCCGGTACCGATCCCTAAACCGGAGCCAAAGCCGAAGCCAAAACCGAAGCCGGTGAAGAAAGAGGTGGTCAAGCCGAAGAAAGAGGTGAAACCACGCCCGGCAGCAGCGCCACAGGAGACTAAACCCGTTGAGCAGAGTAAGCCGTCCACCGCGCCGAAGACCTCCCAGGCGCCGTCTACCGCCGTCTCAACCGGGCCACGGGCATTAACCGTTGGTAAGCCAGCCTATCCGGCGCGTGCTTTTGCCCTGCGGGTGGAAGGGCGTGTGCGGGTGCAGTTTGACGTCGACAGCGCCGGCCAGGTAGATAATGTGCGCATTCTGTCGGCCGAACCGCGCAACATGTTTGAGCGTGAAGTGAAACAGGCGATGCGCAAATGGCGCTATGAAGCCGGTAAGCCTGGCAAAGACCTGACGATGAATATCGTGTTTAAGATCAACGGTGGGACATCCATCGAATAAAAAAAAGGGCGAAAGCCCTTTTTTTTTATACCTGCGGGTCGAGCTCAAAGTGGCTCTTATCGGCGGGTAGCGGCCGCGGTTTGCCCTCCGGGTCGACGGCAACATAGATAAACACCGCTTCGGTGGTGCAGTAGCGCTGGCCAATGGGTTCAGACGACACCTTTTTGATCCACACCTCGATATTGATGGTGATGGAGCTGGTACCGGTTTTGATACAGCGCGCATGGCAGGTGACGACATCACCCACCGCGACCGGTTTCAGAAAGGTCATGCCGTCGGCGCGCACGGTGACCACGCGACCTTCCGCTATCTCTTTCGCCAGAATAGCGCCACCCATATCCATCTGTGACATCAGCCAGCCGCCGAAGATATCGCCGTTGGCGTTGGTGTCTGCAGGCATCGCCAGCGTACGCAGCACCATTTCGCCCTGCGGTAATCGTTGTTGTTCGCTCATTGTGTGCTCTCGAATTGCTTGCTTCCGGTCATTCAATTCGCCCGGGGTAAATGTCCGGGCAATGATGAGTTATTTTTCTTCTTGTTGTGGCATCAGACGATAAATGTAGACGCCGCTCAGTAGCGTAAACAGGAGCGTCAGGGCGCTCAGGCCAAAGACTTTAAAGTTAATCCAGATATCCTGCGACAGCCAGAAGGCGACATAGATATTCGCGAGGCCGCAGGCGAGGAAGAACAGTGCCCAGGCGATATTCAGGCGGCGCCAGGCGAATTCAGGCAGCTGAAGTTCTTTCCCCAGCATCTTCTGGATCAGCGGCTGTTTCATAAACCACTGGCTGAACAGCAGCGCAGCGGTAAACAGGCCATAGATGATAGTGACTTTCCACTTAATAAAGTCCGGGTTGTGCAGCGCAATAGTCAGCGTGCCAAACACCGCGACCAGCGCGAAGGTCACCAGCGACATCTTTTCAACTTTACGATAAAGCAGCCAGCCCGCCGCCAGTGCCAGCGCGGAGGCGGCAATCAGTGCGCCGGAGGCAACATAGATGTCGTAAAGCTTGTAGAAAACAAAAAACACCACGAGGGGAAGAAAGTCGAGTAACTGCTTCATAGCGGCTTCCAAATAACAGACGAATGCGAAATATCATTATCCAGCAGAATGCCTCTGTCGAGGCATTCCAGGTTAATTAACGTAACAGCATATACAGGCGTGACAAATAGATAATCAGTATGGCTGAAACCAGGTTGCTGAGCGCGTTGAGCACCACAGAAGCGACGTCCGGCGGCAGCACCAGCAGCGAGGAGGCCAGCAGCAGCACCACCAGTTTCGCCACAATCCATAAAATCACCGCCGGGGCGATCAGTTTCATCTGGCTCCAGCCGAGACGCATGCTGGCACGCATAGAGGCGATCACTCCCACTTTTTCGGTCATCAGGATGATCGGGGAGAGTGCCAGGGTAACGGCCAGCAGCACGCCGGGAACCACCAGCACCATAAAGCCGAGCTGGATAAGCACGGTCATCAGGATGGTGAGCAGCAGCAGTGCCGGTAAGCGCGGAGCGGATGCGCCAATAGCACGCAGCGCGCTGATGCGCTGGCCGGATGACGCCAGCGGGATCAGGCTTAACATGCCGCCCAGCAGCAGGACATTACCTACCAGTGAAGCAAAAGTACCGGCAGCGGAAGCGTGCAGCAGCACCTGCTGCTGTTCGGGGGACATATTACGGATCATCTCCATCAGGCTGCTGGCGGAACCCGCAGCGCCTTCACCGAGGATCTGCATCTCATCGGCGCCTGGTGTGAATGCCTTGCCGATAAGCATAGTAATAAACGAAGTTAACAGCGCCATCAGTACAATAGTGACGGACTGATGGCGGAAGAAATTCCCCGTGTCACGGTATAGCGAACCCGCCGTGATAGACATGTACTCTCCTTGAAAGGCCGGTGTTATAGACCCGGCGATTGTACATGGTCTGGCAGGGTGCTGGCACCCAGATTGACATAACTTTCGATTTAAGAAGGTATTACCGCCATTCCGCGCTTGTTGACTTCAGCCATGCTGGTTGCGCTGTTTTTATCTGGCTCACTTCACCGCCAAAACCCGTGAAAATTGATCCAAATCAACTCTATGTTTTATATAAACTTTTTGTTAATTGATTTGCATGATCTCGCCGGTAAATCAGGGTAAATATAGGTCGGCTAAAAACGCATCAAGGCCTCAAAGCAGGTCGCATGCTTACAATAATTTGCAGAAAAAAGGAGTGGTTATGAAATTGAAAGCGCTGGTACTCGCCGTAATTAGCTTATTGCCCGTCGCCGCATCAGCCCACCAGGCTGGGGATTTCTTTATGCGTGTCGGTTCCGCGACCGTGCGCCCGACCGGAGGGTCGGATGACGTAATGGGCCTGGGTGAGTTCAACATTGATAACAACACCCAGATGGGCCTGACCTTCACCTATATGGCCACCGATTACATTGGCGTGGAACTGCTGGGTGCGACGCCGTTTAAACACCATGTTGGCCTGCAGGCGACCGGCACGCTGGCAACGGTTCACCAGTTGCCGCCAACGCTGATGGCACAGTGGTACCCAATGGGTAACAGCAGTAAGTGGCAGCCTTATGCGGGCGTCGGGGTCAACTACACTATGTTTTATGACACCGACTTTAACCAGACCGGGCGTGATGCGGGATTAAGCAATCTCAGCGTGAAAAACTCCTGGGGTTTAGCGGGGCAGGTAGGTCTTGACTATCAGTTAACGCCTGACTGGCTGATTAACGCCTCGCTGTGGTACATGGATATCAACACCAAAGTGCGCTTCGACTCTGCGGCGGCAGGCCGCCAGAGTATTGATACGCATATTAATCCGTGGGTGTTCTTCTTCGGCGCGGGCTACACTTTCTGAAGCGCTAAAATGCAAAAAGGCGCGAAATTCGCGCCTTTTAAGCCATTCAGAACGGTTATTTAATCTGCATATTATTCACAACAGATTTTACACCCGCCACGCCGCGCGTAATGCCGACGGCACGGTTAGCCATCTGCGGTGAGCTGACAAATCCACTCAGCTGAACGCGTCCTTTGAAGGTCTCAACATTGATTTCCGTCGACTTCAGCGAGTCATCGGCCAGCAGGGTTGATTTTACCTTGGTCGTAATGACGGTGTCGTCAATATAACCTCCGGTTCCCTCTTTAGTTGCCGTAGGCGCACAGGCACTCACTGACAGAGCCACTACGGCTGCAATAACCACACCTGATAAGACTTTGAACCATTTCACTATGTAATCTCCCTGTCATCATCATAAGGCTTTAACCGACACATTCATCGGTATCTATAGATTTTTAGCGAGGTTTGCCAGAAATGCAAATGGTTATGCGGGGAAAATTGAAAGAATATAATGCCTTATCCAGGAGATAAGGCATGGATTCTGCTTAGCGCGTTGCGGCTTTCAGTTTGCTAACGAAAGCGGTCAGCTCAGCGAGCATCACTTCCGGCTGTGCCAGGTTTTTCTCGATGATTTTCACAATGGCAGAGCCAGAGATAGCGCCGGCTGCGCCGCAACCCACCGCTTCCTGCACCTGCGACGCTTCAGAAATACCAAAGCCCTGCAGCGCCGGAGCAGCATGGTACTCGCGCAGTTTATCGACCAGATGCTTAAGCGGCAGATTGGCGCGCGTTTCCGAGCCGGTCACCCCGGCACGCGACAGCAGATAGGTGTAACCCCGGCCGTGGGAGGCAATTTCACGCAGCAGATCGTCACTGGCGTTCGGCGGGCAGATAAAGATTGGCGCGACGTTGTGGCGCAGCGCCGCCTGACGGAACGGGGCAGACTCTTCAATTGGCACGTCGGCAACCAGCACCGAGTCGACGCCAACCTGCTGGCAGCGGGCATAGAAGTTGTCGATGCCGTTGGAAAATACCAGGTTCGCGTACATCAGCAGGCCGATTGGCAGCTCCGGGTATTTCTGGCGGATGGCGGCCAGCATTTCGAAGCATTGTGACGGCGTCACGCCAGCCGCAAAGGCACGCAGGTTAGCATTCTGGATAGTCGGACCATCCGCCAGCGGATCGGAGAAGGGAATGCCCAGCTCCAGCGCATCGGCACCACCGGCCACCAGCGCATCGATAATCTGCAGCGAGAGTTCCGGCGTTGGGTCGCCCAGGGTGACGAAGGGCACAAAAGCGCCTTCTTTACGCTCTGCCAGACGTTTGAAACAGCTATCGTAACGTTCCATCAGATTTCTCCCTTCGCGGTCAGAATGTCATGCACGGTGAAAATATCTTTATCGCCACGGCCGGAGAGGTTGACCACCAGCAGCTGCTCTTTCTCAGGGTCGGCTTTCATCATCTTCAGGGCATGAGCCAGCGCGTGGGAAGATTCCAGCGCCGGGATAATCCCTTCGCTGCGGCACAGCGTTTTGAACGCATCCATGGCTTCGTCGTCGGTGATCGAGACGTATTCAGCGCGGCCAATGCTGTTCAGGTAAGCGTGCTGCGGTCCGACGGAGGGGAAATCCAGGCCGGCGGAGATGGAATACGACTCTTCAATCTGACCGTCTGCGGTCTGCATCATTGGCGACTTCATACCGAAGTAGATGCCGACGCGGCCATGCTTGAGTGGCGCACCGTGTTCACCGCTTTCAATACCGTGGCCAGCAGGCTCGACGCCGATCAGGCCGACGCTGCTCTCATCAATAAAGTCGGCAAACATGCCGATGGCGTTCGACCCGCCGCCAACGCAGGCGATGACGGCATCCGGCAGGCGGCCTTCTTTCTCCAGAATCTGCGCTTTCGTCTCTTCGCCGATCATACGCTGGAACTCACGCACAATGGTCGGGAACGGGTGTGGACCGGCGGCAGTGCCGAGCATATAGTGCGCGGTTTCATAGCTGCCGGACCAGTCGCGCAGCGCTTCGTTACAGGCATCTTTCAGCGTGGCAGAGCCGCTGTGCACCGGGATCACTTCCGCGCCCATCAGCTTCATACGGAACACGTTTGGCGACTGGCGCTCAATATCTTTTGCACCCATGTAAATGCGGCATTTCAGGCCCAGCAGGGCGCTGGCGAGGGCCGAGGCAACCCCGTGCTGACCGGCTCCGGTTTCAGCAATGATTTCGTTTTTACCCATGCGTTTTGCCAGCAGCGCCTGACCGAGTACCTGGTTAGTTTTGTGCGCGCCGCCGTGCAGCAGATCTTCTCGCTTCAGGTACAGGCGAGTTTGGGTGCCTTTGGTGAGATTCTTACACAGCGTCAGCGCCGTTGGGCGCCCTGCATAGTTCTTTAGCAGGTCGGTAAATTCAGCCTGGAATTCCGGGTCGCTTTGGGCGCTGATAAAGGCGTCTTCCAGCTGTTCCAGAGCCGGCATCAGGATCTGCGGCACGTACATGCCACCAAACTCACCAAAATAGGGATTTAACTTAGTCATGATCGCTTCTCTTATATCAGTAGGCTTTCAGCGTCTGAAACACTGAAGCAATTTTACCGGCATCCTTAATTCCGGGGGCACTCTCCACGCCGGAATTAAAGTCGAGGCCTGCACAGCCGAGCTGAGCGGCCTGAACGCAGTTATCCGCCCCGAGACCACCGGCCAGCAGCACGTTATCGAGTTTCTCACCCTGCAACAGCTGCCAGTTAAACTGCTGGCCGCTGCCGCCACTGCCGTTATCAAACACATAGCGGTCAACGTGCGGCCAGTCGCGGGCGGGCAGGCTGGAACCTATGCTGAAGGCTTTCCAGATCTTCACGCTGGCCGGAAGTTCTGCGCGCAGCTGGCTGACAAATTGGCGATCTTCCTCACCGTGCAGCTGTACGGCAAACAGCTTCAACTGCTGCGCTTTAGTGACAATGTCACTGATGCTGTTATTGCGGAAAACGCCAACATATTTTAGCGCGCCGCCCGCCATCACGGCCGCAGCCTGAGCGCTATCGATTTTACGCGGTGAACCTTCGGCAAAGATCAGCCCACCATAATTCGCCCCGGCCTCCAGTGCGCAGCGGGCATCTTCGGCCCGTGTCAGTCCGCATACCTTATTGTCACCAAGGATCACCCGGCGCACGGCGGCGGTAAGATCCTCTTCTGACATCAGGGCAGAGCCAATCAGGAAGCCGTTGGCGAAGTGGCTAAGCTCACGTACCTGTGCGTAACTGTTAATGCCGGACTCGCTGATCACCGTGACCCCGTGCGCCACTTTCGGCGCCAGGCGGCGGGTGCGGTCCAGATCGATAGAGAGATCGCGCAGGTCGCGGTTATTAATGCCGACCACCTTCGCGCCCAGCGCAGTGGCGCGCTCCAGCTCTTCATCACTGATCACTTCGGTCAGCACGCCCATCTGCAGGCTATGCGCCACGGCAGAGAGCTGGCGATACTGCTCGTCGTCGAGCACCGACAGCATCAGCAAAATGGCATCGGCCTGGTGATAGCGCGCCAGATAGATCTGATAAGGGTCGATAATAAAGTCTTTACACAGCACCGGCTGGGTCACGGCTTTGCTGACAATCGGCAGAAAATCAAAGCTTCCCTGGAAGTACTTCTCGTCAGTCAGCACTGAAATCGCCGAGGCATAATGCTGGTAGACGCCAGCGATAACCGCCGGGTCAAAGTCTTCACGGATCAGACCCTTCGACGGGGAGGCTTTTTTGCACTCCAGAATAAACACGGTGCGGGCGCCCTGTAGCGCATGATAAAAGCCGCGCGTTGAGGGGACGATCTCATTCTGGAAGGTGGCCAGGGGCTGCTGCTGCTGGCGCTCTGCCAGCCAGATAGCTTTATCCTGGACGATTTTATTCAGTACGGTTTCCTGCATGATTATCTCCTTGCTGCCAGGGCGACAACCTGCTCGTAAGCACGGCCGCTGCGGATGGTTTCCAGCGCCTGCTGAGCATTTTGTCGCAAATCTTCATGGCCAAAAATTTTCAGCAACAGGGCGACGTTGGCCGCCACGGCTTCTTCATGAGCCAGCTCGCCATTACCCTGGAGTAAACGCGCCAGAATGTCACGATTTTCTTCCGGCGTGCCCCCGGCCAGCGCCTCCTGCGGATGGCTGCTCAGACCGAAGTCCTCCGCCGTCAGCTGGTAGCTGGTGATGTCACCGTCGCGCAGCTCCGCCACGTGGGTTGCGCTGTGCAGCGCCACTTCATCCATGCCGCCACCGTGCACTACGGCAGCGCGCTGATAGCCCAGCACTTTTAGCGTTTGCGCTACCGGCAACACCAGCTCCGGGCTGTAAACGCCAATCACCGCCAGCGGCGGACGCGCCGGGTTGATCAGCGGGCCGAGCACGTTAAAGATAGTGCGGGTTTTCAGCTCTTTACGTACCGGCATTGCATGGCGGAATCCGCTGTGATACTGCGGCGCAAACAGGAAGCAGACATTAAGATCGTCCAGCGCCTGGCGTGCTTTCTCCGCCGGAAGATCCAGGCTGATGCCAAAGGCTGCCAGCAAATCTGAAGAACCGGATTTACTCGAAACGCTGCGGTTGCCGTGCTTGGCAACCTTCAGGCCGCAGGCCGAGGCGACAAACGCGCTGGCGGTCGAGATGTTAATGCTGTTGCTGCCGTCACCGCCGGTACCGACGATATCGGCAAACGCGTAGTCGGGGCGCGGAAAGGGTTTGGCATCTTCCAGCAGGGCGGTCGCGGCCCCGGCAATCTCCTGCGGCTGCTCACCGCGTACTTTCATCGCAATCAGTGCACCTGCCAGCTGGGTAGGTTCCAGCTGCCCGGTGATAATCGCCGAAAACAGCTGGTGGCTCTCAGCCTGCGTCAGGATCTCAGCCTGAAAGAGTTTTTCCAGAATAGTGTGCATCTCTTGTAACTCCTTGATTACGCCAGCGCCCAGGCGAGGGTTTGTTCCAGCAGGCGTGCCCCCTGGGTGGTAAGAATCGATTCCGGATGGAACTGGTAACCGCAGACGCGGTTGGCGTCGTCGCGCACGGCCATCACCATGCCGTTGAAGGTGGCGTTCACCGTCAGCCCGGCAGGAATGTTGCTGCCTACCAGCGAGTGGTAGCGGGCTACCGGCAGCGGGTTGCTCAGACCGGCGAACATGCCCTGATCGTCATGGGTTATCGCAGACGCTTTGCCGTGCAGGATTTCGCCGGCCTGACCGACGTGACCACCGTAGGCTTCCACGATGGCCTGGTGGCCCAGGCAGATGCCGATAATCGGCAGGCGGCCGCGTAAGGCGAGCAGCAGCTCCGGCATACAGCCGGCTTCTGACGGCGCGCCCGGGCCTGGCGACAGCATCAGTACCGGATTTTCCATCTGTTGCAGGCGCTCAATCAGCGTCTGCGCCGGAACATTGTTACGGTAGACCATCACGTTATGGCCGAAGGTGCGTAACTGGTCGACGAGGTTATAGGTAAAAGAGTCGAAGTTATCGAGCAGCAGAATATCGGCCATCAGAAAATCTCCTTGCAGTGATGAGCAGTGGCAATGGCGCGCAGAACCGCACGCGCTTTGTTGCGGCTTTCATCCGCTTCCGCCTGCGGATTGGAATCAAGAACCACGCCGGCACCGGCCTGCACGGTTGCCACGCCATCTTCAACATAGGCGGAGCGGATTACGATGCAGGTATCCAGATCCCCGCTGGCGGTAAAGTAGCCCACGGCGCCGCCGTAACTGCCGCGTCGCGTCCCCTCGGCTTTGGCAATCAGCTGCATGGCGCGTACTTTCGGCGCGCCGCTCAGGGTGCCCATATTCATACAGGCGCGGTAGGCGTGCAGCACGTCGATATCGTTACGCAGCTGGCCGACCACGCGTGAGACAAGGTGCATCACGAAGGTGTAGCGGTCCACTTTGGTTAAATCCGCGACATAGCGGGTGCCCGGCTGGCAGATACGCGCCAGGTCGTTGCGCGCCAGGTCAACCAGCATCAGGTGTTCAGCCATCTCTTTATGATCGGTACGCATCTCAAGCTCGATACGGCTGTCGAGGTCACGGTCCAGCGAACCATCCGCATGACGTCCGCGCGGGCGGGTTCCGGCAATCGGATAGATTTCAATCTGGTTGCTGCGCGCGTCATATTTCAGCGAGCTTTCCGGTGAGGCACCGAACAGGCTGAAGTGGCGATCCTGCATAAAGAACATATACGGGCTGGGATTGCTGTTCTTCAGGGTGTCATAGGCGGCCAGCGGCGACGGGCACGGCAGGGAGAAGCGGCGCGACGGCACCACCTGGAAGATCTCGCCGACGCGGATCGCTTCCTGCATTTCGCGCACCACCGCGCAGTAGTCTTCATCACTCTGGCTGATGCTCAGGCTCATGCTTTCCACTTTCTGCACTGGCAGCGGCGTGGCAGCCTGCTGCATCTGGCTGTGCAGCTGTTCGATGCGGCTTTGCAGACGCATAAACTCGGACGGCTGGTGCGTGAACAGGCTGGCCTGCAGGCGTGCGCTCTGCGTCTGATGGTCGATTACCAGCAGGGTTTCAGCGAGGTAAAAACAGTAATCCGGGCAGCGCTGTTCGTTTTTCAGCGCCGGCAGCGCTTCGAAACCGGCAACCAGGTCGTAAGCGAACAGGCCGCCCAGCAGCACCGCTTCGCGCTCTTCTGCCGGGGCATTCACCAACTGTGGGATCAGGCGCAGCGCGTCAAATACCGACAAAGCGCGCAGGTTGGAATCTTCATCCTGGATTTCAGCATTAACGGGAAATACCAGCTCACGCCCGTCCGGACGCACGTGGTTCTCAACGCTGGCGGGCAGGGCAGCATCCAGCAGCGGTAGCAGAGCACGGCCATTTTCCGACAGCGCCTGCACCTGCACGCGATTATCCAGCGCGCTGAGACGCAGGGCGCTGTCAACAATCAGCAGGCTTTTCAGGTTGCATTTGCTGTCGACGTCGGCTGATTCCAGCAGCAGTGTTTCAGTGCGCGCCGCGCAAAGCTGATGAAAGACCGCGGCGGGATCTTCACGATAAGGTGCGTTGCCGGTAATCAACTTCACTGTAGGTTTGGCATTTTGCATGTGATGTTCTCTGTTTTTTGCTCAAAAAAAAGCCCGCGGTAGGCGGGCTTAAGTATCTGCACTGCGTATTAACCGTGCATGACAGCTTCGCCCGTTCAGGGTGAAGTGTGCCACCAACCAGTCATCAGAGAGAATGAATACGTCATGATACAGACACCTTTGCTTGTGAACTTGCGTACTAGTTAACTGGTTCGCGGCAAAAAAGTCAATACTCTTTTTCCCTCAGTGGCAAATGTCGGTATCATGCAGCGATACTTCCCCGCGTTTTCCGGAGCCGTTTTGACAGCAGTCGCCACCTCAGCCAGTTCTTTCCCTATTTACGATCTCCACAGCCACACTCGCGCTTCCGATGGTCTTTTGACCCCGGAGCAGCTGGTATTGCGGGCAGTAGAGCACCGTGTGGGCGTGCTGGCCATTACCGACCATGACACTACCGCAGGTATTTCAGCCGCGCGTGAGGCGATTGCTCAGCATCAATTGCCACTCCAGCTGATTAACGGTGTGGAAATCTCCACCCTGTGGGAAAACCACGAAATCCATATTGTTGGCTTGGGAATTGATATCGAACACCCGGTGATGGTGGCGTTTCTGGCGCAGCAGGCCGAGCGGCGCATGGCGCGGGCGCAGCTGATTGCTGAGCGGCTGGAGAAAGCGCATATTCCCGGCGCGCTTGAGGGGGCGCTGGCGCTGGCCGAGGGCGGGGCGATTACCCGTGGTCACTTCGCCCGTTTTCTTATCGCGCAGGGCAAAGCAGACAACATGCAGCAGGTATTCAAAAACTACCTGGCACGTGGCAAAACCGGCTATGCGCCGCCACAGTGGTGTACAATTAAACAAGCTATTGATGCTATTCATCATTCTGGCGGCCGTAGCGTGCTTGCCCATCCGGCGCGTTACGGGCTGTCGGCTAAGTGGCTGAAGCGCCTGCTGGCGCATTTCAGCGAGCAGGGTGGCGAAGCGATGGAAGTGGCGCAGTGCCAGCAGGCTCCGAACGAGCGCAGCCAGCTGGCGCGCTATGCACAGGATTATCAGCTGGCGGCGTCGCAGGGGTCTGACTTCCATCAGCCCTGTCCCTGGATTGAGCTGGGGAAAAAATTATGGCTACCTGGCGGTGTTGAAGCCGTGTGGCTAAGATTTCCTGAAATCGCACAATGAACCCGCGCAGAAAGCGCAGGTGAGAGGTTAGTTATGAGTCAATTTTTCTATATTCACCCGGATAATCCCCAGCCGCGCCTGATCAAGCAGGCGGTGGAGATGTTGAACAAAGGCAGCGTGATCGTTTATCCCACCGATTCCGGTTATGCGCTGGGCTGCAAGCTGGAAGATAAGAATGCGATGGAGCGTATCTGCCGCATCCGTCAGCTGGATGGTAACCACAACTTTACCCTGATGTGCCGCGATCTGTCTGAGCTGTCTACCTATGCTCACGTAGACAACACGGCATTTCGCCTGATCAAAAACAACACGCCGGGCAACTACACTTTTATACTCAAGGCGACCAAAGAAGTGCCGCGTCGTCTGATGAGCGAAAAGCGTAAAACCATCGGCCTGCGCGTGCCGTCTAACCCCATTGCGCTGGCGCTGCTGGAAGCGCTGAATGAGCCGATGATGTCGACGTCGCTGATGCTGCCCGGCAATGACTTCACCGAGTCGGATCCGGAAGCTATTCAGGATGAGATCGGCAAAATTGTCGACCTGATTATTCACGGCGGTTATCTTGGGCAGCAGCCGACCACCGTTATCGATTTAACGGAAAATACGCCGGAAGTGATCCGTGAAGGCGTGGGCGATATTCAACCCTTCCTTTAAGTGCAATTAACAGGCTCTGAAGCGTGAGCCTGTTATTATTTATCGCTTAGTGTTATCACGATGTTGATTTTTCCAGCCACTCTTTAAAATCCTGATACGGAATATACAGCGAGACATCCTTAAGCGGAACTGGAGATTTCTTCGGTCGTTTTAACTCATTCGTAAAGCCAATAATGACGCCGCCGATGGTATCATCGCTGTTATAAACGGCGCCGCCGGACATCCCTTTCACTACGCCGGCATTCGATGCCATTGCCACGCACGGGCGCTTATTCCACTCATTACGTATCCCGGTCAGCGTGAGATTAACGCCGGATGATTCAACCGGCATGGCGGAAATAAAGCTGTAACCGTACATTTTAACCGACTCGCCGATTGCGCCATCGCGGAATTTCGGCAGGGTTTTAATGTCGTTCTTGTGGTAGATAATCGCGAGGTCGCAGTAAGGGTGGTAGGCCTTTACCTTCTGCACGGAGAGCTTGGCCACGTGCGCCGCAGTCAGGCTGTACTCAGGAGTGATAGGAATGCTGGTGCCGAGCGAACCGATACCGAGGACGGTCGGAATGCCGGTAAAATTCATATCTACACGTTTCATAGCTTCGCTGCTGTAGTCATATTTGCCTACAGAGCAGCCGCTCAGTATTAGCATAGCCAATACCGGCAGGGTCATTTTAATTTTCATAATTGTCACATTCTTGTCGGACACGTCAGTAAGATCCCTGGTGAGGAGTAATGACGTGTAATGCCGATGCTGACTATTTATCAGCGTATTTTAATGGGAACTTACGCTCCCGATTCGTGCCAACGAAGAAAATAAATCAAAGAATTTGTGTTACACGATGAACGTGTATTTATAATATATATTTAACAATCTATTTATATGGCGCTCTTCTGCCTGAGTGAATTCTACACAAACTTATTAGCCAGGCAAATTAATTAAAGGTCAAAAAAGGTAAAAGTCTTAATCATCCAGCGTTAACTCAATCCACGATATTTATAAACTGACTATTTGATGTTGAAGCTAATGTATCGTTTACACTAACCCTGCTTTTCAGCATAAAAAACTACGCTGTAAAAATAAAATGGTGCTTAAGACCATGAAACTGCATAAATGCAGGTTAGCAATCTGGATTCGTTCAGCGATACTGGAGTATTTGCTGGCAGCCTAACGCTGGGGCGGCCTGTAGCGCTGTTAGCCATACAGAAATATGCCCGGGCAAGTCGCTGTATTTACGTTAATTTCAGCAGAATGAGAATGAAGTATCATGCCTGAACTGATTAGCATTTAACATCTTAAAACGATAAGCCACTGTTAAATCTTATCAATGCAAAATGAAAATGATTTCAACCGTAATCGTGCGCAAACCGGTCTGAGCACGCCGCAACGGCAAAAGATGCTGCCTGCGCGCCTCGCGACAGGGATGTATTGATGCCGGTGCCAGACTGGGCTACACCAAATCAGCAAACTCCGGCTATAGCGTTATGATTGGCAAGGCAGATAGTGTAGAATGCGCTTCCCTGAAAAAGCGGGTCGCGAAACAGCATGGCTGCCTGGGGTAGCAGGCTGATATTCGTGCGAATCTCCACTTTGATGGCACCATCTTACCAATTAATGACGCCTGGGAAGGCGACACAGAGGTAGCTCCATGAGCGACAAGAGCGAAAAGTTACAGAAAGTATTAGCACGCGCCGGGCACGGTTCCCGTCGTGAAATCGAAACCATGATCTCCGCCGGGCGCGTCAGCGTTGACGGCAAGCTGGCCACGCTGGGTGACCGCGTTGAGCCAAGCGCATCTATGAAAATCCGCATCGACGGTCACGTAGTGCCGGTCAGCGAATCCATCACTGAAGTCTGCCGCGTACTGGCTTATTACAAGCCGGAAGGCGAACTCTGCACGCGCAATGACCCGGAAGGGCGGCCGACGGTATTTGACCGTCTGCCAAAACTGCGCGGCGCGCGCTGGATTGCCGTTGGTCGTCTGGACGTTAACACCTGCGGTCTGCTGCTGTTCACCACCGACGGTGAGCTGGCTAACCGCCTGATGCACCCGAGCCGCGAAGTTGAGCGCGAATACGCCGTGCGCGTATTCGGCGCTGTCGACGACGATAAGATCAAACAGCTGAGCCGTGGTGTGCAGCTGGAAGATGGCCCGGCCGCGTTTAAAACGCTGAAGTTTACCGGTGGTGAAGGGATCAACCAGTGGTACAACGTTACGCTGACCGAAGGGCGTAACCGCGAAGTGCGCCGCCTGTGGGAAGCGGTTGGCGTGCAGGTCAGCCGTCTGATCCGCGTGCGTTACGGCGATATCGATCTGCCAAAAGGCCTGCCGCGCGGTGGCTGGACCGAGCTTGAGCTGGGTCCGACAAACTACCTGCGTGAGCTGGTGGGTCTGGATGCAGAAACCGTCAGCAAGGTCGCGGTGGAGAAAGATCGTCGTCGCACCAAGGCGAATCAGATCCGTCGCGCCGTTAAGCGCCATACTACGACGGCGAAAGCCAGCAAGCCAGGCAGCAATCGCCGCCCGACGAAGTCGTCTAAGCGCCAGCAGCAGGGCTAAACGACTGACAGGGGACGGGCATCATGCCCGGCCCTTTTTTTTCCTACCAGTCAATTCCCTGCTGTGCCTGGATCCCGGCATCAAACGCATGCTTAACCGGGCGCATTTCACTGACCGTGTCCGCCAGCGCCAAAATCTCCCGATGACATCCGCGACCGGTAATGATGACGCTCTGATGAGCAGGGCGCTGCTGCAGGGCGGCAATCACTTCTTCCAGCGGCAGGTAGTCAAAACTCACCATGTAGGTCAGCTCATCCAGCACCACCAGGTCGAGAGTCGGATCCTGCAACATGCGTTTGCCGTGCTGCCAGACGGCCAGGCAGGCGGCGGTGTCCGTTGCACGATTCTGCGTATCCCAGGTAAAGCCGGTCGCCATCACCTGAAACTCGACGCCGTGCGGTTCCAGCAGATTGCGCTCGCCGTTTGGCCATTCGCCCTTGATAAACTGAATCACCCCGACGCGCTTCTGGTGGCCAACCGCCCGGCTGGCGGTGCCGAATGCCGCCGTGGTTTTCCCTTTGCCGTTGCCGGTAAATACCATCAGAATGCCGCGCACTTCGGTAGCCGCAGCGATGCGCGCATCAACCTGATCCTTCAGTTTTTGCTGCCGCTGCTGGTGGCGATCTTCGGCCATTATTCTGCCGCCCCGGGCTTGCGCCCCGGCTGGGCGTCAAAGCTGGTGCCGGTTTTGCGTTTGCTGTCATCACCCATCAGCCACAGATAGAGTGGCATAATGTCGGCGGGAGTTTTCAGCTTATTGGCATCTTCCTGCGGGAAGGCACTGGCACGCATTTTGGTGCGCGTGCCGCCGGGATTAATGCAGTTAACGCGAAGCTGGCGTGGGTCATACTCTTCTGCCAGCACCTGCATCATGCCTTCGGTGGCGAATTTGGACACCGAGTACGCCCCCCAGCCGGCGCGGCCCTGGCGGCCCACGCTGGAAGTGGTGAACACCAGTGAAGCCCCCTCAGCTTTTAATAGCAGTGGCAGCAGCGCCTGCGTCAGGAAGAAGGTGCCGTCAATGTTGACGCGCATCACCTGCTGCCAGACAGCGGGATCCTGCTTATCCATCGGCACCACCTCACCGAGCAATCCGGCGTTGTGCAGCACGCCATCAAGTCGCGGCAGCTTTTCGGCAATAGCTTCTGCCAGCTGCTGGCAGCTTTGCGCCGTGGCGGTTTCCAGATCGAGGGTAAACCACAGTGCCGGAGCCTGACTGCGCTGGTTAACCTCGTCACAAACCTGTTGCAGTTTGTCCGCATTGCGCCCCAGCAGAACCAGCTGAGCGCCGTAGCGGGCATACGTCAGCGCGGCTTCGCGGCCAATGCCGTCGCTGGCCCCGGTGACAAGAATAATACGGTTATTGAGCAGATCGCTTTTCGGTTGATAGTGCACAAAGAATTCCTCTGGCGATGGGGGGATTTCCGCAGGGCGGCTGATAGTATCGCCTGTTGTAAACCCTTGCGCGGACTGAATAAAGTGATTTATGCCTGAAAAAGTGGGTGAGTTCAATCAGCGCTTTAGCATATTCATGTGCTGTTACCGGGTTACAGGCGACTCAACGCGGGGACTCCGCTACACTAGAGCTATCTATAACATAATGTAAATTAAGGCGGATTGAGTGGATCTACTCTCTTATTATGGACTCTTCCTGGCAAAAACCGTCACCGTGGTGATTGCTATCGTGGCAATTGCGGTGGTGATCGCCAACCTTGCGCTGCGCAAACGCGCGCAGAATGGCCAGCTCAAGCTCACTCAGCTGGGCGAGAAGTACAGTGATATGCAGGACGATATGCGCCTGGCGAAGATGAAGCCGCATCAGCAAAAACAGTGGCACAAAGAGCAGAAGAAAAAAGAGAAGCTGACGGCGAAAACGGCCAAACAGCAGGCGAAGCTGGGCCGCCCGGAAGAGAAAGCCAAATCCACGCTGTACGTGCTCGATTTTAAGGGCAGCATGGATGCCGGCGAAGTCTCTTCGCTGCGTGAAGAGGTTTCCGCGGTGATGGCGGTGGCAGCACCGGGTGACGAAGTCCTGCTGCGTCTTGAAAGCCCGGGCGGCGTAGTTCACGGTTATGGACTGGCTGCTTCACAGCTGCAGCGCCTGCGTGATAAGGGTATTCCGCTGACGGTAGCCGTGGACAAAGTCGCCGCCAGCGGCGGGTATATGATGGCCTGCGTGGCGGACCGTATCGTCGCCGCGCCATTTTCCATTATCGGTTCCATCGGCGTGGTGGCGCAGATCCCTAACTTCAACCGCCTGCTCAAGCGCAATGAAATTGACGTTGAGCTGCACACCGCCGGCGAGTTCAAGCGTACCCTGACGCTGTTTGGTGAAAACACCGAAGAAGGGCGTGAAAAATTCCGCGAAGACCTTAATGAAACCCACCTGCTGTTTAAACAGTTCGTGCATCAGATGCGCCCAACGCTGGATATCGACAGCGTGGCGACCGGGGAACACTGGTACGGCACCCAGGCGCTGGAGAAGGGACTGGTGGATGCGATCGGCACCAGTGACGATCTGATCATCGATCGGATAGAGAAACATCAGGTGATCGGCGTGCGCTATGCGCGGCGCAAAAGCATGATGGACCGCTTCACCAACAGCGCCACGCTGAGCGTTGAACGCCTGCTGCTGCGTATCTGGCAGCGCGGTGAAAAACCGCTGCTGTAACTGCCACGGTTCACCCTGCTTAACGCCCGCACCCGCGGGCGTTATTTTTCCAGCCGGTAGCGCGCCGAGAGATTCACCGCCAGCGCTTTATAGACGTTAAACACCGTGGTGCTCTTTGCCGTCGCCAGGCCCTGGTCATCAAGATAGTAGTTGCCGCGAAATACCAGGACGTCTCCCTTTTGCTCGACATCGTCGACGCTCAGGCCTGTGAAATAGTCTGGATGGTTGACGATCATTTCCCGGGCCAGCGCCAGCAGATGTTCACGATTGACGGCTTGCTGTTGTGACATGGTCCTTTTCCTTCTTTATATAGTCATTTTCTGGCCGCCATTGTACGCCAGCCCGTTAAATCCGCAATCTTTGTAGTGATATACAAAAGTGACTCTTTTTTCTTAGTTTTCTGGCGTAAATGGGGCATGGATGCTAATTAAGTTGCGTAACAGATTTTATCAGGTAGAGTGTGGGCGTTTCGGGTTCCGGGCGTAAAACAGACTTTACGCCTTGTTAGAGATTCGCTTAACAGGTAGTAAAAAGTACCGTTAATCAACGTGTTGTAACGTCAGATTTCGCACTGGAATCGATGAAAAAGTTGTTCGGGTTGAATTCATTTTCCCCAATAACCTTATCCTTAGTGCGCTGCGTAGCTTCAGGAATACGGCACAACTTACTCTCGGACGTTTTAATCAGGTAAAGGTAACTATGGGAAAAGCTCTCGTAATAGTTGAGTCCCCGGCAAAAGCCAAAACGATCAATAAATATCTCGGTAATGACTACGTGGTGAAATCCAGCGTGGGTCACATCCGTGATTTGCCGACAAGTGGATCAACAGTTAAAAAGAGCGCTGACTCTACAACCAGTAAAACCGGCAAGAAGGTCAAAAAAGACGAAAAGACTGCCCTCGTTAACCGTATGGGCGTCGATCCTTATCACGGCTGGGATGCGAATTATCAAATCCTGCCAGGTAAGGAAAAGGTCGTTGCTGAACTGAAAGCACTGGCCGAAAAAGCTGACCACATCTATCTCGCAACGGACCTTGACCGCGAAGGGGAGGCCATTGCATGGCACCTGCGGGAAGTGATCGGTGGCGATGAATCACGCTACAGCCGCGTGGTGTTTAACGAAATTACCAAAAACGCTATCCAGCAGGCATTTGAAAAGCCGGGTGAGCTGAATATTGACCGCGTCAATGCTCAGCAGGCACGCCGCTTCATGGACCGTGTGGTCGGTTATATGGTCTCCCCGCTGCTGTGGAAAAAAGTCGCACGCGGCCTTTCTGCGGGGCGCGTGCAGTCAGTCGCCGTTCGCCTGGTGGTTGAGCGTGAACGTGAGATCAAAGCGTTTGTCCCGGAAGAGTACTGGGATCTGAATGCTGACCTGACTACGCCGAAAGGCGTTGACCTGCCAATGCAGGTGACTCATCAGGCCGACAAACCGTTCCGCCCGGTTAATCGTGAGCAGACTTATGCTGCCGTTAGCCTGCTGGAAAAAGCCCGCTACGTGGTGGCCGATCGCGAAGACAAGCCAACCAGCAGTAAGCCAGGCGCACCTTTTATTACCTCTACGTTGCAGCAGGCGGCAAGTACCCGCCTTGGCTTCGGCGTGAAGAAAACCATGATGATGGCGCAGCGTCTGTATGAAGCGGGTCATATCACCTATATGCGTACTGACTCTACCAACCTGAGCCAGGATGCGGTGGGCATGGTGCGTGGCTACATTGAGGATGAATTTGGCGCGAAATACCTGCCGAAAGCCGCCAATGTTTACAGCAGTAAAGAGAACTCTCAGGAAGCGCACGAGGCCATCCGTCCTTCGGATGTCAAAGTGCAGTCTGAGCAGCTGAAAGATATGGAAACGGACGCGCAGAAGCTGTATCAGCTGATCTGGCGCCAGTTCGTGGCCTGTCAAATGATGCCAGCGCAGTACGACTCTACGACACTTACCGTAGAAGCAGGCGATTTCAAACTGAAGGCCAAAGGGCGCACGCTGCGCTTTGACGGCTGGACGCGAGTAATGCCGGCGCTGCGTAAAGGTGATGAAGATCGCGTACTGCCACCGGTTGAAGTAGGCAGCGAACTGAGCCTGCAGCAGTTGGTACCCAGCCAGCACTTCACTAAGCCACCGGCGCGTTTCAGCGAAGCTTCGCTGGTGCGTGAGCTGGAAAAACGCGGTATTGGTCGTCCTTCTACTTATGCTTCGATCATCTCAACGATTCAGGATCGTGGCTATGTGAAAGTGGAAAGCCGCCGCTTCTACGCTGAGAAAATGGGCGAGATCGTTACTGACCGTCTGGAAGAGAACTTCCGTGAGCTGATGAATTACGACTTCACCGCGCACATGGAAGACAATCTCGATAAAGTAGCGAACAACGAAGCGCAGTGGAAAGCCGTGCTGGACAAGTTCTTTGGCGAATTCAGCCAGCAGCTTGAGCAGGCAGAGAAAGACCCGGAAGAGGGCGGCATGCAGCCGAACCAGATGGTGTTGACCTCTATTGACTGCCCGACCTGTAGCCGTCAGATGGGTATCCGTACCGCCAGTACCGGGGTATTCCTCGGCTGTTCCGGCTACGCGCTACCGCCGAAAGAGCGCTGTAAGCAGACCATTAACCTGATCCCAGAGAATGAAGTACTGAATATTCTCGAAGGGGATGATGCGGAAACTAACGCGCTGCGCGCCCGCCGCCGCTGCCAGAAGTGTGGCACCGCGATGGACAGCTACCTGATCGACCCCTCGCGCAAGCTGCACGTCTGTGGTAACAACCCGGAATGTGACGGTTACGAGATCGAGCAGGGCGAGTTCCGTATTAAGGGGTACGACGGGCCAATCGTTGAGTGTGAAAAATGCGGCTCTGAAATGCACCTGAAAATGGGGCGCTTCGGCAAGTACATGGCCTGCACCAACGACGACTGTAAAAACACGCGTAAAATTCTGCGCAACGGCGAAGTGGCGCCACCGAAAGAAGATCCGGTGCCGTTACCTGAGCTGCCGTGTGAGAAGTCAGACGCTTACTTCGTGCTGCGTGACGGCGCTGCGGGCGTATTCCTTGCGGCGAATACCTTCCCTAAATCGCGTGAAACCCGCGCGCCGCAGGTTGAAGAGCTGCAACGCTTCCGTGACCGGCTGCCCGAAAAGCTGCGTTACCTGGCCGATGCTCCGGCAACGGATGCCGATGGCAACAAAGCCGTGGTACGCTTCAGCCGTAAAACTAAACAGCAGTATGTCAGCACCGAGAAAGACGGCAAAGCCACCGGCTGGTCCGCCTTTTATGTTGACGGTAAGTGGGAAGTGAGCGCGAAGAAATAATTTGTTGCTTCCCCCAGTGAGCGAGCCGCCTCGTGCGGTTCGCTCACGCTTCATCTTCCTCACGCTTTCCCCTTCCGATGCTATACATATCCCACTTTTTTGATATAGTTGTTATAGATAACACCTTTCTTATTATCAATTTGCATTAGACCGTGAACCCGATCGCAGCGCGAGCTTGCTGACGGGGATTCGGCGCGTTGCTTCAAACCCTGGATGGAATGAAAAATGAAATTGCAGCAGCTGCGTTACATCGTTGAAGTGGTGAACCATAACCTCAACGTCTCTTCAACGGCCGAGGGCCTGTATACTTCACAGCCCGGCATCAGTAAGCAGGTGCGCATGCTGGAAGATGAGCTGGGCATCCAGATTTTCGCCCGCAGCGGTAAGCACCTGACTCAGGTTACGCCCGCCGGGCAGGAGATTATCCGCATCGCGCGTGAAGTCCTGTCAAAGGTTGATGCAATCAAATCCGTGGCGGGTGAGCATACCTGGCCTGATAAAGGCTCACTGTACGTGGCGACCACGCATACGCAGGCGCGCTATGCACTGCCAAAAGTGATTAAAGGCTTTATCGAACGCTATCCGCGCGTCTCGCTGCATATGCATCAGGGCTCGCCAACGCAAATTGCTGAGGCCGTGTCGAAGGGAAATGCCGACTTTGCCATTGCCACTGAAGCTCTGCATCTTTACGACGATTTGATCATGCTGCCGTGCTATCACTGGAACCGTGCCATTGTCGTCACGCCTGACCATCCGCTGGCGGCGAAGAGCAAAGTGTCGATTGAAGAACTTGCAGAATATCCATTAGTCACCTACACCTTCGGTTTTACGGGCCGTTCAGAACTGGACACGGCGTTTAACCGTGCCGGGCTGACCCCACGGATTGTCTTTACTGCAACCGATGCTGACGTGATAAAAACCTATGTCCGGCTGGGACTGGGGGTAGGGGTAATTGCCAGTATGGCGGTGGACCCCGTATCGGATCCTGACCTGGTGAGAATTGAAGCGACCGACGTCTTTAGCTACAGCACCACCAAAATTGGCTTCCGCCGCAGCACCTTCCTGCGCAGCTATATGTATGACTTCATCCAGCGCTTTGCGCCGCATCTGACGCGTGATGTTGTTGATACTGCTGTAGGTTTACGCTCGAATGAAGATATTGAAGCGATGTTCAAAGACATCAAGCTGCCGGCAAAGTAGTAACCCACAATATTATTGATGATATACGTGGGCCGCTTGCGGCCCACTTTTTTTATGATTGGTGCCACCGATTACTGCAAACGTTAACCCCATTTCATTATTTTTTCGTAAATGAAACATGTATCACATGTTCCTTCATTGTTATTTCTTAAATGAGAAACAGTACACACTTTTCATTGTCGCTCTTTGCGCCAGGATAGGATGATTCTCATACTCTAGTTAAAAGGAGTGGAGATCGCCTGTGGCCTGAGGCGTGCTAAATTTATCTCTAATTTAGGCTGGACCTAATAGAGGGGCCAATGCAACCAGTTTGGGTTAAGGGGTAATTATTCCCCTTAAGTTAATTTAGCGTTTTTAATTAATCTTTTTGATGCTTGATAAATCCTGTTAATCGTTTTGTTCAATAAAAATTACTGGATTTTGCAACACAGAATGTTTAGGATTCATCCTAATTTCTGATTGGTTCAAACAATCGTTTTAATGAGAGTGATTATCAAAAACTATGGCTACTAGATTATCTGTACAACCCGACTTCGGGGACAAAACCATCAAGGTTGAGCGTAACAGCAATCTGAAACGCAAAGCCTGGCTCACGGTATTCGCTGCTTCCTCATTGTTCTGGGTTGTGGTTGCTTTATCTGTCTGGCGTATTTGGGGGTAACAATGCAACTTGGACTGCACGATCGTAAAGCACAGCAGGTACGTAAAACCGAGCGTTTTTGCAAAGGCAAAAATGACACTCAGGATTCGATTCCAGCATCATGGAATCTGAATGAACTGCAGCGTAATTTTATTGAGTCAATGTTCGAAGACAAGAAAGCAAAATAAGTCACGACGTGACTATTTCCCAGGCAACCTTGCCGGGCAATATTATTAAAACAGATTCATTTAATCTTAAGACCGAACCACTGGTCAGGGCTTCTTGACGCCCAATTCTGATGGTAACGCCATCATTTAACGGTGAAATCCTTGTGGTAGATGCCGAGGGTTTAATGCGGTACGTTTTGGCCAGCAGTGGCCTGAGAGAGAATATGATGAATTTAACCCAAATTACCTGGTTCAGCACCTGGACATTTTCAGCCCTGTTCTGGACTAGCGCGTTATGGCTTGCAATGGTGATGCGCTAATCGCGCCTTTAATTAAAAGCTTAGCGTAATAAACAATAACGCCCTGCTGACCTGTACAGCGGGGCGTTTTGTTTTTTAATTTTCATTTTGTTTCAGCTGTTGTCAATTAGTGTTGTTATCAAAACGTTGCTGCCGAGTTGTGCTATGTTTAATCAAACCTTGCAATCACTAAGGTTATGATTATTCGAGCGCACGAATGGAGGAGCAATGTCGACATTAAGCCAAATCAGTCAAGACACGCTGGAAGTCAACGATCAGCGCTACCATTTCTACAACCTCACGAAAGCACAATCAGAGCTGGGCGACATCAGCCGCTTACCCAAATCAATGAAAGTCCTGCTGGAGAATTTGCTGCGCTATCAGGATGGCGATTCCGTCACGGCGGAGGACATCAGCGCACTTGCCGGCTGGCTTAAAGACGCCCATGCAGACCGGGAAATAGCCTATCGCCCGGCACGGGTTTTAATGCAGGACTTTACTGGAGTGCCGGCGGTGGTCGATCTTGCGGCCATGCGCGAGGCGGTTAAGCGTCTCGGCGGTGATGCTGCCAAAGTCAATCCACTGTCGCCCGTCGATCTGGTCATCGACCACTCCGTCACCGTGGACCACTTTGGCGACGACGACGCGTTTGAAGAGAACGTGCGACTGGAGATGGAGCGCAACCACGAGCGCTACGTGTTCCTGCGCTGGGGGCAGAAAGCCTTTAATCGCTTCAGCGTGGTGCCCCCCGGTACCGGTATCTGTCACCAGGTAAACCTTGAGTATCTCGGCCAGGCCGTCTGGCATGAAGAACAAAATGGCCGCCAGGTCGCTTACCCCGACACGCTGGTTGGCACTGACTCGCACACTACGATGATCAATGCGCTCGGCGTACTGGGTTGGGGCGTTGGCGGCATTGAAGCCGAAGCGGCGATGCTCGGCCAGCCGGTGTCGATGCTGATCCCGGATGTGGTGGGCTTCAAATTAACCGGCAAGCTGAAAGCGGGGATCACCGCCACCGACCTGGTGTTAACCGTTACGCAGATGCTGCGCAAGCACGGGGTGGTTGGTAAGTTCGTGGAGTTCTATGGCGACGGGCTGGATGACCTGCCGCTGGCCGACCGTGCGACCATTGCCAATATGGCGCCAGAATATGGCGCAACCTGCGGCTTCTTCCCGGTCGATGACATCACCCTCAGTTATATGACGTTGACCGGGCGCAGCAGCCAGCAGATTGCGCTGGTCGAGGCCTACGCGAAAGCGCAGGGGCTCTGGCGTAATAGCGGGGACGAACCGGTGTTCACCAGCAGCCTGGCGCTGGATATGGGCGTGGTTGAGTCCAGCCTCGCCGGACCGAAGCGCCCGCAGGACCGTGTGGCCCTTGGCGATGTGCCTGCTGCCTTCCGCGCCAGTAATGAACTGGAAGTGAATCGCGCGCAGAAAGATCATAAAGCCATTACTTACCGCGACAGCCACAGCGGGCAAGAATATCAACTGGAAGACGGTGCGGTGGTCATCGCCGCTATCACTTCCTGTACCAATACGTCAAACCCTAGCGTGCTGATGGCCGCCGGCCTGCTGGCGAAAAAAGCCGTGTCGCTTGGGCTGAAACCAAAACCGTGGGTTAAGGGTTCACTGGCACCAGGCTCCAAAGTGGTGTCTGACTATCTGGCCAGCGCGGGGCTGACGCCCTATCTCGATAAGCTTGGCTTTAACCTGGTCGGCTATGGCTGTACCACCTGCATCGGTAACTCGGGTCCGCTACCTGCAGAGATTGAGAGCGCGATTAAGCAGGGCGATCTCACCGTGGGCGCCGTGCTGTCCGGCAACCGTAATTTTGAAGGGCGCATTCATCCGTTTGTGAAAACTAACTGGCTGGCTTCACCTCCGCTGGTTGTCGCCTATGCGTTGGCGGGCAACATGACCCTGAATCTGCACAGCGATCCTATCGGCGCAGACACCACCGGCAAACCCGTGTATCTGAAAGATATCTGGCCGTCGCCGGAAGAGATTGCCGAAGCGGTACAGTTAGTTTCGACCGATATGTTCCACAAAGAGTATGCCGAAGTCTTCGAAGGCACCCCGGAGTGGCAGCAGATCAAAGTCAGTGAGGCGGCGACCTATGACTGGGATGAGGGCTCTACTTATATTCGTCTCTCGCCGTTCTTTGATGACATGGGCAAAGAGCCGAAGCCGGTGCAGGATATTCACGGCGCGCGCGTACTGGCAATGCTGGGAGACTCGGTGACCACTGACCATATTTCGCCTGCGGGCAGCATCAAGGCGGACAGCCCTGCCGGGCGCTACCTGCTGGAGCATGGCGTGGAGCGCACGGACTTTAACTCCTACGGTTCGCGCCGTGGTAATCACGAAGTCATGATGCGCGGAACCTTCGCCAATATTCGCATCCGCAATGAAATGGTGCCGGGCGTGGAAGGGGGCATGACCCGCTTTATCCCGGGTAATGAGCAGATGGCGATTTATGATGCCGCTATGCGCTATCAGCAGCAGGGTACGCCACTGGCGGTGATTGCGGGTAAAGAGTACGGCTCCGGTTCCAGCCGCGACTGGGCAGCGAAAGGCCCGCGTTTGCAGGGCGTGCGCGTAGTCATTGCTGAGTCGTTCGAACGTATCCACCGCTCGAATCTGATTGGTATGGGTATTCTACCGCTGGAGTTCCCGCAGGGCGTAACCCGCAAGACGCTGAAGTTGACCGGGGATGAACTGATCGATGTCCACGACCTCAACCAACTGCAGCCGGGAGGGAGCGTCAAAGTGACCTTAACCGGCGTGGATGGGGCTAAGGAAGTGCTGGAGATGCGCTGTCGTATTGATACCGGTAATGAGCTGACCTATTACCAGAATGACGGCATTCTGCACTATGTGATCAGGAATATGCTGGATTAGCGCGAGTCAGAAGAGAGAGCGGGCCAGGACAGGCCCGCTTTTTTTTGCACTTATTTAGATAACAAATGGCCCATTTTGGCGGCTTTGGTATCCAGATAGTGGGCATTTTTTGGGTTGCGCCCGACGATCAGCGGAACGCGCTCGACGATGTTGATCCCGGCTTCACTGAGGATCTCCACCTTGCGCGGATTGTTGGTCAACAGGCGAACTTCTTCCACGCCCAGCAGCTTAAACATATCGGCGCACGGGGTGAAGTCACGCTCATCAGCGGCAAAGCCGAGCTGGTGGTTAGCTTCAACCGTGTCGTAGCCTTTATCCTGTAGCGCATAAGCGCGGATCTTGTTCAGCAACCCGATATTGCGGCCTTCCTGACGATGGTAAAGCAGAATGCCGCGGCCAAGTTCGGCAATCTGCGCCATCGCGGCTTCCAGCTGGAAACCACAGTCACAGCGCAGGCTGAACAGGGCATCGCCAGTCAGGCATTCAGAATGAACGCGGGCCAGCACCGGTTTGTTATCAGATATATCGCCATAAACCAGGGCAACGTGGTCATGACCGGTTGCCAGTTCTTCAAAACCGACCATGAGGAAATCTCCCCATGGCGTGGGCAGATTGGCTTCTGCCACCCGTTTAAGCTGCATGTGACTCTCCAGAAACTTCAGGTAGTACGCTATCATCAGATAGCGCTTTGTCAGTCGCCTGACGCAAACAATCCCTCTATTTTGCCACAACACAGGCCGGGGCGGTTAACACGTTAGAGCGATTGTTGTAATACAGCACAAATATCATAAGTACTATCCTTATGTTATTATTTTTTAAGATAATCTTATTACATTGTTGTCAATCAGAGATGCGTAAAAGGAACAAGAATGGCTGATATCGTTAAACGCACCACCCTCGGCGCACTGCTGTTACTGATTATGCCGCTTGGCGTGATGCTATCTGGCTGGCAGTGGCAGCCGGGCGAAATGGGAATAGGCCATCTGGTTCTGTTTTGGTTCACCGAAACGGTCACCAGCCCGTGGGGCACGCTGACCAGCGCGGTTTTGTGCATTTGGTTTCTCTGGTGCCTGCGTTTCCGCCTTAAACCTGCCATATTTTTATTAGCGATAATCATTGGCACGCTGCTGGCTGGTCAGTACACCAAAAGCGTGATTAAAGAGGGGGTGCAGGAGCCGCGCCCTTATGTGCTGTGGCTGGAAAAGACCCACAACATCAATGAACGGCAGTTCTATGAGCAGAAGCGTACGCAGCGCAGTGAGATGGTGCGCAGTGCGGTGGCGAACGATCCCCAGCTGCCCGAATGGCTGAAAAAGCACTGGGCGTTTGAAACCGGATTTGCGTTCCCTTCGGGTCACAGCATGTTCGCCGCCAGCTGGGCGCTGCTTGGCGTCGGGCTGCTATGGCCGCGTCGCCGCACCGTGACGATTGTTATCCTGATGGGGTGGGCGGTGACGGTGATGGGCAGCCGCCTGCTTCTCGGAATGCACTGGCCAATTGATCTCATCACCGCCACGCTGATTAGCTGGCTGTTTATCACTCTGGCAACCTGGCTGGCCCAGCGTTTCTGCGGCCCGCTCACCGTGCCGCCGCAGGAGCAGCAGGAAATAAGCGCGCGTGAAACCGAAGCGGATGGATTGTAAAGAGGGCATTTGACCCCATATCTTACTTTTCGCCGGCGCCGTGGCGAAGGAGAGTCAGGGCGCTGTTTAATGTTCTGCCGCGGTTTGCACTCATCAATGCAAGCATCAGGACGATTTTTTTGGCATAATTCATCTGCTTAACTCCGGCATATGGGACGAACTGTGAAATATTTGCTCATTTTTTTAGTGGTTCTGGCGATTTTCGTCATTTCGGTCACGCTTGGCACCCACAACAATCAGGTGGTGACCTTTAACTACCTGCTGGCACAGGGCGAATTCCGCATTTCAACGCTGCTGGCATCGCTGTTTGCGGTCGGTTTTCTGCTGGGCTGGGCGATCTGTGGGCTGTTCTGGCTGCGCGTGCGGGTTTCGCTGGCGCATGCTCAGCGTAAACTCAAACGAATTCAGCAGCAGCTAAGTACGGCTGAAAGCAACGTGACCTCGTCACAGCATCCTGCCGTCAAGGAATAACACTTTATGTTAGAGCTGCTCTTTCTGTTACTTCCCATCGCCGCCGCTTATGGCTGGTACATGGGGCGCAGAAGCGTGCAACAGGATAAGCAACAGGAGGCCAGCCGCCTGTCACGTGATTATGTCACTGGGGTGAACTTCCTGCTTTCTAACCAGCAGGACAAGGCCGTTGACCTGTTCCTCGATATGCTTAAAGAGGACAGCGGCACGGTTGAAGCACACCTGACCCTCGGTAACCTTTTCCGTTCGCGTGGCGAAGTCGACCGCGCCATTCGCATCCACCAGGCACTGATGGAAAGTGCTTCTCTGACCTACGATCAGCGTCTGCTGGCAATTCAACAGTTGGGCCGTGACTATATGGCTGCCGGTTTTTACGACCGGGCGGAGCAGATGTTTGGTCAGCTGATCGATGAAACTGATTTTCGCGTGAGCGCACTGCAGCAGCTGCTGGTGATCCATCAGGCAACCAGCGACTGGCCTAATGCGATTGAGGTCGCTGAGCGGCTGGTGAAGTTGGGTAAGGATCGCCTGCGGATGGAAATCGCCCATTTCTACTGTGAGCTTGCGCTTCAGGCAATGGGCAGTGATGACCTTGACCGTGCGATGAACCTGCTGAAAAAAGGGGACTCTGCCGATCGCAACAGCGCCCGCGTCTCGATCATGATGGGGCGCATTCATATGGCGAAAGGCGAGTATGCTAAAGCGGTAGCGCACCTGCAGCGTGTTATCGAGCAGGATAAAGAGCTGGTCAGCGAGACGCTGGAAATGCTTGAAAGCTGTTACCAACACCTGGAACAACCGCAGGCGTGGGCCGACTACCTTCGTCGCTGCGTCGAAGAGAATACCGGAGCGTCAGCCGAGCTTTACCTTGCTGGCATCCTCGATCGGGAAGAGGGCGCGGAAGCCGCGCAGACCTACATCACTCGTCAGCTTCAGCGCCATCCAACCATGCGGGTGTTCCATCGCCTGATGGACTTTAATTTGCAGGAGGCCGAAGATGGCCGCGCGAAAGAGAGCCTGATGGTACTGCGTGAGATGGTGGGCGAACAGATCCGCACCAAGCCACGCTATCGCTGCCATAAATGCGGGTTTACCGCCCATGCGCTTTACTGGCACTGCCCATCCTGCCGCGCCTGGTCATCGGTCAAACCCATCCGCGGCCTCGACGGCCAATAACCTTCTGTTTTTATTAGCTATCACCCTTTTTATTGTAGGGGCTGACCTTCTTTTCCGGTCAGCCCGTAAAAGATTCTAAGCATTATTAGTTACAACATACTAAGGTGTTTAATTTAATAGCGGTTCCAGCCGCACCCGTACTCTCCTGTGCTTAACAGGGAAGGATAATTGTCAGCGTAAACTGTGAATTTCCCTGCGCTATAGGTAGAATGCTCCCCGTTTATCGTTTGCGCCGTGCGGTGCACCAATTAAAGAGGGTATATCCATGCTTTCACCTCAGGTTACCGGCTCACCGATTGTGGTCGCGTTAGATTATGCCGATCTCAATCGCGCAATGGCGTTTGTTGACCAGATTGAGCCCGGCAGCTGCCGCTTAAAAGTCGGCAAAGAGATGTTTACCCTGTTTGGTCCGCAGCTGGTGCGCGATCTCCAGCAGCGCGGGTTCGAGGTGTTTCTCGACCTCAAATTCCACGATATCCCCAACACTACCGCGCATGCCGTTGCCGCCGCAGCCGATCTCGGCGTATGGATGGTAAACGTGCACGCCAGCGGCGGGGCGCGGATGATGAACGCCGCGCGTGAAGCGCTGCTGCCAATGGGGAAAGATGCGCCGCTGCTGATTGCCGTAACCGTATTGACCAGCATGGATGCTGATGACCTGCGCGGCCTGGGCATTGAGCTGTCGCCGGCAGAGCAGGCTGAGCGTCTGGCGCGCCTGACCCACCAGTGTGGTCTGGACGGCGTGGTCTGTTCGGCTCAGGAAGCCAGCCACTTCAAGCAGGTTATCGGACAGCAGTTCCGTCTGGTGACGCCTGGCATTCGCCCGGCAGGCAGCGATGCTGGCGATCAGCGCCGTATCATGACGCCCCAGCAGGCTGTGCAGGCTGGCGTCGACTATATGGTGATCGGTCGCCCGATTACCCAGTCCAGCGACCCGGCGGCGACGCTGCGTAACATTCTCAGCGAACTGCAGGGGGCATAATGGCCGATGATAACAGCCGCCTGGTTTACTCCACGGAGAGCGGGCGCATCGATGAGCCGAAAGCGGTGGTGCAGCGGCCAAAAGGCGACGGCATCGTGCGAATCCAGCGTCAGACCAGCGGCCGTAAGGGCAAAGGCGTCTGTCTCATCAGCGGAATTGACCTTGATGATGCGGAGCTGACAAAGCTGGCTGCCGAGCTGAAAAAGAGATGCGGCTGCGGCGGTGCGCTAAAGGATGGCATTATTGAGATCCAGGGGGACAAGCGCGATCTGTTGAAAACCCTGCTGGAAGGCAAAGGTTTTAAGGTCAAGCTGGCTGGCGGTTAATCGTTCGCTGCGCTGAAAAGAAAAGAAGGCCGCGATAAATCGCGGCCTTCTGCATGTAGATGTGCGTGCGGAGCCAATTTCTTATAGTTAGTCGACCTGATGGCCGATAATCCCACCAACGGCAGCGCCGCCTACGGTGCCGAGACCACTACCGTTGGTCAAAATTGACCCACCAATTGCACCGGCACCTGCACCGATGGCCGTATTACGATCGCGTTTCGACCAGTTTGAACAGGCGCTCAGGGAAAGAACTAACGTTGCTGCCAGTACGGCGGCGGTGATGCGTTTTGCATTGATTGACATTATGACTACTCCTTAGTTACAGCGTCAGAAATACCTCTCAAGTATAGAAGAGGGTTGGTACACAAGGCGCTTTTACTGGTGATTTATGTCACTGTTCAGGTAAATAGCGCTTAAAAATAGAACAATTTATCGTGCCATCCACCCGGCAGATGAAGATGAATCAAACCTTTAGGTCTCTAACTATCACCTGCGGCCAGAACAGATAAGCTAATTCTAGATATTGCTGAATATATTTACAGGTAAAAAATCTTAATTCCTACCAGACCTGGCTGTTATTGCTGCCGCAAATCGCAGTGAACAGCCGGAATCTGCCACTTATCCAGCCAATGCTTCCATACCCGCTTTGCCTCCTGCCGCTGACAATAAGTCAGATATCAACACGGAGATAACAGCATGCTGGAACAACTAAAGCAGCAGGTACTCGAGGCAAATCTGGCGCTGCCGCGTTATGGTCTGGTGACCTTTACCTGGGGCAACGTGAGCGCGATTGACCGCACGCAGGGCTTAATGGTGATTAAGCCTTCCGGGGTGAGCTACGAGGCGATGCAGCGTGACGATATGGTGGTGGTTGATGTGGCCAGCGGCGAAGTGATCGAAGGGAGTAAGCGCCCGTCGTCAGATACTGACACTCACCGTGCCCTCTATCTTGCCTGGCCGCAGATTGGCGGTATCGTTCACACCCATTCGCGTCACGCCACTATCTGGGCGCAGGCGGGGAGAGATCTCCCCGCATGGGGGACGACTCACGCCGATGATTTTTACGGCGCCATCCCTTGTACGCGCCAGATGCGCGCCGAAGAGATCGCCGAGCGCTATGAGTGGCAAACCGGGCAGGTCATTATTGAAACGCTGCAGCAACGCAATATCGATCCTCTGGCGATCCCTGCAGTGCTGGTCAACTCGCATGGCCCGTTTGCCTGGGGGAACAGCGCTGAAGCTGCGGTACACAGCGCCGTAGTACTGGAAGAAGTCGCCTACATGGGGATCTTCAGCCAGCAACTTACCCCGGAGTTGCCTGCGCTACAGCAGGTATTACTGGATAAACACTACCTGCGAAAACATGGAAAAAACGCGTACTACGGACAAGAGTAGTTAGCCCGTATCTCCGCCCGGTTGCCACTCTCGGGCGGCATCAGCGTGGCTAAAATCCGGCTTATCAGTGGCGAAATATTTCACTATACGCTGCAGTTGTCACCCCATCATATCGCTTTATGTTTAATCAATTATTTAACGCTATTGCATACTTAACTCAATTTCATCTGGCGTTTATCTGTTAATTTATCTTAAAAATCAAACGCCCTTTTAGCAGGGTCACACTCTGGATTAGGCTGGAGCTGCGTTTAACGCATAACTAATCAGAGGATAATAATATGACCGTTGTAAATCAGACTACCTGCAGGCTCTTTAGCGAAGCTGGACAAATGACTCAGCTCTCCGCCTATTACGAAGAAGAGCGTCGGACTATGTGGATGATGCTTCGTGCACAGCCGCGACCGAGCTTCAATCATCAGCTGATTGAGGAGATTATGAACCTCAGCTACGCCGCACAACGATCCGGACTGAAGATCGATTTCTGGGTCACCGGTTCGCTGGTGCCGAGCATGTTCAATGCCGGTGGCGATCTGCGTTTCTTTGTCGAATCGATTAAAAACGGGCGTCGTGAAGCATTGCGATCGTATGCCCGCGCCTGCGTTGACTGCATTCATGCCGCCGCGCGCGGCTTTGATACCGGCGCCGTGACCATTGCAATGGTGGAAGGCAGTGCATTAGGCGGCGGGTTTGAAGCCGCCCTGGCGCATCACTTTATTCTGGCGCAAAACAGCGCGCGCATGGGCTTTCCGGAGATTGCCTTTAATCTGTTCCCGGGGATGGGTGGCTACTCTCTGGTGGCGCGCCGTTCGGGGATGAGGCTGGCGGAAGAGCTGATCTGCGAAGGGGAGTCGCACACCGCAGAGTGGTTCGAAACTCGCGGCCTGGTTGATAAACTGTTCCAGCCGGGAGAGGGTTACCGCTGCACGCGTACCTTCATTGATACCCTGCAGCCGAAGCTAAACGGCGTGAGAGCGATGCTGAAAGCGCGTCAGCGCGTGCTGCAACTCACTCGGGCTGAACTGATGGATATCACCGAAGACTGGGTGGATTTCGCCTTCACGATTGAGCCGAAAGATATTGCCTACATGGAGCGACTGGTCCAGCTACAAAACCGCCACAGCGCACAGCTGCTGAAAGCGGGCTAACTGTTAACCCCCTCAGGATGTGATCCCGGCATGATGCTGCGTGAGCCAGTGCTCGAGCTGTTCAGCGGGCATTGGCTTTGCGTACAGATAACCCTGACGAATATCAACGCCGTTCGCCATGACAAAGCGCGCTTCCTCTTCGGTTTCGATACCTTCCGCAATCACCTGTAAATTCAGCGCTTTCGCCACGGCGACGATCGCCCGCACCAGCGACTGCGACACTTCCTGCTGATTCACCCCGCGCACAAAACTCTGGTCGAGCTTAATAGCATCGATAGGTACTCGCGCCAGCTGAGACAGCGAGGAGTAGCCGGTACCGAAGTCATCCAGATGTACCGCCGCCCCCAGCGCCTGAAATTGCCCCATCAGCGCCAGCGCCAGCTGCTCATTTTCAATCAGGCAGCTCTCGGTCAGTTCAATATCAATCGGGCTGCTGTCCAGCCCGGCCTCATCGAGCGCCAGTTTTAGATCGGTATAAATACTCTGGTCAATCAGCTGCCGGGCGGAGACGTTAACCGCCACGCGCAGATTGATCCCCTGCTTGCGCCAGATGAGCACCTGCTGCAGCGCGCTCAGCATCACCCAGCGCCCCAAAGGAATAATCAGACCAGACTCTTCGGCATAAGAGATAAAGCTGTCAGGGCGCACCAGCCCGCGCTCTGGCGACAGCCAGCGCACCAGAGCCTCAACGCTGGTCACGCCGCCATCCGCATCAATCTTAGGCTGATAGTGCAGCACCAGCTGGTGTTGCTCCAGCGCTTTACGCAGATTGGTATCCAGCCACAAATACTCAAATACCCGCTGGTTCATCTCAGCGCAGAACAGGCAAAACTTACCGCGGCCATTCTCTTTGGCGGTGTACATTGCGGTATCGGCATTGCGGATCAGGCTTTCACGGTCCTCACCATGCTGAGGGGCGAGGGCGATACCAATGGAGCAGCCGGTATAAACTTCGATCAGGCCGATACGGAAAGGCTGCTTCAGGCGTTCAAGGATCCGCGATGACATCGCTTCTAACACGGCCTGGCTGGTGTTCTCCGCCAGCACGATAAACTCATCACCGCCGAGGCGCGCCAGCGTCTGGTCCTTGTCAAGGCAGCTGAGAATAGCCAGTGAAACCGCCTGCAGCAGCTGATCGCCAAACATATGCCCGTAGGCATCGTTCACTTTTTTAAAGTTATCGAGGTCAAGATAGACCACACCAATCTGCTCACTGGTGCGTTTTTCCAGCGCTTCGGTAATTTCATGATTGATGGCGTTGCGGTTAGGCAGCCCGGTGATGTTATCGGTGTTGGCCAGCACGCGCAGGCGCTCCTGCGCGCGGCGCTCTTCGGTAATATCGGTGCCGGAACAGATCAGGAAGATTTCATTTTTGCCGCTGCCGCTGTGCACGAATTTGTTGCGGAACAGAAACAGCCGCTGGCCTTTTTTGGTTTTGATCCAGCGCTCAACCTCATACGAACTGCCTTCGCGGAAAAAGCTGCTGATATTGCGTCGCGAGGCCGCCGCTTCCTGACGCGACATAAACAGCTGGAAGACGTTGCGGCCGATAACTTCCTGCTCTTTCAGGCCGGTGTACTCTTCGCACAGGCGATTAAAACGCTGGATATGGCCCTGCTGATCGACAATCACAATCACCGAGTTAGCCTCGGAAACCACCTGTTCAGCAAAGGAGAGGCCCAGTACCAGATCGCGCGCCACTGAGGAAGTATCGCCCCAGGCTGAAGCCGTACCGGCCCACGCCACCTGGGAGACTTTCCTGCCAACCAGATGCATCGACAGGGAGTTACCGTACAGGGTAATCGTCAGATTAACGCTGGAGGTGATCACCGTCATCCCGCGGATCATATTAGCCTGAGGCGTGGTCAGAGGAACGGCGATATTGGTTTCACCGTCTTCATCTTCAGCAAATTGAATCGCATCACTATCAGCAGATAAACGCCAATGAGGGCTGCTGGTACCAAAGTAAGCATACAACAGCGTTTGCCCCTGTTCATCGGTCATCTTTTGTCTCCCTCAGTGCTACTTTGCTGATGATATCTTATTATTTTAGCAACAGTATTCGGCGAGCAGGAGAATCACAATACATAAGGGCGATATTTTTTTAAAGCGCTAAATAAGTTCTGGCATAAAGCAGGAAAAACAGGTGATTAAACCCTCGATTGGCAAGGGATAAGCGGCATCACCAGAACAGTGTCAGCGCCAGCGCAGCGACCCAGCAAATTGAAGAGAACGATAACAGAGTAATCCAGCTAAACGAACGCAGCATGCCAGCATCTTCAATTGTGTTAATCATGTTTTTCATCGTAGTCTCGTTAATGTTGTCGGCGGAGGAGTTCCTGTCCCGAATCTGAGGCTATTTTGGCAGATGGCGGGTTATGACAATATCGGACGCGGCTTAGGGAACTGTAGGAAGGTGGTCGATCTTTTGTAGGAAAAGTACGACGATCGGCAAAAAAAAACCCCGCACGTCAGCGGGGGGGACCAACCTGTTACCGCGCTTGGTAACAGGGGGAAAGACTTCAATTAATCAACTGTAATGAAAAATTGCTTTCGTCGCTCTGGCGGCGACTTACGCGGGCATCAGCCTCGCGCAGTACGGGTTCGGTTTCGAGCAGAAGTGACAGGCTTTTACCTTTCACCACATTTCCATTCGCAGCAACCACCTGCAGGTTGAGGTCAGGCTTGAGGTTCAGATTACCCGCCGTGCTGACTTTCGCCATTGGCAGCAGCCTGACCTGCACCGGTTGCCCGTCGAGCGTGGCCTCTTTGAGCACGATGCGCAGTTCACCGTTGCGACCGTAACGGAACCCGCCCGCGGAATTACGATCCCCGTTCACCACCAGCTGCATACTTTGTGAAAACGGGCAGGTGACGTTGACATTAAAATCTCGCTTGCCGAGCGACAGCTTATCGCCACCCTCAGCCGCCGGCTGCAGCTGCCAGCGGGAGAGGTTACCCAGGTCGGCTTCACGCGAGTTGCTGCTCATACTGCAACGGGTATCAACCGGTATCGCCGGAGCCTGTAAGGGGGCAGGCAGCTGAGCGGCCAGTGCCTGGCTGGCCATCAGCAGCAGTAACAGCGACAGGGAAGTTTTTATCATCTTAATTGACCGCTGCATCATAGCTGTTAACGGTAAAGCCCCAGGTCGTGGCCGGTGAGATACGCACCTGTTTGCTGGCGCTCAGCGCTTTACCCTTGCTGTTTTCCAGGGTGATGGTCTGGCCAGGTAACACGTAGTTATTCTGCATGTTCCAGTCAGCGTTATCCGGCAGGGTTTTCACTGCCGACGACATCCGCACCACGTAAGGTGATGGGTTGGTCACGACCAGCTTGCCGCCCTGATTCGACCACTTCAGCTCTTTCCACGGTGCGTCATTTTTAGCCAGGCCAGCAGGGCGGATCAGCACGGGCAGATTTTGCCGCACTGTCATGCGCACTTCATTTTTGCCTTTCTCTTTTGGCGGTACCCCTTCAAAAATCACCCGCTTCAGGCGTTCCGTTTTCAGCGGGGTTTTGCTGGTCAGAATAAAGCGCACGCGCTGCGATTTTCCCGCTTCGACGCGTGCAGCCGGTGGCGTCACCAGCAGCAGGGATTCGTTATCGTCTGGGATATTTTCCAGCGTGGTCATCAGCAATACCGGGAAGCTGTCGCTGTTTTTTACGTTAATGGCGCCTTCGCCATCAGCCGCCTCAACGATGACTACCGAGGTTTCAGGGATCATGCCGGTGGCATGGCTCTGTCCCGCCATCAGGGCCAGTGACATTGCGCTCAGGGTGAGGAAGTAAGTGGATTTTTTCATAGCAGTAATCTCGACGTGTTTAGGTTAATTAAGGGTTATTGCATCTGACTCTCTGTTCAGATTTCTGTGTGGCGCTTCCCTGCACACCGGCAGTGCTTTGCCGTTGATCCCTGCATCAGCTCTCAAGGAGGTGATGCCTCGTTCCGTTGAGTGAGGCTATTATTGCGGATGGCTGGCTGGAAATTAATCAGAGTGCCAGCCTGCTGTTGCAGGGCAGAGAGAGCAGATCTGTAGGCCGTGGACTACAGCGTGGGGAGGCGGGGAAGATGATGTAAAAAACCCCGCGGTGGCGGGGTTGATTAGCGAGTCAGAGGGGAGATTAGAGGTAGCTCACTTCAATGCTGGTCAAACCATCGAGGTGGATCGGTTTGGTCAGGTCGAGCTGCGAACGCTGGTTAATATAGGCCTGAACGCCGAGTTTGACATTCATGGTATTAAAAGCCAGTGGCGCCAGAGTGGTTGACTCGCCTGGCGTGAGGGCACGAGACCAGGTCGGGTCGAAGAAGATCTCTCGCGTGGTTGGCCTGGCCCATGCTGCTCCGCCGCCGGTGCGCGACAGCAGGCGCACTGCGTTACCGTCTGCGGTCAAGGTGCTCTCCACCAGGCGCATGGAGTAGCCGCCAATCTTCGCACTGCCATCCAGCCCCAGCCCGACGCCGCCGACGCCACCCATGCCGAACACCGTGACGGGCATACGGCCGGTCAGGTTACCGCTTTCGGTTGCGCCAGCCATAGAGCCGGAACGACGGTTATAACCGCCAATCGAGACCTTGGTCGGGGAATCACAGTTAATAGCGAAATCCAGCTGCTTCTCCGCCAGGGTGGTATAACCGGTGGCGTTCAGGCTCTGGGCTTTGATAGTGCCGTAATCAACGGTACCGCCACCGGACAGCGTTGGCGTGCAGGCGGCCGGTACAATGGTGCCGATAACCCTGACGTCGACAGAGTCAGCGAGGGCCGCAGTGGCACTGGTCGCCAGTACGGCCAGCGCAATAACAGAATGTTTTATCATGGTCACATTTCCTAAAATGGTGATCAAAGCTGCCCGGTATGGGCAGCGCTGTGTTGTCGTAGCGTCCGTAAATCAGGCGGATCGCCAGTGCGTCACAGTGTGTGCCTGGCGCCGCCGCGAAGAAATCAGAGTGCTTGCCGAACGGTGAAGGAAAGCTGTCACTGCGTGTCGGACGGAGATGACAGGCTGACTGCACCCGCTAGCGGCACACGGCAGTGGCCTCCTCGTAAAGTCCCGGCGCGCTGACCTTCTCCGGCAGGGTCAGGGTAAAGCGGCAGTCGCTTTTACCGGACTGCTCCACGGTGAAGGTGCTGCCTGAGAGCGCGTCGTTAATAAATACCGTGCTTTTCTCCGCCACTACCGCGCTGAAGCTGTTGTCCGCAGCAAACACGCTGGCACCGGTCAGCAGCGGCTGGCCCTGCGCATCCTTCACTGTAATCAGTACGCGGCGGTTGCGCACCACGCCGAAATCGATATAGCTGACCGAACCGCGCGCGGCTGCCGTCTCGTAAAAGGCGTTATTGATATCGACGTTTTTGCCCAGCGAGCGCGTGTCCACCTGAACGGCAGATTTGCTGTAGCTGGTGATTTGCGGGATCACCGCAAAACCGCGGCTGTCGGTCCAGGTCGGCCCGGCTGGCGTTTCCACACGCACGCCTTTCTCATCGCCAATTTTCGCAATGCCAAAGGTATCGCCGACCTTATACGGTGACAGTGTCACTCCATGATTGTGGACCACCGCCGCGCCGCTGGCGCGTCCTGACAGGGTGGTATAGCCATCGCTGTCGCGACCGATGCCGGCGCTCAGCTGGCTCACCGGGGTCACCATATCGAAGTTGCCGTTGGTCGAGGTGCGGTTGCTGCCGGTATCGTGCTCGGTCGACAGGCTGTAGTTACGATCCTGGCTCAGGCGCTCGCTGTAGCGTAACCCGGCACGGTTACCGTTTTTCGCCCCGTTAACCCAGCTGCTGACGCTGCGGTCGCCAAACGGCACGCTCAGCGTCAGATAGAAGCGATCTTCACCGCCGTTATAGCCGCCGCTGCTGCGCTCTACGCTGGCACCGAGATAGGCACGACCGAAACTCTTACTCCAGCCACCGCGCAGATAGTTTACGTTGCCGCTGCCGTAGGTCTGTGCCTGAGAGAAGGCCAGATTAAACGCGCCGAGGTCCGTTCCTGACCAGCCGATACCCAGGCCGTACTGGCGACTGCTGCGGTTTTGATCGGCCGGATCTTGCGCTACGGCATCACTCAGTTCGCGAAAGCCGCTGGTCTGCTGTGAGGCGTTGGCTGACAGGTTAATGCGCTCGGTCAGGTTGTAGCCCACGCTGGTGTTCAGTGACGCACCCTGACCGCCATTTTTACTGTCTCTTGACGCGGTAGCCTGCACGGCCAGCAGGGTATCGTTAAAGGGTTGAGCATCCACACCGACCGCTGCGGCCTGATAGGGTGCTGAAGCCAGCACGCCGCTGTTCAGCAACAGCCCGGGCGAGAACTGCCACCCTTTAGCCGCCGTTGCCAGCAGGGGCGACTCTGCGCTGCCCTGCTGATCGAGCCGACCGGCACCGAAGGCCCAGCCAGGCGCAATACGGTTGCCGTTCAGCAGAAAGGCGGCTGCCGGCACAATAAACTGCCTTTTTTCGCCGCCGCTACCGGTCACGCTGACTTCAAGATCGGAGCGGCTGTTGAGCAGGGTAAAGTCGCGCAGTGAAAACGGGCCAGCGGGAACGGTGGTGGTGTGGATCAGCACCCCGGACTGACGGATCTCGACCACAGACTGGCTGTCGGCAATCCCCTCGACCAGCCCCATACCGCGCCCTTTACCCTGTAGTGCCTGGTCGGGGAACAGCTGAAAACCGAGTACCTGCCCGGTACCAAACATGGAGTTGCCGAGGCTAATCTGCCCGGCCTGGAAAATCTTTTTGTACTCTTTGAGCGTGCGCTGGGCGTAGGCATTCTGGTGCTGCAGCGTATCGCTGTTATTAAAGTGGGTCAGCGTCTGGCGGCTGCGGAAAATCCAGTCGCCGGCGTTGAATCCTGCTTCGCTGAGGACCTGATAATAGTTCAGCTTGCCGCTGCTGCTACCGGAGGCGCTCAGATACTGTGCGTCATAGTTCAGCAGCCCGGCAACACCGCCGTGGCTCCAGTTCTGCTGCTCATCGTCACTTACGATGGCATCAGCAGGTACGGTCAGCGTGATGCTCTCATCCCCCGGGTTGAGCGTCAGCTCGGTTTGCGGCCACAGGGCTTTGAGATCGTAGCACTGCGCGCTGGCGCCGGGGAGTTTCAGTCCGGCAGCCTTGAAGAACGGGGCGTCGGCACACAGCTGTCCCTGCCGATCGAAGCTCGCTGTCACTTTACCGCGTGCGCGACCATTTACCGTCAGGCTTACGGTGGTTTCACCCGTAGTAAATCGCGGGGCATTTTTAAAGGTTTCAGCAATGCGCGGATCGATGCCTCGCGATTTTAACGCTTCGGTATCGAATTCCGTCTCCTCAGCGGCATAGAGCGCAGGTACGGATACCAGATTACCGAGGATCAGCAGGCTGAGTAGCGACAGCCGGAACAGTGACGGAGCAGATTGAACAGCAGATGCGGCTTGGGCCAGTTTCATTTTGGTATCTCGACGTGTTTAAAGTTAAGCGATAAGCCTGAATCTGTGTCCAGGTGGGATCTCTTTTTGCTGGGGGAATTTTCGCAATTTATTGGAAACTTCTTAATCAGAGCCACGTCAGCAATCAGCAGGGCAAGGGATCGCGATCTGACAGAAATGGACTACATGGATGACGATGGGAACAAAAAAAACCCGCTCAGGTGAGCGGGTTCGCTTTGATAAGGTGTAATTACATGTAGACCAGGGTGATCGTGGTCAAACCGTCGAGGTTAATCGGTTTGGTCAGGTCCAGGTTTTCACCTTTGTTGATATAAGCCTGCACGCCCAGTTTACCCGCGAGGTTAGTGAAGGCGACAGGCGTGGTGCCGCTGGTGCTCCAGGTGGTGTTGCGACTGTAGTTAGGGTCGAAGAGAATACCTGCGTAGTTATCCTGGATCCAGGTTGTGCCGCTGTCAGCTTTACGCAGGTTGTTGGCCGCGACGCTATCAACGGTCACTGAACCTGGATTAATGCGTACCGCGTAGCCACCAATTTTATCAGCGCCATCCATGCCGAGACCCACAGCGGCAACCAGGCCCATGCCGAATAAATTAACCGGTGCTGTGCCTGCTGCCTGAGCTGACTCGGTTACACCCGCGGTGGTGCCCGGGCGACCGCTTACAGCTTTTAATGCGACTTTGGCAGGTGCATCGCACTGGATAGAGAAATCAATCTCTTTGGCAGGCAGCACGGTGTAGTCAGTCGCGCTGATGGTATCAGCCTTAATAGTGCCGTAATCCACGGTGCCGCCGCCGGAGAGGGTTGGGGTACAGGCCGCAGGAACGATAGTACCAATCACGCGCACGTCAACGCTGTCGGCAGCAAAAGCAGAGGCGGTAGTGGCCAGCAGAGCCAGCGCCAGAACGGTTTTCTTCATCATGATAAACATCTCAATAATAGATAATTTATTAGGCGGGCTGACACAGCCCACATTTAGCCACGGTGGCCGGTTAAATAATCCATTCTGGCGGCAGATTTCTGACGCGGCTTAATGGCTTATTTGTCCGCAGAGGAGAAGCTCTTCTCTGTTGATGGCAGAATTATGCGTGCTTTCTTCAGGGGGAAATATCGGAGCGGAGTCGCCATCGCGTGTGAATAATACGCCAGCAGCGTATGAAAAGGATGACAGGCAGAGAAGGGCAATTTCGCAACAAAAAAACCCGCTCAGGTGAGCGGGTTAGCATCAGAAACGGTGGGAAATTACAGGTAAAGCAGAGTAATAGTGGTCAGGCCATCCAGGTGAATGGGCTTGGAGAGATCCAGCGCTTCACCCTTATTGATATAAGCCTGCACGCCCAGCTTACCGGCCAGAGTGGTGAAGGCCACTGGCGTACGAGTACCCGGCTCTGCCCAGCTTGTCATGCGTACCTGTGAGAAAGGTGAATAAACGATACCTGCCCAGGCGTCGTTGGTCCAGGCGGAAATCACGCCCGCTCTGTTATCAGCACGCAGGCTGTCAACCGCCGCGCCGTCAGCCGTCACGGTACTGTTGTCAATACGAACAGCGTAACCGCCAATCTTATCACTGCCGTCCAGACCCAGCCCCGCTGCTGCTACGCCCTCAAGCCCAAACAGGTTGAAAGGGGGATAGGCCACACCCTGGTTGGTCTCTGTGCCCGCTGCGACAGAACCCGGGCGGCCAGTCGCCGCGGTCAGTGCCACTTTGGCCGGTGCATCGCAGCTGATGGAGAAGTCAATCTGCTTCTCTGCCAGCACGGTGTAGTCAGTCGCGCTGATGGTATCAGCTTTAATGGTGCCGTAATCCACGGTGCCGCCGCCGGACAGGGTCGGGGTACAGGCCGCAGGAACGATAGTACCAATCACGCGCACGTCAACGCTGTCGGCAGCAAAAGCAGAGGCGGTAGTGGCCAGCAGAGCCAGTGCCAGAACGGTTTTCTTCATCATGATTAACATCTCAATAATAGATAATTTATTAGACGGGCTGACACAGCCCGCGTTTGGCCACGGTGGCCGGTTAAATAATCCATTCTGACGGCAGAACTCTGACGCGGCTTAATGGCTTATTTGTCCGCAGAGGAGAAGCTCTTCTCTGTTGATGGCAGAATTATGCGTGCTTTCTTCAGGGGGAAATATCGGAGCGGTGCGGTGCGGATGACTGAAACTCAGCCATGGTTTGTAGGACAAGGATGACGCGCTGGCCTTTGCGCCCGCCAGGGCGCGGCGGCAGAGATTGATTACAGGTAATAGAGTTCCAGCGTGGTCAGTCCGCTTAGCGGGCTGCGCTGGCGGTTCTCAATTTTCATCTGGCCATTGGCGAGAGGGCGCAGACGGTAATTTTCCGTTTCACCCGGGCGCAGTGACAGAGCGCGTAAGTTCACTGCTTTATTCTGCTGACAGCTAACGCTTACCGTTAACTGTGCGCTGTTGCTGCCCGCGGCTGTGGGCTGGCAGGCTTCCGGCACGATCACCCCGGTGACGCGTACGCTCAGGCTTTCCGTGGCAAAAACGCCATGACTGGCCATTAGGCCAGACAGTAATAGTGCAAATGTGATTTTTTTCATCTTGATTCTCCTGTTCAGGTGCAGCCTTATTATGGCGCATTTAGACCCGGTATAAGAATCGGCATTTTCGGGCAACGACATAAATATTTTTTGAAAAAGCAGCCGCCCGCAGAAGAGGAAAATCGAAGGGGTTATCTTTACTGAATAAAATCAACAGGTCAGTATGTTGAAGGGGAAGGCGGAATGGAAGGGCACTTTAAAGCAGAACCGATGCGTGCCCCTGACAGGGCAACGCATCGTGAAAGATATTAAACGCTACTCTGACTACCAGCTCCAGCGCACCCCGAGGCTGCCGCCGAGCGGGGCTTCAACTTTGTTGCCTTTGCTGTAGTCCACCTCGCCATACATCTGCAGCGACGGCGTCAGCTGGGCGCTGACCCCCGCGCCATACTGGCCGCGCAGCCCGGAGGGGTTATTGCTGAAGCGAATACCATTGAGCACCACCGGGTTACTGTCGACGAACTCGTTGATCGCCGCCGCTTTCAGCCACGGCTGGATCTGCGCACCGCTCTCCAGCGTCAGCGTGCGGCCAACCACCAGATTCAGCGCCGCCTGCTGCGAACGCATCGCCCCCGTTTTAACCTGCATGCCATTATCCAGCTGCCACGGCATACCGTTAATCCAGCCGGTTGACAGCAGGGCGGAAGGCTCGATAAACAGCCCGCGATCGAAGTCAATATGGCGGCCGAGTTCAGCCGAAAGCGCCAGCCCGGCTGTATTGAAACCGCCTTTAGCAAGATTGCCACCTGCCATCAGCGCGCGGGTGCGGGTGCTGTAGTTATTGGCTTTGGCGACCGCGTCCAGATACCAGCCATCCTCAAGCAGCCAGGTGTTATAGGCACCAATAAAGAAGCTGCTGATTTTACCGCTGCTGCGGTCGGCCAGGTCGAGCTGGCTGTCGCTGAAACCGCCAAACACGCCCAGCAGCATCTGCTGCTCACCGACTGCTTTAGCGGCATCCGCACCCAGCATCATGCCCTGCTGATCGATCTTCACGCTGCTGTTCTGAATGCCGCTGAGATGTGAACGGTTACCTAACATCCTTATCCACGCTCCACCCTGCTGTTTACCCAGGCGAATATCACCCAGTCGGGTGCGTAAGGTGCTTAGCTCACTCTGTGCCACCTGCGGCAGCGCGTTGGAGATCCCCAGCGCGCTGCGCGCCGAGGCGCTAAGCTGCGGGTTAACTACCGGCTTAACCACCGGTCGGACAACGGGATTGACTCCCGGTGGCGTAACGGGGGCTACGATTGGCGGCGTGTCAGTGTCAGTACCCGGCTCTGATGGCTGCGTTGGCTGTTCCGGATTGTCCTCGCCCGGCGGTAGATCAATATCTGGCGTATCCGGGTTGGCTGATTTTGCCGCCAGTACCCAGTCAGCACCGCGCTGCTGAAGCTCATACTGATAAACACCGGCATCCACCGCGCCATTTTTCAGGCTGAAGATCGCGTTGCCGCCGCCCGTCAGCACCACCGGAAGCACGCCTTCGCTGTTAGCCGGTTCCGCGCCGCTGTCATTAATGCTCAGCTGGTGATCCCCTGCTGCGGTGCCGTGAATATCCAGCAGGTCGCCGCGCAGCGCGGCAATATCGGTATTCATGGCAAAGCTACCGTTACCGCTCAGTGAATCCAGCGTCAGGGTAGAGAAGGCACCGGGGTGAGCAACAAAATTGACCTGGCCATTCTGTTGCAGTGCGCCCACGCTCGAGTTGGCGCTCAGATTCCAGCTGCTGTTATCCAGCGTTAGCGAGGAGATATTTTGTGCCGCGCCGGTCAGCGTAGAGAGCTGACTTAGCGTAACGTTGACACTGTCCGCGGCGGTCGCTCTGAGATCGCCATTAATCACCACCTGATTATCTGCCGTCAGATCGATCTGACTGCCGGCGTTGACATCCAGCGCCACGCCGCTGCCGCTGTCGACGGTGGTCCCGTTGCTCAGCTGCACGCGGCTGTTGGCGCTACTGGCGATGATTGCCCGGTCGCGCTCGCTGCTGAGGCGGCTATTATCCAGCGTTACGCTGCTGGCCAGGCCCGCGCTATTACTGCTTAGCGATAAACCTGCCGCTGCGCCGTGGGTGCAGAGGTCGCTGTTGGCAAGATTCAGGGTTCCCGAACGGGTAGCCAGCGCGTAAGCACTGTCACCAGCGGTATTGACCGTCAGGTTATCACCATTGATGATCGATCCAGGATAGGCCAGCAGGCCGGTTGCACCGTCGCCTGTGGTGGTGATGTCGCTATTGGCCAGTGAGATCGCGCCCCCATTGGCGGCAAAAACCCCCAGCCCACCGCGGCCGTCGCTGTTAACCGTGACCTTATCACCGTCAACGCGCGATTCGCTGTACAGGCCATAGCTGCTGACGCCATGAGTGGTGAGCTGCGAGTTGCTGATAATCGCCGGACCGTACTGCGCGTTAAACGCATGGGCACCGTTACCCTCGGTGGTAAAACGGCTGTCGCTGACATCGGCGCGGGAATTCGCATCGGCAATCCACACCCCATCGGCTCCGTTGCCGCTGGTGTGGATCTGGCTGCCGCTGACCGTGGCGCTGGCATTTTTATTCACGTTAATGCCAATGCCGTTTTGGGTAGCAATCTGGCTGTTACTCAGCGTGATATCGCCTTCAAGCAGCCAGACGCCATTGCCGTTAGCGGTGGTAATGGCGCTGTCGGTAATGGTGGCCGTGGCGTGCCCGCCGTTAGCGTTATACAGATTGATACCGTCATTGAAGTCAGCCGTCACCAGAGTCAGATTGTTGCCGGTCAGCTCCCCGTTGCCCAGCATCAGCGCACCCTGATAACCGCTACCCAGCACGCTAATGGTCGAATCGCTCAGAGAAGCCATCACCCGTTGGCTGCTGTCAGAGAGGCTGTAGGCCAGCACAACGCCTTTCGCTTCGTTGCCGCTGGAGGAGATGGCCAGATTGCTGGCGCTCAGCGTGCCGTCAGCAAGCAGCACGCCACTGCTCTGTGCGCCGGTGGTGGTTAACGTCAGCGGCGTGGTCGCGCTGCCGTTCAGGGTTAACTGTGCCGCACGCGCCCCGTTGACGGCGGCACTGTTGACGCCCTGGGTGGTGACCTTACCGCCGCTCAGGGTCAGACTGGCATTGTTGACGCGCGCCCCATCTGCCATCAGACCATTGGTGGCCAGAGTTGCGTCACGCAGATTCATCGCCGCCTGACTGGTGGCATAAGCCGCGAAAAGCATACTGCCGGAGGTGGAAAACGTCAGCGGCTGATTGGTTTCGAGCAGGCTACCCACATCGCTGGCGAACAGAGGATAGTCACCGGCAATCGCGCTGCTAAAATCATTGAGGGGCTGCATATAGTTGCCGCCGGTCGCACTGTAACCTGCCTGGGCATTAAAGCTTAAGGTGCATGAAGAGATCGCGAGCAAACAGCACTGAGATAATAATGAACGTCGCATAAGTATCATTTCTTCTACAAAGATAAGTGAACAGGGAAAATTAAATAAAGCGAATCTGTGAATTAAATTAATAACGGCTTCAACAGATCGGCTTTATGTGAGGTTAATTTGAAAACCCTATGATCCTACGCCCTTGCAGGGAGGTTTTAATAAGACGCAACATGTTGCTGAGTGGGCATATTCTTTTATTTAGTGGTCCTTTTCCCACCGGCTTACACGCCCCAGGATATTTCTGGTTTTTTTTATTCTTTCGCTTTGCCAAAACAAAATGATGTGACAGTATTTAATCAGACTTAAATAATGACATGAGGCCATCCATGGCAAACATACTTGTGATTGACGACCATCCGGTTGCCCGCTTAGCGATCAGAATGCTGCTGGAAAAAGACCAGCACAACATCGTCGCCGAGGCTGACGATGGCCTGCAGGCGCTTGCTCTGGTGCGCAAGCTCTCGCCCGATCTGGTGGTGGTGGATATTGATATCCCCTCGCTTAGCGGGATTGAAGTCATTGAGAAACTGCGTGCAGGAGGCTTCAAAGGTGGTTTACTGGTGCTAACGGCGCGGGATGATGAACACTACCTTGGCCGCTGCATGAGTATTGGCGCCGATGGTTTTGTCAGTAAGAAAAATAACCTGGAAGAGCTGGGTGACGCGGTACGCGCCGTGGTTCGCGGCTATGGTTATTTCCCGTTGAAACGCAGCAATGGCGATGCGGTACACGCGCCTGAAAAAGAGATGGAACTGATTAAATCACTCTCCAGCCGCGAGTTGCAGGTGCTGCGCTGCCTGGCGCGTGGCATGAAGGTAATTGATATTTCATTGCAAATGCATATCAGTAATAAGACCGTCAGTACATATAAAACCCGGGTTATGACCAAACTTGAACTTAGCAGCACGCTGTCGATGATCGATTTTGCCCGCCGCAATAATCTGGACTAATACCGTGAAAAAAATGCTGATTGTCGTTGCGCTGTTAGCCGGGTTTTCAGTGAGCGCGGCGGAAGCGCCAGCCGAGCCTCCTGAACCTTTGCAGATCAACAGCCGTGAGAGTTACAGTCCGCATCAATTTTCCCTCAGTGACTATGAGTGGCGCTGGCTGGGGCAGAAGAGAGAATTAAAGGTCGGCGTATGGCTGGCAGAGACGCCGCCGTTTGATATGTTCACCGAAGCGGGGAAGTTTGAAGGCATTGATGCTGACTACACCCTGCTGTTAACGCAATATCTCGGCCTGCGCTCGCAGGTGTTGCGTTACGATTCACGGGATGCAGCCCTGCAAGCCCTGAAAAATAATCAGGTGGATCTGGTGCTGGACCCCAATGGCAATCCGTTACCCTCCTATAGCAGCCTGATCGGTAGCGATCCCTTTATGGAGGATCGCCCGACCTTAATTCGTCGTATCGATGCGCCGGTTAGCAATATCAATCTGGATAAACGGCCGCTGCACCTGGCCGTGGCGTCCAGCTATCTCGACAGTGCCTGGTTAAACCAGCATTTCCCTGAAGCGCATATTAAGCGTTTTAATGACGATAGTGCCGCGCTTGCCTCGCTGGCATTCGGTGACAGCGACTTTTATCTCGGTAACCTCACTACCGCCAGCTATCTGATTGGCCGCAACTACAATAACCTGCTGGCAGTTCAGTCAATTTTTCCGGCCAGAGCGCCCGGCAGCCGTTTTCTGCTGCGCAGCGAAGACCAGCTGCTGGTCAATGCCGTGAATAAAGTGATTGCTGCTATTCCTCCCTCGCAGAATCAGGTGATTTATCAGCAGTGGAGTGAGGGCAGCGATATGCTGCCGGCGCAGCAGAGGCTGCAACTGACCGAAGCAGAGAAACGCTGGCTTAGTGCCCATCGCACCATTCCAGTAGTGGTTAATTCGCTGTATGCGCCTTTTGCCATGTTTGACCATAATGGTGACTTTTACGGTATCAGCGCCGACATTCTGCGCTTAATTCGTTTGCGTACCGGCCTCAACTTCACGCCAGTTCAGGTTGATTCAGTCGGGGATATGTTTTCCGCTGTCAAAGAGGGAAAGGGGCTGTTTATTGGCGCCATCAGCTACAGCACGCTGCGCGACTCCAGCCTGCGTTTCAGCCGGCCCTATTTCAGCTCGCCGTTTGTGCTGGTGGTGAATCGTAAAACCGCATTGCCTTTTACCCTCAGTGCAAAGGTACGCATTGCCATCACGGCGAATAATCAGCTGATCCCTGAGCTAAAGCAGCGCTACCCGGGCATCCAGCTGCTGACGGTTGATAATGCCAGCCTGGCGATGCAAATGGTCAATGAGGGGAAAGCGGATGCGGCGATCCACACTCTGGCAGGGGCAGGATATATGATCGATCGCTACTTTCGCGACGATCTGAAAATTGCCACGACGATGGATGAGAGCAACCCGGCGCAGCTGGCATTTGCCGTGCGTCGCGATCAGCCAGAACTGTACAGTATTCTCAATAAAGCACTGGCGGATATCTCCCCGCGTAGCCTGACCCGGGTGATTAATAAGTGGCAAACCACCCCGGATGTTCGCCTCGATACCTGGACTGTCTACCGCAAGCAGTTCTGGCTGCTCGGGGCTATCACGGCGGTGATTGGATTGACCTCGCTGGTGTGGATCTACTATCTGCGCAGGCAGATAGCCGCGCGCCGTAAGGCGCAGTTCAGCCTGCAATCGCAGCTGCAGTTCAGCGATACGCTGCTAAACAGCGTGCAGGTGCCGGTCTATGTTATCGATCTTAACGGTGGGCTGGTGCTGTTTAACGATCCCTGGCAGCAGTTTTTCAAGGCAGAGAGGCTCACTCAGGCCAGAGGCAGCATTGCACAGAGTGACAACCCGCTGCATGTCATCTGGCAGTCGATGGCAGGCGAGGTGAAGAGTGCGCACCAGCAGAATTTTTCGCTGTTCAACGGCGAAAGCTGGCGCAGTGTGACGCACAAAGCTGTGCCCTACGTGGATGATAAGCAACAGGTTATTGGGCTTATCTGCAGCTGGGTAGATATCACTGAGCACCAGTCGCTGACCTCTGAACTCTCTGAGGCGCGTGAACGTGCAGAGCAGGCAAATCGTGCTAAGAGCACTTTCCTTGCGACGATGAGCCATGAGATCCGCACCCCGGTCAGTGCGATCATTGGCCTGCTCGAGCTGGCCGTGAGCGCCCCCGGTAAAAAGACCGATGAGGATGAACCGGTCAGGGTGGCATGGGAATCTGCCCGCTCGCTGATGGGGATCATCGGCGATATCCTGGATATGGCGCGTATTGAGTCAGGCAAGCTGGAACTGGCCCCGGAGTGGGTGCGAACCCGCGAACTGGCCCCCCCGGTGGTCAGGGTGTTTGAAGGCCTGGCGCGCCAGAAGAGTCTGGTTTTACGCTACGCTGAGCCGAACGTCATGCCGTATGAACTGCATATTGACGCGCTGCGTTTTCGCCAGATTTTGTCTAACCTGGTGAGCAATGCGATTAAATTTACCGAAAAGGGCGGCGTTGATGTGGATATTAATCTGCTCAAGCAGTCCCCGGGTGAAGTGATATTAAGCGTAACGGTTAACGACAGTGGCCGCGGCATTGAAATCACTGAGCAGCGTGATATTTTCAACCCTTGGGTACAGGCGCAGGCTGGCCGCAAGCAAAGCGGTTCTGGCCTGGGGCTGGCGATCTGTTCACAGTTGGTACAGATGATGGGCGGTAACATCTTCATGGAGAGCCAACCGGGTAACGGAACGCGCGTCACCTTTACCCTGACGGTGCCTGCGCGTGACTATACCCCTGCAGCCGTTTCTGCACCGACAGATGCCGATGACGGTGACATCACTTCACTGCGCATTCTGGCGGTTGACGACCACCCGGCTAACCTGATGCTGCTGCGTCGCCAGCTGGCGCGTCTCGGGCACACCATTAGCGAAGCCTGTGACGGAGAACAGGGCTGGGAGATGTGGCAACAGCAGGAGTTCGATCTGGTGATTACTGATTGCAGTATGCCGGGCATGGACGGCCTGGAGCTGACGCGCTTGATCCGCCAGCACCAGCAGCGGCCGGTGATGATAGTGGGATTAACGGCGAACGCCTGGCCGGAGGAGCGCGCTCGCTGTCAGCAGGCGGGTATGGACGACTGCATGTTTAAACCGCTTCAGCTTCCTCAGCTTAAAACCATGCTGCGCCAGGTATCCAGGCAGCTGGGCGAGACACAGATACCGACTGAAGAGCGCCCGGTGACGCTGGAGCAGCTGGTGAATTTCCCGGCGCTGCAGCAGCTTACGCAAAATGATGACGAGCTGCTGCATGAGCTGCTGCAAACCACTTCGGCAACCAACCAGCAGGATCTGGTGCAGGCAGGGGATCTGGTCGAACTTGAGGACTGGCCGGAACTGGCAAAATGCATCCATCGTCTGTCAGGCGCCGCACAGATAATCAGTGCGTTTAAGGTGGAAGCGCTGTGCCGGGAGCTGGAGAGTGTCTGCCGCGAAGAAAATGTCGACCGCCAGCGCGCGCATCAGCTTTGGCAGCAGGTGCAGAAGGATTCGCAGGTGCTTGAGGCTGCCATGCAGCGGTGGTTAAGTCAGGATTATAAAGAGTAGGGGGCGCCAGCCCCCTACTGTCAGGTTCAGGCGACCGGACGAGCCACGATGCTGCGGGTTTCCATGCGCACTTCGGCGATGGTCACCTCAATCAGGTCGGTGACGCGATAGACCACCTCACCTTTGATCTGCACCGTGCCGTTTTCATTGCTCAGCACCAGCTCATCGCGTACCGCATGAATAAACGGTGCCGGGATAAAGGCGACAGCGCCGTTATCCTGCAGACGAACACGCATGCCGCCGCGCGAGACGTCGATAACCTCGGCGCTAAAGCGCCGATCGGTGCCGACCGCTTTCTCAAGGAATCGCGAGTAGAGCCAGTCACCGACATCGCGCTCCGCCATGCGGTTTTGACGGCGGCGCTCGGCCATTTTCACCGTCAGCTCATCGGCAGGGCGCTCAGCGGCTTCACCTTTGATCATCGCTTTCAGCAGGCGGTGGTTAACCATGTCGCCGTACTTACGAATAGGGGAAGTCCAGGTGGCGTACGCCTCAAGGCCAAGACCGAAGTGCGGGCCAGGAGTGATGCTCACCTCAGCAAAAGACTGGAAGCGGCGAATGCGGCTGTCAAGGAACTGGGTGGGCAGCGCATCCAGCTCACGGCGCAGGTTACGGAAACCGTCCAGCGTGGCAATCGCCAGCGGATCGGCTGTGACGCCGTGGTTGGCCAGCACGCCAGCAGCCAGCTCCGCGTTAGCTGCATCAAAGCCGAGGTGCACGTTATACACGCCAAAGCCCAGCTTATCGCGCAGCACGGTGGCAGCGCAGATATTAGCAAGGATCATCGACTCTTCCACGATGCGGTTAGCAATGCGGCGGTGTTCGGCGACGATATCCAGCACTTCGCCTTTCTCACCCAGCAGGAAGCGGAAATCAGGGCGATCTTTAAACACCAGCGCATGCGCCTGGCGCCACGCGCTGCGTGCCAGGCACAAGCGGTGCAGCAGGCGGATCTGCTCAGCAATCGCTTCGCTTTCCGGCTGCCATTCGCCGCTATTTTCCAGCCAGTCAGACACGTTGTCGTAGACCAGCTTGGATTTTGACTCAATCCAGGCGGCGAAGAAGTGGATATCCTCACCCAGCGTGCCATCCGCAGCCACGGTCACGCGGCAGGCCAGCACCGGACGGCGCTCACCGGCACGCAGTGAACAGGTGTCATCAGACAGCTGGCGCGGCAGCATCGGGATATTAAAGCCCGGCAGATAGTTGGTGAATGAGCGTTCAGCGGCGACCGCATCCAGCTTGCTGCCGACCGGCACGTAAGCCGTCGGGTCAGCGATGGCGATAGTCAGATTCAGCGCGCCGTCGGCGGCCTCTTCCACATAGAGCGCATCATCCATATCTTCGGTGCTGACGCTGTCGATGGTGACGAAGTTCAGAGCAGTGAGGTCTTCACGCTCCAGTCCTTCATCCAGCATCTCTTCAGGCGCAGCCACGTCCGGTGCTTCACGCTCCAGATTGTGGCGCGACAGCGTCACCCACCACGGAGCCAGATGGTCATCCGCAGTGGTAATAAATTCGGTCAGTTCAGCATAGAAGGTGCGGTCGCCCTTCAGCGGATGGCGGCGCATCTCTGCCACCGCCCAGTCTCCGGCCTGAAAGTCATGCTTCACGCTGCGCTCTGCGCGGCACTGGATCGCATCTTTCAGCAGGGGATGGTCGGGAACGATCGACAGGCGGTCGTCTTTTCTCTGTACCCGGCCTACAAAACGCGTCAGGAAAGGTTCAATCAGCGTTTCAGGATCGGCAACTTCGCGATCTTTGTCGGTCTGAATCACTGCGCTCACGCGGTCACCGTGCATCACTTTTTTCATGAACGGTGGCGGAATAAAGTAGCTTTTCTGCGGGTCGACTTCCAGGAAGCCAAAACCTTTTTCCGTGCCTTTTACCACACCCTCAACACGCGGTGTCTGGGAGTGGAGTTTCTCTTTAAGCTGCGCGAGCAGCGGGTTATCCTGGAACATAATTTCAACGTTTTCGTGGCCTAAGAGCGGCAGACAGTTTTACGCGATTAACCGCGCTACGGCAAGAAAAAACCCCGTTTCCGGGGTCTTCAGGGGCGACCATTTTTTCCGGCCGCCTGGTTAAATCAGCCTGCCGTTATGAGCGCATCAGGCAATGCGCAGGCCCGGCGTCACCGGTGAGAGGGTAATTTTTACCGGCACGGACTTGGAGGTCGGGGTACCGCTGCCGTCACCAAAACTGGAAAGCGGAACCAGCGGGTTAGTTTCCGGATAATAGGCCGCGAGATTACCTCGTGGGATGGCGTAAGGCACCAGCTTGAAGCCGCTCACTTTGCGGGTAATTCCATCGTTCCACAGGGTTTCAATATCCACGTTGTCGCCGGCGGCGTAGCCCATGCTTTCCATATCCTGCGGATTGATGAACAGCACCTCGCGCTGGCCATATACGCCACGGTAACGGTCATCAAGGCCGTAAATGGTGGTGTTGTACTGATCGTGAGAACGCAGGGTCTGCAGCGTAAACGGCACTTCCTCATCCAGCTGCGGGAACAGCGAGGTGGGCAGGGCAGCGGCGCTGAACTGGGCTTTCTCATTCAGGGTAGTAAAGCGCAGCTCTGCGGCAGCATTACCCAGGTAGAAACCACCTTTCAGATCGCATTTGGCGTTGAAATCGCTAAAGCCCGGAATCGTCGCGGCAATATGGTCACGGATTTTGTTGTAGTCACCGGCAAGCGATAACCAGTCAACTTTATCGCTGCCCAGCACGGCATTGGCGATCCCCGCGACAATCCAGGTTTCTGACCGCTGGGTATCGGCGAGAGGTTTGCCGACGCCCTCGGAGGCATGCACCATGCTGAAAGAGTCTTCGACGGTAATAAACTGCGCACCGCTGGCCTGCACATCCTGCTCGGTACGGCCAAGCGTTGGCAGGATCAGCGCATCGATCGCCCCCGGGCAAAGATGGCTGCGGTTAAGCTTGGTGCTGATTTGCACGGTCAGGCCGCAGCGTCTCAAGGCTTCTTCGGTGCGAGGGCTGTCCGGGGCGGCTGCCGCGAGATTGCCACCGAGGGCGATCAGCACTTTAACCTCATCGCGCAGCATCGCTTCCAGGGCTTCAACGGTGTTATGGCCGATTTCACGCGGCGGCTCAAAGCCGAAATGCTGACCCAGGCTGTCGAGAAACGCTTTAGACGGTTTCTCATCAATGCCCATAGTGCGGTTGCCCTGCACGTTACTGTGGCCGCGCACCGGACAAAGTCCGGCACCTTTTTTACCCAGTTGACCAAACAGCAGCTGCAGGTTGACGATCTCACGCACGGTATCCACCGAGTGCTTATGCTGGGTAATGCCCATCGCCCAGGTACAGATCACCCGCTCGGAGTGTTGATAGATGGCGGCGGCTTCGCGAATTTGCTGTTCACTCAGGCCGGACTGGCTGACAATGTGTGACCATTCGGTGGCGTCGACTTCGGCCAGATAAGCCTCCATCCCTTCAGTTTTGGCATTGATAAACACTTCATCAAACAGGCCCTTTTCACCCTGCGCCACTCGCGCACGATGGTTTTCTGCCAGCACTTTCACCATGCCGCGCACCGCCGCCATATCACCGCCGAGATTCGGCTGATAGTAGGTCGAGCTGATTTTACCGGCCATGCTGGTCACCACTTCCAGCGGTTTTTGCGGGTCGGCAAAACGCTCCAGCCCGCGCTCGCGCAGGGTATTGAACGTGACGATTTTCGCCCCGTGATCGGCGGCGTGGCGCAGGCTGTGCAGCATACGCGGATGGTTGGTGCCGGGGTTCTGACCGAACACGAAAATCGCATCAGCATGGTCAAAATCGTCCAGGCGGATGGTGCCTTTGCCGACGCCGATGCTGCGTTTCAAACCGGTGCCGCTGGCTTCGTGGCACATGTTAGAGCAGTCGGGGAAGTTATTGCTGCCGTTCATGCGGCCAAACAGCTGATACAGCCAGGAGGCTTCATTACTGGCGCGCCCGGAGGTGTACAGCTCCATCTGGTCAGGATTGTCCATCGCCTTGATATGGGAAGCGATAAGCTGGAAGGCGTCGTCCCAGCTAATGGGCTCGTAGCGGTCGGTGGCGCGGTTATAGCGCAGCGGATCGGTCAGACGCCCCTGATATTCGAGGAAGTAATCGCTCTGCTGATACAGTGCCGAGACGCTATGCTGTGCAAAGAAATCGGCACCGATATTGCGGCGGGTAGCTTCCCAGGTCACCGCTTTCGCACCGTTCTCGCAGAAGCTGAAGGTACTTTTATTATCATCACCCCAGGCACAGCCCGGGCAGTCAAAGCCTTTCGCTTTGTTCATGCGCATCAGATTGCGCAGATTTTTGATCACTTGCTTGCTGTCAAAAACGAAGCGGGTCGTGGCTTCCAGTGAACCCCAACCGCCCGCAGCGGCCTGGTAAGGTTTGATGGCTTCTTTAAATTTCATTATCTCGCAGGCTTATGTTGAATAATTGTTATGAGTATATGTCTTCTTTATGGCAATTCTGCGAGTGGCAGGGGGATTTGTCTAATTGATTGAGGAAATGGTGCGATAGGCGCTGTTTATCATGGCAGGCGCAGAAGTGTGATTGCGCTCAAGAATTAACCGTTAAAATTGCCGCTGAAGACGATCTTAATCAAGCACGCGACTAATACTTAGCTCTTTGCAGTCAGAGCGGGAGAGGTCAGATGAAAGAGTTTGCCAGCAAGATCCACGCCTTCGGCAAAGCGCTGATGATGCCGATTTCGGTGATTGCCGCCGCCGGCATTTTCCTTGGTGTGGCGGCGGCGTTGCAAAATCCGGCGATTACCGGGGAGGCCTTCGCCAGCATGCAGACGCCCCAGCTGATCATTGGCTTTATCCGTAAGGTCGCCGGGGCGCTGTTTGCTAACCTGCCGCTGTTCTTTGCCGTTGCCAGCGCCATTGGCCTGGCAAAAGCGGAGAAACCGACGGCCGCCTTTGCCGCGGTGATAGGTTTCATCGCTATGCACGTGGGCGTTAGCGCCACGCTAGCCGCCAAGGGTCTGACCGCTGCCACCACCACACCCGCCGCGCTCCAGCAGCAGGGCATGGACCAGACAGCAGCGATGATGACCTCGGCGGAATATATCCCGATGCTCGGTATCTTTACCTATAACATGAGCGTGCTGGGCGGGGTGATTGCCGGGCTGCTGACGGCGGCGATCCATAACCGCTGCTACACCACTCAGCTGCCGACCGCCATCAGCTTTTTCGGCGGGCGGCGCTTTGTGCCGATTGTCACCGTGCTGGTGCTGCCGCTGGTGGGCGTGCTGCTGGCGTTAATCTGGCCGACGATTGGCGCCGGGATTGCCTGGGTCGGGGAGCTGATTGGCAAAAGCGGCCAGTACGGCGCGTTGCTCTACGGTACCAGTGAACGCCTGCTTATCCCGACCGGGTTACATCACATCCTCAATGAAACCGTGCGCTTCACGCCGATTGGCGGCATTGCCACGGTAGACGGGCAGACGATTGTCGGCGCGCTGAACATCTTTAACACCTCACTGACGCATCCCGGCTCGGTGCCGGATGCCACGGTGCAGGAGGCCACGCGTTTCCTCGCCCAGGGTAAAATCCCGGTGATGATGTTTGGCCTGCCCGCCGCCGCGCTGGCGATTTATCACTGTGCGCGACCGGAACATAAACAGCGGGTGAAGGCGCTGGTAATGGCCGGGGCGCTCACCTCGTTTACCACCGGGATCACCGAGCCGCTGGAGTTCTGCTTTATCTTTGTCTCGCCGGTGCTCTACATCCTGCACGCCCTGCTGAGCGGGCTGTCGTTTATGCTGATGTCGCTGATGCACCTGATGATTGGCAACATTCAGGGCGGTGCGATTGATCTGGTGGTGTTCGGCATTCTGGGCGGCAGCAAAACGGCCTGGTGGTGGAGCGTGGTGCTCGGGCTAATCTACGTGCCGATCTACTACTACGGCTTTAAATTCATCATCCTGCGGATGCGGGTGGAAACCCCGGGGCGAGAATCCGGGCAGGAACCGCAGCAGGAGACCGTTGCCGCCGACGAGCGCACCCGCGTGATTATCAGCGGGCTGGGCGGGAAGGCCAATATAGAGGACGTCGATTGCTGCTTCACCCGTCTGCGCGTGCGCGTTAAGCAGATGAACGAGGTAGTGGACCAGACGCTGATGAGTACCGGTGCCAATGGCGTAAATCGCGTTAGCGATCGCGATGTGCAGGTGATTTATGGGCCGCAGGTAGAGAAAATAGCCAGCGAGGTGAAAAGTGCGCTGGGCGTGGCATGAAGTCGCGTTTCTGGCTCTCAGGCTGTTACTATTAGCCAAAATTTACCAATAAAATAACCATTATGGATATCAAGCAGCTCATCTACCTGTGCAACCTCGAGCGCGAGCGCCACTTTGGCCGTGCCGCAGAAGCCAGCTTTGTCAGTCAGCCCACGCTTTCGATGCGCCTGAAAAACCTGGAAATTGAGCTGGGGCTGTCGCTGATTAACCGCAGCAATAACTTCGACGGCTTCACCCCAGAAGGGGAGCGTGTGCTCTCGTGGGCGCGGGAGATCGTCTCGGTCTATCAGGGCTTAAAGCTGGAAGTTGAGTCGCTGAAGCACGGGGTTAACGGCACGCTGCGCATCGGCGTGGTGCCCCAGTGCAGCATCTCGCTGCCGGTGATGCTGAAGGCGATTAGCGAGCGCTATCCGCAGCTGGATTACCGCGTGGCGGTGCTGAGCGCCGATCAGCTGCTGGAAGCGCTGAATAGCCATACGGTGGATGTCGGCATTGGCTTCTTTGAGCTGTCGACGCTGCGCGAACTGCATTTTCAGGCAGAAACGCTGGTGGATAATGGCGTGGAGCTGCTGTTTCATCCGCAGCATTTTCCGCAGTTGAACGGCACAGAGCCGCTGACGCTGCCAGAGATCGCCGCGCTGCCGCTCTGTCTGGCCGATCAAACCCGCTATTTTCGCCGCTATGTTGACGGGCATTTTCGCGAAGCCGGGCTGGAGCTGCGGGTGGTGCTGGAGACCACCTCGGTATTTCAGCTGCTGCAGGGCGCGCAGGTGGGCCTGGGCTGCCTGATTTCTCCCGTCGGGCATCTGATCGCGGGGATGAGCGGTGAGCTGAGCCGCCGCGCGGTGGCGATGCCGCCGATGTCACGCCAGGCTGCGGTGGTGATCGCCGAGCCTGGTCGCGCCACTCCGCTGGCACAGCATTTCTTCGATGAAGTACGGCGCTGGCTGATGGGCTGAGCTAACGCGCTGCCGTGCTGCCCAGGCCCTGCATCAGGCGGTTGCCCCAGCTGGCGTTAGCCACGCTAAGGATTATCGCAAACACTTGCGCGGTACTCAGCCCGGCCTCTTTCAGCGGTTGCACGTGCGCCGCGTTAACCCGCTCGGGCGAGCGCGTTAGCTGGGCTGCCAGCTGGATTACCGCCTGCTGCTGCGGGTCAGCCAGCGCCAGCGCGTGATCGACACTCGCCTGCAGTGCATCACGCAATTCGCCCAGCGCTAAGCGGCCAAAGCAGGCAGCACTGCCGTTAATCCTTGCGGTCACTGCCGCCGCCAGCGTGGCCTGCGGCGAATGACGGATTTCAGACAGTGCCTGCAGCAGGCTCGCCCAGCCGTACAGGGTTTTGCCGTCGTGCGCGAACAGCCAGGCACCGGCTTCCAGCTCGGCTATCGGCTGACAGAAAGTCAGGGCCTCTAACTGATCGGTTGCGGCGTAACGCATTTCGAGCGGCGGCAGGCTGGGCTGCCACTCTGCCGCGGTGCTGAACAGCTCGGGGTCCGCGTCTGCAGGCACCGTTACGCCCGGCATCCAGCGCACGGGCAGCGCCAGCAGGGCATGAATTCCGGCCACCACGCGTGCCTGGTAGCTGACAAAGCCAATAATCTGGCTGAGCGTGACAATATCCGACGCACTGAGCCCCACATCATCCAGATGCTGTACGGCAGCGGCGTCAATCAACGTTGGCTGGCTGGCAAGCTGGCGGGCATACTCGGTGATTTGCGTCAGGCGGCGATTGCTCTCACGTGATGAATCCGGCCCAGGCAGCGGGTTAAGCCGCGCCGCATAGTGATTACACAGGCGCTGAACGCCGGTAACCTGCGCCACCGTCAGCGCGCTGCTCAGTCGGTCATACAGCGTAAGCGTGTGGGTCAGGCTGGTGGTTAATTCGTTGGGGAACAGGATCTGATAGAGATCGCGGGAGGCCAGCAGTGCGGGCTGCACCTGCTGCAAAGTGGGGATCAGGTCGCCCTCGACCTGCTGCGCCAGACCAAGCAGGAAACGGTCTTCAATAGTGGCAGCTTCGGGCACCAGCGGCGCGCGCTGCGCGGGCAGGCTGGTCTGGGTTTCATGATACCAGTGGTTGTTGCCGGTAAAGCGGCGCTGTTCCATGATCATTCCTTTTCAATTACGGCACGGGTATCCTGGCGTAAGCGCTAAAGCGAAAGAAATAATGTTCGGTGCTATCAAATAGCTGGATGGCATAAGCGGTGCCGTCGTAGGGGCGAGGCATGCCTCGCCCTGGTCAGCAATTGCCGGGTCAGGCATGTGTAGCGCCGGGCTGATGGGTTACAGATCCAACCGGGCTGATAGGTAACACTTTCAGCCCTCATATCGCCTGATACTGTGGCTGGCTGCCTCATAGTAGCCCAGTATCTTT